>Ga0070708_100002697_pt1 | contig 13759 bp, 9 predicted proteins | sample KBSK5503metaG_FD_65469 | JGI IMG/M metagenome (GOLD analysis project Ga0070708, IMG submission 65469) | Corn, switchgrass and miscanthus rhizosphere microbial communities from Kellogg Biological Station, Michigan, USA - KBS K5-50-3 metaG | ecosystem: Host-associated > Plants > Roots >...
CGGGGCTCCGGTTTTGGTGCGTGCGAAAATGACGACCGATGCGCCTCAACCGCGGCCTGCTCTTCTGGGGGCTCGCTCTCATCACGACGGGCACTCTCGCCCTCGCCGTCCAGCTGGGCTACCTCGACCGCGACGTGGTCTCGGGAGCGTGGCGCCTGTGGCCACTCCTGCTCATCGCGCTCGGCCTCTCGCTCATCGCGTCTCGGACGTCACTCGCGCCGATCGGCACCGCGGTGGCGGCCGTGGTGGTCGGCGCGATGCTGGGGGCGCTCTTTGCTGCAGGCGCCGACCTCTCGTTCGCGTGCGGCGGGACCGAGCCATCCGCGCTCGCCGCGCATAACGGGCAGTTCAGCGGCGTCGGAGCGCACGTCGAGCTCAATTTCAACTGCGGGACCCTGCGCGTCGTTACCAGCCCAGGCAGAGCGTGGCGCGCGGGCGTGGGACGCAATGGAGGTGAGGAGCCAACGGTATCTTCCGGCGACACCGAGCTCACGATCAGCTCGCGCGGAAGCGGTCCCTTCGGCGGGCGTGAGCGCTGGGAGGTGACCTTGCCGACCGGCGTCGCGCTCGACGCGAGCGTCTCACCGAACGCAGCCAGCTCGACCCTGACCCTCACGGACGCGCACTTCTCCCGCCTCGCGATCTCCCCCAATGCCGGGGATGTGACGCTCGACCTGTCCGGTAGCCGGGTCGACGACCTGAACCTCTCTGTGAATGCGGGGTCGGCGCATATCACCGCGGACGCCGCCACGCAGGCCGACGGCGAGCTTTCGGTCAACGCGGGCTCGGTCTCGCTCTGCACGCCCTCGGATGGCGCGGTCGCCATCACCGTCACCGAGACGAACATCACCTTCAGCCACAACCTCGACGAGAGCGGGTTGACGCGGACCGGCGATACCTGGCAGACGGCCAACTACCCTGACGCTCACCATCGGCTCACGCTCATGGTCCATGGAAACGCGGGGAGCTTCAGCCTCAACCCGGAGGGAGGATGCGAATGAACGGTCGACGACTCTTCCGCTCGAGGGATGAGCGCGTCTTCGGCGGGGTGGCGGGCGGCGTCGCCGAGTACTTCGATCTCGACCCGGCGCTGGTCCGGGTCGCCTGGGCGATCCTGATCCTGGCCACCGGCGGGGCGTTCCTGGTGCTCTATGGGGTGATGTGGCTCGTCGTCCCGGAGGCACCCCCGGGCGCCATCTCCGGGCAGCCATGGGCGCCGGGAGGCGCTCCACTGGGCGCCGCCGATGCCACCGGCGCATCCAACGCAGCCGCGGCCCAACCGTCCGGGGATCAGGCGGCCGCGCAACCAAGCTCCATTGCGCACGACTGGCGGACGCGGCGCGCGGCGCGCCGCGGACGCTCAGGTGGCGGGGCGGTCGTCCTCGGATCGATCCTCATCCTCGTCGGTGCCTGGCTCCTGGCGCGCAACTACTTTCCGTTGCTCCAGGCCGATCGGATCTGGCCGATCGCCGTCATCATCCTCGGAATCCTGCTGCTGGTCGGGGCTCTGCGGCCACGGTCCTGAGCCAGCGACGGCCGGGCGAAGGGTGGCCAGCCAAGTCCGTCCGAAGAGCGCGAACGCGGCCGCCAGGAGGCTGATCGCAACACCGGCCGCCAGCTTCACCGTATCGGTGCTGACGAGTGGTCCACGAACCCCGGGGGGTGGACTCGGGAACTGGAAGCCATAGTTCCACGGTGGCAGTGAACGGGCCGCGTTCATGTAGAAGTCAGGCATCGGCCATGCCGACCCGAGGGGCCAGATCAGGACTCCGACAACGGCCGCGGCCACGAGGAAGGCGATCGCCAGTGACTGGTAGAGGCGGTCCCGCAGCGCCTCGTCGATGACGTAGGCGATCGCGACCATGGCGAATATCACTGCGGTGAGGTAGTGGTACTCGAAGGTCGCCCGCTCGATTCGCGTCCAGGGCAGGAACTGGAATGCGAAGGCGACGACCAGGAGCGCCAGCGCTGCCGATCGGCGCCGCCAGGCGAGGAAGCCACACGCCACGATCGCCGGGACGCCTGCCCAGAAGAGGATGGGATTGCCACCGTTGTAGATGGCGGCGACCTGTTTGTCGTCGTAGCTCGTGCCGAAGAACCACACGGTCTTGAGGTCGAGCGGCCAGCTCCACCACGGCGATGAGGCGGGATGGCCCGCGGTGAGGCCAAAGTGGTAGCCGAACATCTGTGCCTGCAGCTCGTCGAGCGACCATCCGTAGCCCGGTCCATGATCCGGCAGCGCCACTGTGTGCCCGAGCTGCAGGTACGGGATGTAGACGACGAAGTACATGAGGAGCGGCAGCACCAGCAGGCAGGCCGCGACCCACGGCCACGCGAAGCCCGCAAGCTCACCCGGTTCGAACCAACGGCGATCGCTTGCCGAATCGCGCAGCGAGGCGACGGCACGCCCCGCGATCAGCGCCGCGGCCACGCCAAGCATCGTCCAGGCCGGCCAGCCGGCCTGCGTGCCACGAGCCAGGAAGCCAAAGCCAAGCTCGACGATGTTCTGCGGTGTGCGGCCTGCGACCTGGTTGTAGGCGATCGCGAACGCGAGGCCGACCCCCCCGAAGACGACTCCTGTCGCCGGAAGCGCCATCAGGTCGCCCGGCGAGAGGCGGATCGGTCGGGCGTAGACGAGCAGCAGGGCGACCCCCATTCCGACGACCATGACGACAGCGAAGGGCCACGGGGCGCCGATCCCGGCCACGACCGCGAGAAACGCGACGCTTGCGACGAGGACGAAGCGCCCGAGCGCCGATCGACCAAGGACGAGCACCCAGAGCCCAACGATGGCGTACAGGCCGACCCATTTTGTGGCTGCGGCGAGACCGATGACGATGCCGACCAGCGGTAATGCCCACCAGGCGCTCCGCGCCCATCGGCCTGACCAGACCTGCCAGAAGAGCAGGTAGGCGCCGACGATGAAGACCGCCACGTAGATGTCGTTCATGGCGATCCGGCTCATCACGTAGCTCATGGCGTCGATAGCCACGAAGGCGGCGGCCAGGATCGCGACCCCGCGCCGCCGGAACATCGTGGCCGCAAGCAGGTAGATCAGGCCCACCAGCGCGGCGCCGAAGATGATCCCCATGAACCGCCACGCGAATGCGTTGCTCCCGGCGTCGATCTGCAGGAGGCGGGGCTCCTGACCGGCCGTCGCGACGAGAAGGCGGGCGTCGTCATCGCCCTGCGCATGGTCCGACGCGTCGATCGCCATGGCTGTCGCCTGCGCGGGCAGCAATGTCGAGTCGAAGGTGGCAAAGCCGGAGCGGTTGTCGCCTAGCGGGTTGATGGTCCATACCTGTGCCGCGCCGTCGGCGACCGTGCCCGAGACGTAGACGATGTCCGCCACCGGCTGCCAGACGAGCGCGGCTGGCCGGCCGGGGAGTGGAACCGTCGCGATCTCGCCGATCGCCGGGGCATCCAGGACCGCCATTCCGCCGTCGGTCGCCCCGTGCTCGATCGATGGTTTCAGCGCGCCGACTGGGACCCATGCCTTCTGGTCTTGCCCATCGCCAATGACCGAGATCGGCCCGATTGGAGCTGCCTGAAGGCTCACCTGCTGCCGCTGCTTGAGGGTCGCCGCGTCCAGCGATACGACCTCGCCACTCGCCGGTAGCGTGGCGAGGATTGCCGCCTTGCCATTACCCTCGCCGTTGGTCATGGCCGCATACGCGATGCCGCCTGTGACGAGCGTGCTCTGCGCCAGCACGACGCCGGTCATGCCCTCAAAGATTGCGACCCCATCTGACCCGCGCGTGGCGACGATGCTGCCGTCCGTTGGTGCCACGATCTGGAGGACCGAGGCAAGGTCGCTCTTGAAGGTCGCGACCTTCGGCGGTGACGCTCGAGCGCCCCGAGCCGCCAGGAAGCCGTCCAGGTCGTACGCCGCGACCGAGCCGCCGCTCGTCATCCCCACGAGGAGGCGTTGATTGGAGTCCTGGTAGGCGAGCGCGCCGACCGGACCGTCCGCTACCCAACGCGCAACGACCTCGCCCGAGAGCGCGTCCCGGGCAACGATCTGGCTCCCGGCAGTCGCGAAGCTGATCGATTCGGGGTAGCCCATGGAGGCGCGCCGGGGAGCGACCGCCAGTGCGGTGGACGGGGCGCCGAGCGAGGTGCTGCCGACGACCCTGTTCGGGTCGGCGATCTCAATTCCGGCGGCGATGAGGTACTTCGCGAGCATCGGGTGCGTCCACTCGTACACGTCTCGCGTCCACCCGTGCTCCCAGTCCGCGAGCCACTCGGTCGCGGACCGCGCGTGATAGACCTCGTCGAAGTTGTTGTTCGTCCGGGGGATATCGAGGCGCCAGAGACGGAACAGGAAGGCAAAGACCACGAATCCAACGACGAGGGCCAGGTCCAGCCGATCAAGGCGACGCCGGGGCTCGCGATACAGCGGATCCTCCGGCGCTTGTCGCAGCCAGCTCTGCCAACCGGTTGGCGGCACCGCTCGTGCAGGCGCCAGAACGTCAGGCGGCGGGTGCGCGACCGGTAGCGGAGCGTCGCCGGGCCAGGCCCCGGTCGCAATGCCGTCAGCCCTCCCCGCCTGGGCGAACATTGCCAGCGGTGACATCTCGGCAAGCTGGGCATCCGCTGGGCGCGTATTCGCTGAGGGCGGATCCGCCGGCAGGACCAGTGCAGGGAATGGCGGGCGGATTCCGGCTGCATCGGGCTCGACGGCCGCGGCACGAGTGACGCTCACCGCCTCGACGACGAGCCAGCCGAGGGTGCCCACGATCAGCGCCGATAGCAGGTAGATCCCGGTCGGCGAAAGGAGCGTGGCGTTCAGGATTGGATCGCGGACCATGGCCACACCACCGACACCCGGGTTGAGGATCGTGCCTTGATAGAACGACCAGTCCGCGGTGTAGATCCCGTACACGTTGGCGAAGAAGCAGAGGGAGATCAGTCCGTAGATGACCGCCCATCGACGGTCGCGCAGGACCAGGAGCGCCCCGATCGCGAGCGCCGGGAAGAGATAGCGTTCGTGGACGCGCGTCGGGAGCGCAAAGAACGCGACGGCGAGGACGAGTGACGCCACAAGGAGCCCCACGGCATCGTCCCGTCGCAGCACGATCCACAGCGCAACGGCCGCGGCGGCAAGAAAGAGCAGGATGCCCACCAACTGCCAGGTGACCCCAAAGGAGCCGATGGTGGCGACCACCGTCTGGTCTGTTCCCCACTGGAGCGTTGGCGCGACTTTCGTGTCGGGGCCGCCGGCCAAATCGCTGAAGGGGTTCATCCACAGGTTGAACGCATTGATACTCAGGCCGTGGTACGTGCTGGTCGCGTCCACGAACCGCCCCCACAGGCAGCCGCAGGTGGTTGCGTCACCCGGCGACCAGATCGTCAGCCCGAATGGAGCGATCAACACGACCGTCGTCCCCAGGCCTGCGGCGAGCGATGTCAGGATCCGCAGCAGATCCGGGCGGCCGGCCTGGCTCGGATCGGCCGAGCGGCCGAACAGGTGGCGCTTCAGACCGACGAAGAGGACGATCGGGATGATGAACGCGAATTGGAACTTGATCAGAAGCGCGATGACTGCCCCGGCCGCAGCAGCCTCTGTCCACCCACGCGCCAGGAAGTAGATCGTCGCGAGCACCGCGAGCGCTCCGACCGAATCGACCTGGCCCCAGACAGTGGAATCGAAGATGACGCCCGGGTTGAACATGTAGACCGCAGCAGCGACAAGCCCGACCTGCTCCGCTCTCAGGTCGCCGAGATGCTCTCCCAGGAAGCGTCGGCCGAAGGCGAAAAGCAGCCAGGCGACCCCCGCATCGGCCAGAATGGGCGGGATCTTCACGAGCCCCGCGGTGATGTTGATGCCAACGACCGGCTCGAGCACCTTGCCGATCGTGCCGAGGGCCCACAGGACGTACATGTATCCAGGTGGGTAATCGGCGAGGCCGCCCGCTGCGTAAAATGCGCCGGGCCCATTGGCGGCCAGCCGTTGGCCCCAAATGGTGAAGTCGCCGATGTCGATCGCGTACCCGCTTCGGGGCATCTCGATCCCGGCGATGAAGACGCGGACGAGCAGCCCGCTGACGATGATTGCGAGTAGGAGGGTGCCCGCCTCGATGGGCAGTGCACGCGTGAAGCTTCCCGCGCCCCATCGCCGAGCCGGCTTGCGGGCCACCGCTGGCGGTGCCGCAGTCACCGGCGCCGGAAGGACACGCTCGCCAAAGTGGCGGTGAGTATACATCGCACCTCCGACGGCTCCGCCTCGAAGCGGGTTGCACGCGGGCACGCTTTTCCCTACGCCGATGGCCTGCTCAGCTGGGCGGCCAGCGCCGTCACCCTCGTCGCCCTGGCCGTCTACGTGCGCACCATGCTGCCTTCCGCCGCCTTCTGGGATACCGGAGAGGCGCAGACGGTGCCGCACACGCTGGGCATCTTCCATCCAACCGGCTTCCCGACATACACGATGCTCGGTTGGCTCTGGAGCCAGCTCCCGATCGGGACTGTCGCGTGGCGCATGAACCTCTTCTCAGGGGTCTGCATCGCGGTCTCGGCAGGCCTCGTGGTGCTCATCACCGGGCATCTCATCCAGGAGCGGCATCGCACTCTGCGCGCCACGGCGGCCGCGATCGGCGGCCTGGCCTTCTCCTTCGCCAGCGAACCGTGGCGCAATGCTCTGCGCGCTGACGTTCACGCCCTGAACACCCTCTTCGTGGCCCTCATCATCTGGCTCCTCTTCTGCTGGCGAGAGGCCGAATGGCGAGGCGCGCCTCGTGCCGGGCGCTGGCTGATGGCGGCGGCGCTCACCTTCGGCATCGCCATCGGCAACCACCCGCTCGCCGGCTTGCTCGCGTTTGGCATCGCCGCCTGGCTCTTCATCGTCGACCCGGGCATCTGGCGCCGGTGGCGACTGGTGGTTGCATGTGGCGGGCTACTCCTCCTCGGCCTGGCAACCTACCTTTACATTCCCTTGCGCGCCCTCATCCCACCGGAGCCGCCACTCTTCTACGCCCGTCCAACGACCCTCGAGCGACTCCGCTACCTCGTCTTCGCCGAGCAGTTTCACGGCCTCTTCTCGGGCTTCAGCGACATCCTCGGCAACCTCGACGCGAAATGGACGACGACCTCGAAGGTGCTCGGCGACCAGTTCACCGCGCCGGGCTGGCTGATCGCGGCGGTAGGCGCGGCGACGCTCGTCACGCGCCAGTTCGGCGCGTTCCTCTTCCTGGCGCTCATCGTGCTGGCCGACATCCTGTACGCCATGAACTTCGAGGACGGAGACATCGAGAGGTACTACATCCCGGCTGTCCTGGCCCTGGCTCCGATGGTTGGTGTGGCGATCGCCATGCTGGCTGGGGCGTGCGCTCGCGCCGCAGCTGAGGTGAGCCGCCGGTTCGCCTCGATCGCGGGGCGGCGGCGACTGGCCGTCACCGCCGGATTCGTCGTCGTGGCGCTCGGCATGTCGTTGCCGGCCGGCTCCCTTGTCTCCGGCTACGGCCAAGAAGACCAGAGTGACGTGCGGAGCGCTGACGAGTGGGTGGCGAGCGTCTATGAGCACCTGCCACCGAACGCGGCGGTGATCAGCTGGTGGAGCTATAGCACCCCTCTCTGGTACCACCGCTGGGTCCTCGGCGACCGGCCCGACGTGAAGATCATCGACGACCGCAACATCCTCGACGACGGCTACGGTACGATCGACGGCGCGATCCGAGCCATGCTCGCCGCGGGGCGGCGGGTCTACGTGGTCGCCACCAGCTACGATCGCCCTCGCATCCGGGCCACCTGGGCCAGCGAGGAGCTGCCGACCTTCGGTGGTTTCGCGGACCTCATCCACGTGTTGAGCGCGAAAGGCTGACCACCGACGTGACCGATCAAGGCACCGCCGCCAGACCGCGCCTCACGTTCTTCTTTCCCGCGTTTGACGAGGAGGAGAACGTGGAGGGAACCGTGGCGCTCGCCCTGGAGAAGATCGCGCCGATGGTCGACTCGATCGAGGTCCTGATCGTCGACGACGGCTCCCGGGACCGCACGCCGGAGATCGCCGATGCCCTTGCCGCTGGCGATCCACGAGTCCGAGTCCATCACCAGCCGAACCTCGGGTACGGCGGCGCCCTGAAGGCCGGGTTCCGGAACGCTCGGGGCGAGCTGATCGGCTTCTCCGACGGGGACCTGCAGTTCGATCTCGACGAGCTGCGCCTGCTCCTTGATCGACTCGATGACGGCCAGACGCGTCCGGTCGATGCCGTGATCGGATGGCGGATCAAGCGCCGCGATCCGCCACATCGGATCCTGATCGCCAAGACCTACAACGCGATCGTATCGGTGGCCTTTGGACTGCGAGTTCGCGACATCGACTGTGCCATGAAGGTCTTCCGTCGCGAGGTGTTCGACGGGCTGCGGCTCGACGCGGACGGGCCATTCCTCTCGGCGGAGATGCTCATCAAGCTTCGAGCGCGTGGGGTGCGCGTGGCGCAGGTTGGTGTCCACCACTATCCGCGAGCTGCGGGCACGAACACCGGTGCGAGCTTCCGCAAGATCCTGCGCACCTTTCGGGACATCGGCCGCCTGCGCTGGGCACTCTGGTTCAACCGCGAGGCGACCCTGGCGGATCGCGCCGCGGAGGGCTAGCTCTCACCCTGCTCCTCGGTTGGCGGCCCCATCTCCCCGCTGAGGTCAACGTCGAGCGAATTGACGAACTCGCGGAAGACGGCCAGCTTCTCATCGGTCGGCTCGTCCCCCTCCTCCGCCTGGTCCGGCTCCACCCCGGCTTCGTCGAGCACCCGCTCGTCGACGTAGATCGTCGATCCGGTGCGCACCGCAACGGCGATCGCATCCGAGGTCCGCGAATCGATCTCCGTCTCGCTGCCGTCGCTGGTCTCGAGGTAGAGGCGGGCGTGGAAGGTGCCATCGCTCACATGGGTGACTACCACGCGGCTTACCGTTGCCGAGAGAGCCTCGATCACGCTCACCAGCAGGTCGTGGGTCAGCGGGCGTTCGGCGGTGAGTCCCTGGAGGCGCATCGCGATCGCATTCGCCTCGGGCGGCCCGATCCAGATGGGGAGATATCGGTCTCGCTCCGACTCCTTGAGGATGACGACGTGCTGGCTCGACAGCATGTGGACCCGAACGCTCTCCACCACCATCTCGATGAGCCGCACGCGACCGTATGGCTGGTCGCCCATGGACCGATTCTAGCGCCGGCTACTCGAGCACGACGCGGACGATCCGGCTGCCCGCGAGAAGGAGCGCGGCCGGTGGGCCGTCTGCCGTTGAGACCACCTGCATGCCCGTCACCGAGTCGAGGAGCCCGGCATATGGGCCGCTGCGCGGCGCCATCCATTGCTTGACAAAAACGCCATCGGCGCGCTGGTAGCCAATGATCCGCGCGTTCGCCGCGTCGTAGACGTAGAAGAGCTCGCGGTCACCGACGGTCGCCTCGCTCAGGAGCCGATAGTCGAGCGTGGGCCGCACCGACCGATCGGGCGGCGGGTCGAAGGAGTAGTCGGTCTGCGGCAGCGGCCGACCGAAGTTGACCCGCGTCACCGTCGACGCCTGTAGCAGCCAGAGGTTCGCGTCCACCACGATGTCGCGGGCCGAGGCGGCGGGCAGATCAGGCTTCGTCGTGAGGAATGACTCTGGCGGCGTCGGGTAACGCACGGGAATCACCGCAGGCGGGCTCCACTTGCGGACCGTGCCCGTACCCGCATCGACCAGGTACAGGTTGAAGATGAGGAGCGGCGGTCGGTGTTGGAGTGCTGCGAGCAGCGACGAGCCCGCGCCGATGGTGTCGATCCCCGCCAGCACCATCGATCTCGGCAGCCGCTGGCCGAGGTCCATGCTCCACGCCTGGCGCTGGCGGTCGACCACCACCACGTCGGTCGCGGCGGTCGCGATCAGCCAGGGCTGTCCGAGCGTGCGGCTGCCGACCTTCTGGCCCGCGCGGTAGACCACCTCGGTCTTGCCCGATCCATCGACGCGGATGATCCGTCCGCGCCCGGTGTCAGCGATCCACAGCGATCCGTCGGTCGCCGCCACCATGCGCAGTGGCGCGAAGCTGTCGAACGAGCGGCCCAGGTCGGCAAGGACGGTGACGTCGCTGAGCCGCGTGACGGTGTAGAGGTCGTCGAGGCCGCGGTCGACAGCGGCTCGCAGCACCGCGAGCTGATCGACGGGGATACCCGCATCGGTTGCCCGCTGGAGTGCCTCGAACGCGTCGTCGAGGACACCCTTGGCTTTGGCGGGATTCCGCTGCACGAGATCCTTCCCATCGACGCGCTCCTCGATCTGGGAGACGAGCTGCTGCGCCTCCGCTATCGCCGCAGCGGCGATCTTGGCGCGCGGGATCGCCTCTGTGGGGCGCGCGCTGGGCAGGCTTGCCACCGTCGAGCCAGCGGCAACGAGCAATGCCACGATCGCCATCCCGACGAGCCCGAGACGGCGTCTCCGGCCCTCTTCGCGCAGCTCGGTTCGAGCCACCTCCCGGAACTTCGGGCGACGGCGCGGCACGAAGGCCAGGATCCAGCTCATGAGATGCAGCACGCCCCGGCCGGCAAGGCCCTGAAGCTCGTCGAGGACGGCGGCGGACCGATGCAGGAAGGCCCCGATCGCATCCGCCAGCGGCACCGGCGACTGATCGGGGAGTCCGGCCAGGGGCTCCGACGGCCGGACAGGCTCGAGGTGATGGGTTGTGGCAGTGGCCGGCAGCGCGACGACCTCAATCGCGAGGATTCCGTCCGACCCGGTGCCGCCCCGGATCTGGAAGAGGTGCTGGAGATGTTCGACAGCCTGGGACGGGCGAAGGAGGACGAGGGCGCGCTTCAGCTCATCGACGCCAACCACCTGGGCGAGGTTGCGGCTCACGAGACCGATCCGGTCACCGGGGGCTAGCTCCCCCTCCCAGGTGTACGGCTCGATCTCGAGGGCCTCGCCGAGGGTTGCGGCCACCCGACGCTCGCGAACGCGCGGGTCCTCCTCGGCGGCCGCGGGAGGCGGCGGCAGCTCGTACATCCGCTCGCCGCGAACGATCACCGCGGCAGCCGCGCCGAGCTTGGCGACATGAGCCTCGCGTCCGTGGACGACGACCGCGATGACGCTCAGTCCGGCGCGCCGCGGGATCCCGAGCCGGCCGCGCTGGTGGTACAGACGTCGGTTGGCATTGGCCAGCGCCTTGCCGAGCGACCAGAGGGCGCCCGCCGACAGGTCGTAGTAGTAGTCGCGCTCGATCGCCTCGAGAGCCTCACCCGCGGCGCGCCGCATTGCCGAATCGCCACGCGTGACCTGCGCAAGGAGGAAGAGGCTGCCCTTGGTCCGCACCTCGGCGCCGGTCGTCGGCTCGCGGAAGCGCAGCACGTCGAGCGCGTCAGCGGCGCGTTCCTCCTCGACGGGGAGGCCGATCCGGGTGGCGAGGCGATTGCTCATCTGCGGCTGTCACCGGGCGGCTCAGTGGCTGGCGGCGATTGTAGGTCGCCCCCCGAGCCGGGCCTGCCCACGGTGATCTCGAGCCGGCTGATGCGGAGCGTGGCGCCCGGACGCCCCGTCATGCGCGCGTTGACCGCCCAGACAAGCGCCTCGGACCGCAATCGCAGCTCGTTCGCCAGGATCGCCTCGGACGCGTCTACCTGGGCGATCCCATTGACGAGGTGCACGAGGCGGCTCCCCATCGGTCCGTGGCTCAGGCCTGCTTCTGTGGTCACCTCCTGCCACGCCAGCCGGGCCTGAGCCATCGCAATCTGCTCTCCGGCGCCGGGACCGATGCAGGTCAGCAGCGCGCGATGAACCGCGGCGGCGGCTTCTTCGATGCGGCCCGGTCCCCGAGGGGACTCATCGGACCGATTGGCGGGATCGCGCGGCTCGCCCGTGCTCATGCCACGCGGGGCGTCAGGGAGAGGCGCCCGTCATCGACTTGCCAGATCGGGACCCGACGACGGCGCGAGGCCGGCAGGGCGCCCAGGTCGGCCATTGTCACCAGCACCTGCCGGCGCGTCAGCAGCAGATCGAGCGTCCGCTCCGATCGATCCGCGTCGAGCTCGCTGAAGATATCGTCGAGGAGCACGATGGGTGCGGGGCCGTCCTCCGCCAGGATGTCGTTTTCGGCCAACTTCAGAGCCAGGATGATCGTGCGTTGCTGACCGCGGCTGGCATGTGCCGCGACGTCGCGGCCGTCGAGCTCTGCGAGCAGGTCATCACGCTGGGGCCCGACCAGAGAAACGCCGTTCCAGAGTTCCTTCTGGCGCACCGCCGCCAGCCGGACTCGGTACGCCACCGTCAGCTCCTCGGCGAGCGAGGCTCGCTGGGCCGAGTCTCCCAGTGCGGCCGCCGCCGCCCGCCCGGGCCAGGCGTCCTTGAGCGAGTCCAGGTACGTCAGACGCACGCGGTCACCGCGTTCGGGAGCTGGCGCCACGGCGTCGTGCAGCGGCCCGATCCTGCGGGCGAGGTCGGCGACGAGAGAGAGCCGAGCGGCCGTGAGCCGCCCGCCGATCTGTGCGAGTTGCTCGTCCCAGAAGTCGAGTCCGTCAGCGGTCGCTTCCTCGCTGCGGATCGCGCGTAGCAGTGCGTTGCGTTGACTCAGGACGCGCGCCAGCTCGGCAAGGTCGCGTGCCGCCCTCCGATCCCGCTGAGCCAGGATCGCATCCAGGAACCGCCGTCGCTCCGAAGGAGACCCAACGAGGAGCAGCATCTCTTCGGGGCGAAAGAGGACGGCCCGCGCCGTTTCCCCCAACGACCCGACCCGCCGGGGCAGCCCATTGAGCATTACCCGCTTGCGGATTTCCGGCGACGCCTCGGCGCCTGGGAGCAGCAGCTCGATCCTCGCCTCGGCACCCGCGTCGTCGCCCAGATCGAGGCGGACGCGCGCGAATGAGGCGCCGTGGCGGACCAGCTCGTGGTCGGGCGCCCGCTGGCCGCGCCCGCCGGTGAGCGCAATGAAGATCGCCTCGAGCAGGTTCGTCTTGCCCGCGCCATTCGGGCCCGCAATGATCGTGAGACCGGGATCCGGATGCAGGTCCGCGGTCGGATAGCTACGGAAATGCTCGAGTGCCACCCGCACCAGGCGCATGCGACTACCCGGCCCGGTCCGGCCCGGCCGCCGGCCGCGCCGGCATCGGTCTAGCTCGCGGTGCGGACCGGCATGATGACGTGCACGTAGTCGTCCTTGCCGATCCCACGGATGACGCCCGGGGCCAGGGGCCCCGACAGCTCGAGGGCGGCCTCGTCGGCGCCGAGGTTGGCCAGCACGTCGAGCAGGTAGCGCGCGTTGAACGCGATTGTGGTCGGCTGGCCTTCGACCGCCGCCTCCAGCAGGTCCGCGTTATCCCCCACGTCGGCGGCATGGGCCGTGATTGCCAGTCCAGGCGCCTCGGCACCGTCGCCACCAACCTCGACCTTTACGATGTTCGCGCTATCGCGGGCGAAGATACTTGCACGGCGGGTCCCCGCCAGGAACGCCTCGCGGTCGACGACCGCGCGTGCCGTCCAGGCTTCTCGCGCCGGGACCACCGGCTCGAAATTCGGGAACTGCCCCTCGATGAGCCGGCTCACGAGATCCGTCCCCTCGGCGTGGAACATCACCTGGCTGCGGTTCGGGGTGACCGTCACCTCGATCAGCGCGTCGCTGTCGGGAAGGACGCGCATTAGCTCGGCGTACGAGCGCGCGGGCACCACAATCGCCAGCTCCGCACCAACCGGTCGAGCCAGCTTCAGGGTGCGGACCGCGATCCGATAGTTGTCGGCGGCGGCGAGCGTCATCGTCTCACCGGCGAAGCGCGTCAGCACGCCGGTGAGGATCGGGCGGCTCTCGTCG
>Ga0070708_100002698_pt1 | contig 13753 bp, 15 predicted proteins | sample KBSK5503metaG_FD_65469 | JGI IMG/M metagenome (GOLD analysis project Ga0070708, IMG submission 65469) | Corn, switchgrass and miscanthus rhizosphere microbial communities from Kellogg Biological Station, Michigan, USA - KBS K5-50-3 metaG | ecosystem: Host-associated > Plants > Roots >...
GGATCTGCTCATCGCGAGCATGATCGCGGAGACCGGGGAGCCTGATGAGCGGGCCGAGTCCTGGGTCCAGGACGCGATCGCCAAGGCACGGAAGGCACTGCTGGCCAATCCTGGCGAACGGGCGGCGTGAGCACGGCTCCTACGCCGGTCAGGTACGTCCTCGACAGCGGGGCCCTGATCGCCCTGGAGAAAGCCTCGCCGCTGATGACCCGCCTGCTAATGGAGGTACGCTCTGGCGCCGCGCGGGTGATCGTCCCGGACGCCGTCGTGGCGCAGGTGTGGCGGGGCGGGATCGGCAAGCAAGCGCGGATCGCGGCGCTGCTCGGCCTTAAGCCCGAGCAGTGTGCCACGGTAGCCCTCGACACCGACGCGGCGAAGCGCATCGGCGTCAGGACCGGCGAGTGCGGTCATGCGGACGTCGTCGATGTGCACGTCGCGCTCGTGGCGGATGCGCAGAAGGCCGCGGTGATCACGGCTGACCGTGACGACATTCTTGCCGCCAGCCCGGCACTCGCGAAACTGATCGTCGATATCTGAGAAGATTCCGGCCGGAACCCCGGCCGACTGACTTGCTGCATCCACGGCTGTTCGCCTCCACCGGCAGTGGGGGTCGCCATTCCAGGCTTATGACTCGAATTCAGTTTAGCTATCGGTCCACATCGGGTCGCGCTTTTGCAGGAAGGCCTCCGCGCCTTCGCGGGCGAGCCAGTCGCCGCGAACTGCTCGATGGAGGGGAGGCACCCTGGTGACCTCGTCGAACTTGGCTTCGGCTCAAACTCTATTTGAGTCGTGACATAGGTGGGTGGTGTCGTTGAAGCGCCGGATCTTCCACCGGCCCGCGATGTGGACGAGCTGGGATACCGAGGCGTTGTCGGCGGCGTTGAACGGGAAGGGCTCGCAGCCGCAGGCATCTCCGAGCGCCTGGCCGATGACCCCGCCGTGGGTGAAGACCGCGACCATCCGCCCCGGATGCCGGCTCACGATGCGGTTCAGCGCTCCCCTGACGCGGGCCGCGAAGGCAGCCGCCGGCTCGGCTCCGGGAACGATGTCCCAGCGCTGCTCACTGATCATGCGCATGGCCACTGGGTGACCTTCAACTATGCGCACCCGCCACACGTTCCCCTCCCATTCCCCGAAGTGAGCCTCGCGCAGGTCATGTTCGGTGACCGGGGTGATGCCCAGCCGATCCGCCAGCGGCGCGGCGGTCTGGGCGGTCCGCTGGAGGCTCGACACGTAGATCGCGGAGATGGGCTCGCCGGCCAGCCGGTCGGCCAGCCGCTCCGCCTGCCACCACCCGGCCAGGCTCAGTTCGGGATCGCCGTGGCCGGCCAGCAGAGGAAAAGGCACGGCGGGGTCCGCGGCGGCCGACTCTCCGTGGCGCAGGATCAGCAGCTCAGTCGCTCCTTCGGGAACCTTGAAGCGATACTCCTTGATCGTTCCGCCGTCGGCAGCGCCCGGTTGCGTACTGTCCATCAGCGTCAGCTCACCAGACCGAGGCGGTGCAGCGACTGCTCGATCCCGGCCAGGAGGTCGTCGATGTCCTGCTCGGTGATTGCCGTACTGAGCAGGAAGGAGCCGAACGAGAAGTGGTAGAAGCCCAGGTTCATCAGGGCCATACCGAGGTTGACGATCTTCTCGTCGTCCTGCTGCATTCGCGTGCGGTAGTCGACCACCGGCTCGGGCGCCCAGTGCATGGCGAAAACGTGTCCCAGTCCGGTGGCGTGCAGCGGGATGCCATAGCGGCGGCCGAGTTCGTCGATCCCCCGCTTGCCCCGCTCGGTGAGCGCTTGCACCCCGGCGTGTGAATCCGGAGTCAACTGCTCTAGGCAGGCGATTCCGGCCGCCAGGGCGGCCTGGTTGCCGCCGAAGGTGGACGCGGCAGTCACGGGCGCCTTGCCGCCGTGCCGGTGCGGGTCGAGCAGGTCCATGAGCTCGGCCCGGCCGCCGAGGGCGGCGAGCGGCAGCCCGCCCCCGATCGCCTTGCTCATCGTGGTCAGGTCCGGATAGACCTTGTGATAGGCCTGCGCCCCGCCGTAGGCGACCGGGAACGTGACTACTTCGTCAAAGATCAGTACGATACCGTGCCGCTCGGTCACCTCGCGCAGGCGCCGTAGGAACTCGGTGCTGGCCGGGATCATCCCGGCCGCGCCCAGGACCGGCTCGACGATGACCGCGGCCAGGCTGGCCGCCTCGCGCTCGATCACCTCGGCCGCCCCGTCCGGGTCGTTGAACGGGAACTCCACCACATCCTGCGCCACGCCCTGGGTCACCCCGGGCGGAACCTGATGGGTGACGAAACTGATCGTGGAGCGGCCGACCACCAGCACGTCGGCGATGCCGTGGTAGCTGCCGGTCGCCTTGGCCAGCTTGGCCCGCCCGGTGTGCGCGCGGGCCAGGCGCAGCGCGAGCAGGTTGGTTTCCGTGCCGGAAACCAGGAAGCGGACCTTCTCGACCGACGGCATGCGGTCGGCCAGGAGCGAGGCCATCCGGTAGGCCAGGTCCCATTCGGGCGAGCCGAACTGCGCGCCGCGGTCCAGCTGCGCGGCGATCGCGTCCCTGATGTGATCATTGCAGTGCCCGTGGATGAGCACCCAGTCACCGATCCGCAGGTCCAGGTACTCGTTGCCGTCCACGTCCCACACTCGGCTGCCTTTACCGCGCTCCAGCAGCACCGGATAGGGCATCTGATACCACATCCCGCCGGCGTGACCGGTGGGGATCACCGGCTGGGTGCGGGTGAGCAACTCCAGGGAGCGCGGGGTGCGCTCCCGGTACCGCTGTTCCTCACCCGGGTGCAGGGGTACCCCTGCGGTGGCGGCGGCTGACTGGTCCTGCGACAATCCGGGCATCGGGCTGCCTCCCGGCTCTGGGACGACGACATCACTGTTGGCGCTGGGTGGTCGGACCGGCCAGCCCAGCTTATCCTGAATCTATATCAGTTCAGCTCGTGACGCTAGACATGATTGCTGCTAGATTAGCCAGGTATGGATATTGCAGACATTAGTTCTGTTCTCATAGCGCCCTGTTCTCATGACCCGGGGCGTTCTGGGGACCCGGGGCCCGTTGCCGTGAGAGGAGGCGCGGCGATGCCGTCTACCCTGTTCACCGACGCCAACCACATCTGCATCGTGACCGCAGACATCGACCGCGCCGTCCGGGTGTGGTCGGACAAATACGGGGTGGGACCGTGGCAGGTTTTCAGCTACGACAGTTCCACCATGACCGCGCTGGTAGCCGGCGAGCCGACCGCGTTCGCGATGCGGGCCGCGCTCTGCCAGCTGGGTCCGCACTTCCGGGTGGAGATCATCCAGCCCGTCGGCGGCGGCAGCCCGTACGCGGAGTCGCTGGGGCGGCATCAGGGCGCCGACCATGTCCACCACGTGCGGCTGGACGTGGCCGATTACGGTAGCGCCATCGAGCGGCTGCGCGGATCCGGGCTGGCTACCCGGATGGATATGACGTTCCAGAACGCCTTGCCGGACGGCCCGGGCCTGACCGCGACCTATCTGGGGACCGAGGACGACCTGGGCTTCATCCTGGAGATCGCGCACCGCCCGCCCGGGTTCACCATGCCGGAACCCGACTACATCTGCCCAGCCAGCGACCCGGTCCAGGGATGCGGGCCATGCAGCTAATCGGCCGCGAAGTCCAGCTGATCAGGTATCCGGAGGGAGCCGTCCGGCCGGATGACTTCCGCGTCGCCGAGGTCCCGGTGCGCGGGCCTGGCCCAGGGCAGGTGCTTGTGCGCAACACGTGGACATCGGTGGACCCGGCGCTGCGGCTGCGCCTGGCCCGGCAGGCGCCGGCCGGTTACTTCGCAGCGTTTCCGCTGGCCGCGGCGATGGACGGGATCATGACGGTCGGCGAGGTGGTGGAGTCAGGGGCCGCCGGTTTCGCGCCCGGCGACAGCGTGTGGCACGCGTCCGGCTGGCGCGACTACGCCGTGGTCGAAGCAGGGAAGCCGGCGCTCAGCGGGCTGGGCACGCTCACCCGGCTGGATACCAGCCTCGCCCCGGTGCAGTGTTACCTGGGCCCGCTCGGCGGGATGGGCCTGACCGCCTACGCCGGGCTCTGGCACGCCGCGAGCCTGCGGGATGAGGACGTCGTTTGGGTGTCCTCGGCGGCCGGCGCGGTAGGCAGCCTCGCGGCGCAGTTCGCGAAGATCCGAGGCTGCCGGGTGATCGGCAGCGCCGGCTCCGACGAGAAGGTGGCGTACCTGCTCGGCGAGCTGGGCCTGGACGCGGCGTTCAACTACAAGGCGGGCCCGGTGGCCGAGCTTGTGCGGCAGGCCGCGCCGGACGGCATCGATGTCTACTTCGACAATGTGGGGGGCGATCATCTCGGCGCGGCGCTGGCCGTGCTGCGCAGGTGGGGACGGGTCGCGCTGTGCGGAGCCGTCTCCCAGTACGACAGCGCCGGCCCGGCGGCGGGCCCCGGCGACCTGTTCCAGGCCACCGCCAACGACCTTACCCTGCGCGGCTTCCGCGGCAGCAGCTACCTGCATCTGCTGGGTGAGATGCAGCGTGAGGTGGCGGGCTGGCTGCGGGAGGGAAAGCTGCGCTACCGGGAGGCGATCACCGAGGGATTGCCGAACGCCCCGATGGCGCTGGTCAAGCTCATAGCCGGTCACACGACCGGCAAAGCGCTGGTCCGGATCGGCTGAGATGACCGGCCAGGCAACCGTGAGCCTTCAGCTTGACCCGCGGCGCCTGCACACGCTGATCCAGCGTGAGGAGTGGACGCTGGACAACGCGACCCAGCGGTCCGCCGAGCTCTACCGCCGCGGCCGGCAGGCGCTGTCCGGCGGGGTCGCCTCCTCCTTCCAGGTCCGCCGGCCCTGGCCGATCTACCTCGCCGACGGCCGGGGGCCGGCCGTCTGGGACGTGGACGGCCACCGCAGGCTCGACTTCCACAACGGCTTCGGGGCCATGGTGCACGGTCATGCCCACCCGGTGATCGGCCGGGTGGTGGGCGAGCGTTACGCCCGCGGCACCCATTTCGCCGCCCCGACCGAGGACGCGATCGTGGTGGGCGAGGAGCTAGCCCGCCGCTGGGGGCTGCCGAGGTGGCGGTACACGAACTCGGGCTCGGAGTCCACGATGGACGCGATCCGGATCGCGCGCGGGTTCACCGGCCGCGAGGTGGTGCTGAAGGCGATCGGGTCCTATCACGGGCATCACGACGCCGTCCTGGCGCCGGGCACTACCGGCTCGGACCAGGCGGGTGGTGCGGCGCCCTGGGGCGGCGCGGCAGCTCCGGGCGCAGGCGGCACTCCCGCCGCTGTCGCCCGGCTCACCGTGGCCGTGCCGTTCAACGACGCCGAGGCGATGGAGCGCGCGATCGCCTGCCTGGACCGCCAGAGCAGCAAGCCGGCCTGCGTGATCCTGGAGCCGGCCATGATGCTCGGGATGATCCTCCCCGAGCCGGGCTACCTGGAGGCGGTTCGCGAGATCACCCGCCGCCACGGCGTGGTGCTGATCTTCGACGAGGTCAAGACCGGCCTGGCCATCGGCGCCGCGGGGGCCACCGGGCGCTATGGTGTCCGCCCTGACCTGGTGACGCTGGCCAAGGCGCTGGGCGCAGGGATGCCGTGCGGGGCGGTCGGCGGCAGCGAGGATGTCATGTCGGTGGTCGAGGACGGTTCGGTCTACCAGGTGGGTACCTTCAACGGCAATGCGCTGGCCATGGCCGCGGCGCGGGCGAGCCTGCTCGAGGTGCTGACGCCAGGCGCCTACCAGCATCTGGAGCGGCTCAGCCAGCGGATGACCGGTGGCTGCCAGCGCACCCTGGACCGTCATGGCCTTCCCGGCTACGCGCTGGGCACCGGCGCCAGGGGCTGTGTCACGCTCGCGGCATCCCGCATCACCGATCACGTGACCTTCCAGGCGGCCCAGAATCCGGAGCTGAGCAAGCTCATCTGGCTCTATTACATGAACCGGGGGGTGTTCGCCACCCCGGCCCGGCCTGAGCAGTGGACGCTGTCGATCGCGCACGCGGACGCCGAGGTCGACGCGTACCTGGCGGTACACGCCGCGCTGCTGGCCGAGCTGGCTCCCTGACCGGCCCGCCGAGCCGGGCCTCCGCGGGCCGCGGTCAGGGACCGGGGATGGCGACCGCGCGGCCTCGCACGACGCCACGGCGGAGCCTATCATAGGCCTCCACCGCCTCATCGAGCTTAAACCGTTGCACCTCGGTGCGGATGGCCCCGGCGCGGGCCAGCGCGACCACCTCGACGAGCTCGGGCAGCGTCCCCCAGGTGGGGATCAGCACGGAGGACTCGAACGGCAGGGTGCGGGGCGATACCGGCAGCGAGCCGCCGCCTCGCCCGACGTAGACGATGCGGCCGCCCTGGGCGACGACGCCCGCCGCCAGCGCGAGGGTCGCGTCCGATGCCACGCAGTCCAGCACGACCGCGGCGCCGGCCGGACCGGTCTGTTCCCGAAGCTGTTCCGCGGTCAGCTCGCCCCCGGGTACCGCGGCGTGCGCGCCGGCCTCCCGCGCCAGCCGCAGCGCCTCATCCCGGACATCGACCGCGACGACCCGGGCCTGGCTGAGCGCCCGGAGCAGCTGAACCGCGAGGTGGCCGATGCCGCCGACCCCGATCACCACGACGGCGGCCCCTGGCCGCAAGACGGCCAGCGAGCCCTTGATCGCGTGATAGGGCGTCAGCGCGGCGTCGGACAGCGGCGCGGCCGCGACCGGATCCAGGTCGCCGATCGGCACCAGGTACCGGGCCGACGGCACGATCATGTAGTCGGCCAGGCCGCCGTCACGCCCGACGCCGCCGCCGTGACCGCCCAGCTCCCCGGCGGTCCGCTCGCAGCCATTCTCCATCCCCTGCAGGCAGTGCCAGCAGGTGCCACAGCCCCAGCGGGCATGGACCAGCACCCGGTCGCCTTCGGCGACGCCGCGTGCCCCCGCCCCCAGCGCCGCCACCGTCCCGGCGGTCTCGTGACCTAGCGTGAAGGGCAGCTGGTAGGGCAGCGTCCCCGCGGGCCAGTCCATGATGTGCAGGTCGCTGTGGCACAGGCCGGCGGCCGTTACCTTCAACAGCACCTCACCGGGGCCGGGGACCGGGTCGGGGACCGCCACCAGCTCAGGCTCGCTCTGCCAGCGCAGGAGGCGGATCGCGCGCATGCTCGCCCTCCGGTCCCGTCACCCGCCGAACTCTGGCAGCAGGTCTAGCAGCCCCAGATCAAGGATGGTGGCCGCGGACCTGGTGACCATCTCGCGCATCCACCCGCGCCCGCGCTCGTTGGTCGGATCGAGGGAGCCGGCGATGACGACCACGTAGGTCCACAGGTACAGGGCGGCCCGCTGGTAGTCCTGCCACGCCTGGTCAGCGGAGTAGTCCGGCACGCCGCCGACCGTCAGCCCGGCGTGCCAGCGTGCGACGAGGTCGCGCTCGTTTGCCCGCCGGTCTGCCACCGGCATGCTCTGGCTGAGGAAGTAGGCGAGGTCATGGGCTCCATTGCCGCGCAGCGTCCCCTGCCAATCGACGATCACCACCGGCGCGTCGCCGTCGCGCTGGCCGAAGAACAGGTTGTCCATCCGGAAGTCGCCGTGGACGATCGTCCTGGGGTGCGCAGTGATCCACTCCTGCATGCCCGGGATGGCGGCGATAAAGGCGGGCTTCGCCTTCGTGATCTCGCCGGGCAGCGCGTTACCGGCCAGCTCGGCCACCTTGTCCCAGACCGCCACGGTCCCCTGGTAGAGGTTGTCCGACTGGAAGGACGGATAGTGGTACGGGATGAAGTCAAAGTCCGGATGATCGACCTTGCCCCAGAAGGATGCGTGCAGCTGCGCCATGAACGGCATGCACGCGCGGGCCTGCTCGACCGTGCAGCCGGTGATCTGGTTGCCGATGTGGTAACCGGAGAGATCCTCGAGGAGGAGGACGAAGTCGGTTTCGCCGTCCAGGTCGGCGTAGTAGGCGCCCGCGGTCCGGGCGGGCGTGCGGGCTGCCAGCCCCAGGTAGAACAGCGTCTCCCGGCGGTAGAGGTGATAGGCGGCCGACACGGCCAGGTTGGCTTCGTTCGGCGTAGGCAGCTTGACCACGACGGACGGCGGCCCGGCGCCGCCGGCATAGTCAAGCTCCACCCGCACGAGTCGGCTCATCATTCCCGCGCCCTCGGCGAACTCCGTGGCCCGGAAGCCTGCCACCTCGACGTCCAGGCCGCCTGATCGCAGCGCCGCGGTCAGCCATGGCGCGCTCAGGTCCCCGGTCCGGCCAGGGATCGGGCGCAGGGATGCCTGTCTGGTATGCACTGCGGGAGTTGTCATGGCGAAGACCTCCTTGGAGATTGAATGGGCCGCGAAGACGATCAGTACGGCATCGTGCCGCCGTCGACCGGGAACAGGCAGCCGGTGATGCTGGCCATTGACGGCGACGCGAGCAGCACCGCGACACTGGCCACTTCGTCGAAGGTGTTGGGACGCTCGAGGGCCACACGACCGTCGAGCTGACCTGACATTGGCTCATTCCAACCTGATGTTAATTCAGTAACTACGACATAAATCTTTGTAGATGAGTTTCTATGCAGTTGAAGAGAGTTCATGTTAACATCGAAGCTCTACGGTTGGCTAGAGGGAGCTTCGGGCGATGAACGCAGCAAGCGTGGCGCCAGGCGACGGGGACGCCCGGGGGGCCTGCCGCCGGTTCGACGGCAGGGTCGCCGTGGTCACCGGCGGAGCCTCGGGCATAGGTGAGGCATGCGCGAGGCGGTTCGCGGACGAAGGCGCGGCCGTGGCCATCGCCGATCTGGACGAGGCGCGCGGCCGTGAGGTGGCCGCCAGGCTCGGCGGCGACCGCGCCGCGTTCCTCCGGTGCGACGTGGCCAGCAGCGCGGACTGGCGGGCGCTCCGCGAGTTCGTGCTGTCGCGCTGGGGGCGGCTCGACGTGCTGCACAGCAACGCCTTCATCCAGATCGCGGCGGCCGCCCACGAACTCGACGAGGACGACTGGGACCGGATGCAGGCGGTGAACCTTAAGGCCGCCTACCTCGGCGCGAAGGTACTGATCGACCTGCTCGCCGCGGCCGGGGGCGCTATCGTGCTCACCTCGTCGGTGAACGCGCTGGTGGGCCGGCCCGGCCGACCCGCGTACGCCGCCGCGAAGGCGGGACTGTGCGCCCTGGCCCGGCAGCTCGCCGTTGAGTACGGACCAGACGTGCGGGTCAACTCCGTCGTGCCCGGGGCGATCCTCACGCCGCCGTGGGAGGGGGCCGGACTGACGAAGCAGCAGGCGAGCGCCGCGGGCACAGCCGCCAAACGACTCGGGCGAGCCGCTGAGGTAGCCGCCGCGGTGGCGTTCCTGGCCTCCAGCGACGCCTCTTACATCACCGGTGCCGATCTGGTCGTCGACGGCGGCTGGAGCATCATGAAGTCAGACGGCTGACAGGCACGATATGACAGGAGTGCTCGCGGTGCATCGGACAGCAGTGCTCGCCGGGCGCCGGGCGATCGTCACCGGCGGCGCTCAGGGGCTTGGTCGCGCCTTCGCGCTGGCCTTCGCCGCCGCCGGCGCCCGGGTCGCCGCCTGCGACATCAGGCCCGAAGTTACGGCGGTAGCAGCGGAGATCGAGGCCCTCGGGGTCCGGGGCTGGGCGCACTGCGCGGATGTCACCGACCCCGTCGCGGTCCGTTCGTTCGTGGCCGGCGCCGCCGAACGGCTTGGCGGCATCGACATCGTGGTCAACAACGCCGCGATCATGCGGCAGACATCCCCGACTTCAGACAGCTGGCAGAAAGCGGTCGACGACTTCGAGGCGGTCATCCGCGTGAACGTCCGCGGCTGCTACCTGGTTGGCCGGGCGGCGATCCCGTATCTGATCCAGCAGGGTGGCGACCTCATCAACATCACCACCGACCACATCCACACCTGCGGCTACCCGGAAGCGGTGGGCCACTCCGACGCCGCGGGGTGCCGGTGGGCATCGACCCGGAGGCCACCGGTCGGCGGCCCGCGCTACGACCTGTACGACGCCTCCAAGTGGGCGCTCAAGGGGCTAACGAACGCCTGGGCCGCGGCGCTCGCCGGGCACGGGGTGCGGGTGAACTCACTGGGGATGGGTGCCACGGATACGCCGATGATCCGGGCGCACCTAGCCGCCAAGGGCGCGGCCGCCCCGCCCGGCATGCTTCAGCCCGAGCAGGTCGCCGATGTGCTCGTCGAGTTGATCGCCGAAGGCCCGGCGGGCCGGACCAGTGACAGTGTCCAGCTGTGGCCGGGCCATCGCTGCTCGCTGCCGCCGCCCAGCCTCGACAGCACGCTGGCCGGAGCCCAACTGAAAGGCGCCTCTGCATGACCGTAACTTTCGAGCTCACCCGGGACGGCGATCGGCTGGAGATCATCTGCGACGGCCTCAGACCGCGCGAAGTGCGTCTGTCGCCGCCGCCTCCCGACGCGTCGCCCGTCGTCCCGGTCGACGGCGGACGTGCTCAGGTAGACGTCGATCCCAGCGTGCCGCGCTACGTGGCCACGCTGAAACTCGACGGCGGGTACCGTCGTATACCCGAGCGCCACGTCAACCTGTCGGGTGCGGCTAACTTCAGGGACCTCGGAGGCTACGGCCTCCCGGCCGACCGCACAGTCCGCTGGGGCATCCTGTTCCGGTCGGACCACCTGGACCACACGACCGGTTCCGATCGTGCGGCGCTTGCCGCTCTCGGCATCCGCGAAGTCGTCGACCTGCGCAAGCCCGGGGAGCGGCCGCCGCCAGGCACCGCACATCCGCTCGGCGACGTAGTCGTCCACCATGTGCCGATCGGCGGCCTGGTCGCGCACCTCAACGGCATGACCGAGCGGATGCTCAGCGGGGAGATACGTGACTTCTCGGCCGCGGACATGACGCAGGTGTACATCGACCTGCTGGACGGGCACCCGGCGTACTTCGCCCAGGCCGTGCGCCACGTCGCCGGCGCAACGGGCCCTGTCGTCGTCAACTGCACCGCCGGGAAGGACCGCACCGGCCTCATCGCCGCCCTCGTCCTCAGCTCACTCGGCGCCGGCCGGGAGGACGTCCTGCGTGACTACGGGCTGACCCAGCGATACTGGTCAGCGCGCAAGCATACCGAGCTACAAAGCCGCTTCACCGCCCCGGACAGCGACTTCAGCCGGGTGCAGGCGTTCTTCGACGCCAGGCCCGAGGCCCTGGGCGGCGCGCTCGACTACCTCCAGACCCGGCATGGAGGGGCCTGGGGATACCTCTGCGGCGCGGGCAGGCTCCCGGACACCACGCTGGGCCTGCTGCGCACCCGGCTGACCACCGCCACGGCAGTGGGCGCGGACCGCGGCGACAGGGCCTGACCGTGGCTCGCGAGCTGATATCCGGCGACCTGGCCTTCGGCGAGAGCCCGCGCTGGCACGGCGGGCGCCTTTACCTCTCTGATGTGTTCAGCAAGCGCGTCATCGCGGTAAACGAAGACGGCGTGACGGACGTGGTCGTCGACATGGAGGACCACCCGTCGGGCCTCGGATGGCTCCCGGACGGCCGGATGCTGGTCGTCTCGATGCTCGACCGCAAGCTGCTGCGGCTGGAGGCCTCAGGTCTGGTGGAGCACGCGGACCTGCGGGAAGCCTGCCCCGGCGCGTGTAACGACATGGTGGTGGACGGGCTCGGCCGCGCCTATGTCGGCAACGCGGGCTACGAATACCGCTACCGGGGCCAGCGTATCGACATCCGCCGGGCGACCTCGCTCGTACTCGTGACACCCGACGGAGAGGTCCGCCGCCAGGCGGGCACGCTGATGTTCCCCAACGGCGCCGCCATCTCGGCGGACGGCAGGATGCTGGTGGTCGCGCAAAGCCACGGGGCCAGGCTCACGGCGTACCGCATCGAAGCCGACGGGACGCTGACCGGCGAGCGCGTCTTCGCCGCCCTTCCCGCGGCCTTCGACCACCCCGACGGCATCTGCATGGACGCCGACAGCGGCGTGTGGATGGCCAACCCGGCGCTCATGTGCTGCGTGCGGGTGCTCGACGGCGGACAGGTCACGCATGTCATCGAGACCTCGCCCTGGGAGTGCATCGCCTGCATGCTGGGCGGCGCGGACAGGCGCAGGCTCTACCTCGTCCTCGCCCCGTCACGCAAGGAAGAGGCCGGCGAGCACTTCGTCCTCGGCGGCGCTCCCGCGGTGTCCCGCCCCGGCCGGGTGGAGGTACTCCGCGTCGACGTGCCGGGCGCCGGCTGGCCGTGATGACGAGAGTTATCTGAGCTCAGTCCCTCAGCAGAATGATCGCTTCCTCGGGGCAGGTGCCCGCGGCTTCCTCGGCGGCCGCTACCTGGTCGTCGGGAACGTCGATCACTTGGTCCCTGATCGTGACGTATCCTTCGTCGTCGCAGGTCAGCAGGCCCGGGGAGAGCTGGTAGCAGCGGCCATGCCCCATGCAGGCCGCTCCGTCCACCGTTATCTTCACCGGGCCACGTCCCAGGCCAGCGGAAGCTTCGTCAGCGTCATCATCGAGCCGCCGCCTCGTTCGGCCAGTTCCTCGTCCGTGGCGACGCGGAAGTCGGGGATGAGCCGCAGCCACTCCTCGACGCCGATCTGCATTTCCCGGCGGGCCAGGTGCGCGCCCAGGCACCGGTGCGGGCCGCCAGCGAAGCCGAAGTGGTGATTGTGCTTGCGGTCCAGGATGAATTCACCGGCACGCTCGTACGCCCGCGGATCCCGGTTGGCGCCCGAGACGAGCCCGTAGACCATGTCGCCCTTCTTCAGCCGGGCGCCGTGGAACTCGACGTCGCGCGTCACCTTGCGGCCGTCGCCGAAAATGATCGTGTAGAACCGCAGCGATTCCTCGACCGCGGACGGGATGAGCTGCGGGTCCGCGATCAGGGCGGCCCGGTCATCTGGGTGCATGGCCAGGTGCCGGAACAGGTAGCCGAGCTGGCCGCGGGTGGTGTCAAGACCGGCGAGCACCAGCACTGTCAGCATGTCGAGGATCTCGGCATCGGTGAGCGGCCGGCCGCTGAACCTGGCGCGCATGAGGTGCGAGGCCAGGTCGCCGTCGCGGGGCGCGGGCTCGCCGCGCCGCTGGTCGAGCACGGTGATCCAGTACTGCCGGATTCCGTCCAGGGCCCTGGCCATGGGTTCCAGGCCCGCCGGGTCGCCGCTGAAGCGCCGGCTCGCTTGCTCTATCCACGACTGTTCGCCTCCACTGACAGTTCTGGCCGCCATTCCCGGCTTTGAGTTAAATTCAGTTTAGCTGTCAGTCCAGATCGGATCACGCTTCTGCAGGAAGGCCTGCACGCCTTCGCGGGCGTCGTTGGACTGGTGGGCGACGTTACAGGTCATCGACTCCAGCGCGATCAGCGTCTCGGTGTCGCCGTCGAGGCCGCGGTTGGCGGCAAGCTTGGTGATCCGCATCGTGAACGCGCTCTTGTCCTTCATCGGCGCGATGAACTCGGCGACCGCGCCGTCCAGCTCATCCGCCGGGGCCGAGACGTTGGCCAGCCCCCAGTCGGCGCACTGGCGGCCCGACAGCAGCTTGCCGGTCAGCAGCAGCTCCTTGGTACGGCGCACTCCGATGTAGCGCGGCAGCCGGTAGATCGGCCCGGCGCCGCCGAACAGCGCACGGCGGATGTGGTAGTCCCCGATCTTGGCGTCATCGGCGACGACCGCGAAGTCGCAGGAGATCATCAGCTCGAATCCGCCGGCGACCGCGTAACCCTCCACGACCGCGACAGTCGGCTTGGCCAGGTTGAACGCGCGACCCCAGATCCGGGCCGACACCTGGGCGATCTCGACGGAGTTG
>Ga0070708_100002699_pt1 | contig 13752 bp, 15 predicted proteins | sample KBSK5503metaG_FD_65469 | JGI IMG/M metagenome (GOLD analysis project Ga0070708, IMG submission 65469) | Corn, switchgrass and miscanthus rhizosphere microbial communities from Kellogg Biological Station, Michigan, USA - KBS K5-50-3 metaG | ecosystem: Host-associated > Plants > Roots >...
TGCTGCTGCACCTGACCAGGGACGGCGCGCTGGCCATCGACACCAGCGACGAGATCCAGGCCGGGGTGGTGATCGCGCACGACGGCAAGATCGTGCACGAGGCCGTGGCCAGCCTGGTCCCCCAACCTACCCAAGGAGGCTCCGGTGTCGACGGCCCTAGTGACTGACCTGACCATCTTCGTGCTCGCGCTGCTGGTCGGCTTCGAGGTCATCGGGAAGGTGCCGGCCACGCTGCACACCCCGCTGATGTCGGCGACCAACTCGATCCACGGCATCGTGCTGGCCGGCGCCCTGCTCATCGGGGTGACGGCGCACACCGTCGTGGGCTACATCCTGGCGTTCATCGCCGCGCTCTTCGCCAGCGCCAACGTGGTCGGCGGCTACGTGGTGACCGAACGGATGCTGAAGATGTTCCGCCGCAGGCCCCAGCCCCAGGTGCAGGCGCAGCCGCACCCCGAGCTCGACGGCAAGGGCCGCTCATGAGCGGGTTCACCGGAGACATCCAGCTCGTCTACGTGCTGGCGGCGGCGTGCTTCGTGATCGGCCTGCACCTGATGAACAGCCCGGCCAGCGCGCGCCGGGGCAACCAGGTGTCCATCGCGGGCATGGTGATCGCGGGCATCGCCACGCTCATCCTGCTCATCCACGACGGCACGGTCACCGCGGCCGGCTGGATCGTGCTGATCTCCGGCGCGCTGATCGGCTCCGCGATCGGCCTGTACGCCGCGCGGACGATCCAGATGACCGCGATGCCGCAGCTGGTGTCGGCGTTCAACTCGGTCGGCGGCGGCGCGGCCGCGCTGGTCGCGATCTACGGCTACATCGAGTCCGAATCCAACGCCGGCGGCGTGCTCGGCACCACCACGGTGTTCACCGTGCTCGACGTGATCATCGGCGCGGTGACGTTCTCCGGGTCGATCATCGCGGCGGGCAAGCTGCAGGGACTGGTCCCGAGCCGGCCGATCATCTTCCGGGGCAGCCGGGCGATCAACGCGGCCCTGGCCGTCATCGCGATCGGCGCCGCCGCGTTCATGCTCACCACGGCCAGCCTGCCGGCCCTGCTGATCGTGGTGCTCGCCGCGCTGGCGTTCGGGGTGATGCTGGTGCTGCCGATCGGCGGCGCGGACATGCCGGTGGTTATCTCCCTGCTGAACGCGTTCACCGGCACCGCGGTGGCGATGGCCGGGTTCGTGATCGGGAACTGGGCGCTGATCGTGGCCGGCGCCCTGGTCGGCGCCTCGGGAAGCATCCTGACCAAGCTGATGGCCGACGCGATGAACCGGTCGCTGGCCAACATCATCGTGGGAGGGTTCGGCACCGGCGACAGCGCGGTGGCGGTGGAGGCCGCCGCGGACGCGCACGTCCGCTCGATCGCGGCCGACGACGCGGCCATCCAGTTGGCCTACGCGTCCAAGGTGATCATCGTGCCCGGCTACGGCCTGGCCGCGGCGCAGGCCCAGTACGGCGTGGCCGAGCTGGCCGGCCTCCTGGAGGACCGCGGCATCGAGGTCAGCTACGCGATCCACCCGGTGGCGGGCCGGATGCCCGGCCACATGAACGTGCTGCTGGCCGAGGCGAACGTGCCGTACCCGCAGCTCAAGGAGATGGACGAGATCAACCCCGAGTTCGCGCGGGCCGACGTGGCCCTGGTCATCGGGGCCAACGACGTGACCAACCCGGCCGCCCGCCGCCCGGGCAACGACATCTCCGGCATGCCGATCCTGGACGTGGACCAGGCCAAGTCCATCATCGTGGTCAAGCGCTCGATGGGGACCGGCTACGCCGGCATGGAGAACGAGCTGTACTTCAACCCCAAGACCAGCATGTACTTCGCCGACGCGAAGAAGGCGATGGCCGAGCTCACCGCCGCCGTCAAGACCCTGGTGGGCTAGCCGGGCGGGTGATCCCCGCGAGCCAAAGGGCGCCGGCGCCGACTGGACAGTGTTTGTCCCCCCGGACCCACCCTAGGAGCGAGGGACGAGCGACGAGGGAAGGAGGTGCCTGAAGGGCGCCCGGAGGCGAGCGGGGAAGAAGATAGAGCGTAGGGTTCGGAAAAGCTGTTCCCATCGGAGATCGGAGGCCGTCGTGACCGAGCGCACCAAGATCACACTGGATGAGTCCGAGATCCCCCGCCAGTGGTACAACGTGATCCCCGACCTGCCCGCGCCGCCGCCCCCGCCGCTGCATCCCGGCACCGGGCAGCCGGTGGGCCCGGAGGACCTCGCGCCGCTGTTCCCGATGGAGCTCATCCGCCAGGAGGTAGCCACCGACTCCTTCATCGACGTTCCGGCCGACGTGCTCGACGTGTACCGGCTGTGGCGCCCCACCCCCCTGTACCGGGCGCACCGGCTGGAGAAGGCGCTGAACACCCCGGCGCGCATCTACTACAAGTACGAGGGCGTGTCCCCGGCCGGGTCGCACAAGCCGAACACCGCGGTCCCGCAGGCGTACTACAACGCGGCCGAGGGCACCAAGCGGCTCACCACCGAGACCGGGGCCGGCCAGTGGGGTAGCGCGCTGGCCTTCGCCTGTGCCCAGTACGGCATCGACTGCGAGATCTGGATGGTCCGCGCCTCGTACGACCAGAAGCCATACCGGCGCACGATGATGGAGACCTGGGGCGCCACCGTGCACGCCAGCCCGTCCCGGACCACCAAGGCGGGCGCGGACGTGCTGGCCCTGCACCCGGACTCGCCGGGCAGCCTGGGCATCGCGATCAGCGAGGCGGTCGAGGCGGCCGGCGGCAGCGCGGACACCAGGTACGCGCTCGGCAGCGTGCTCAACCACGTGCTGATGCACCAGACGGTGATCGGCCAGGAGGCGGTCAAGCAGTTCGCCGCGTTCGGCGAGTCGATGCCGGACCTGATCGTCGGCTGCACCGGCGGCGGCTCCAACTTCGCCGGCCTGTTCCTGCCGTTCCTGCGGGAGAAGATGGCCGGCCGGGGCAACCCGGTGATCCGCGCGGTCGAGTCCACGGCCGCCCCTTCGTTCACCCGCGGGGTGTACGCGTACGACTTCGGCGACACGGCCGGGTTCACCCCGCTGCTGAAGATGCACACCCTGGGCCATGACTTCATCCCGGACCCGGTGCACGCGGGCGGGCTGCGCTACCACGGCATGTCCCCGCTGCTGTCGCACATGTACGAGCTCGGCCTGTTCGAGGCGGTGGCCAAGCCGCAGCGTGAGTGCTTCGCGGCCGCGGTGACCTTCGCCCGCTCGGAGGGGATCATCCCGGCCCCCGAGCCGGCCCACGCGCTCGCGGCGGTCATCGAGGAAGCCAAGGGCTGCACCGAATCCGGCGAGCAGAAGGTGATCCTCACCGCGCTGTGCGGCCACGGGCACTTCGATATGGCTGCCTACGAGCGCTACCTGTCCGGCGAGATGGAGGACTTCGAGCTGTCCCAGGAGCGCATCGACGACGCCCTCACCCGGCTGCCCGCCGTCGGGACCTGACCGCGGCGGCCAGCTCGGTCAGCACGGCGGCGGTGGTCTCGAAGTCCATGCACGCGTCGGTGACGCTCTGCCCGTAGGCGAGCGTCGCCGACGGGCCCGGTTCCTGCCTGCCCTCGAGCAGGAAGCTCTCCAGCATCACGCCGGTCAGGCCGTGCTCCCCGGCGCCGACCTGTTCGGCGATCGAGGCGGCCACGACCGGCTGGCGGCGGTGGTCCTTGCCGCTGTTGCCGTGGCTGGCGTCCACCATCAGCCGGCGCGGCAGCCCGGCCGCCCCGATCAGGTCGAGCGCCTTGGCCGTGTGGCTGGCCTCGTAGTTCGGGCCGGACCGGCCGCCACGCAGGATCACGTGGGTGTCGGTGTTGCCCGCGGTGGTCACCACCGCGGCGACGCCGTTGGGCGTGACGCCGAAGAACGTGTGCCCGGTCGCGGACGCGCGACACGCGTCCACCGCCACCTGGACGTCGCCGTCCGTCCCGTTCTTGAACCCGACCGGCATCGACAGGCCGGAGGCGAGTTGGCGGTGCACCTGGCTCTCCGTGGTCCGCGCGCCGATCGCGCCCCAGGTCACGGTGTCCGCGATGTACTGCGGCGTGATCGGGTCGAGCCACTCGCAGCCCACCGGCAGGCCGAGGGAGACGATGTCGCGCAGCAGCTGCCTGGCGGTGCGCAGGCCGCGGTGCACGTCGTGGCCGCCGTCCATGCCCGGGTCGTTGATCAGGCCCTTCCAGCCGGTCACGGTCCGCGGCTTCTCGAAGTACACCCGCATCACGATCAGCAGGTCGGCGGTGCGGCGCTCGCGGGCCTGGAGCAGCCGGCCTGCGTACTCCAGCGCGGCCGCGGTGTCGTGCACCGAGCAGGGCCCGGCGATGACCAGCAGGCGGTCATCGGAACCGTCGAGCACGGCGCGTACCTCGGACCGGCTCTGCTCCACGGTGGCCGTGGCCGCCTCGCTCAGCGGCAGCTCATCGAGCAGGGCAGCGGGGGTGAACAGCGGCTCGTAGCCGGTGATCCTGGTATCACTGGTGCGCGTCATCGGGCGGGTCTCCTCCGGGCGGGCGGCTGCCCTTGCCCCGGGAGCCAGCCGCCCCTCGCGATACGGGGCTGTCTGTCTGCTTGCTGGCTCCAGGCGGTATAAGCGCAGGCGCGAACGCCTGACCCCACCCGGAGCCAGGGTAAAGCGCCGATACCGCTGTGACACGCGACCGATGTTACACCAGGGGCGAGCCTGGCCCGGCCGTGGGTGCGCGGCGGTGACGCCTAGCATGAAACGGACGGTGGTGAAGATCGGAGGTTGACTAGCGTGGCGGCTGAGTGCGAGCACGGCGCGGACAGCCACGACGGGACGGAGCCGTCGGCCGCATCGGCGCCCGAGGCGTCCCGGGCCTGGCTGCTGATCGAGCACCCGGGTCCGTGGCCGCACGAGGCGGCGGACGCCGCGCTGCCCGCGCCGCTGGCGGGGCTGGTACGCGCGGCGGTCGACTTCGGGGTCCGGGTGCAGATGATCCGGCGGCCGGGGCGGCGGCAGGTCGGCGACGTGCGCACCGTTTTCCTGGGCTCGACCGCGGGCGGCGAGCCGTGGCTGCGGCGCGGGCGGGTGGCCGCGTCGTCGCCGTCGCTGAGCGACGCTGATCTGAAGGACCTGGCGGCGGGGGTGGTGCCGTCGTTCGAGGCTTTTGCTTCATCGCCTCTGTTCCTGGTGTGCACGCACGGACGGCGGAGCGCGTGCTGCGCGAGGTTCGGCGGGCCGCTGGCGCAGGCGCTGGCGGCGCGGCATCCGGACCAGGTCTGGGAGTCAACCCACGTCGGCGGACACCGGTTCGCGGCCAACCTGGTGATCCTGCCGCACGGCGTGTACTACGGCCCGGTCGGCGTGGCCGAGGCGGCAGCCGCGATCGAGGCGTACCAGCGCGGTTCTTTGGTGCCTGGTCGCTACCGCGGCCGGGCCGGGCAGCCGCGGGAGGCGCAGGAGGCCGAGTACGCGCGGCTGGCCTCGGCGGGGTCGCTGCCGCTGGGGTGACGGGCCGGATCGCCCGCCCGGCGGCCTCCCGGATTGCATTGGTTGTGACGTTCTAGTGGATCTATCCATCAGATTGCCACTTTCACGTGGATGCGCGATGTGGTGCGTGGTGTTAGTGCTGCTTGAGTGGTCCGGCCGCGCTCTGCATTACCTTCCTGCGACTCCGGTGATCATGGTGAAGCGCGGCTCGGCGGCGGTGAGGACGGCGGTGTGGGGGGTGGCTGGCCAGGTGTGGCTGACCTCGGTGGCCAGGGTGGCGGTGAGCGCGGCGATGTCGTCCGTGGCCTGCTCGTGCAGCGCCTCGGCCACGATGAGGACTGCTCGGGTGTCGGCGTGGACGGCGGACCGCCCGCTCTGGCGGTTCGTCCAGCGCCGGGCGTGCGCCTGGCGTGCCTGATCGGCGAAGATCACCTCGCCGGGCGCGGGGTGCTCGGTGTCCCCGCCGAACGTCAGGTAGTTCTCGTCGCCCTCGGCGTACCTGACCTCGAGCGGCCAGGCGATCTCGGCCGCGTCCAGGGCCGCGACCGGGACGGCGAAGGCCAGCGAGACGGCGTTGCACAGGTCGACCAGCGGATGCAGCCGGGGCAGGCTGCCCTCCTTGCGGAACCGGCGCAGCAGCGACTCGGCGGCGCAGCGGTACTGGGTCGGCTTCAGGCCCATCCGGGCGAAGGCGCGCCGCCACGCCTGGATCTCGGGGAACTCGGCCTCCGGGCCGCGCGCCAGGCGGGCCTTGGCGGTTGCTTCGTACCTGCAGGTGTCGGCGGGGACGTCCGCGGTGATTCCCTCGGCGTACAGGACGCCGGGCACCAGGGCGGGGAAGTCCCGCCAGAGCGCGGCCGCGTGCTGGAAGTGCATCAGTGGGTGCCTTTCCGCTGGGTGCCTTTCCGGAAGCCGAGGGCCAGGCCGGCCGCGACGACCGCGATGCCGGCCCAGACCAGCGGCCGGGGCGCCGGGCCGCCGAGCAGGACCCCGGTGACCGCGGCGGCGACCGGGGCGATGCCGGTCAGCAGGCCCGCCCGGCTCGCGCCCAGCCGGCTGACACTGGAATACCACAGGACGAAGGCCGCCGCTGTGACCGCGACGGCGAGGTAGCCGACGGCGAGCCAGGCCGGGCCGGTCAGTTTCGCGATAGCGGCTGGTCCTTCGTGGACTACGCCGAAGACGGCGAACATCGCCGTGGCGAGCCAGGTGGTGTGCACCGACACCCCCCACGGGCCATGCCGGCGCAGGACCGGTATGGCCAGCAGGGTGAACGCGGCCTCGCAGCCGAAGACCGCGGCGGCCCAGGCCACGCCGACGGCGTCGGTGCGGCCGAGTCCCTGCACCAGGCCGGCGCCGCAGGTCACGGTGAGGGCGGCGACCACCGCCGCCGCGCGCGGGCGGGTGCCCTCGAGCAGCGGGCCGATCAGGGCCAGCACGGCGGGGACGCAGGCCACGGCCACGCCGAGCACGGCGGGTTCGGCGTGCCGGGACCCCTCGACCAGGGCCACGTTGAACACCACCAGGCCGGTCACGGCGATGCCGCCCAGCCAGAGCCACTCGGTGGTTCGGGGCCTGACGAGGCGGCGGCCGGTCAGGCGGGCCAGCGCGAGGAGGATGAGGCAGGCCACGCCGTAGCGGACCGCCTCGGCGGTGTACACCGGCGCCCCGGCGAGCACCGAGGAGACCGCCACGCTGCCACCCACGCAAACCATGGCGGTGGCGCCCGCGGCCACGCCGATCGTGGTGCCCCGGCGCGGTTTGGCTGCCTCGATGTGGGGGGCGGTGATCGCGGGGGCGTCGGGAGCGCGTAGACCAGGCATGACGCTAAGTTACGGATGGGATGGTCCGGCCAACAGGGCCAACGAGACGCATTTATAGTGGACCAATGACGGTGCCGGGCGGTGGAGCGGATTTCCTGCAGCTGAGCCCGGCGGCGGCGCCGGTGCGCGGGCTGACCGCCTGGCTGGCCGATGCCATCCGAGCCGCCATCATGGACGGGCGGCTGCGGGCCGGAGCGCCGCTGCCCGCGAGCCGGCTGCTGGCCGGCGACCTGGGCGTGTCCCGGGGCGTGATCGTCGAGGCCTACCAGCGCCTCGCCGACGAGGGCCTGGTCAGCGCGCGGCCCGGGACAGGGACGCGGGTTCTCGGCGTCGCCCGGGCGGAGCCTGGCGCGGCGCGGGCGGAGCCGGGCGCGGCGCGGCCCTTGCTTGTGCCGGCGCACTGGCGGGAGCGGGCCGAGATCGACCTCTCCCCCGGCGTGCCCGATCTGTCCGGGTTCCCTCGCGCCGCCTGGCTGCGGGCCGAACGGCTGGTGCTCGAGCGGGCCAGCGTGGCCGACCTCGGCTACGGCGATCCGCGCGGCAGCCAGTCGCTGCGGACCGAGCTCGCCGGCTGGCTCGCGCGCACCCGAGGGCTGCGCGCGGGGCCCGGCGACATCATCGTCGTCACCGGGGTGGCCCAGGCCCTGGCCCTGCTGGCCCGGGTGCTGCGGGCGCGGGGCATGAACGAGATCGCGGTCGAGGATCCGGGCTCGCGAGGCGCCCGCGACGACCTGGCCTACTGGGGGCTGCGGCCGGAGCCGGTCCCGGTGGACGAGCACGGGCTGCGTGTCGGCGAGCTGGCCCGCGGCACGGCGCGGGCGGTGCTGCTCACCCCGGCACACCAGTTCCCCTCCGGGGTCGTGCTGGCTCCGCAGCGCCGCCGTGACCTGCTGGACTGGGCGACCGCGGCGGACGCTCTCATCGTCGAGGACGACTACGACGCGGAGTACCGCTACGACCGGGCGCCGGTCCCGGCGCTGCACGCCTCGGCCCCCGGCCTGGTCGCCTACGCGGGCAGCACGTCCAAGACGCTGGCCCCCGGCATGCGGCTGGGCTGGCTGGTCCCGCCCGGCTGGCTGCACGCCGACCTGGTCGAGGCCAAGTACGCCAGCGACCTGGGCAGCCCGGCGCTGCCGCAGCTAGTGCTGGCGCACCTGATCGCCGGCGGCGACCTCGAGCAGCACATCCGGCTGGTCCGCAAGCGGCAGCGGAGCCGGCGCGACGCGCTGCTCCGCGGGCTGCGCAGCTACCTGCCCGAGGGCCGCGTCCAGGGCGTCGCCGCGGGACTCCACCTGCTCGTCACATTCCCCGGGCTGGCCGGGCCGGACACCGCGATCGCCGAGGCGATCCTGCGGGAGCGGGTCCTGGTCCAGCCGCTGTCCTGGCACCGGCTGCGGCCGGGCGTGCCCGGCATCGTGCTGGGCTACGCCGCGCACACCCCGGACCGGCTGCACGAGGCCGCGCAGCGCATCGCGCGGGCGCTGCACCGGCGGGCGTTGCTTTAGCGGACGGGGCCGGCTGGTTCCTTGGGCGCCGCGGCGGCGCGCCTGGCGCTCCTGGCGTCGGCGCGGCGGTGCCGCCGGGCCACGGCCCGCAGCTGGCTGATCCGCGCCGCCCCGGCCAGCACGACCAGGAGCACGCCGCAGACCGCCGAGAGCAGCATGGCCACGCCCAGCGGGAGACGGCCGTGCATGCCCAGGTAAGACACGCTGACCTCGGTGCTGTTCTGCACGATGAAGATCAGCAGGAGCAGCAGGATCACGGCGAAGAAACCCACCGCCACCCAGACCCCGCTGGTCCTGGTGCGCTTGATGCTGTGACGGGGCAGCGGCTGCGCGGCATGCGGCGGCGTGGCCTGCGGCGGGGCTTGCTCCGGGTCTGGCGGCGGCTTGCTGCCGGGCGTGGGTTCCCCGCCGGCAGGTTCGGGCGGCGGCGTCTCGGCGCCGGGCGCCTGCCGCGGCAGGGGGGCGGCCCCTCGTGCGGGCTGCGGTTGCGTGGCCATCTGGCACCCCCTCGAATCGGCTGGCCTTAACGTGCCCAGCCCGGGCGAGGTTATGCATCGCGGCATCCCTCAGCCCGGCGGGGCTATCCGCGACGACATGGTCAACGCGGGCGTCGACTGGGTGGACGAGGCCGCCGTAGTCGACGACAACCTCATCTCGGCCCGGACCCCGGCCGACCTCGGCCCGTGGATGAAGGCCCTGCTCGAGGCCCTGGGCTAGCCGTCCGCCTGGCCGAGCGCCGCCGCCAGCGCGGTCACCGCGGCGTCCGCCGCGACCCGGGCGGTCAGCGCGTGCGTGTGGGCCCGGTCCAGGTCGCCGAGGGCGATGCAGTCGAAGGCGACCTGCGCGTCGTGCTTGGCGGCCTGAAGCTCGCGGACCGCCTCGTCGATCACCGGGCTATTCTCGATCTCTCGGTCGATCATCCTGGCTCCACCCTCCTGGTCGGCGACCACTGGGGCCTACCCAGCGGAACGGACGTTATGTCTCCGGGGGGAGAGAAGACAGGCGTCATCGTACACTTGAGGGGTCATGTGCCGGTTGTTCGGGCTCACCGCGGGCACCGCCCGGGTCAAGGCGACGTTCTGGCTGCTCGACGCCCCCGATTCGCTGCAGGCGCAGAGCCACCGCAACGCGGACGGGGCCGGGATCGGGTACTTCCGCCCCGACGGCGAACCCGTGCTCGACAAGCAGCCCGAGCCCGCGTTCCGCGACCAGGAGTTCCAGCGTGCCGCTCGGCACGCCGAGTCCTCGGCGTTCGTGGCGCACGTCCGGTGGGCCACGACGGGGGGACGGACGGAGCGTAACACCCATCCGTTCGGCATGAACGGGCGCGTCATGGCCCACAACGGCGGCTTCGGTTCGCTCACCGAGCTGGACGCGGCGCTCGGCCCGTACGCGGACCTGGTACTGGGCGACACCGACTCCGAGCGGTACTTCGCGCTGATCACCAAGGAGACCGACGCGCACGGCGGCGACGTGGGCGCCGGGATCGCGGCGGCGGCCCGCTGGATCGCCGGGCGCCTGCCGGTCTCGGCGCTGAACGTCGTCGTCGCGGCGCCGGGGGAACTGTGGGCGCTGCGCTACCCGGGACAGCACGCGCTGCACATCCTGGAGCGGCCCGCCGGTCCTGGCCTGCACGTGCGCAGCGCGACGTCCTCGGTGCACGTGCCATCGCTGGACGGCGCGGCCTCGGCGGTGATCGCCTCGGAGGAATTGGACGGCGAGACCGGCTGGCGGATGCTCGAGCCGGGCGAGCTGGTGCACGTGCGGCCCGACCTGTCCGTGGAGTCGCGGATCGCAGTCCCGGAGCCGCCCGCACACCTGGTGCCGCTGCCGCCGGACAACCCGAACATCGACACCTGACTTGGTAGCCCCGACCGGATTCGAACCGGCGTTACCGCCTTGAGAGGGCGGCGTCCTAGGCCTCTAGACGACGGGGCCGTGCGTGATGCTGGCGTGGCCAGCGCGGTACAGACTACCGCCTCGCCACCGGTGTGGCCAACCGGCGGCCGGGCGGGCGTCCTTCCGGCATGAACAAGCGCGGACGTGCAGCACGTCCGCGCTGGTACAGACCTGCTGGGGTACCAGGACTCGAACCTAGACTAACAGGGCCAGAACCTGTCGGGCTGCCAATTACCCCATACCCCAATGGCGTCGGGCCCGGGGGTCCGGGACCGCCCACGCAGTCTAGCGGACTCCGCTCGCGCCAGCCAACACGACATCGGAGCCCGGGTTACAGCGGGTCGATCTCGGCCAGGCCGACATCCCGGTCGAGCCGGAGCCAGCGGCTGATCCCGGCCGAACGCAGGAACGGCACGTCGTGGCTGGCCACCAGGAGCGCGCCCCGGTAGCCGTCGAGCGCCTGGGACAGCCGCCTGACCGACGCCATGTCCAGGTTGTTGGTCGGCTCGTCGAGCAGCAGCAGTTGCGGCGCCGGCTGGGCCAGCAGCAGGGCGGTGCGCCCAGCCGGAACGGACGTGCCCGGGAGCTCGACCCGGATCTCGGCGTCGTCCCGGACCGCCTGCTCCGCCTCCTCCAGCCGGTCGCGGGCCGCCTGGAGACGCTCGGCGTGCAGCTCGCGGGACCCGGTCCCCGAGGACGGCCAAACGCTATTCCGGGGGCTACGCGGGCGGGGGGCCGGGGGTGGCGAGGGCTAGGCGGGCGTGGCCGGTGGCGCGGACGACGGCGTCGGCGGCGGAGAGGAAGCAGGAGTCGCCGCGGGTGAGCTCGAGCGCCTGGCCGGCTTCGGAGCGCAGGGCGCAGGCGCCGTCGAGGCACAGCAGGATGCGCGGCCCGGCGCCGGGCAGGGCGAGGGCGGGGCCGGCCAGGTCGACCACGTAGAGGCGGAACTCCGGGGCCGGGGTGTCGAACCAGGCGATGCCGTCGGGCAGGACGCGCGGGGCCAGCACCGGCACCGCGACCGCGGGGTCGACGAGTTTGAGCAGCTCGGGCACGTCGATGTGCTTGCCGGTCAGGCCGGAACGGACCACGTTGTCGGAGTTGGCGAGCAGCTCGATGCCGGTGCCCCGTAGGTAGGCGTGCAGCCCGCCGGCCGGCATGAACACCGCCTGGCCGGGCTGGAGCACCGCGTGGCGCATCAGCAGCATCGCGACCACGCCGATGTCACCCGGGTGGTCCGCCGCGACCCGGACCGCCGCGGCGTAGGCGTCCGCGTAGGGGCCACCGGCAGCGGCCAGGCGCTCGCAGGCGGCCACGACCGAGGCGACCAGCCCGACGGGTGCGGGCCATTCCAGCACGGAAGCGAGCGCGGCGCGCAGATCGGCGCCGGGTTCGGCCAGCCGGGCGGCGAGCGGCTCGAGTTCGTCCACGGCCAGGGTAATCAGCAGGGCCGCCGCGTCGTCCGGGGTGCGCAGCCCCGCCACCACCTCGAACGGGGTCAGGGCGTAGAGCAGCTCGGGTTTGGGCCAGTCGTCCACGTAGTTCCGGCGCGGGTCGTCGGGGGTCAGGCCGCGCTCGTTCTCCACGGCGTAGCCCGCCTCGGCCTGGGCGCGCGAGGGGTGCACCTGGATCGACAGCGCTTTGGCCGCCGACAGCACCTTGAGCAGGAACGGCAGCCGCCCACCGAACCTCGCGGCGCACTCCGGTCCCAGTTCACCGCTCGGGTCGGCCGCGATCACCGTGTCCAGAGTGACTCTAGAGGCAATGGAGGCTGTTGGGGTAAAAGGGACGGGAGGGGTGGCGGGGCGGTCGAGCCCGGACGGCGCCGACGGGTGCGCGCCCATCCACAGCTCGGCCTCCGGGCCAGGCGCGGGGACGCGCCGTCCCTGCAGGTCAGCGATCGCGGTCCTGGTACCCCACGGGTAGGGGCGGATCTCGGGACGGAGAAGGTCCATCCGGGCATGGTAGCCGGGCTAGTCGGCGCCGGACGTGTCCGCGGGGTGCTCGACCAGGGCGACCACCCGGCTGGCCATGAAGCGCGCGGTCCTGACCGCGGTGCCGGTCCTGGTCAGCTCGCTGACCTCGACCACGCCGCGGCGGTTGACGATATCCACGCGCCGGCCCGCCCGGGTCGCCGTCACCTCGTAGGTGCGGGTTCCCTCGCCCGAGTCGATCACGATCTCCACGCGATCACCCTTCATGAGCGACCTCCCGGCGAGGCGACAAGGTGGGGGCCGGGGCGGGAACCCCGGCCCGTTCGGTACTAATAAGAAGGGAGGGAGGGGTCGACCTGGTTGATCCAGGCCAGCACCCCGCCGCCGACGTGCACCGCGTCGGTGAAGCCCGCGTTCTTGACGATCGCCAGGGCCTCGGCCGAACGGGCGCCGCTCTTGCAGTGCAGCACGATCCGCTTGTCCTGCGGCAGCTTCTCCAGCGCGGCCCCGGACACGAACTCGCCCTTGGGGATGAGCGTCGCGCCGGGGATGGAGACGATCTCGTATTCGTTCGGCTCACGGACGTCGACGAGGAAGATGCTGTCGCCGGCGTCCAGCATGGCGGCCAGGTCCTTGGCGCTGATCGTCGAGCCCTGGACGGCCTCGGCGGCCTCCTCGGACACCGCGCCGCAGAACTCCTCGTAGTCGATCAGCTCCGTGACCGTCGGGTTCTTGCCGCAGACCGCGCACTCCGGGTCCTTGCGGACCCGCACCGTGCGGTAGGTCATCTCCAGCGCGTCGTAGATCATCAGCCGCCCGGCCAGCGGCTCGCCGATCCCGGTGATCAGCTTGATGGCCTCGTTGACCTGGATCGACCCGATCGAGGCGCAGAGCACGCCGAGGACGCCGCCCTCGGCGCAGGAGGGCACCATCCCGGGCGGCGGCGGCTCGGGGTACAGGCAGCGGTAGCACGGACCGTATTCGGCCCAGAACACGCTGGCCTGGCCGTCGAAGCGGTAGATCGAGCCCCACACGTACGGCTTGCCGAGCAGCACGCACGCGTCGTTGACCAGGTACCTGGTGGCGAAGTTGTCGGTGCCGTCGACGATCAGGTCGTACGGGGCGAAGATCTCCATGGCGTTGTC
>Ga0070708_100002700_pt1 | contig 13750 bp, 9 predicted proteins | sample KBSK5503metaG_FD_65469 | JGI IMG/M metagenome (GOLD analysis project Ga0070708, IMG submission 65469) | Corn, switchgrass and miscanthus rhizosphere microbial communities from Kellogg Biological Station, Michigan, USA - KBS K5-50-3 metaG | ecosystem: Host-associated > Plants > Roots >...
CAATCTGCTCATTTTTCGCGGCCATGATTCCTGCAAACCGCGCCGCGTCTATTTCGCCCATGAACGCGCTGAGAATTGAATAGCGCTGCGCTGTTCAGAAAAGTTTCCGTGAGTACAGGTCAATCAGATCGTTCACATATCTAAGGATTTGAGGAGACGGAAAGGTGCGAGAAATAAAGCAAATCCTTGGCGTCGGAGAGGCTGAGATCGTTGGAAACCGGGCGGAAATCGGAGCGCCGCTCATATTGCTCTTTGCTGATGGTCTTGAAAATCACTGCTCGTCCTGAAAAGTGGATGTTGATGAGGGCGGTCTTCCACTGCTGGGGGCCGACCTCCACGCGCTCAAATTCCACCGAGCCGCTGTCGATTCGCCCCAACAGCCCGTAACCGAACTCCACTCGATTCACAAGTTGCCCGGCCACTCTTGCCAGCCGCTTGTGGTCTGCATCGATCAGAACCGTTCCCGCGAGGCTGTGTATTACCCGAGCTTCGTACGTTGGCGGATTGTAGTCAGGATTGGGGCGGAACTTGACGCGCAGAAGATTTTCTTTGACACCATCCATTTCGTAAACGAAGGCCTGCGGCATCAAGCTCAAGAGCCTCTGGAGCTTGAGCTCATCTTCGTCCTCCGCTTGCTTCAGCTTCAACACTGGCCTGGGATCTTTCATCAGCCGGCCAATGCGTGCATCATCCTGCTGCCGCTGGCCGGCGTTAAGCGCCGCGCCGTCAATCGCCAGCAAACGGTATAAAGGGCCGTCCTTGCTCTCTACTTGCAGTTCGGTGAGGGTTTGTTTCCCAGCCCGTTTCTCGATCGTACAAATCCACTTGCGCAGCTTCTCACGGTCCGAAAGTTCATTGGCGATGACCGCATTCATAAGTTCGCCCGCAGTCTGCGCGGAGCCAACGTCCGGACTTTGGCCGGCGACGGAAGCCGCCGCTCCAGAACCTGGGCCGGCGATACGCTCTGCAATGGTGGATTTGCCCCGCTGCGGCTCGTGTGGACTGCTCTGCCCGCCGGACTCTTCCCCGGCATGTCCGGGCAGCGCGGGGCTGGCCTTCACCAACAAGAGGCTGGCGACAGTCAGCACGAACAAGCATAGGAGTATTCGAGACTTCTTCATGGCAACAAAAGCCGGATTTTCTGAACGACGATTCTTCATAGTCGCCTGGCTTGCCGTCCAGTCCGCTGATTGCAGAGAAAAGTAATCATGAAAGTGCGAATACGACGCGGGTAGTTCTATCCAGGAATTTAGCCGCGATTCCCGCTCTCGACTTGCGCGCACCCGATGCGGGAACGCTGGCGAATCCGTATTCCTAGGCAGGCTAACGCATCGGGGGCGGAGCATCTGTATAAATAAGAACACTATTACTATTGTTCGTATTGGTACAGACAGGCGATGCGTGGGCTAATAGACTTGCTTGGTTATCGGCCCCATTCGCAGGAGAAACAGCAGGTATGAATATGTGGCAGAGAAATTGTCCAGTTTGCCGGAAATTGTTGGAAAAGAAACTTCCCACCGAGACAGTACCCTGCTCTTGCGGCAAGTATGTGTGGAAGGGCTAGCTTTGCCCAGTTGTGATTCCACCCGCTACGAATACCCCGCGGGCTGCCGCCTGAACTAGCTCGCGGTAATCTTGAGCGTCACGAACGGTTTCCATCGCCTTTCTACTTTTATATCTTGACACCCGCAATCATCAGAGATACATCTCTCACCGCATGACCACCACCTTCGTTTTGTTTCTCGCCTTCGCGATCGGGGTCGTCTCCGGGATGCGCTCCCTGACCGCTCCCGCGGTCGCGGCTTGGGCCGCGCATCGGAACTGGCTCAACCTTGCCGGCTCTCGCCTCGCTTTCATGGGGTCAATCGCCGCGGCGGCCATCTTCACAGTGCTGGCGATTATCGAGCTCATTGCAGACAAGCTCCCTTCAACGCCGAGTCGCACCAAGCCCGTGGGCCTGATCGCCCGCATCGTCCTCGGCGCTCTCTCTGGCGCTTGCGTCGTTGTTTCGGCCGGACAGTCTCTCGTCTATGGCGCCGTCCTTGGCGCTGCTGGAGGCATTGCAGGAGCCTTTGCAGGCCATCAATGGCGCACGGGCCTCGTCAATGCGCTCAAGGTTCCCGATTTCGTCATCGCACTCCTCGAGGACGCCGTTGCGATCGGCATCGGACTATTTATCGTTACCCGGCACTAAGTCTGGAACTGCTCGCAATCCCTAGCCTTCCCGGCGTTCCGACTCCTTGCGTTTCACAGCCAGCGCGATATTGTCGTTTCTGAATAGCACGAATCACGCGAAACGCTTCGTGCCTCCCATCATCAGCGGGCGTAGCATCTCAGAAGACGGAGGGCATACATGAGTGCACCCAATCACTATCAGGCCATTGTCATTGGCTCCGGACAGGCGGGGACGCCGCTTTGCCAGGCTTTGGCTAAAGCCGGCGTCCACACCGCTCTCGTGGAACGCGCGCACGTCGGCGGCACTTGCATCAACGAGGGTTGCACTCCCACTAAAACAATGGTCGCAAGCGGCCGCGTTGCCTATCTCGCGCGCAGGGGCGCTGATTACGGCATCCACACCGGCAGCATTGCCGTTGATATGCACCGCGTCCGCGAGCGCAAGCGCGATATTGTCGCGAGTTTCCGCGACGGCAGCCAGGCCCGCATCGAAAAAACTCCTGGTCTCGATCTCCTCTTTGGAGAAGCCTCATTCACTGGCCCGCGCTCTATTCAAGTCCTCCTTCCAGACGGCTCCCAGCGCACTCTCACCTCCGATAAATTTTTCATCAACGCCGGATGCCGCCCCTCCGTTCCGTCTCTCCCGGGTCTGCAAGATATTCCGTATCTCAACAGCACTTCCATCATGGAACTCGATGCGGTCCCCGATCGGCTCCTCGTTATCGGCGGCGGTTACATCGGCCTTGAGTTCGGCCAGCTCTTCCGCCGTTTTGGGAGCCACGTTACCATCCTTCAGCAGGCTTCCCAATTGCTCCGCGGTGAGGATTCCGATGTCGCCGCCGAAATCCTGAACATCCTGCAGCAGGACGGAATCGAAGTTTTTCTGAACGCTAACGTGAAGCGCCTCGCCAAGGAAGGCCCGCAAATCAAACTAGCCGTCGCCGTTTCCGGCGAAGAACGCACGTTTAGCGGCTCTCATTTGCTGGTTGCTACCGGACGCGTCCCCAACTCAGATACTCTCAACGTATCCGCCGCAGGCATTGCCACGGACACCCGCGGCTTCCTTCAGGTCAATGCAAAACTCGAAACGAATGTCGCTGGAATCTTCGCCCTTGGAGATATCAAGGGCGGCCCTGCGTTCACGCACATTTCTTACGATGATTTCCGCATCATCCGCGCAAATCTGATCGAAAACGGCAAAGCCAGCACCGAAGGCCGCCTCGTTCCGTACACCGTTTTTATCGATCCCCAACTCGGCCGCGTCGGGCTGACTGAGACGGAAGCGCGCGCAAAAAATCTCAAGATTCGTGTCGCCAGGATGCCCATGTCGCGCGTAGCCCGGGCTCTGGAAGTCGATGAATCCCGCGGCTTCATGAAAGCCATCGTCGATGCCGACAGCGGACAAATCCTCGGCGCCGCCGTTCTCGGTCTCGATGGAGGTGAAGTGATGTCCATGCTACAACTAGCCATGATGGGCAAATTGCCTTACACCGTTCTTCACAACGCAGTCTTCTCTCATCCCAATCTTTCCGAGTCCCTCAACAATCTTTTCAACGATTCCAACTTCGTTTCCTAAAGCCATTGGCAACGCGCAGTCATCGCTGACAGGTTCCTAGCTGGCCACGCGTTCCAGTTCCTTGCGATTCCACTTCCCGAGGTCCGCTCCCGCGCCGTAGGTGCTTTGCAAGAAGGCGAGAAGCGTTTCTCTCGGCGAAGGAGACCGCCGCACGTCGTCGTACATCAAAATAAATTCCTTCATTTGCGGATGATAAAATGCTTGCGTGGGTCTCACCGGACTCTGCGCAAACCCCGCTGGTTCGGGCGCCGCGTATGTATAGAACGCCGCCCCTTTGATGTCGCCGCCGCCCGGCCAAAACCCCGCGCTGATGACCTCGTGCGAATACGCTTCACGTGTTATAGAGTCCGCTCCCTCCCGCTCCGGCGCGCGTCTCCCCGAGAATCGCGTCACGGCCAGATCGAAGCTTCCCCAGAAAAAATGCACCGGACTCGCTTTTCCGATGAACCCGGCGCGGAACTCGGTGAAGACCGCGTCGCAGCACGCAAGAATTCGCCAGAATCGATTCGCATATTCGGAATCGTACGAGGCATGTTTTGTGTCCCGATCGAAAGGAATCGGGTCAGGAATCTCTACCGGCTTCTTCCATATCTTCACCGCAATCCCCAGCGAGGCCAAAGCCGCCATGAACTCACGGTAAAAATCGGCTACGCTGCGCGGCGCCAAGGACATCGAGAGGATCGAGTCGCTGCTGGTTCGAATCACGAGCTGGTGATGTATGAAATCGAACTGAACCTCGAAATTTCCTCCGCGGCACGGAATGGCCGACGTCGTCAGCCCGAATGGATTCACGTAGAGCGGCACGCCCCACCAATGATTAATGTTCGGCGTCAGCGCCAGCCGCACCTTGCCCACAATTTGCGTCCACATGTGCAGCGTGCTGTAAGTCTCCTGCCAGGCTTCCAGAGGAAGCTCAGGCCACATCTCTTGCTCGGCGCGAGCCGGGCTTGCGTTCATGGATCCTCCACAGCGAAGAACGTTCGCAAATTCAGCAAAACCAAATGGCTGCAAATTCGGCCGTTACGCTTCCGGCCGGTTCGACGACCACAAGGATTATAAGCCCCCGAATCGCCCCCGTTCACTCCGCACAGAAAAACTCTCGCTGCGGTTGCACGGCTACTCCTGGCCGTGTCTTCTCCCCGCTGGGGATCGTCCGGCCATAGTCCCCAATTCTCATAAAGACATGGACCGTCCGCAGGCCCAGATTGAGGCCGGACTTCGCCTTGAGGAAAACTGGATGGCTGCGAGCGAAATTGGTGCGCGCGAGAGGCGAAATTCGAAGGCCTGCCCAAATACGCCAACCCGTTGACCTGTCCCTATTGGTACAGACGCTCAACTCTCGATGCGTTAGTCTGTTTCCCGGTCCTGATTCTCCAGGATCTTCAGTCCCAGCTCCATCGAGTAAAAAAATGAAATTTCTGGCTAAGTCTCGAATCGGAGCACTCCTGATTGTGGTCGCGGCCTCGTCCGCGCTCTTCGCGCAAGATAGCGGGCCGGACAAACTTCCGACTCCCGCAAGCGTGCTGGACGCCCGTCAGATTGTGGGCAAATCACTTGTAGCGACCCAGCACAGCTGGCAGGCGCGTGACGAGTACGTCTACGTCGAGCGGGACGAGGATCGCCGCATGGACTCGACGGGGAAGGTGCAATCGGAAAATGTCGACGTCACCAGAATGACCCTGGTCGACGGCGTTCGCTTCGAGCAGCTCATGGAACACAACGGTCAGCTTCCATCGGCCGAGGAACAGAGAAAACGCAACCAGGATCTCGATAAACTGAAGCGCGAAACGCCGGCGGAGCGGGCTGTGCGCATCCAAAAGAACCAGGAAAACAAGGATGTTCTCCGAGATTTGCTACAGGCCTTCGACTTCCGTCTGATCGGCGATGAGATCATAGCCGGCCGGCCGGCCTACGTGTTTCAAGCGACGCCGCATCCGGGCTATCACGCACACGGCCCGTACAGCAAGTTGTTCTCCAGGGTGGAAGGCAAGCTTTGGGTCGATAAGCAGGACTTCGGCTGGGTCAAAGCCGAGGGCCAGGTAACACAGTCGTTCTCGATGGGACTGTTCGTGGCCCGCGTGCAGCGAGGCTCGCGCATCTTCCTCGAGCAGACTTGTCTCGGTGACGCACTATGGGTGCCGAAGCGCATCGAAATGCGTGCAAACGCCAGAATCCTTTTGCTAAAGAGTCTCGATGTGTACAAGATCCTTACCTATTCGGACTACCATCCCGCCGCGGACGGCACGTATTCCGTAAAAAAATAGTGGCGTTCTACGAAGTTATCAGGCACACGGTCGCAGCCACCAAATGCCAATGCCCTCGTGCCTCGCGGCACGAGTAACAATCCCTATCTTGCGGCTCATAAGATCACACCGTATCTCATGATTTTGGAGAAGTGCTCCCACAGTCTCGGCTTACACAATTGTCCGCTCCTCCCCGCCTCAGAACACCCGCCCGAGCTGGAAGAACCATTTGTGATGCCCCGTGTCGCCCACGCTGCCGCCCACAAAAAGCGGCCCGATGACCGTCTCTGCCAGGACGCCGGCGGCAACGTCATTCGGGAATTTGCTTTCATTCGGCGCGCCGTACATTTTCGCGAACTCGTACGATCCAATCACAAAAACTCTTTTCCCAACCAGCGGTGGCAGCGTCCACAGGTCATGCAAATAACCTGCCCGGAACAAGTAGTATTGATTTCCTTGCAGCTCATTCAAGCCGTACGCGCTCAGAGTCAGCGGCCCGCCCAGAAAGCATTGCGGAATTCCCGTGTTGGCAAATCCAAAAGTCGTTCCTCCTTTGCCGTCCACAAACACCGAACCAAGCGCCGAGACCGGTTGAAAATACTCGAGATTCGATTGCAGGGAAGGAAAAGCGCTCGTCGTGCCCGGGCTCGTATCAAACCATCGGAACGTCGTCTCTGAGCGCACTCCTTTCCTTGGAATCACCGGGCTATCCGTATGATCAAACAGGTAATGCAATTTCGCGTCGCCCACGCGCCCGCTGACCGAATTAAATACCGGGGCGCCAATCCGCAGGTTTGCATCGAGATAGCCCACCTCATAGCCGAGGCGCAATTCGCTGAAGCGGTCGAATCCATAGCCCACGTCCATCCCCAACTTTGCCTGACCCAGCTTGTAGTCGGCCAGCGGATTGCTCTTGTCATAAATCTTGAAGACCCGTGTGCTCGCCTCTCCGTGCGGCGCAATAAACCATTTGCTCAAGGGCGTGAACGGCCGGTATAGCTCGCTTCCCAGCCCATACGTGTTTCCAAACAAAACATCTGTCCGCCATTCGGAGCGGAATCCCGCAACATCCAAAAACGTCAGCCGCGTGCCCAGCGTAAAGCCAACTTCTTCGCTCTCCGAACCATCCACTTCAAATCCCGGCTGAATCGTGGGCGGCGCATAATTTTTTTCGCTCACCTGGATGAGCAGGCCCTGCTGCCCGTTGCGCTCCATCATCCGGTAACCAACCGTGTCATAGCGTCCCACGCCCGTGAGCCGCGTTAGTTCCCGATCCAGCTTATCCGTGTCCAGCGGCTTGCCAGTCAGCGGCGCAAGAAAATGTTCGATGTTCTGCGTCTGTTGCGCGGTGTCTGCGCCTTCCACCTTGATAAATTGTGGAACCGGCGCCAGTGTCTTTTTCCGCGCCTCGCGCTCCCTCATGTAGTCCTGCCATTCCGCTTCGCTTAGTGAGAACTTTTCGAGCAGCGGCGTTTTTGAAACCGCAGCCTCATAACCTTTTTGCATAATTGGGTCGTACTTCTTATAATCCGTCGAGCTGTATCCTCCCAGGGGCACGCTGACCACGGCGTCCGCGCGCGCAAGCCCGCGCAATTCGCTCTCGGCTATCACCACGCGGATGGATTGATCGAGCACATTGATCAGAGACTTGATGTCATTTGCTCCCATCGGTTGCGTGTCTAGGTGCACGGCGATCACGATGTCCGCGCCCATCTCCTTCACGACGTCGGTCGGCAGATTGTTCACTAGCCCGCCGTCCACCAGCACTCGGTCCTTGTCAAAGACCGGCTTGAACGCGCCGGGAATCGACATCGTCGAGCGCAAGGCCTCGGCGAGCGAGCCCTGTTCGAATACGACTTGCTTGCCGCTCACAAGATCTGTTGCCACGCAGCGAAACGGTGTTGGCAGCTCTTCGAACGGCTCAGATCTAAAGTAGGGCAGCGTTATCCGGTCAATCAGCAATCCGATTTGGTGGCCGGAATTTAAGCCGCTCGGTATCGACAAGCCTTTGCGCAGCCCCAGAACGAAAGAGTTCGGATACGCTCGTTGATCTTCCTTTCTTCGGTAGGAAAGATCTTCGAACGGCGTCGCGTCGCTGAGGATTTCATTCCAATCCACTCCCTCGATCAGTTTTCTCAATTCCGCCGGACTCATCCCCGTTGCGTAGAACCCTCCAATCAGCCCGCCCATGCTCGTTCCGGCAACATAGTCCACCGGAATATGGTGCTGTTCGAACCACTCCAGCACGCCGACATGCGCCAGTCCGAGCGCGCCGCCTCCTTCCAGCGCCACGCCAATGCGCAGCCGCCCTTTTGGCTTGTCCTGCACGCTCGCCGCTGCTGGAGTTTCTTCTTTCGCGCTCTCTGAGGAATCCGCGTTCTGTGCCCGAACTGGAACTGCGGCGCGCGCGTTCTGTGTTTGCGCAAGCTCTGAAGACCTGGAAGTCAGCTGCCGAGCTGTCGCGGAGAAGGGAATCAGCAGCAGGAAGCAAAGGATCGCGCGGTGCATGAAGACCTCCTCGGTAAGGCTCCAGCGGAATGGAATGCTGGAAGCGATTCCGAGTTTGTCTCAGCGCGTCTGTTCGAGCAAGCAGCTATCCTTGAAAATTGCGAAAACAGGTCCAACCATCCGGACTACTTATTTTCTTCAAGACGAACCGTGGGTTTGATGGTTCCTTTTTTACGCGCCACTTTCAGCAACTCGGGATAGAACTGAACAAAGGAATGCTCGACGGCGGCGTGTTGATCGTGGCAATTCCAGCAGCCGTTCTTGCCGGGAGTGATGGCACTCGCCGATTTCGCGGAACCATCAAAATTAAAGTAGGCCCACTTAACGGGGAAACGCGACTCGTCCTTGATTTCGACGTCCAAGCCGACGAACGATTCTTGATAGCTTCCCTTTTGATTGATCGAACCGCGAGAAGTCGAACCGTAAATTTCCAGCACAAACATCGTTTTGTCCGGCCATGTTCCATTGGCGAGGAAAAAATCGTAGGCCTCAGGAGCTACGAAAACATTTGTGAAAGCAGGCGCTCCGTTTCCACCTGCGTCCGGGTTGTAGCTCATCCCAAAACCGGAGGAGATATACACCCACCTGCGATAGCCTTCTGGACGGACGAGTTTGCCGTCTGAGGTGAATTGCGCGCGGGACGCCGGGTTGACAGTTGCCGCGCTGGCAGGCGATGGACGAGAGGCGCGAAACGCAATGGCTCCCACGAACAAGGCGACGAACATTAGAGCAATGACCTTCGGCATGGTAACCCCCCAAGCGACTCTAACAGGCATAACCTCCGAATGGGAAATAGCCGTTTGTCCCATATAGCGCCTTACGCCATATTATGTCGTTCGACGATATAGTAGCTAGACGCGCGGCTGCCGGCTCTGTTTCTCGTTCTTTTCCACACTGCACCGAGTGAGAACAAGCCCGAGCATGCGCATACATTGCCGGGGCGCGCCGCCCTATTCGTATCGCAGGGCGACCATGGGATCGACGCGCATGGCGCGGCGGGCGGGAATGTATCCGGCGAGCGCCGCCACGGCGGCTAGACCGACGGTAACGACGGCGAGCGTGGCGGGGTCACTGGCGGAGACGTTGAAGAGCATGTGGCCGACAAGGTGAGAAGCCGCGAGCGTGCAGGGGAGCCCGACGGCAAGGCCGGCGAGCGTCAGTATTAGAGTTTCGCGCAAGATCATGCTCAGAATTGTGTGGCGCGACGCTCCGAGCGCGACGCGGATTCCAATCTCGTTCGTGCGGCGCGACACTGAATAGGAAATCACACCAAAAATTCCGGTAGCGGCAAGCACCAGCGCCATAATTGCGAAGAGGCCGAGCAAGAACATGCGAAATCTGGGCTGCGCGACCGATGCGTCGATAAGGTCTGGCATCTTTGCGACATCGGTCACGGGAAGATCTTTATCTATTCTCTGTACTTCCTGGCGAATCGCGGCGGCCACGCTCGAGGTGCTCAAGGTGCTCTTTACGACCAGATTCGCCCCCCAAAAAGGAGCCTGGGCAAATGGAACGTACATGATCGCCCCGGGACTCTTACTTAAGCCAACGTCGCGCACGTTACCGGCGATTCCGACGATTTCGCGCATGCTTTCGCCACTCCCCCGAGGATAACCAAACGTAATTTGCTTTCCGAGGGGGTCTTGATTTGGAAAGTAAAGCCGCGCCATCGCTTCACTGATAATCGAAACGCGGGGCGCGGATGAGATGTCGTGCTGATTGAAGACTCGTCCGGCAAGCAGCGGAATCCCCATGACGCGAAAATAATCCGGACTTACCGAAACATAGCTGGCAGTCCTGGATGCGCCCGCGGACGAAGGTGGGTTACCGACGATGTCGAACGGCAGAGTGACGTTTTGGTCAGCGATCGGCCGTGGAACCACCACTGCCGAATCCTGCAATCCAGGGTCTGATTGGATTCGCGCAAGCAATTCTTCGGAAAATGCGGCCCACTGCTGTGGCGTGGAATACTGAAATTGTGGAAGCGAGATATCCACTTTTATGACGTGCTGGGCGTCAAACCCCGGACTGACCGAGGTGAGCCTGGCAAAGCTGCGCAAAAGCAAACCAGCTGTCACCAGCAAAACCATGGCCAGCGAAATTTCCGCGACAGCCAGGAAACTGCGCGCGCGGCGGCGGCTACGGCTTTCGCCGGAGCGGGCGGTTTCTCGCAGCGTGTTCTGTATATCCGCATTCGCCGCGAACATAGCGGGAACCAAACCAAAAGCCACGCCTGCGATTGCGGAAAGGAGAAGCGCAAAACCCAACACAAAATAGTCAACCCGAACGGGGTTCATCTGCGGCAAATCCGACGGCAGGAGCGAGCTCAAGGCTTTAACGCCCCAGTAAGCGAGAGCTATTCCTACAGCTCCGCCAAGCAGACCGAGCACCGCGGTCTCACTGAGCAACTGGCGGATGATTCGAGCGCGCCCGGCGCCCAGCGCAGTCCGAACAGCAATCTCTTTCGAGCGGGCGGTCGCGCGCGTAAGAAGTAGGTTGGCGATATTGGCGCAAGCGATCAGGAGCACCAGGCCTACGGCGCCCAGAAGCACAAGCAGCTCGGTTCTCACGTCTCCCACAATTTCTTTCTGCAGCGGCACAAGGCGGATTGTCCAACCATTGTTCTCCGCCGGAAATTCCCTGGCCAGCCGCGCGCTGATGGCGTCCATTTCCGCCTGAGCTTGAGCCACGGAAACGCCCGGCTTCAGCCTCCCCAGCGCGGGTAGAAGGTGCACTCCCCGCTTGGGCATGAAGATGCTAAAGACAGGATCCTGAACGAGGGGGATCCACACTTCCTGCTTGGTGTTGAAAAAAGGAGTGCGAAAGGCTGCGGGTATGATTCCAATGACGGTGAAGGGACGTTTGTCCAGGTTAATCGACGTTCCGACGATCTTGGGATCTGCACCGAACTTGCCCCGCCACAGCTCTTCGCTCATCAGAACCACGGGCGCCGCACCCTGTTTGCCGTCCTGGGGGAAAAAGATGCGTCCCGCCAGTGGCTTCACATCCAGAAGCGCAAAGAGCTCCGGAGTCACGACGGACGTGTTCACAACGGAAGGCTCCCCGCGCCCCGTCAACGTGAGCTGGTGCGCTACGATCCCCGCCAGTTCGCTGAAAACATGATTCTGCGCCCGCCACTCTTCGAAATTCGGATACGAACAGCCCGTCTCCGCTATTCCTTGCTGCGTGTTCGCCTGAAAGGCGGTGAACAACTGATCGGGATTCGTATAAGGTAGCGGCTTTAAGAGCACCGCATAAACGACGCTGAAAATAGCCGTGTTGGCGCCGATACCGAGAGCGAGCGTGAGTACCGCGACGGCCGTGAAGCCGGGATTCTTCCGCAGCATGCGGAATGCGTAACGCGTGTCCTGCAAGAACGTTTCGATCATGGGCAGGCCCCGGAGTTCGCGGTTAGTAGCTTTGAGCTGGGTGAGGCCTCCCAACCGGATGCGAGCGGCGCGCCGCGCGTCTTCAGGCGCCATCCCTCGGCGCACGTTTTCGTCCGTTAGCAAATTGAGATGGGTCTCAAGCTCGTGCTCGAACTCCTGCTCCACCTGGCGGGGTGAAAGCCACGAATGAGTTCTGGAAGCGAGCGATTGTATCCAGGCAAACACGAGTTATCTCCTCTCCGCGAAGCCGAGCACGCCGCCGGTTGCCATGGCCACTCGTCCTCCTGTGGCGTCCCCACAGGAGTATCGCCAATCCCCTGTGGGATGTCAACAGGGGAAAACTGCCTCGCGGCCGCGCGTCATTCTTCAATGGACGTAGAAGCCGGTCTTGCTAAGGACGACATAGTCGCGGTTCTTTTTTCCGAAGGACGAGGAAAGGCGGACGTCGAGTTTGTGAGGCTTGCCGAGAGCGGCCGTGGCGTTAGTGTAGTAGCCGAGGGTATAGCGGGTTTTGATTCGGTCGATGAGCGCGCGAAACACGGTTTCGAGCTGGGCGACCTCTTGAACGTTGAAGATTTCGCCGCCGGTCTGGTCCGCAACCTTACGAATGTTGACGAGGCCGGGGATCATGCCGGCGGCGAAAAGAGTTTGCGGCGGATTGTAGCCGGGAATTTTCAAATTATAGAGGACGGCATCGGCTGCGATGGCTTCGGTGACGATATCGTGCGTGCCCTGTCCTCCGGCATCGGTACCGACGTCATCGCTGATGAGAATGATGACGCGGCGGCCCTTGGGCGGGAGCTTGAGGAGATATTGGGAGGCAAGAAAGATGCCGTCATTGATGTTTGTGGCGCCGCCGGCGCGGAAGGAATTGATCTGCTCGGCAAGTTTCGCCTTGTCTTTCGTGAAGGGCACGCGCAATTCGGCTTCGGTGGAAAAAGTGAAGAGGGCCACCTCGTCATCGGGTTTGAGGGCGGCGAGAGCCGTGGTGGCGGCGTCGCGCAAGGGGCCGAGGAATGGGCCGATCGAGTCGCTCAGATCGAGCACGAGCGCAACGTTGATAGGCAATTCGTCGCGGCTGAAGACTTCCAGCTTTTGGGCCACGCCGTCTTCGCGCACTTCAAAGTCATCTTTTTTCAGATCGGCCATGATCTGGCCGGACTTGGTCTTCAAAGTCGCGTCAAGCAGCACGAGATTCACGCCGATCCGAATGACGCCTTCACCCTGGTCCTGCGCCTGGGCGCTTATCTGGAAGAGAAATGGGAAGCAAACCAAGAGAGCCGATAAGCGCAGCAGGTTTCGCGAATACTTGGACTTTGCCATTGCCCTCACAGGTCACCGCTGGCGTCTGCGCAGTTCGGTCGGCCTTGCATCCTTCTATTGTATAGGGGCTTCGCGTTGAATAGGAGTTTGGGCGGCGGGAAAGCCGCTGGGGAACATTTCCTTGCTTCGCGGAGAGGACTAGGACGGTTTGGAGGTGCGGCGATAGGCGACGCCGCATCTGTAGAGCTTGTCTTTGGTGATCTCAACAACCCAGGCGATTTCTGCCGGGACAAAAATGGCGTTGCCTCCAGGCGAGTAGGGAACGGCGACTTCGATATTGCTCCGCACAAAATACTGCTTACGGCTCCTGAAACAGATTCCGCCCTTGGACATGTCTTCACAGGTGACGACGTCGTCCGCGAAGCCAGACCGCCGGACGCAGGCTTTGTAGTTGACCTTGGTGCGTGCGTATTTGCGGCGGTTGTCCAATGACGCAGCGGGTGTGGTGTTGGGTTCTTGAGGAGTAGTGAGTGTCGAAGCAGTTTGTGCGGGTGCCGCAAGTTGCTTGCTCGCAGCGGTTGTGGTTTGGGCGGAAG
>Ga0070708_100002702_pt1 | contig 13748 bp, 9 predicted proteins | sample KBSK5503metaG_FD_65469 | JGI IMG/M metagenome (GOLD analysis project Ga0070708, IMG submission 65469) | Corn, switchgrass and miscanthus rhizosphere microbial communities from Kellogg Biological Station, Michigan, USA - KBS K5-50-3 metaG | ecosystem: Host-associated > Plants > Roots >...
CAGGTTCACAGTTCCGCCCGGTGCTACTAACGTGGTTGTGAGCGGTCAGTTCAGCGCAACCGGCGGCTCCGCTAATGACGTTGAGGTCTTTGTGCTCACGGACGACGCTTTCGCCGCCTGGCAGGGTGGATACTCCACCAACATGTACTACGACAGTGGCCGAGTCACTCAAAGCAGCATCAATGCGGCCCTTCCGCCCGGCGCCGGTACTTATTACCTTGTCTTCAACAACAAGTTTTCCTTGCGGACGGCCAAGGCCGTCGAGGCGGTTGCTACCTTGCGCTACAGCCGATGGTGGCCGGACTTTCTCCTTCACCTGAAAGAAAAACTCTGGGGCGGTCTCTGGTCTTCGTAAAGCAAGTCGGCTGATGCAACCAAGCTGGTAGACTCACTCGCCGTGACCACCTCGTACAACCAAATCGCCGGCCAAATGTAGAACGCCTCGGCCCTCAGCGACGGCATATTTGCCAAGGGTTAGTCAGCGCCGCGCGCGACGTGATTTCTGCATCCCGGCTCTCTCTCCTCCCATCTATACGGAATACGAAAAACGTTCGTGGCAGGGCACGCCTTCACAGGCTGCGGAAAGACTTTGATTCGAGCTTGTATTGGGAGAAGGTACGACTTCAGTCGTGCCGCTGATTCTTCCATTTCTGTTCCGAGCGGGCGATCGGTCCCCGAACCGCCCGGTTTCGGCCGGCTGGGATGATTTTCGGCCCGCGGGGAATCTGCTTTTCAGATTTTTCCGCAGCCTGTTCAGATGCGCCGATTGGTCGGCTTTAGGCCTGGCGGTTCGTGTCAGGGTACGCCTTCAGGCGTACCGAGATTCGCGCCTTTTAGGCGCTGACTTCATATTGGAAAAAGAAGGATGTCTCGCATGAAAGCCGTGCAAATCAGCAAACCGGGCGGAAGTTTCGAAGTAGTTGAGCGCCCCATCCCGCAGCCCGCTCGCGGGCAGGTGCGGATCAAGGTCGAAGCCTGCGGCATCTGCCACAGCGATGCCCAGGTTAAAGAAGGACTCTGGCCGGGAATCCAGTATCCGCGCGTCCCCGGCCATGAGATCGCCGGACGCATCGACGCGGTCGGCCCTGACGTGAACAACTGGAATCCCGGCCAGCGCGTGGGCGTCGGCTGGCATGGCGGACACTGCTTCACCTGTGAACCCTGCCGCCGCGGCGACTTCATTCTCTGCCAGTTTGGCAAGATCACCGGCATCAGCTTTGATGGCGGCTACGCCGAATACATGATTGCTCCCGCCGAGGCCGTTGCCGCGATTCCCGATGACTTGCCCGCCGACGAGGCCGCCCCTCTCCTTTGCGCCGGCATTACTGTTTACAACTCGCTGCGCAATGCCGGTGCCAGGGCCGGAGACCTGGTCGCAGTCCAGGGCATCGGAGGCCTGGGTCACTTGGGCATTCAATACGCGCGCCAGATGGGCTTTCGCACCGTCGCTATCGGTCGTGGTGGGAACAAAGAGCCGTTGGCCCGCAAACTCGGCGCTCACGAATACGTGGATACCAGTGCCGGTGCTCCCGCCGAATCTCTGCAAAAGCTCGGCGGCGCGCGCGTAATCCTTGCCACCGGGCCCGATTCGAAGTCGATCTCGGCTTTAGTCGATGGACTGGCGCCGAACGGCAAGCTGGTGATCGTCGGAGCAAGTCCCGAGCCTCTCACCATCACTCCGCTGCAACTCATCGGCGCGCGCCGTTCCATCCAGGGCTGGCCCTCCGGCTCCGCCCAAGACTCCGAGGACACGATGCAGTTCAGCGCCCTCACCGGCGTCCGTCCCATGATCGAGCGCTACCCGCTCGAGCGCGCCGCCGACGCCTACGACCAGATGATCAGCGGCCGGGCCAGGTTTCGGGTGGTGCTGACGATGGGCGGGTGAGTCACATCCTCACGGTCGTATTTTCATCCTTTCCAGTGCTACACTAGCGGCGGTACGCGGCCCCTTCCTCCTTCCCCCCGGACACAACCATCGAACGCGGAGGTGTTATGCTCGACCAACCCTACTCGCCACCACAGCCGTCGCAACTCTGTCTCCCTACTTTGTGGAAGCCGCCAAGAAGGCGGCGGGCAAAGTCGGCGAAGAAGCCTATGAAGGCGGCAAGAAGCTGGTTTCATGGCTGCGTGAAAAGCTCTCAAGTGATGACACGAAAGCCCTCGATCGTGTCGCAGCCGATCCCACCAACGCTGATAAACAAGCTGCCCTGCGCGTTTCTCTTTCGGAGACTCTCGCCGCCAATCCAGGGCTACAAACAGAGCTTGCTACCCTGCTGCAATCGATGCCCAAGTTCGCCGCGAGTCAAAACATGAACCAAGTCGGTGACGGCAACGTCGGCGCTCAAACTTGGCGAGATCACTGAGTGTGCTGGCAGACAGTTTGGAGTCGCTGTCGATGTTTGATGACGCCGTGCGATCTTACGAGAAAGCGGTGAAAGCGCTTGGCCCGATGTTCCTGTCTGCGCCTGCTCCCTTCGCACGTCTTATGGCCGGAATCGTGTCTGACTACCTGCGGCGTCTTAAGACTCTAAACCGTAAGCCGCACCCCGACCTGGTTGATCTGCTCACCCGAATTCTCGAAGTTCTCAATCGGCAAGACCCGCCCAAACCGGAGTAGATTCGTTTCATGTAGACACGTGGAGCATTACTGTCAAGGCACGACTTTTAGGATGTTGTCCGAATGCCTACACTTTTGCGAGAAGCGGCACTGTTGCCAAGCTGCAAGATGGCCGGGCCGCTCCCATCGGCCGGACCTCGGATTGATTGTAGAGACCCAAGAAGAAGGATACCAACGAGCAAAGGTGCAGTCGCTCGATTCATACAAAACTCCGGAGAGCAAGTAAGAGCGGTGATTCACAAGAGTGCTTGGCAGCCTAATCCGTCAGTGCTGGCGAAACCTGCTTCCCAGCAGAAACGCAATCGCTCGTCGCAAAGCCCCTGTGGTCGCTCGTTTGGGGGGGGAGATTCCTCTTGAATCGCCTCAGGGAGTGCGCATTTCCACCCCCTCGGTGGGAACTGCTTGTCAGAGAGGCGACGCGGAGAATTGTCGCTCTGCGTTCCAAAAGTCAAGAAGAAATGTAGAAATAATTGCAAGCCTAATGCGGTGGCGGGGTGGCCGGGCTTTGACTCAGGAACGACCGAGAATCTCAACCGGGAGTGCCCTACCCTCTCGCGGTTTTCGAAGGGTGTGACGATGAGCCCTGACCTCACTGGGCCCTTTGTTTTCTGAAGGATGCGCCACTTCATCCCAGAAATGTGTCGTATTATACATACATAATTGCCATTACGAAACAGCTAGTACAAAATGTTCCACGTGGAACACTTCGTCAATTTGCATAATGTTCCACGTGGAACTTTCTCTGCTCCAGCGCTACCAGGCTGACTAGCCTGAGGCGCGTTGCCCTTTTCAGGCTACCTTTTTTCGGTCTTCTTTTCGATTTTGGCCCAGGTGTCTTTCAGCGCGACGGTCCGGTTAAACACCAACTTCCCCGGAGCCGAGTCGAGATCGACGCAGAAATATCCCAGGCGCTCGAACTGGTAACGGCTTCCCACCGCAGCGTTGGCCAGCGACGGTTCGAGCTTCGCGTGGCGCAGCACTTCGAGCGATTGCGGGTTGAGATTGGCAGTGAAGTCCTGTCCCTCTTCGGTTTGATTCGGATCTTGCTTGGTGAAGAGGCTGTCGTAGAGCCGCACCTCGGCATCGATGGCGTGCGCGGCCGAGACCCAGTGTATGGTCGCTTTCACCTTGCGCCCGTCTGGGGGAGAATTTCCACCCCGCGTGGTGGGATCGTACGTGCAGTGAACTTCGATCACGTCGCCCTTCTCATCCTTCACAACACCAGTGCAAGTAACGAAGTAGCCATAGCGCAGCCGGACTTCGCGCCCCGGGGAGAGCCGGAAATATTGCTTCGGCGGGACCTCGCGGAAATCGTCCTGCTCGATGTACAGCACGCGGGAGAACGGCACTTTGCGCGTGCCGGCGCTCGGGTCTTCGGGATTGTTCACCGCCTCCATCTCTTCAATCTGGCCCTCGGGGTAGTTGTCGATCACAACTGTCAACGGCCGCAGCACCGCCATCACGCGCGGTGCGCGCTTGTTCAGGTCCTCGCGCACGAAATGCTCGAGCATGGCCAATTCGATCACGCCGGTGGTTTTGGAGACGCCGATTGCATTGCAGAAATTGCGAATGGCCTCGGGCGTGTAGCCGCGCCGCCGGATGCCGCACAGGGTCGGCATGCGGGGATCGTTCCAGCCGCTCACGTGGCCTTCCTGCACCAACTGGAGCAGCTTGCGCTTGCTCAACAGCGTGTAGGTCAGGTTGAGGCGATCGAACTCGATCTGCTGCGAAGGAAAAATCCCCAACTGCTGGGTGAACCAGTTGTAGAGCGGGCGATGGTCCTCGAATTCGAGCGTGCACATGGAATGCGTGACACGCTCGAGCGAATCCGATTGGCCGTGGGCGTAATCGTACATCGGATAAATGCACCACTTGTTGCCGGTGCGGTGATGCTCGGCGTGGAGGATACGGTACATCACCGGATCACGCATGTTCAGGTTGGGCGAAGCCATGTCGATCTTCGCCCGCAGAACGCGGGAGCCATCGGGAAATTCGCCCGCTCGCATGCGTTCGAACAGATTCAGGTTTTCTTCCGCCGAGCGGTTGCGATACGGACTGTCCTCGCCGGGTTTGGTTAATGTGCCGCGGTACGCGCGAATTTCGTCGGCGCTTAGATCATCAACGTAAGCTTTGCCGGCCTTGACGAGCTGCACGCCCCACTCATACAACTGGTCGAAATAGTCGGAGGCATAGAAGAGACCGTCCCAGTGGAAACCGAGCCACTTGACGTCCTCCATGATGGAGTCGACGTACTCCGTCTCTTCTTTCTGCGGATTCGTGTCGTCGAAGCGAAGGTTGGTTTTGCCGCCAAATTCGTCGGCCAGCCCGAAGTCGAGGCAGATTGCCTTGGCATGTCCGATGTGCAGATAGCCGTTGGGCTCGGGAGGGAAACGGGTTTGCACGCGTCCGCCATACTTGTTGGTCTTCAGGTCCTCAAGGATGATGTCGCGGATGAAATTCGACGGACGAGCCTCAGCGGGCCGGGCTTGGGTGCTCGCGGCAGCTTGAGTCTGGGGGTTCGAGGGATTCATTCCACTTTGATCTTATCGCAAGAAAAAGGTCAGCGGATGGGGACGAGCGTTCCCAGTTCGTGGCAGGCTATACGAAATAGGGCTCATTTTAGCGTTGGTTGTTGCATTCCTTAATGCCACCTGGGTATTCAGCGATTACCGCGGCCATCCGAGTCCGTCTAGTGTCATCACCAAAGCAGAGGATGCATCTCATGCAAAGGAGAAACGCATTCAGCTGACTCTGCGAATTGTCACGATACTTCTTTGGGCGAACAATGGACAGCAGCTCGCCGACCAGCAATTCTCCTTAGCAACACTCGCAGGGCTTGCCCGTTAGCGCTTCCCATCCTTCGTGCAATATGAGAGGTATGAGACACAGCGCAGCAACCGGATCTGCCCAGGCGATTCTCCAGCGCGCGTTGACAACGAGACCGGCCAGGGCAATCCAAGACATGTAGCCGCATAAGGCTGACTCCGCCGCATCCGCCCTCAATGCTGCACTCGCCGTCATTGCCGAAAGTCGGCGCTTCTGCCTTGCCAGCAAGGGCATGATGACTGCGGCAGCCAGCAGGAGAGCGACTCCAACAGGGCTGGGCTTGGCTTCGCGGTGTCCGAGCAGCGCTGATGCAGAAACGACGACGACATAGGCTGCCAGAGCGAACAACAGGCTACCTGCAATCCGCGCGGCTAGCCGTTCCTTGTGTGCGCCAACGTTCACAGTGTGAAAACGCCAGAACACGGCCGCTGCCGATAGCAGCTCGATAGCACTATCCCCCCCGAAGGCAACGAGGGCTGGGCTGTGTGCCCTCCAGGCCGCTGCCAAGGAAATCGTCGCTTCTACACTCATCCAAATGATCGTGAGGACCAGCAGGTGAAGGACGCGAATTCGAACTTCTCCAGCTGGCCTTGCGGCGATGACTGACCTAACACTAGTATGCGCCATGAGTGGGTATGCAGTTTCCCCGCAGTGGCGAAAAGCAACAATTGCGAGGCCTGCTTTTGCTCCTATCTCATTGGGACCCGCACTCGTATTGCTCTGGTTCGCACGGAGCATTTTAGAAGTCGCGAACAAAGCTTATTTTCTAAACGTTCCTGCTGCCGTTCGACCTGACCTTCTACAGTAGGCCAACAAGGAAGAATGGTCGGGACGGGCAGATTTGAACTGCCGACCCCTCGCACCCCAAGCGAGTGCTCTACCAGGCTGAGCCACGTCCCGACAAAGGAAGGAACCCACTGCGCCACCTACGCCGGCGCAAGAGCGGGGGTTGACGTTCGAATTCTACAACACCCGGCGCGGTTTCGTCCGCTGGCTGCGCCGGACGAGGGACGAATCATCGATTCTAGGGGTATTTCCGTGCCTCCTAGAGGTATCCTGAGCAACCGCAGAACATTCGCTGAAGCCCTTGCCCGTTTTCTCTCCCCTGTAACCCAAAAAGCGAAGCAATTCGGAAGCAAGCCTTACTCGCGGATCCTAAGGCCGGGACGAAGACCCGCGAGCCGGATCAGTTGGGATTCGAAGGACAAACTGTCGGCTCCGGCTTCAGTCCCGGCGCCAACACAAAATCTCGTGGCACTTTGATCTGGACGCCAAACTTCATACTAGTTACTTCGCCCGTAGTGGAATCGGGTCTGTAAGACAACACCGTAAGCTTCAGCCAGCCGGTACTGATGGTTTTCAAAGCGGTCACGTACTCATCGGCGGCCAGGTCTGGATGGGGTGCGCTGTAAGGCCACAGTGCGTTCGTCACGAGGGGAGAAATGCGATCATAGTCCGCCTGGTTAAGAAGAAAGCGCATTTCATGCGGTTGGCCGAGCGACGCTTTGGTGTCTTCGCCGTAGCTCGGCCCGAGGATCTGCAATCCATTAAAGCGCAAAGGCGGATTCACCCGGCGGAGAGCTCTGCTTCGAAGGAAACGGAACGGCAAGGGTCAGGAGGTAGCTGCGCCTGAGCTACAGCTACAATCAGCAGGCAAAACGCGGTCAAGGCTGACCGGATCATCCCGTCCCTCGCAGAAATTCTATCTTCGTTTGCGCTTCGGCGTATGCTGCTCTTCCTCTTCGAAGATGGCAAACTGAATCTTCTTTTCCACCGGATCAATGCGGTCAACGATGACGCGAACTCGCTGCCCCAAGCGATAAGTTTTGCGGCTGCGCTGGCCGATAATCTCGCGCGTGTTCTCGTGGTAGGTATAGCGGTCGTCGGTCAGGGTGGCCAGCGGAACCAGGCCTTCGACGAAGAGGTCCGTCAACTCCACAAAGAATCCGAACTTGGTCACGCTGATGATCAGACCGTCAAAGTCTTCGCCGACGCGGTCCTGCATGAACTTGACTTTCTTCCACTCCATCAGCTCGCGCTCGGCTTCGTCGGCGCGGCGCTCGGACTGGCTGGACTCCTCCGCGATGTCGCGCAGTTCTTCCAGCGTGATGGGACCGCCAAACGGTTCAAGCGATTCCCGATGCGTCGTGTGGTCGCGACGTTTGGACCAGGGCGATGGCGCGGCCGTGTGGCGCGGGTGCCCCGCCCGCGTCTCCTCGGGGGCTGAAACCCCATTCTGTTTAGTCTCGTTTACAGCACGGCTAAAGCCATGCCCTCCCGTCGGAGGAAATACTCCGATCAGAACTTCGCCTTCTCGCTTCTCAGCGGAGTCGCGCAACACTTCTTTCAAAATTCTGTGCACGCTGAGATCTGGATAGCGGCGAATGGGCGACGTAAAGTGGGTATAGCTGGTCGCCGCCAGCGCGAAGTGTCCCAGGTTTTCCTCCGAATAGCGCGCCTGCTTGAGCGAGCGCAGCATCAGGTAGGAAAGAATTCGCTCTTCCGGCTTGCCTGCGATCTTTTCGGTGAGCTTCTGATACATGCGCGGGGTGATGTGAACTTCTTTCGGAATTTCAATTTCCCGCGCGCGTTTGCCGGTGCCGTAACTGGCGCGGCGGTCGGACTTAAACTGCATGCGCTGAATCGGCAGCGCGCCCACGCCCAGTGAATAGCCGAAGGTTGCGGCGATGATTTCGAAGTCATATACACGCCCGGCGTCGGGCTTCTCGTGGATGCGGTAAAGCGAAGCGACATGCTTGTTCTCCAGGTACTGGGCTACGCATTCGTTGGCCGAGAGCATGAACTCTTCGATCAGGCGATGGGCCATGTTGCGCTCCGATCGAGTGATGCTCTTCATCAACCCGAACTCGTCGAACTCGATCACCGGCTCGGGAAGATCGAAGTCGATGGAGCCGCGGCGCTCGCGTTTGCGGTTCAGGATGAGGGCGAGGTCGCGCATACTTACGGACAGGTCAACCAGACTGGCATAGCGTTTGCGCGCACCGACGTCCCCTTCAAGCACAGCGTTCACGTCGGTGTAGGTCATGCGCTCGGCGGATCGAATAATGCCTTCGCACAATTCGTAGCCCAGGATTTCCCCGCGATGATCTATTTCCATGACGCAAGACATCACCAGACGGTCCACGTGCGGACGCAGGCTGCAGATATCGGTCGAGAGTTCGAGCGGCAGCATGGGCACGGCGCGATCCGGGAAATAGACGCTGGTGCCACGCAACCGGGCTTCCTGATCGAGGGCCGAGCCGGGCGTGACATAGTGGGCCACGTCAGCGATGTGAACCTGTAATTCGAAATTACCGTTGTCGAGGCGGCGCGCAGTGACCGCGTCATCGAAGTCGCGCGCGGTCTCGCCGTCAATGGTAACGATGGGCAGAGCACGAAAATCGCGCCGCTTGTGCGCCTCCCGTGCGGGAATGACAGGTTCCGCATCCTGCGCTTCCTCGAGCACCTCGGACGGAAAGCGATGCGGCAGGTGAAATTTGCGGATCATGATCTCGACGTCCACGCCGAAGTCGTCGGCATAGCCGAGGATCTCGACGACGCGTCCGCGGGGATTCTGCGTGGCCGTGGGCCAGGCGGTGATTTCGACATCGACAACGACGTTTTCCAGATCGTCCCACTCGGTGCGGCGCGCAGCTTCCTCACCGAGCACGCGGTGGACGGACATTTTACCTTCCCCTGCGCCTGCTCTCCGCCCGGTGTCATCCTGGGGGACTTTAGTCCCGAAGGATCCCGCGCGAAGCTTCTCCGCCTTCTGGCCACTTCGCGCCAGATCCCTCGCAGCCTGTAGGCCGCTCGGAATGACGTCATCGAACTTCTCACGCTTCGCGGTGGCCGGCCCACTTTCCCGATACTCCATCCCTGGCGGAATCACGATCTCCTGCGAGACCTTCTGGTCAATGGGCGTGACGTAGTTCTGGCGGTGGCCGTAGTGAAAAGTCCCGACCACGGTGGCGTGGGCGCGGCTGACTGGGCGGACGATACGTCCTTCGGCACGGCCGTCGGGACGGATGGCGCTGATCTCGACTAGCACGCGGTCGCCGTGCATGGCCGAGCCTACGGCGGGAGGCGGGATGAAAATGTCTCCACCTAGGCGCGCTTTCAGATGTACGTCAAGCGAACTGGCGTCGGGGATGACAAAGCCAAAGCCGTCGCGATGCATGCTCAACCTTCCGACCACAAGGTTCTTGCCTGCCGCAGCCTGCGGAATCGCGTAGCGATCGGAGTCAATCTGAAGAAGCTGGCCGCTGGCCACCAGGTGTTCGAGGCGCTGGGAGAGCTCACGGCGGGCGTCGCCGTGAAGCCCCAGTTCGCGCACCAGTTGCTTGAAGCCGACGGTGCGCTTGGGCTGGCGCTCGATCTTCTTCAGAATGGAGGAGTCGGAGAGCATGAAGCCCTTGTTAGTCGTTAGCCATTGGTCGCTGGTCGTTAGTCACTGGTCATTCGTCGGCCGCGTGAATGGCGCAGAGCTTTTGGCCCGGTTTTCGCTCTTCAGCTCCAAGCATACCTGAGTCAGTAGCACTCGGTTAATCAGACACATCCAGGTATAGGAACTGCATCCCGCCGGGAAGAATTACACGAGCGGGGGCACGGCCTTTTGAGATCACCGGGGTCGTGAGGAACCGTGAAAACCACTAAACATTGGAATTTCCACAGGGACGGAAGCCTTCCCGCGGAGTAAAATGCTGTTTGGTCAGCGAAATGCGGGTTTGACCTGAATCGATCACAAGGAAAGGACCCTTTGCCACATGTGGAAGCCCACGAATCAGCCTACGACTCCATCCCGGCCAGGTGAGCCGGAGCGTCCTGCCATGCCCCCGTCATCCGCGATGAGCGAACCGGCGGCGGCCCCGCGGCCAGTAACTACCACTACGGCGGACCAGGCGACGATCGGCAAATCACTGGTCATCAAAGGCGAGGTGACCGGTTCCGAGTCGCTTTATATTGACGGCCGGGTGGAAGGTTCCATCAACCTGTCTGGGAACCGCGTGACCGTAGGTCGCAATGGCGTGGTCTCGGCCAACATCAACGCGCGCGAAATCGTGGTGTTGGGCAAGGTGCGAGGTAACCTGACGGCCAGTGACCGAGTGGACATCCGCAGCGATGGGTCACTCACTGGCGACGTGGTGGCGTCGCGCATCTCGATCGAAGATGGCGCCTTCTTTAAGGGCGGCATCGACATTCGCAAGGCCGGTCAGAAAGCCAACGGCGAAGAAGCCAAGGCGACCGCCTCGGCAGAAGCCGCGACGGCAGGAGCCCGGGCGTAGGATTCCGACAAGTTCACGGCGGACACTCTCGTGAGGATGAGAGTGCCCGCCATTTTGTTTTTGCCGTCCAGCCGTCGGCCACGTGGCAAAGCCCGCAACAGCGCCCAGACGGTGATGCTCCACTCGTCAGGATTGGACTGGTGTTATTTATGGCTGACGGCGGATGCTGGCGGCAACTACGGTTCAATCCCCGCGCTCAACTCTTCCGCTTGTCTCTCTGCCACCCGGGGATAGGCCGTCGCTTTGCGACGGCGCAGATCGTGCGGCAACTGTGATCCTGTGAGCCACAGTCCCGCGGCTGCGGCTCCCGCCCAAGTGATTGTAATTAGGCCCAGCGCCTCGACGTCAGCGGTGCGGCTGCCACTGACCATCACAGCCCGCGCGACCAACTGACTCAGCAAGCCAGCCACGGCCGCGGTGATGCCGGCTTTCCCCAGCTCTCCCCATCGCAATTCACCAGTCGGAACCAGTTTGCGACGGTGCAGCAGGATGGCTAGTGCCACAGTATTGGCCGCGATGCCCAGATCGGAGGCCATCGCCAGTCCGACCGTGGAAAAAGTGTGGTAGAGCGCAGAGTAGATGGGAAGGGAAGCCAGCGTGATCAAACTGCTGGCAACCATCGGCGTGAGCGTGTTGCCGGCTGCATAGAAGGCACGCGAGTAAAGGCCCTGCGCCGACCAGAAGGCCAGCGAGAGCGAGAACCAAAAGAAATAGATCGCGGTTTCCTGGGAGTCGGAAAAGAGGAAGCGTCCGCGCCGGTACACCAGGTCAATCAGCGGCAACGCGGCGGCCATCATGAAGCTGGTAGCGAGGAGCGAAGTGGCCACGATGCGGTAGATGGAACCATTCACCGTGTCGGCGAACTCACGCATCCGTTTCTCGCCGAAAAGCTTCGCAAAAAAGGGCAGCGAGGCCTGGCTGGCGGCTTGCCCCAAAACGGCGATGGGCACGGAGAACAGCCGCTTGGCGTAGTTGAGGCGGGTTATATCGCCCGCGCCGCCGGAAGCGAAGTAGCGCAGAATCCAGTCGTCGGCGGTGACCAGCGAAACCCCCAGCATGAGGGGAATGGAGAGCCGGACCCATTCGCGAAATGCGGGATTGCGCACGTCGAACGAAATGCTATAGCCGGTGCCGATGCGCGCGGCTCCAATGGCGTTGACGAGGAAAGGCCCGAGAAAACTGCCGGCTAGCGCCCCGTATGCGAGAGAGGAGATGCCGAGCGGACGTGAAAGCACTACGCCGCCGAGAATGATGAAGACATTGTAGACCAGCGGTCCAAAGGCGGGGAACAGGAACAGCCGCTGGGAAAGCAGTACCGCCGAGACCACGCCGCCGACGTAAAAGAAAATTTGCGCCGGCAGAAGAATGCGCGTGAGGTGAACGCACAGTTTGAGCTGTTCTGGGCTGAACCCCCTGAACATGAGACGCGAGAGCTGGGGTGTGAAGATTTCCGCCAGTAGAACTCCAATTCCCAGCACGGCGGTCATGACCGTGATGATGACAGAGAATGTCTTCTGAGCGTCTTCCTCTCTTTTTTCTGCCAGGAAACGCGTATAGATGGCAACGAAGGTGATGGAAGCAGTCCCGCCGGCGACGAGGTAGTTCAGCCAGTCGGGGATGGTGAATCCGGCGACGTAGGCATCGGTCGCTGGTCCTGCGCCGAAGGCCCATGCGATGTAGGCCTCGCGGACGTACCCTATGACACGCGAGAGCATGACCGCTGTCATCAGCAGCAGCGTAGCGGAGAAGGCGCTGTGCTGGTGCGATGGGCGGAGGAAGCGGAGGAGCTTGGTCATTTCAGCTGCAGATTCACGCAGAGCAACGCAGATTTCTCCTTCCTTGGCCGAAATCAGCTAATCTCCATGCAAGCGTAACAGAGACCTGTCTTGACCACCACGGTCGCAGCAGTACCTGCCGAGTTTCGCTCGGCCGGATGCGAGTGTATTCAAGGAGTAATTATCACCGCCGCCGACGAGCTGTTCCTCAGACTCGAGCGCCTCGTTTCTCTTTTGGAAGGGCCAGTATGATCTGTACCGGGCAAACGTGAGCATGTGCCGGGACGGCCCGGCATTTTCGATAAACTGCGCCGAATTCCCTTCTATCCCAGCTGCGCAAAATGCAAGGTGGGTGGACGCGGGACTCAGGTGCAATTCAGCGTGGCCGTGCCGCTTACATTGGTCGAAGTGTTGCTCACGCCGTTATTCACCGTGATCTGCAGGTTCTGCGGAGCAGTCGCAGTAATGGTAACGGTTCCGGGCGCGATGCAGGTGGCGCTCCCATTATCATTGATGGTCGCCATGGCCGAGTTCGAGGTTTTCCAGGTCAAGCCGTCGGCAATGGTGAGCTCTCGACTGCTGTTATTCGTGAAGGTCCCGTTGGCGGTGAACACGACATCTTGTTGGGGAGCGGCGGTTGCAGAGTTCGGGCTGACAGCGATGCTTGTCAGGTTAGGGTGGCCGGCTCCGCAGCCCATCAGGAGCAGGGCGAGGAAAGCGAGAAGAGTAAACTGCAAGGGTCTCATGAATGTCTCCAAAATGTTAGATAGGAAGCCACTGGCTAGGGGTTGCTTGGGGGCCACTTACGGGTTTTCCTCGGTACGAACGGCCGGGAACAGGTCCGGCAGATTTCGCCCTCCGATCCTGCCGGCGTGCAGAGCATCCCATATGTTGTGTTCAGCGCTGACGAAAAGTCCTACTATCGGGTTCTCTCCGCTCTCTGGGTGGTGGACGGCCTCAGATAGGGGAGCTTCCGGGAACCGCATCTTTGACACTCGCACTCGGTGCACCGGATAATCCGGGACGTGGCTGATTCCACAACACTCCAGGATTCTTTCCGCTCGGCGCTTTTGCGGCGCTCGTTCCGCAAGACTTTCCCGCCTGCCGTCCGCGCGGAGGGTGTGTATCTGTGGGATGCCCGCGGCGAACGCTATCTCGATTTTTCCGGATCGGCCGCGGTGAATTTCACCGGTCATGGAGTGGCGGAGATTCCGGCCGCCATGGCCGAGCAGGCGGCGCAACTGG
>Ga0070708_100002703_pt1 | contig 13747 bp, 10 predicted proteins | sample KBSK5503metaG_FD_65469 | JGI IMG/M metagenome (GOLD analysis project Ga0070708, IMG submission 65469) | Corn, switchgrass and miscanthus rhizosphere microbial communities from Kellogg Biological Station, Michigan, USA - KBS K5-50-3 metaG | ecosystem: Host-associated > Plants > Roots >...
GAACTCAAGATCCAGCACCTCCGGGCGCCGGCTGCGGCGTCGCTTGTCGAACAGTCTGAGCCTGATCGGCGTTTACTGTCTCGTTCTCGTCCGGGTGCGGCCCAGAGCGTCGAGGCGCGAATATTGGGTGGAGTAGGGGGAGGAACTGGTCCCGCCTGCCTGGAAGGTTTGGCGTTTGAGCACGCAATTTGGCGAAGGCAAACAAGGCACGCGGCCGAAGCGAGCCTTGCGAGCGAGGAGGCAAACAAAAAGGGGCGACCTCTCTCGAGGCCGCCCCAAGGCATCACCCAACAATGAAGACTATGGCGTCGCGCCGACGCCGAGGATGCGCGCGTTGTTGATCGTGAACGCCGGCCCGCCGATGCCCACGTTGGGCACGTAGGGCGCGGATTGCGGCTGACCCAGGTCGACCGTCGTCACCGGCGGGTTGGTCGGATCGGTGAACGCCCCTGCACCGAGGTCGTAGATCTCGACCTGGTAGAAGATGCCAGCCTCGCTGGGGACGGTGGCAACGATGCCGCTTCCATCCGCGTTGTAGCTGACCAGCGGGCCGTCGATGCACCACTCATGGTTGGTCGGTTCGATGTACGACCAGACCTTGTGCAGGTCGCTTCCGTCGAGGACGACGAGCTCGTAGAACTCTGGGTTAGGAGGTTGAGGATAGTGGTTGTGCTTCTCCACCAGGTACGAATTGCCGCCGACGGTGAAGTAGCCTGGCGTCGAGTCCCACCCGAACTGATAGCAACCCTGGAAGGCGCCGCTCGGGTCGAACTTGTAGAGGAATCCCTGGGAGACGGGGCACTCGCCGATGCCGCATCCGCTGCCGCCGCTGCTGTTCCAACCGCCGAAGACGACGCCACCGTCAGGGAGGATCACCGGCGAAGCCGTGCTGTCATTGATCGGGCGCGCTTCGTGGCAAGGGCCTCCGGGAGAGCCCGCCGGGATGTCCACGCGCAGGCTGGAGTTCCAGATCGCCGGCGCGTCGAGGTTAGGGCTGATCGCGAGCAGACGGCTGTTGTTCTGGGCCGTCGTGGTGCTCACCGCGTAGACGGTCCCATCGGGGCCGATCGCCGGGGTGGAATTCACCGCCGCCACCTGGGCCGTGTCGCCTGCGAGATCGCCGAAGGTCGCCGCGATTACCGTGCCGTCCGGGCTCGCCTTCACCAGTGAGCTGACCAAGCCAAGTGGGTTGAGGGTGGTACGGAAAGTCCAGTACACGTTTCCGTCGGCATCGAACGAGGGGGGCGAAGTGGTCCAGACTTTATCGCGCAGAACGCTCGGATCCTCGGGAAGGGGATAGGAGGACAGCCGGTTCACGAACGAGCCGTCGGCCTCGTTGAGCACCCAGTAGGTCCCAAAGTCGCCGGCGGCATAGACCAGCCCATTGTTGACGCCGATTCCGAAGACCGCGTGCCAGTTCGACGCAAACCCGAGCCAATCGCTGGTGAAGCTCCAGATCTCCGTCCCGTCGGGGGCGAGCTTTTTCACGCTGTAGACGCTGTTGAGCCGGGTGCAGCGAACGCCGCCGCAGTCGCGATAGGGGACAATCATCTCGCCATTCGATTTGATCAACGGATCCGTATAGTGAATGTTGAGAGCGGCCTGTTGATCCGGGTCGAACGGGTAGTTGAAGACAATGCTCTGCAGCGGATCGGTATTGGCATTCGCGAAGTTGGTGTGCATCGAGTCGTGATATCGCTGCAGCCATTCCTCGGCGCCAGCGCGTTGGATACTGCCCACCAAGGACACTGCGATAATCGCAAACAAGAAGCGGGGTTTCACGTTGTTGCCCTCCTAGTTGAACTTCCAGACTTTCGGTAAGCGCCCCGGCACAGGCATGCCTAAGGACACCCCAGGCTGTCAAGCCATGCACCCAAAACGTCCAGCTCGTCCTGATTCCAGTAACGGCCATCCCCGAACTCGGCGAAGCGCGGCATCCGCGGCGGAATCCCGTCGATCAAGCCGAGGACCTCGGCGAGGGTGCCGTTGCGACCGCCGTCGAGATAGCCGCGCCGGGTCAGACAGTCCAGGACGCCGTCCTGCGTCGCCCCCCATTGGATCGTTCCCGACAGGGCACAGGGCTCGGCAAATCCCTCGGAAATGTGGCAACCATAGCACCCGGGAGAGTCTCCTCCCTCCGGCAGGCTCATGATCGCGAAGACGTCATCGAAGGTTTGCGCAACCGCGAGCGAAGGACTGAGGAGCAAAGACGCGAAAAACGTGAAAGAAGCAATTAATGCTCTCATCCCAACACGCCCGGATTGCAAATGCCCCCGAAGAGGCGTAGGCCACTAGCAGAAGCGCGATGGCCATAGCAAGTGAAATCGCGGCCACCGTCCGCGGCTCTGTCTCGGTTTTGGCAGCGTGCCTGTTTGCTTGCAACCCGGCGAGCCTCGCGCCGCGCAGCAGCGCGCTGGCCGAGGGCATTGCCCAGGAGAAGGAGCTGATCGTCCGGGATCTTTCAGTGGTGGAGGATCCCGACCGGACCTCGGATCCCTGCACCTCCGGACTGGCGACGTGGAGCTTTGGCGCACTGATGTCGCGGATTGCTGCCCAGGCGGGCGCCGACGAAGCGCCGGCATTCGTGCTGCGATGGCTCAGGACCTGGGATGAGGACCAAGAGGTAAACGGGTTCATCGTCCCCAGGCAGAGGATGGATGCGGTGATCAGCGACCGCTGGCTTCGAGACAGCGGGGGAGACTCGCTGGATCTGAGCCTGGCGCCCTTTCGCCTCCTGGCGATCGTCAACCGGATGGACTTGAGGAAGGTCGACGCCGACGGCAACCCGATCGATGCCGGCGAGCTGAGATTCGTCTTCGGCGCGGTGAACACGACCTGCGACAAGATGCCCCTCACGATGATCCTGGAATTCCGGCAGGACGCGCAATGCGCGGACGAAGTGGCGGCCTGGGCGGCGCGGTGGCATGCCCTGGGCTCGCTGCCTTTCGGCGAGGAATTCAACGCCGCGCTTCAGGATCTCACCGACCGGATCACGACGCTCAATCAACTGCGGACGAACGACAACTCGGCCAGCTTTCCGGTCTGGGAGCAGAGGACGTACGTGGTGGCGGACGGCGACCTGCGACTTTCGCCTCTGAATCAGACCCCGGACGCCTCGCTCGATGGCAGCCAGGCGCTGGCCGACTACGTCAACGCCAACGAGGACCAGATCATCGCCGATCAGCACGTCGTCCCCGATGAGTTGCGGGGGGGTTCCATCCCGACCGATCTGGACTGGAGCGGGACGGGAATGCGCGACCCCTTCGAGGCGCGCCATCACTTCGCCCTCGCCTCGTGCAATGGCTGCCACGGCGACGAGACCGCGACGGCCCTGGTCCACATCGACATCCGGAATCGATACTTCATGTCTGGTTTGTCCAACTACCTGACGGGGAGCGTGATGCCCATCCTCGACACGATGGGCCGTCCCCGGTACTTCAACGAGCTTCAGCGGCGTGCGGACGATCTGCAGAGCCTTCTCGGCGGTGGCGCCGTGCCCCCCGCGAAGTTGAACCGGGTGCACTGAAAGCCAGACCCGGCGGCGGAGTCACCGGCGTGCGAATGCGCCGCCGGTTTTGTTCTGTCGCGGTCGGCGCGTAAAGGCCTTGCTCGAGGAGCTGCTGCAACTCAATCCGTTCTACTGGGTTCGGTCGACGCCAAAAAAAGCTGGGCTGCCGAAGCAGCCCAGCTTCAACTTCGGTGATGGTTTGATCCGACCTACCGGCCGATGCCTACCACCTGGCCGTGGTTGATCGTGTACGCGGTGCCGCCGATGCTCACCGTCGGAACGTAGGCGGCATTCTGTGGACCCCCGGCGCTCAGGTGCGTCTCTTCGGGCGGATTGCTGAAGAGCTTGAGCGAATACAAGGTTCCGCTCTCGCTCGGGGCGACGACAAATCCAACCTCGGTGCCGTCGGGATTGGTCGTCTTGTACAGGGTGGGAGCATCGATGCAGAATTCATAAAGCGCTCCGGACGGCATGCGCTCGGTTCCGATATAGCTCCACTGCTTCACCATCGTCGTGGAGTCGAGGACCACGATCTCGTAGCAAGGAGAAGCCACCGGCGGATCGATCCCGTTGTCGCACATCGTTCCTGCGGTGTAGTGGTTGTGCTTTCCGACCAGATAGTTCGTCCCGTTGAGGGAGACCTGCCCCATCGTATCGTCCCAGCCGAACGGATAGCAGCCGCGCAGGCTGCCCGACGAATCGAAGCTGTAGTACCAACCCTCGGAGCTCGGCGAAGTGTTCCAACCGCCGATCGCCGCACCTCCGTCGGGAAGCGCGACTGGAGACGAGGTCCCGCTGTCGTTGAGGCGAGCCTCGCGGCAGGCGCCCCCGGGATTGAGCGGGGCGATCCAGGTCACGGTCTGCAGGCTTGGATCCGTCAAGTCGAGCGCCACCAGCTTGCCGCCGCTCTGGCCGGCGAGGGTCGTCGCCACGTAGAGGGTTCCGTTGTCGAAGGAGACGGCAGGGGCCGCGTTGTTACCGGCGATCTGGCCTGCTCCGGCCAGGCTCGCAAGAGACGATGCGGTGATGTTGCCTGAAGCGTCCAGCATCACAATGGACGAGCCAATCAGGCTCGAGCTCGATCGAATCGTCCAGAAGATATTGTTGTTTCCATCGATGGTGAATGGGGAGTTGATCCAGATGCTCTCGCCGGTGGGATCCACCGGGTCCGTCGAGCATTTGTGGTCCTGGACGGTGCCGTCGGCGTCATTCAGAACCCAGACGCAGCCGTACCTGCCCATCACGTACACCAGATTGTTGTTGACCGCGAAGTCGAACACCGGCTCCCACGCCGACGTGGGCTGACGAACGAAGTCGCTCGCGTAGGTCCAGACCTCGGCGCCGCCGGAAATCTTTCGGACGCTGGAGCGGGTGACGACGCCTGACGGGTTCCTCTCGATCACCGAAACCAGCATGTCGCCGTTGGCCTCGATTTTCGGGTCGGTGTAATGGATCAGGTGGACGTTTTCACCGAGCGGAACTTCGGTCGGATCGAAGATGTATCGGAAATTCTCGGACACCATCGGGTCGACCGGAACGCTGATGAAGCTGGTGTGCTGAGGATCGTGATAGCGCTGGAGCCATTGCTCCTGCGAGCGGGCGGTTCCGGCAATCAGCAGTATTGCCGCGGTGATTGTGAATCTCATGCTTGCTCCCCTCTAGTTGGTAAAGGCCCCGATGACAGGGCGGTAAGTACAGCGGTTAGAAAACGCAGAGGGAGTCCAGCCAGTTCCCCAGATCCGTCAATTCCGTCAATCCCCCCTCGGGGCAGTCCATCCAGAATCTCCCCTCAATCGGTGCGTCCCGCGGCATGATCGGCGGTACGCCGTCAACCAGGCCCAGTGCCGCAGCGAGTATACTGTCGCGGCACCCAGCGACCAGCACGGCCCCCGGGCCGGCGAGAAAATAGCTGAGAACGTCGTCCCGAGTGTCGCCGAACCATGGACCAAACCCCGGCTGAGGCGCCACGTGACAGCCGCGGCATCCGGGCGAGTCCGCTCCTGCCTCCTGGGTCATGGTGGCCCAGACCGGATCGAACAAATCGTTCTGCGCACGGGCTGCGCCGGAGAGCACCAAGAGCGGAATAACCAAAGTCGCGAATCGAGAAAAACGCACCACAGTTGCCATCCTGCCACCCCCGGATACAATCCCCGGCCCGCTGCAAGTTCCTTCAGGTGGCGGGTCGAGCTATCAGAGGCCCCGCAGATATGGCAAGTGAAATCTCCCCGCGTCCGCTCCCGAAGAAGCTCGGTCGGGAGGTTGGTTTCATTTCGTTGGGCCTAATCTTGCTCGCCTTTCAGGTGGCCCGGGCAGGCGTGCCAGCCGGCGATCGCGGGTTCGCGAATTTGTCCAATTCCGTCCATCCGGAGAAAGAGCTAACAATTCTGGACCTGAGCGTGATCGACGATCCGCTCCGGACGCTCGATCCGTGCGTGGTGGGTGCCGAGCCACTCCCCCCATGGAGTTTCGGGAAAATCATGCAAATCGTGGCAAGCCAGGCAGGGGCCGCGGATGCATCCGTGTTTGTGAAGGATTGGCTGGATACCTGGACGCGCGAGCAAGTCGTCAACGGTCACGTTCTGACTCCGGTCGGGATCGACCAGTTTGTCACCACTCCGTGGCTGATCGAGAGCGGGGGTGAGCGGTTGGATTTGGCGCGAGCTCGCTTCCGCTTGCTCTCGATCGTCAATCGAATCGATTTCAGCGAGCGGGACGGAAAGGGCGAGTTTCGGATCGAGTACGTCGCGACCAAGGAGTTTTGCGTGCCGATGCGCTTCTGGGTGATCTTCGAGTTCGAGCTTCCGGTGGAATCGAGCGCCGACCTCCAGGCCCTCGCGCGGCGATGGCACGAGCTTGGCGGCCTACCGTTCGGAGAGGATTACAACGCCGCGCTCCAGTCGATCACCGACGTGCTGTCGTCGGCCCGTTTGAAGCACGTGAATACCCTCGAAACGGAGGCCAGCGTGTTGGAGTGGAATTACCGGAGCTTCGCGCTGCAGGGCGGCTCCCTGGTCAACGTCCCCTTGTTTCAGAGCCCGGACGTGGTCGACGACGGCAATCCGGCGTTGATCGCCTGGGTGAATTCAAATCAAGAGGCCATCCTCGCCGACGCGCACCTCGTGCCCGAAGAGCTTCTGGGAGGAGACACCCGGAACATCGATTGGACGGGAGCGGGTTTCGAGGATCCGTTCGAAGTGCGGCATCACTTCGGTCTGGCGACGTGCAGTGGTTGCCACAACGGCGAAACAGGGACCGACGCCACTCACACGTCGTGGCGTCACAGCGGAACCAGGCCCGAGCTGTCTGCGTATATGACCGGCGAGACGATCGTGGATCCCGGCGGACAGGTGCGGACCTTCAACGAGCTTCAGCGTCGGGCAAGCTTCCTGAACGAGCTGCTCAAGCAGAGCGGCCCCGCGAATCCGCCCTTCTAGACTCGAGTCGAGCACTTTTAGCGCTGCTGGCGCCGCGCATGAGAGCGCAAAAATAGACTGCACGGTCGATCTCGATCAGAGCGACGAGGCCGGTGCTAGCACGGCCGCAGTCGAGCGGTGCGTCGGCAACCGGCTTTGCGAGACATCGCAGCCGCTCGAGCGCCTCGAGCCTGCGCAGCAATCGTCAAAACGCCGCCGCGCTGACGTTACGGTCTCCCTCACGATCAGCGCAGTCGAAGCGGAGCCCGCTTCGGGCGGGAAGTCGACAGCGCAAGGGCGCGGGATTCGTAGATGCTCAGGAGCTCGGCCATCATCGTTTCCGGATCCCCCTCAACGTCTTGCCAGGTGTAGCGAAGCACCGTCCAGCCGAGCCTGACGAGAGTGCGGTCGCGAGCGCGGTCACTCACGAAGGCCTCCCGCGAACTGTGGTAGCGCCACCCGTCGAGCTGAACGTACAAGCGCACCTCGGGCCAGCTCAAGTCAGTCTCGGCGATCAGCCGCCCGTTCTCCACAATCTCCAGATGCAGTTTCGGCCGGACGCCGACCTTCTCGGCCAGCTGCATCGCCAGTGACTCGAGGGCACTGTCGGGCCGCTCGTGGCCCCGTCGATTCTTGTCCAACAGCTTGCGCAGCCGCTTGGCTCCGCAGCGGCCGTTTCCGTGGATCTGCGCCAGGCGCCTTTGGCTCGCTCTCCCCCATCCCGCCCCCTCCCGTTTGGCCGCGTTGCGTGCGTCGGGATGTCATTTTCTATCCGCCGTATGTGACTTTCGCTCGATAACGGTACGCAAATGTCAACACCTATCGTGAAATCTGCCGAATCGCTTCTGGCTGAGCACGCTAGAAATGCTAGAGCCGGACGAAATTCGCCTGCGGCCGGGCGAACAAGAATCCCTGACCCCAGGCGACGCCGAGCGAGATGAGCGAATCGCGCTCCTCGGTCTCCTCGATCCCTTCGGCGATCACCGTCGCCCCGACCGCGTGGCCCATCGTCACCACGCTCTCGATCAAGGCCTGTTTCATCGGGCTCTGATGGACGCCGCGGATGAGCGAGATGTCCAGCTTGAGGTAGTCCGGCTTCAGCCTGAGGACCTGGTCGAGGTTGGTGTGCCCGGCGCCCAGGTCGTCCACCGCCACCCGGATCCCGCTGGAGCGGAGCTCGGCGATTCCCTTGGCGAGGATGTCGTAGCTGCGGACGGCGACGCCCTCGTTGACCTCGAGCACGATCTGCGAGGGCTTCAGATGGGTATTGGTGCCTTCGATGATCCCGGTGCGGAAGCTCTTGTCGTTGATCAACGCCGGCAGGACGTTGGCGAAGAGCAGCGTCCCCTCGGGCAGGTCTCCGGCGCTCTTCACGGCGCACTGCACGCAGGCGCGGTCGAGCTCGGCCACCAGATTGGCGCGGTTGGCCAGATTGAAGAGCATCGCCGGGCTGGCGAGATCGGTTCCCGGCGGACCGCGGATCAGCGCTTCGTAGGCCCGCACGTCCGTTCCGGGAAACTGGATGATCGGCTGAAATGCGGTGGTCAGCTGCCGGCTGATGATCAGGTCGCGCAACCGCTCCCGGCTGCGGGCGTCGACGCGCCGCGCGTAGTCCTCCGCCATCGAGCGCGCCTGGTCGATCGCCCGGTAGATCAGGCGCTCCGGCTGGATCATGTCGTTGGGCATGGTCAGCCCGTAGCCGAGGTTGAATCGCCCCTGCCCGCCGAAGGGGCGGACCAGCTGGGCGATCTTCGGCGCGAGCACCGACCAGACGCGATCGGCGACTGCCTCGAGCGCGTCGCTGGTCAGCTGCTTGGCAGTGCGGGGAGCTTCGAGAAAGAGGACGATCTCCTCGCCGAAGGGCTGCACGGTGCAGATCAGGTCTTCCGAGCGCACCACCTCTCGCCGCAGGTAGACCACCTCCTCGCTGACCTTGGCGATCACTTCGTTGTAGGCGTTCCGACCGCACTCCGATTCGATGTCGGCGAGGGGTTTGAGGTCGAGCAGAATCAGCGCCAGGTACCCGTGAAGCTGCAGCATCGTCTGGACGTCATGCAGGATCGAGCCGAGCCAGGGCAGGGAGCTCGCCACGTCCACCGTCACTTGAAGGTTTTGCGAATGTCCCGGGTGAGTTGCTCGCAATGGCCCGTCCGGCAAGTTGCTCTCCTCGCGAAATATCGGGCGGAAGTTTAGCACGCCGTCCATTCGCCCCCGGCCGCGGTCGGCCCGCTGCGCCCTTGCGCCCCGCCAAGGTATGCGGCGGTGCGAGCGCGCTGCATGTGAGCCGGGTCAAACCAGACACTCGAGGGGTGCGTTGGCCGCGTCGAACGAGGCGGTACAACGGCGGATAAATGCCCGCCGGCAGCCGGCGCCGATGATGGGAAATTCTCCCGCTGCTTCGAACTGCCTGACATTTAGATGCTGCGAGGACCCAAAATGTCACACAGTTCACCAAAACCCGAGCAAGGAACGAGACTCGACGGCTCGCGGTCCCCGATTGCGCACGTCGAAGCTTCCGGTGACGACGTCCAACCGTTGCCCCCGCGGCGCGGGAGCATGGTCCGCGCGTGATGATCGAGATTCCCCGCGCCCTAAGCTGCCCTATGGACGGCGGGATTTGCGTCGCGGGGGGCTTTCTCGTTTCGCCGGCGTGCCTGGCTCATTCAACCGCTGGGCGAGGTTTTCCAGCGCCCGGTGCAGGTCGGGCTTGAGCTCGAGCACCTGGCGCATCGGGTCTACCCGCAGCGATTCCATCCGCTGAGCGACGTTTTTGATCGTGTATTGCCGGGGGAGCAGCTCTTGATTCACCTCGCTCCAGGGCAGCGGCGTCGACACCGGGGCGCCGGGCAGCGGGCGGACGCAGAACACGGAGGCGATCAGCTTTCCGTGCCCGTTCTGCAAATAGTCGAGATACACGCGCTGGCCGCGGTCGGCGATGTTTCGCGTCACCGTGGCGACCATCGGATTCTCCTGGGCGACGATCCGGGCGAGCAGCTCCGCGAGGGCGGTGGACTGGCGATGGGTGCACTGCCCGCCCAGGGGGATGAGGACGTGCAGCCCGGTGGAGCCGGTGGTCTTCACGAAACACGGCAGCTCCATGTCCTCGCATAGGGCCCGGACCGCCTGGGCGACGCAGATCACCATCTCAAACGGCGCCTCTTTGGGATCGAGGTCGACGATGCACCAATCCGGCTGCTGAATCGTCCGGACGCGGCTCGACCAGACGTGGAGCGGGATGCTCCCCATGTTCGCCAGGTAGATCAGCGACTCGACATCCTCGCAGATGAAGTGGGCGATCTCCCGCTGGGTGTCCTCGCTCCACATCCGCTCCCGGCGGATCCAGGAGGGAACGTGCGGAGGAGCGTCTTTCTGGAAGAAGGACTTTCCCTCGATGCCGTCGGGATAGCGGGTGAGCACCACCGGTCGATCTTTCAGGTAAGGAAGGAGCCACGGCGAGATCGATCGGTAGAATTCGATCAGGTCGCCTTTGGTGTAGCCCTCTTTCGGCCAGAAGATCTTGTCCAGGTGGGTCAATGATAGATTTCGCGGGGACGCGGCGGGCAGGGGCTCCGGTTCGGCGATGTCGGCCAACATCGCCCGGACGCACTCGCTGGGCTCCTTGTCGTCCCGCATCCGGACGAAGACGGGGAGGCGCAAAAGGCCGTCCTCGGTCCATTGCTTGAAACGGACTTCGCACACGTGCCTGGGCTCCACCCAGACCAGACCCTTTTCCTTTGGGATCGCGCCGCCGCAAGCGGGCGTCGGGCGGATCGCCGGATCGAGCATCCCGCGCAGCTCGCTCAGCTGACGCTGGCTGAAGCCTGTGCCCACCCGACCGGCGAAGACGAGCTCCCCGCGATCGAACACGCCGAGGTTCAGCGCGCCGAAGCCGTTGCGAAGGCCGTCGGGCTGGGTGAAACCGACGACGACGAAATCGCTGCTGCGCTCCACGCAGAGCTTGAGCCAGCTCGATGAGCGGCCGGCGTAATAGGGCGCGTCCGCCTTCTTGGCGACGAGGCCTTCCAGTCCGCGCTGGCGAACCTGCTCGAAGAGCTCCTTGCCGTGCTCCTCCACGTGATCGGCGAAGCGAATCGGCCCGGCCAGCGGAAGCAGCCGCCGGAGAATCGCCTTGCGCTGCGCCAGGGGGAGCGGTCGCAGGTCGAATTCCTCCCAGCTGAGGAGGTCGAAGGCGAACAGCGTCGCCGGCAACTCGGTGCTCGCGCGGCGAATGTCATCCGGCCGGGCGAGCTGGCTTCGCTTCTGAAGCCCTTGGAAGCTGGGGACGCCCTCGTCGTCCAGCACCACCAGCTCGCCGTCGATCACCAGCCGCTCGAAGGGGAATCGCTGGACCGCCGTGGCCAGCTCGGGAAAGAGGGCGGACGCGTCCCGCCCCCGGCGGAAGAGGAGCTGCGGGGCGCCGGCGTGGCGGCCGGCGAGCAGGCGATATCCGTCGTATTTGAGCTCGAACAACCAGCCCTTGTCGGAGAAAGGCTGGTCGCGCGACTCGGCGAGCATCAAGTCCACGTCTCTGGCGCCGATCGGCCGGGTCGGCGCCCCGGCGGCGACCAGCTCCCGGCGGATTTCGTCCGCGCCGGTCTGGCCATCGCGAAGCTGATCGACGGTCAAATTGGAGAGGATGGATTGCGGGGCGAGCGCGGCCTCCTCGCCGGACCTCGCCCAGCCGTCGCGCTCCTTGATCAGCAGCCACTCCTTGGGGTTGCGCTTGGTCCGCACCAGCGTCCACAGGCCGTGGAGCTTGTAGCCGCGCAGCTCGAAGAGCAGCTTGCCTTTCTTCAACCCCTCCGCCGGGTCCGCCTTCGGGATCCAGACGCCCCGGTCCCAGACGATGACCGCCCCGGCGCCGTAATTGCCGGGCGGAATAATTCCTTCGAAATCTGCGTAGTCGACCGGATGATCCTCGACGTGCATCGCCAACCGCTTTTCGGATGGATCCAGCGCCGGCCCCTTGGGGACCGCCCAGGACTTGAGCACGCCATCCCATTCGAGGCGGAAGTCGTAGTGCAGCCGGCGAGCGTCGTGAAGCTGCACGACAAACGCCCCGGAAGGCTCCCGAGCTTCGATTCCGAAAGGTTCCGGGGTCCTCTCCGCCGACCTTTTTTGTCGGAATTCTTGCAATTTGTCGGGTTTGGTTGGGGAATTCGGTGACATTGACAACCCGATGCTAGGTTAAACCCATGAGCGCACGCGCGATTTCCACCGGCTCGATTTCCTTCGGCCTGGTCTCCATTCCGGTCAAGCTTTACTCCACCAACCAGCCGGCCGCTGGAATCTCGTTCAACCTTTTGCACAAGAAGTGCAACTCGCGCCTGAAGCAGCAGTACATCTGCCAGAAGGATAACGAGACGGTCAGCCGGGATGAGATGGTGAAGGGGTACGAGTTCGCCAAGGATCAGTACGTCATCTTCACCGAGGAGGAGCTGAAGGCCCTCGAGGATGCGGCCTCCAAGGCGATCGAGATCACCGAATTCGTCCCCGCGGAGAAGGTCGATCCGCTCTATTTCGAGGGCGCCTACTACCTCGGGCCGGACAAGGGCGGTGAGCGGGCCTTCCGGCTCCTCGGCGAAGCGATGCGGCAGACCAAGCAGTGTGCGATCGCCAAGCACACCGCGCGCGGCCGCCAGTCCCTGGTGCTGGTCCGGCCTTTCGAGAACGGGCTGGTGATGCAGCAGCTCCGGTATGCGGACGAGCTGCGCCCGCTCGCCGACGTGCCGATCGAGGACACGGACGTCAAGGAGCCGGAGCTCAAGCTGGCGATGCAATTCGTCGGGCAGCTCGCCACCGATTCGTTCGAGCCCCAGAAGTACGAGGACGAGTATCGCAAGCGGGTCCAGGAGATCATCGACCGCAAGGCCCAGGGCCAGGCGGTGACGATCGCCCCGGCCGACGCCCCCAAGGGGCAGATCATCGATCTGATGGAGGCGCTTAAGGCAAGCCTGAGCCAGCAGTCGAAGGCCGCCGCGGGCAGCAAGGCGCCCCAACCCGCCGAGCCAGAAGAGCGCAAGCCTCCGAAGCGATCGCCGCACGTCCCCGCCCCCGAGGAACGCAAGGCCGGCGGCCAGAAGCGGGCCCGCGGCGGCAAGGGGTAGGGTCGCTTTCCAGGGGCGCCCCGCAGGCTGATCGACCCTGCCGGCACTGTGACACGCGAGGCCCTCGAGGAGGCGCTCAACGATGCGTGCGCCCGATGAGGATCCCCCACCCAAAGGCAGTTTTAGGACGAAAAGCGTCTTGAATTTGCCACTCGGCGATCATCGGCTGCTGGACGGTGGAGGAGGTCCGCGCGAACTTCGCGGTAGCGCAGAAGTTCATCCCGATGACGCCGCAAGAATTGATCGATCTCGAAGCCAGGCTCGAACCGACGGCGAGCTCCTCTGACGACTATATGCGAGGCTGAGATCCGGCTGCCTTGAGGGGCGTCCAGTGATGGCGAGTCGCCACCCTTGCCTCAGCTTGGCGCCGGCCCCTCGAATCACGTTCCCACGACATCCAGGTTGTGGAGCCGGTGGGTCAAGCCCCAAGTCCGAGGGGCGGCTCGACCCAGCGCGCGACATCAAATGCGAGAGCTTCGACATTCCTCCAAGGTTCGACCCCGAGCGCCCAGGGCTCGCCCCCCCCAGAGTAAGTAACCTTTTCCGGAAACAAATGTTTACGTTTCATCAACAATTTCAGCGGATTCCAGGAAAGTTTGTTGACCTGAAAGTGTTCACGACTGTGGCCTGGCTTTCGGCGAGTCGCTACAGATTCCCAACATCGGACCCCGACGACAGGAAGAACTCCTGGCTCGAGCGGCTGCGTTGCACTAACTCGT
>Ga0070708_100002704_pt1 | contig 13746 bp, 13 predicted proteins | sample KBSK5503metaG_FD_65469 | JGI IMG/M metagenome (GOLD analysis project Ga0070708, IMG submission 65469) | Corn, switchgrass and miscanthus rhizosphere microbial communities from Kellogg Biological Station, Michigan, USA - KBS K5-50-3 metaG | ecosystem: Host-associated > Plants > Roots >...
CCCGCGCGCCCTCGCCACCGGCCTGCTGGTGATAGCCCCCGTGCTGGTCCCCCGCACCGGCCGGCACCCCCTGTTCGCGGCACCAGTCACCGCAGGAGCCACCGCCGACCCCAGCGACCGACTCGCCGCCTTCCTCGGGCGCACTCCCGCGGCATAGCGCACATGCCAGGCCACTGATCGGCCAGCCACGTCAGCAGGCCGGGCACGCGCGGAGCGCGCAGTGGAGGACCTGCCCACGACTCGTTCAGCGCAAGGGTGAAGCCGCCAGCGAATACGGCGCGTTCGCCCCAAAAGGCACAGTCAGCCGGAAAGCACAGACGGCCGGGAAGGCGACGAGGATCCGGTGCCGGCGTCGTGTGGCGCCCCGTCGGCGGCCAAGTTCAACAACTCGCCGGCGCCCAGCCAGGCCACCATTGATGCCAGGTAGGAGCTGCGCAGACGTGAGTACGTCGCGCTAGGGCTTGGTCCGGCCGGAGATGTCAGTGAAAACACATTCAGGGATCCGGTTTGACCCGGGGAGTCACGTTGGCGCAGAAGCGGGATGATCTGTGCTTGTCCGTGACGCTCCACCACAACCAACCGGCGACGCGCTAAATCGGCAGGGTAATCGGCAGCGTCGCCTTGACAGACTCGCTCACCCACCGTGATGGTTACGCCAGGCCTGGGCCCGTCGCCTGGAGGGCATGGGCCGGCGTATCGCACCGGGAAGGACCACCGGCGTCCCGGAACCGGTAAGCGCCCGGTGAGCGGGGCGGGTGTGCCACGGCGGGCGGCCCGTGGCCCCGCATCGGGCCGCTCCGCCGGTTCTCTTGCACTGGCGCCACGTGGCAGGTATCCGCCCGCCCGTGCCGCCGGGAGGGATGGCACCCTGAACGGGTGAGCACCGAGGCGTCCCGGAGGTCTGCGCCGCCGCCCGCGGCGGTCCGGGGGCTCGCCGGGGCCCATCCGGTGCGCCTGGCCTGGGAGAACGAGCACGCGCTGACCTTCGAGGCCGGGGAGGGCCCGGGCCGGTGTTTCGTCAAGTGGGCGCCGGCCGGGTCCCCGCTGGACCTGGCCGCCGAGGCGGCCCGGATGACCTGGGCCGCCGCCTACACCCCGGTCCCGCGGGTGCTCGGCCACGGCGCGGACGGCGACGGTTCCTGGCTGGTCACCGCGGCCCTGCCCGGCCACAGCGCGGTCGCGCCGCGGTGGCTGGCCGACCCGGCCACCGCGGTGACCGCCCTCGGTGAAGGGCTCCGCGCCCTGCACGATGCCCTGCCCGTCGCCGCCTGCCCGTTCTCCTGGGCGGCAGAAGGCCGGGTCGCCGCCGCGCACCAGGCGGCCGCGGCCGGGCGCCTCGACACCTCCGGCTGGGCCCCCGAACACTCCGGGCTCGGCATCGAGGGCGTGCTCGCCCAGGCCCAGGACATCCCCCCGGCCGACAGGCTCGTCGTCTGCCACGGCGACGCCTGCGCCCCGAACACCCTGATCGCCGACACCGGCCGGTGGTCCGGCCACGTCGACCTCGGCGACCTCGGCGTCGCCGACCGGTGGGCCGACCTGGCCATCGCCACCTGGAGCACCGGGTGGAACTACGGGCCCGGCTGGGAGCAACTGCTGCTCGACGCCTACGGGATCAAGCCCGACCCAGAGCGCACCAGCTACTACCGGCTGCTCTGGGAACTCGGCTAAGGGCTAACCATCCAGGCTAGGGCGGCGGGACGAGTCAGCTCAAGCACACGCGGGCCCGGTGTCCTGTCTCATTCGACCTGACCCACGGCCAGGTCGCTGACCTGCGGTGGCTCGGATGGGCGTAAGACGTGATCGCGTCGCTTATCTCACCGGATATGAGCCATCCCATCTCGTCACGGTGGTGCCGCTGGCCTGAGGCTTACTGCGGGGAGCTGTCGACGCCGAGGTCGCCGGCGGTGCCGGGATGAACTCCTCCGGGAATGACCGCAGGTCGTCATGGCCATGCGTGGCTGCTTCGGGCGCCTGGCCAGCCCTTACTCGGCGCAGCATGTCCGCTGATGCCAAGACTGCTAAGGGGGTATTGATCCTCTACCGCTTCGGGTCCTTCCAGCACCGCGATCAGCAGCGCGGTGTCGGCAGGTTCGGCGGCAAACAGGATCCGGGTGTCGCTGTGCCAGGGTGCGCCGGGCCATAGCTCCATCAGGCCTTCTGGCCGGGCCTCCTGGCCGAGTTCCCGCTCCATCTGGGCGGTGACCTCGGCAAGCCTGGCTTCGGCCGCGCTGGCTGCCTCGGCACTGAGTTCTGGGCGCCGGTCGCTGGCATCATTGGCCAGGCCCAAGGCTGCCATGGCCTCGCGGGCCTTGAGGATTCCGAGTACCGCGGCATAGCTCGCCTTCGGGGCTTCTTTCCGGGTCCGGGCGGCCTCCATGCGCGGTTTGAGCCGCTGGCTCTGCTCGCGCAGCCGCCGCCTGGCCTCGATCATCCTCGGCAGCAGCCGCCGCGCGCCTCGGCCGCCTGCTGCTGGACCGCGGCCATCTTCCCCGCTGCCTGCAAGGCCTCCTGCGGCCTGCCCGCATCCAGCGCCCGGCGGTGCAGCTCTTCCAGCTTGGTCTGCGCGGCCTCCAGATCCGTGAGCTGATTCTGGATGTCCTTGACCAAGGTGGCGGCGTCGGCCTCACCCCGGCGCAGGGCCGTCTGCAGAATCGTCCGCCGTCGCCGGGCCGGTGACGGCGGGCGCATCCCCAGGAGCGGGCCCGGCCGCCGCGGTGGCCAGGGCGATGGCGTCGGCTTGGCTGAGCGTGCGGCCGCGGGCGTAGGCGGCCTCGAACGCGGCATCGCCCAGCGTGCCGCGCAGCCGGGCCTGGTCGCGGTCGCGCAGCCCCGCTTCGAGGGCCTCGAATCCCCGCCCGGCCTGCTCGTAGTGATCGTCGGCGACGCCGTGCAGGGTGGCGGCGACGGCGGGGTCGCCGTCTGCGCCGGCCGCCAGGGCCAGGCCGAGGAGCGCGCCGTGAACATACGACGTGACACCGGTGATCCGGGCGGTGTCCAGGCTGTCGAGGAAGTGGCGGCGGGCGCTGCCGGGATCGGCGGCCATCAGGTCGACGAGACCCAGGTTCTGCCGCAAGCCGGTGGACATGTTCTGGTACCCGTGGTTGTCGGCGAGCGTGCTCGCCTCCTGCAGGTGCGCCCGCGCCGCACCCAGCTCCCCCGCCGCATGCTCGTCGAAGCCGAGGTTGGCCAGTGTGATGGCGAGCCGGTAGTTGTCTCCGGCCGCCCGGGACAGGGCGAGTGCTTCCTGGTTGTCAGCGAAGGCGGCGTCCAGGTCGCCCGCTTCGCTCTCGAACACCGCACGACGGCCGAGGATATAAGCAATCAGCCGGGGATCTCCGGCTGCCCGGGCCAGCCCGACAGCTTCGTCGATCCGGGCCAGCGCGGCAGGCAGATCGCCGTGCTCGAAGCTGAGCCAGCACAGTTGAGCGAGGGCGTCGGCGGCGACGGCGTCATCGGCGAGACCACGGGCGATCTGGAGGGCCTCGCCGGCCATCGAGGGGGGCGCCGGATCGTTGCCGAAGTAATCGAGCAGGTGGCAGCCCACGGTGAGGGCCCGAGCCCGAGCCCGGGTGGGCGTGCGGGCGTCGGGCCGCTCGAGCAGGACATTGAGTGCCTCGAGCACTTCGCCGCCGTGGCCGCGCATGGTGCAGAACCGGTGCAGCCCCGCCGCCAGCCGCAGGCCGGGCTCGGCGCTGCCGGGGCCGGCGAGGCTGAACGCCAGCGCGGCGCGGATGTTGTCGAACTCGGCCTCCAACCGGTCCAGCCAGGCGGCCTCATCCGGGCCGCGCAGGTGCGTGTCGGCGGTCTCGACCAGGGCCAGGTAGTGGTCGCGGTGGGCGGCGCGGGTTTGGTCCAGCTCCGGGCCGGGCCGCCGGGCGAGGCGTTCGGCGGCGTAGTGGCGGACCGTTTCCAGCAGCCGGTAGCGGGTCGACCCACCGATATCGTCGGCTTGGACCAGGCTCTTGTCGACCAGCGCGGCCAGGCGGTCGAGCACCTGCCATTCTCCGGCGTCACTTTGGGAGGTGACCGCTTCGGCGGCCGCCAGGGTCCAGCTCCCGGCGAAGACCGACAGCCGGCCGAGCACCATCTGCTCTTCGGGGTTGAGCAGGTCGTAGGACCAGTCGATCAGGGCGCGGAGGGTCTGATGGCGGGGCAGGGCGGTACGGCTGCCGCCGGTCAGCAGCCGGAACCGCTGATCGAGCCGGGCGCTGACCTCCGGCACCGACAGCGAACCCAGCCGGGCCGCAGCCAGCTCCAGGGCCAGCGGAATCCCGTCCAGGCGGACGCTGACCGCCGCCACCGCTGCGGCGTTATCGTCGTCGAGGGCGAAGCCCTGCCGGTGCATTGCGGCGCGTTCGGTGAACAGCTGTACCGACTCGAACGCGGCCAGCCTTTCTGTGGCGGTGAGATCGGCGGGCGGGACCGCCAGTGGCCGGACTCGGAAGACGTGCTCCCCGCCGATGCCCAGCGGCTCCCTGCTGGTGACCAGCAGGCACGCCCGCGGGCAGGACCGGATCATGGCGTCGGCCAGCTTGGCGGCCGCGCCGAGCACGTGCTCGGCGTTGTCGACGACCAGCAGCAGGGACCGGTCGCCGACGGCGTCGGCCAGGGTGTCGAGCACGGGCCGTCCCGGCTCCTCGCGGACTCCCAGCACGGCGGCCACGGTGCGCGCCACCAGCTCGGGCTCGGCCACCGGCGCCAACTCCACCAGCCACACCCCGTCGCCGGTGCCATCCAGCGCCTCGGCCGCCACCTGCAACGCCAGCCGGGACTTGCCGATCCCGCCCGGCCCGGTGATCGTGACCAGCCGCGATCCCCCGGCCATCAGCGCCCGCAGCTCGGCCAGCTCAGCGGCCCGGCCCACGAAACTGGTCGCCTGCGAGGGCAGGTTGTGGCGCAGCGCCGGATTGCCCAGCGAGCGCACCGGCGGGAACTCCGCCTGCAGGCTCTCCGCATGCAGCTGGAAAATCCGCTCCGGCCGCCCCAGATCCTTCAGCCGGTGCACGCCCAGGTCCGTCAGCACCGCACCCGGCGGCAGCCAGTCGCGGACCAGGAGGGCCGCCGACTCCGACAGCAGCACCTGCCCCCCGTGCGCGACCGCTGCCACCCGGGCAGCACGATGAACCTCCAGGCCCACCAGGCCGGCGGCCGTCCGCGACGCCTCACCGCAATGAACACCCATCCGCACCCGGACCCGCTCCCCAGCCGGCCAGTCCCGGCCCTCCAGGGCCTGCTGCATCTCCAGCACCGCCGCCACGCACTTCCGCGGTGAGGAAAATACCGCGAAGAACCCATCTCCCTGCGTATCGCGCTCCTGGCCGTCGTACGCGGCCAGAGCCGACCGGATCAGCGCTTGATGAGCGGCAAGTACCTGCGCGTAGACGCCGTCCCCCAGCCTTTGCAGCAGCGCCGTCGAGCCCTCAACGTCGGTGAACAAGAACGTGAGGGTCTCCACCCCCAAAGCGTAAGGGCTCCCCACACGGCGGTTGCGCGGCCACAGCGACGACCCCAGGATCGGCGTCCAGCGCCATCAGCCGGTCCCGCTCCAGCCAAGACTCATGGCCCACATGCTCGCCCGTGCCGGCGAACCACCACAGGCCCGGCCGATTCCGCTGCCCCCCGAAACGACGGGAACCCCCGCACCGGGGGAACCCGCTCGAACGCCACGCTCCAGCAGCGGCTTAACAGCTCCCGCCGCACTGTGCCATCCACGTCGACGAACTCCGCCTCGGCGACCGCGCCCAACGCCCCAGTACCGGCCAGCGGCGGACCCGCGTTCCTGCCGTCACCGCCGTCGCGCCCCACAATTGTCCCGTGCCAGCGGATGTGAGCCACGGGGCAGGCTCTGACCTGGGTGGCTCGGTTTGAGTGGCAGGGCCTGGTGCCGTCGCAGGCGTCCGCCTGCCAGCAGATCTGAGCCATTTCGCCGCGGGGACGCTGGCCTGGTGCCTCCCCGTTTGGCTCCCTAGCGATCATCCCGAGAGCGCAATTGGTCTCTGACCTGCGCCCCGAGCGCGATTCGAACGCGCGACCTACTGCTTAGGAGGCAGTCGCTCTATCCACTGAGCTATCGGGGCTCGCGGCAGCCGCGGCTGAGCCGGACCCAGCCTAGCCGGTATCCCCCTCCCTCTGCGCCGCGCCGGGACGGACCCTGACGCAGGCTGGCCCGTGTTCGCCGGGTGACTGCGCGCAGGCGGCCGGCGGAGGGGCCTAGGGTGGGAGCAGTCCCGGCTTACCCGAAGGACAGGAGCCGCCGCTGTGCTGGTACGAGACGTGATGACGGGGGCGGCCGTCACCGATTCCGCGACCGACACGCTCCGCTCGGCGGCAGAACGCATGTGGCGGGAGCAGACAGGTTCCCTGCTGGTCATGGACGATGACCGGCTCGCCGGCATCATCACCGAACGTGATCTGCTGCGGGCGGTCGCCCTTGGCGCCGACCTGGCGACAGCGACCGTGGACGAGGCGATGACCGCCGAGGTGTTCACGGTTCCCCCGGACATGCCACTGCGGGACGCGGCGCGCGAGATGGCGGCCAGGTGGATCAGGCACCTGCCTGTCGTGGACGGCGGCCGGGTGCTCGGAGTGATCAGCATGCGCGACGTGACCGGGATCTTCGCGGCGTTCATGCCCGGCAACGTGAGTGTGGAGCACGAGTTCGATCAGCTGGTGCGAGAGCGGCGCCTCGCCCGGATCGAGCACGGCGACCTCGACTGAGCGCCGAACGAGTGCGGTGGTGGCTACGGGAGGTCGAACGGGAGGGTTATGCCATCCAGGGCGTGCGGGCAGGGGCACTTGCGCTCGTGCGGCAAGGCGGCGATCGCGGCGAAGACGAGGTCACGCAGGCGCGCTACGTTGCGCCCGAACTCGGCGAACACTTCGTCCTGGGTGACGCCCTCCCCCTCCGCCACGCCCGCATCGGTGTCAGTGACCAGCGCGAGCGTCGTGTAACACAGGGCGAGCTCGCGGGCGAGGACCGCCTCGGGCAGCGCGGTCATGCCGACGAGCGTCCAGCCCTGCGCGGCGTACCAGCGCGACTCAGCCCGGGTGGAGAAGCGCGGGCCCTCGATCACCACGAGCGTGCCGGATTCCTCCGGCACCCAGCCGGCCTCGCGGGCCGCCGCGATGACCACGGCGCGACCGTCGGGGCAGTACGGGTCCGCGAAGGGGACGTGCACCGCCCGGTCGGCGTCGTAGTAGGTCTGCGCCCGACTTCTGGTCCGGTCCACGAGCTGGTCGGGCACGGCGAGCGTGCCGGGCTGGTAGAGATGAGTCAGCGAGCCGACTGCGCTCGGCGCGAGCACCTGGCGCACGCCGAGCGAGCGGAGCGCCCACAGGTTCGCGCGGTAGGGGATGCGGTGCGGCGGAAACCGGTGGTCACGGCCGTGGCGGGGCAGGAAGGCGACCCGCCGCCCGGCCGCCTCGCCCACCACGACCGGGTCGCTCGGCGGGCCAAACGGGGTGTCCACCGTCACCTCGTCGCCCTGTTCCAGCAGCGCGTAGAACCCCGAACCGCCGATGACCCCGATGGCGGCCTCGTCCGCCATCGTGCTCAGGCGACCTTCGCGCCCGTGGTGGACTTGCCCGAGCCGCCCGAGCCGCCCGAGCCCTTCTTCGCCGGCTTGGACGACTCGCCTGACGACGAGTTTGAGCCGGAGGAAGCCGGCTTCTGGTCAGCCCCGGAAGACTTCTCGCTCGACGAGGAAGAGTCGGCGGAAGAACCGTTCAGCGCCTTGTCCTTTGACCCGTTGGCCGCGGACACCCGGCTGTCGTTCCGGTAGAAGCCCGACCCCTTGAACACGATGCCGACAGGCGAGAAGAGCTTCCTGAGCTTGCCCCCGCAAGCCGGGCACACCGTCAGCGGGTCATCGCTGAACTTCTGGATGGCCTCCAGCCGCTCCCCGCATTCGCCGCACGCGTACTCGTACGTCGGCACTGGTCCCTCCTCGCACGCCGTTGGCACTCACGGCAGTGGACTGCTAAATGGTAGCTCATGAGGCAGGCGGGTTATTCCCGCGGCGGGACATACGGCGAGCCGTACCCGCTGGTCGTGGGCGGCGGCGGGCACCTCGTCGAGCAACTCCCCATCGTAGAGGAGCGCGATCGTGGGAACTTGCGGGCCGACCCGGGCCAGCGCGCGGTCGTAGCTCCCCCCGCCGCGGCCGAGCCGCACCCCCCGCCGGTCCACCGCAAGCGCCGGCACGATCACCAGGTCGGCCCGGGACACCGCGGTCACGCCGCGCGGTGCCTCGGCGGGCTCGGTGAGCCCGCGCGGGCCCGGGCGCAGGGAGTCCGGGCCCTCGTAGGAGGCCCAGTCCAGGTCCATATCAGGGCGAAGCAACGGAAGCAGCACGTAGCTGCCGCGCTTCCACAGCGCGTAGACGAGCCCATGGGTGCTGGGTTCGGAGCCAAGGGAGTAGTAGGCGGCGACGGTGCCGGCCATCTGCGCCTGCGGGAGGGCGAGAACGGCGTCGCGCAACGCCTGGCCAGCCGCGGCGCGCTGCCCGGCGGACAGCCCCGCGCGGGCCCCCAGGATCCGCCGCCGGAGAGCCGCCTTGGCGGCGGCCAGCGGCTCCCCCGCTATGTCGGGAGCAAACACTCGTCTAGGGTAACGGCATGCCTAAAAACCCCGCCGTGACCAAGGCAGTGGTCCCCGCGGCAGGACTCGGGACCCGGTTCCTGCCTGCGACAAAGGCTATCCCGAAGGAATTGCTGCCGGTCGTTGACAAACCCGCCATCCAGTACGTCGTCGAGGAGGCGGTGTCCGCGGGGCTACGCGACGTCCTGCTCGTCACCGGCCGCGGTAAGGGCGCGATCGAGGACCATTTCGACCGCGCCTACGAGCTTGAGCATGCCCTGTTGGCCAAGGGCGACGAGGAGCGGCTGGCCAGGGTGCGGGAACCGGCGGAGCTAGCCGCGGTCCACTACATCAGGCAGGGCAGCCCGCAGGGGCTCGGGCACGCGGTGCTGTGCGCGGCCAGCCACGTCGGCCAGGAGCCGTTCGCCGTCCTGCTGGGCGACGACTTCATCCACCCCGCCGACCCGCTGCTGCGGCGCATGATCGACGTCAGGGCTCGCTGGGGCGGCTCGGTCGTGGCGCTGATGCAGGTGGACTCCGACCAGGTATCCCTGTACGGCGCCGCGGCGATCGAGCCCACCGACACTGACGGCGTGGTCACGGTGACCGACCTGGTGGAGAAGCCCGCCCCCGCCGATGCGCCGAGCAACTGGGCCGTGATCGGGCGCTACGTCTGCGACCCGGCAGTGTTCGGCGTGCTCGAGCGCACGCCGCCCGGCCGGGGCGGCGAGATCCAGCTCACCGACGCGCTCAAGACGCTCGCCCAGCTGCCAGCGAGCGAGGGCGGCGGCGTGCGCGGGGTCCAGTTCCGCGGCCGGCGCTTCGACACCGGCAACCCGGTCGACTACCTGCGCACGATCATCCAGTTCGCCGGAGAGCGCCCGGACGTCGCGGCCGAGTTCCTGCCGTGGTTGCGCAAGTACGTGGACGACCTGGGATGACGTCAGGCATGGATTCGGTCGAGACCCACCTCGCCGAGGTGCTCGCCGCGATCCGCCCCCTGCAGCCGGCCCGGCTCGACCTGGCGGCGGCCGAGGGCGCCGTGCTCGCCGAGGCCGCCACGGCGGCCGGCCCGCTCCCCCCGTTCGACAACGCTTCGATGGACGGGTACGCGGTGCACGCGTCCGATGTGGCGGTGGCCAGCGCGGACGCGCCGGTCACCCTGCCGTTGACCGATCAGATTCCGGCCGGCGACGGCCGCGCGCTCACGCTCGCCCCGGGCACCTGCGTGCGGATCATGACCGGCGCGCTGCTGCCCGGCGGAGCCGACGCGGTGGTCCCGGTGGAATGGACCAACGGCAGCCGGGAGCGCGTGCTCTTCTATCAGCCGGTGCCGAAGGGCAACGCGGTCCGGCGGCAAGGCGATGACGTCACCGCGGGCGCCGAGCTGCTGCCGGCGGGCACCCGCCTCGGCCCGGCGCAGATCGCGCTGCTGGCGGCAAGCGGTCACGGATCCGCGCTCGTCCGCGCCGCGCCACGGGTCGCGGTGATCGGAACGGGCAACGAGCTCAGCGAGCCGGGGAGCCCGCTCTCTCCCGGCCGGATCTGGGACTCCAACAGCTACATGCTCGCCGCCGCGGTGCGCAAGGCCGGCGGGGTGGCGGAGCGGCACCGCGTCGGCGACGACCCGAGCGCGGTGCTCGCGGTCATCGAGGAACAGGCCGCCGCCGCGGACCTGCTGATCACCAGCGGCGGTGTGAGCATGGGCGGCGAGCACGACGTCGTCAAGGCGGCGCTCAGCGGGCACGCGGCGGTGACGTTCCGCAAGGTGGCCATGCAGCCAGGGATGCCCCAGGGGATCGGCGCCGTCGGGGACGGCCTGACCCCGATCCTGACCCTGCCGGGCAACCCGGTGAGCGCGTTCGTGTCGTTCTGCCTGTTCGGCCTTCCGGCGCTGGACGCCCTGGTGGGCCTGCCGCCGCGGGCGCTGCGCCGGACCCGCGCGGAGCTCACCGCCCCGGTGCGCTCGCCGGAGGGCAAGCGGTCGTATCTGCGCGGCGTGCTCGACGAGCGGGCGGGCACCGTGGCCCCGTTCACCGGCCAGGGCTCGCACCAGCTTGGCGCGCTGGCCCTGGCCAACGCGCTGATCGTGGTGCCGGAACCTGTGGTCTCGATGGAAGCGGGCGAGGCCGCCGACGTAATGTCGCTGCCATGAGCGACGGGCCGACCCACCGGGACGACGGGCTGACCCACCTGGACGACGCGGGACACGCCAGGATGGTGGACGTCTCCAGTAAGGACGTGACCGCGCGTGAGGCCCGCGCGTCGGGGCGGGTGCTGCTGTCGCCGGCGGCCATCGCCGCGATCCGGGAGGGGCAGGTGCCCAAGGGCGACGCCCTGGCGGTCGCCAGGATCGCTGGCATTCAGGGTGCAAAACGCACGCCCGACCTGGTGCCCCTCTGCCACCCCATCGCGGTGCACGGGGTGAGTGTGGACCTGACGGTGGGCGACGACGCCGTCGCGATCGAGGCCAGCGTGCGCACGGCGGACCGGACCGGGGTGGAGATGGAGGCGCTGACCTCGGTGACCGTGGCCGCGCTCGCCCTGATCGACATGGTGAAGGCCATCGACCCCGCGGCCGTGATCAGCGACGTGCGGGTCGAGGAGAAGACGGGCGGCAAGACCGGCACCTGGCGCCGCCCATGATCCGGGCGCTGGCCACCGCCGTTGCCGGTGCGGGAGTGACGCGATGATCCGGGCGCTGGCCATCGCCGTTGCCGGTGCGGGAGTGACGCGATGATCCGGGCGCTGGTCATCACCGTGTCCAACCGGGCGGCCGCGGGCATCTACGAGGACCGTTCCGGGCCCGTCCTGGCCGGCCTGCTGGCCGAGGCGGGCTGCGCCGTGGACGGGCCGCTCGTGGTGCCGGACGGCGAGCCGGTCGAGGCGGCCCTGCGGGACGCGGTCGCAGACGGCTACGACCTCGTCGTGACGACCGGCGGCACCGGCCTCACGCCGGGCGACCTCACCCCGGAAATGACGCGCCGGGTGCTGGACCGGGAGATCCCGGGGATCGCGGAAGCCATCAGGGCCGCCGGCGTCGCGGCGGGGATCCCGGCCGCGATGCTCTCCCGTGGGCTGGCTGGCCTGGCTGGGAACGTCCTCATCGTCAACCTGGCCGGCTCCTCCGGCGGGGTCAAGGACGGCATGGCGGTGCTGGCGCAGGTCCTCACGCACGCGGTGGACCAGGCGCACGGCGGCGATCACCCCCGCCCGGATTCTGGGGGACCGTAGCGTCCTGCGCCGGACTCAGGGAATGATGACCGGGTGGGACGAATGCGCGGATGGCCGGTGACGATAATCGAGCCTTCGCTACTGGACGCGCACGTTGTCCTACGCCCAGTCAGGGTGCGGGACGCCAAGGTCTGGCGCGACTCCCGGGTGCGCAACGCCACCTGGTTGCGGCCCTGGGAGCCGACCAACCCGGAGACCCCGCTGTACCGGTCAAGCGTGGGCCCCTACGTCACCATGGCCCGCACCATGCGGCGCGAGGCACGGCAGGGCCTGGCGCTGCCCTGGGCGGTTGTCTACGGCGGCAGGTTCGTCGGCCAGCTGACGGTCGGCAGCATCCTGTGGGGTTCGGCACGGTCGGGGCAGGTCGGGTACTGGGTCGACGAGCAAGTGGCCGGCCGGGGGATCATCCCCACGGCACTGGCGATGGCGATCGACCACTGCTTCTTCGTCGTCGGGCTGCACCGGGTCGAGGCCAGCATCCGCCCGGAGAACACTGCCAGCAGGCGCGTGGTGGAAAAGCTCGGCTTCCACGAGGAAGGGCTGCGCCGCCGCTACCTCCACATCGACGGTGCCTGGCGGGACCACCTCTGCTACGCGATGACCATCGAGGACGTGCACGGTGGCCTGCTGACCCGGTGGCGCGGCATCCTGTCCGCCTCGCGCTCCGGCACCGCCAGCTGATCCGCGTCCAGGTACGGGGGCCCTGTTCATTTTGGTTCTTCGCCGCGGCACGAAGTTCGCGGGCGGACAAAGGCGAATCGGTCACGCCACCGCGGTATAACGTGTGCTTCGGAAGCCGGCCAGGCACGAACGCTACGTATTGCAATGAAAGAGGATTTTGGGGGGTGGCGCGGCGCCCTAGATGCCCTCTGGCCCGGCCTATCTCACGACACACCGGGCCGAATGCTCGTCAACGCCTGCCCCGACCTTTACCGTGCGTCACGTGAGCATGCCCGCGGCGGCGGAGCCAGCGGCTGAACAGCGCAGGCCCGCCGGGCCAATCGGTCGTGAGGTAGCGCGTTGAGCAGCGCGATACTTTACCTCGCGATCGTGGCCATCTGGGCCGTGGTCCTGGTGCCGCGATGGCTGCATCCGCGGACCGCCCAGCCCCAGCCCGCGGAGCAGCCGGAGCAGCCTTCTGTGCCTCAGGCGGGCACGCCGGAGTCCGCGGAGCCGGTCCTTTCGGAGCCGGTGCTGTCTGAGCCGGTGCTGTCTGAGCCGGTGCTTTCGGTGCCGGAGGAACCGCAGCAGGTGACGGCGCCGGCGGACGCTGCCCGGCCGGAGGCCGCTGATCCCGAGCCGGACCCGGCGTGGGCGGAGGACGACACCCTCGCTGTGGACCCGGTCCCGGCAGCCCCCTCCCCCGCTGCCGAAAAGCGCGCCGACGCCCTTCAGGCCCGCCGGCGCATGCTGGTCGGGCTTGTCGTGCTCACAGCCGGGGGCGCGGGGCTCGGCGTCACTGGTATAGCGGCGTACTGGGTTATCGTCCCGCCCGCTGTGCTGCTGGCCGGCTTTCTCGTGCTGCTCCGCGAGGCTGCCCGTTTTGATGCCGAACGTTCCCTGCGCGCAACCCGGATCCGCCACGCAACCCTGGATTCCGTGGCCGGCCAGGAGCCTGACTCGTTCCGCGAAGACGTCCAGGCAAGCCCGGACCGGGTGCTGGTGACCGCCTCGGCGCCGGTCGCGCCCGGCGCCGAGATCATCGACATCTCCGGCCGCATCGGCGACCAGGTCTACGACCAGTACTCCGACGCGGCGAACCGGGCCGTTGGAGACTGACCCCATCCGCCCGGCGGCAGTCGCCAAGGGCGCGAAGGGGCATCGGGGTTTGCTACGCTGACAGCCGTTCTTTGGGGCTGTAGCGCAGTCCGGTAGCGCACCTCGTTCGCATCGAGGGGGTCAGGGGTTCAAATCCCCTCAGCTCCACCAAG
>Ga0070708_100002705_pt1 | contig 13744 bp, 10 predicted proteins | sample KBSK5503metaG_FD_65469 | JGI IMG/M metagenome (GOLD analysis project Ga0070708, IMG submission 65469) | Corn, switchgrass and miscanthus rhizosphere microbial communities from Kellogg Biological Station, Michigan, USA - KBS K5-50-3 metaG | ecosystem: Host-associated > Plants > Roots >...
TCCACTGTTTCCTTCAGAGCGGTCGCAGCTTCAGAATATCTGTGTTGTTCGTACAAAACATCCGCGATGTTGTAGAGGGCCAGCGCGGTGAGTGGATGATCGGAACCCAGAACTCGGCGACATCGGGCAAGAACATCACGCTGAAGGTTTTCCGACTCCCTGTATCGCTTCTGATTCTCGAAAACTGTGGCCAGGTTTCCCATCGTGATCAGCGTATCGGGGTGATCAAGCCCTAACACTCGCTTCTGACTCTCCAGCGTCTGCTGAAGTAGCGTTCAGCTTCGGAATAGCGATCTTCCTCGACGAGCAAAACCCCGAGATCATCGGAAGCCTTCAGCGTTTTCGGATGTTCCGGACCGAGAACACGTCGGCGGACTTCCAAAACCATTCTGCTTGCCTTCTCTGCCTCGGCGAAGCGGTTTTGCTTCTCCAATGCGAGCGCGAGCCGTCGCATGGTCTCAAGCGTGTCGGGATCCTCGACGCCAAAGACCTCCTACTGGCGGTGGTATGCCTCCCGGGCTGCATTTTCCGCTTCACGGAATCGTGCTGCCATTGCCAGAATCCAAGCCAAGTCAGACTGGGCGAGCAGCGTATTTCTGCTGTTGGGCCCGAGCACTTCGCCGGATGTGGCGATCAACTCGCGTTCCATTTTTTCCGCTTCTCCATATCGGCCTTGCTGGGAAACGGTCCAGATCAGTCGGAGTTCGGAGTTTAGGGTTCCCAAATTCTTGCGCCCCAAGACCTGAGTACGGATACCGACTGCCTCCTTCAGCAATGATTCCGCGCGCGAATAGAGACCAAGCCCTTCGTAGACGTTTCCCATCACGTCCACCATCTGTGCCTTGAGCTCGGGATCACGGCCCAGTCCGGCGTCGATTTCCTTTGAGGATTTGTCAAGGATTTCACGAGCGGTAATCATATTGCCACGGGATTCGCTAGGGTTCGACACCTTGAACATGCTGGTCATGAACTCGGTGATACGGTCCGCGCGGTCGCGCTCGCGCGTGATCCGGCGTAGTTCGATTGCCTGCATGGCCGAAAACGCAATGAGTAATGCGGCCGCGGCGCTCGCCACGGCCACTCCTGCCGCATGTCTCCGCACATATTTGCGCGCCCGGTACCCGAGACTCGCTCCTCGAGCCGTGACAGGCCGATTCCACAAATAATTCTGGATGTCCGTTGCCAGGGCCGACGGTGTCGCGTACCTTCTCTCGCGATCTTTTTCGATCGCCTTCATGGTGATCCAGTCAAGATCACCACGAAGCGAGGTCACTAGTTGCTTCGACCCCGTGGCTCGTGCATCGGCATAGGCCGTCGACGTCTGGCGATTCGCACTGATCTTCGTGCTCGGACGAAGCGGATCTTCCTCGCGTAGTTGCCGGAGAAATTCCTCAGGTCGTCGGTTCTTCCACCCGGCAGCTTCGAATGGCAGAAATCGGGTAAGCAGTTCGTAGAGAATTGCTCCCAGCGAGTACACGTCGGTGCGAGTATCAATATCTTGCACCTCCGGATCGGCCTGCTCGGGACTCATGTAGCCGGGCGTGCCCAGGAACGCACCCATTTGCGTGAACAGTGTGTCTCCCGGAGCCAGCGGTGCCAAGGCTTTAGCCAAGCCGAAGTCGATGATGCGCGGCGTCGGTTTGCCGTCGACTTCCACCACCAGAATGTTCGACGGTTTCAGATCGCGATGGATGATGGCCTTCTGGTGTGCGTGCTGCACGCCTTCGCAGACACGAATGAACAACTGCAGTCGCTTGCGAATGCTCAACCTCTTCGCATCGCAGTAATCAGTGATGGACAAACCGTCGACGTACTCCATCACCAGATACGGCTGGCCAACGGGAGTCGTGCCGGCGTCGAAGACTTTGGCAATGGCCGGGTGGTCCATGATAGCCAGCGATTGGCGCTCGGCCTTGAATCGCTGCACGGTTGCAGCATCGTACATCCCGGCTTTGATCAGCTTCAGCGCGACCTGGCGGTTGACCGGTTCGATTTGTTCCGCCAGCCAGACCTGTCCCATGCCGCCGACGCCGAGCTGCTTCAGCAGGCGGTACGGCCCGATGACCTGCGGCTCCGCTTCGCTTTTTGGGGCCTCTGCTCGCCAAGGAGCCTCAGACAATCGGTTGGAGTCCTGGTAGGCAGAGAGAGAAGGGATTCGACTTCCTTGCGCAGTTCGCGGTCCTGCGAACAGGCCTGGTCGACGTATGCAGCACGTTGGGCTGGCGGCCGCTCCAGTGCTGACCCGACGATTTCCTTAACCTTCTGCCATTGCTGCGGCTTCTCCATGGGCACCTCGCTTTATCTCCCGCGACAGCCATGCCCCAGCCACGCTTCGCTCGGGCTTAACCGTGGAGCAGGAGATGCCGAGTACTTCACCCTTATTTGGTCAGTCTCCCCAAAAATCTCAGTTCCATATCGACTGGTCGATCGTAGGCTGTTTGAGGCCGACAATCGCGACTACGGCTTGCCTCGTGGACGGGGCGCTACTCCGTTGGACATGGTATAGCCGCAATCTCACGGAGCCTCTTGCAAGTAAGGGGAACAGGCTCTCAGGAGGTCGGGATCTCCGGCTCTCCATCGCACCAAGATTTTGCTTACGAGTTGAGAAGGCAAAGCCACAGGTCATTGCAGCGAGAAATTAGGCACACGATAGCCTCGGCCATCCAGCAAGTCAATCCAAACCGGCTCATCCCACTGGCGAGCTACTCCGCAACGTCGCGTGCGTCCTTGCAATTTTCTGGACCTTTTTCGCGCGGTTTTCCGCAGCTCTAAGTAGGAGGCCAAAGGGTGGGGAGTTTGCCCAACTAGCGACATCTTCGGTCCCTGCCGTTCACGATTTACAGGCCAGAGCTTGCAGAGCTGTTCCAAGGGAGGTGTGTTATGGAGATGAGGCGGTCGAAACCTCTACAGGTAGTGTTCGCGTGGGCGATAGTCTTCATGTTCGTCCCTGCGTTTGCCCAGAAAGATCCTGGGGTTCGGGGCGGGATGCAAAACACTGGTGGGGGATTACAGCAACAGGGGATTCCAATCCCGCATCCGCCGCTGATCCGTCCGCACCCGACCACCGGCGCTACCGTCAACGAGAATGAGCGCAAGTCGTTTGAAGAGGGCATTCAGCGCGCCGGACAACTAGAGGCCACCTGCGACAACTGCAACGACGTAACGGACGGTTCCCCCGTTCCTGGCGAGCTTGATCCGGAGTTTCCGCAGATTCGCACCAATTCGAATGGCACCGGAGCGCGGCACAACGCCGATCAGTGCTTCGTCTGCCATGCCCAACCGCAGCTTGGTGGCTCGGGCGGATTCATTGTTCCGAATCCTGCCGATCCGGTTCCGCAACAGGCGGAAAATCCACAATTCCGCTTGGTGCCGCATCGATTTGGAAGGCAGAACGTCGTGCCCAGCTTTGAAAAGCAGTATGGGCCGATTCGCGAGGTGCGCTTCAAGCACAAGGCCGACGGAACCCGGGACGGCGGTGTCCATCAACTCTGGACGGTGCGTGGGAGCACCAACGATCCCACGATTCCTAACTGCGCGCTGACACAACCTGACTTCGAAGCTCAATTGAAGGCTGGCAATCTGGCCTTTCGCATTCCTCTACAAATGACGGGTCTGGGTCTGATCGAATCCATTCAGGACCGGGAGATTCTCGCCCAACATGATGCCACTTCAGCACTGCGTGCACCGCTCGGGGTTGCGGGCCATCCCAATCGCAGCGGCAACGACGGCACCATCACCCGCTTTGGTTGGAAAGCGCAGAACAAGTCCATCACTATGTTTGCCGGCGAAGCCTACAACGTGGAAATGGGAATCACGAACGAGCTCTTTCCGACCGCCACCGAAGAAGATCCGGACTGCAATGGCCCAAACAAACCACTTCCGAACGATGTCGTCCGCACGGATAAAGACGACCACGACAACAAAGCGTTCGACAATCCGCTCCACATCCTGCCCGACTGGATGCAGTTTCAGGTCATGATGCGCTTCACCGATGGGCCGGCGCCCGATCCCAATCCCAGCGCGAGTGCTCAGCACGGGAAGGTCGTCTTCTCGGACATCGGGTGCGCGCTGTGCCACACTCCGCAAATGCAGACCGCTCCTGTGATGCTGAGTCCGGTGCTGCAGGATCGGCCCGTGAACCTGTTCTCTGATCTCATGGTGCATCACATGGGAGCCAAGCTCGCAGATGACGTTATTCAAGGCAAGGCCGGACCTGACGAATTCCGCACAACACCCTTGTGGGGCGTGGGCCAGCGCATCTTCTTCTTTCATGACGGCAGAACCGCGGATTTGCTGAGAGCGATCAGGGACCATTTCTCTCCTGCAACTACGAAATATCCCGCTTCGGAAGCGAATGGGGTCGTGCATCGTTTCAACAAGCTATCGCCCGAGGAGCAACAGTCGATTTTGGATTTCCTACGTTCGCTGTAAGTGGGGGATTCTCGTGACCCTCTGTGTCCTTTGTGGTCGAGGATTTCTTCAGCAACAGAAGGCACAGAGATCCCAGGAGAAAGACGCAAGATGGCATCCACACTCAAACTCAGGCGTCCAGTAACACTGGTTCTGTTCCTCGCCTCCTCTGTGGGCGGCGCAGGTCAGGTGTCGCGGGAATTCCACCGCACTCTCGGAGTCTCCCTTGCGGAGGCGGTGAGTCTGCAGGTCGATCTTCTGGACGGAGACCTCCGCATCGCCTATGCCCGCGATGGGGAAGTTTCAATTTCTGTGAGCGCGCAAAGTGCCTTCAGCATAGATCCAGAGTCGCTCTCAACTCGGCTTGTGATCGCGCAGAGTGGAGATCGTGTCGAAGTCCGGGAGCAGCCCGGCGCGGACAGGCCGAATCTCAAGCTCGCTTACGCGATTGACGTGCCCTATCGCACCGAGGTTCATGCTTCGGTGGGTCACGGAAAACAAACCATCACCGGAATCATGGGACCTGTGAACGCAGAGGTCGGGGACGGTGACGTCGATCTTTCTTACGTCTCGCTGGGTGTCAGTGCCCAGGCGCGAACGGGCAATCTGAGCTTTGAAGTCGTGGGCGGCAGGATCGAAGCGCATACCGGTCAGGGCAACATTACTTGTTTGCGCGCACCACGAGGGATCAATGCGGAAACGCAGGACGGGGATATTTCCCTCGCGGTTGTCGGCGCGTCCACTGCAGTCGTGAAAAGTGGACATGGACGAATTGACGCAGGGGGCGTGCGCGGCGAACTGCTCGCTTCGACGAGTGCCGGCGATCTTCACGTCAAAGCTATCCCACACGAGGATTGGCAGTTGAGTTCCAGGTCAGGAACGGTCCGCATCGAGCTTCCACCGGCTTCTAGCTTCGATCTCGATGCCATGAGTGATTCCGGAGGCGTGGTGATCGCACGCGATGATCTGGATAAAACAACTGTCGGAGATCGGTGGCTCAAGCGAAAAGCCAACGGCGGTGGCAAGCGGGTTCAGGTCCGCACCGAAAGCGGAAGGATCGTGGTGATCTGAACTTTTTTCGATGGAGACAGTTTATGGCAACCAGTCAAGCAGTTGCGCCTTCAAAAGCGCCGAATCTTTCCTTCAATTTGATCCGCGTGCTCTCGCTACCGTGGCTAGATCGCACGATCGCCGCCATTGCCTGCGTGCCCCTGGTGTATCTGGCTTACTACCGTTACCAGCACTGGCACCATGGATTTCCGCTGATCGCATCGGCGCTCAACGTCTTGATTGTGGTGGTCACCATGGTGATCCGAAGACCGCCGAAGCGCGTGACTCCGAATCCCTGGTATTGGCTGTTGGCCTTTGTCGCAACCTACTGGGACCTTCTCCTCCTCACCTTCTTGCAGCAAGGCCAACCTTTGGTAAGTAACTGGGTTACAGATGCCATTGCCACAGCAGGCCTGCTGATATTCGTCTGGGCGCGGCTGAGTTTGGGACGAAATATTGGCTTTGTGCCGGCACAGCGTGAGCTTGTCCACAACGGCGCTTATGCGTACATGCGACACCCTGTGTATACCGGAGGGCTGTTGACGACCCTCGCATTTCTGCTGCGGGCGTACAGCCCACAAAACGCATTGCTCATGGGTCTTCGCATTCTCTGGTTCATACCCATCAAGAGTTTGGTGGAGGAAGATTTCCTGCGCGCCGATCCGCAATACGCGGCATACATGGAGAGAGTGCGAGCCCGCTGGATACCTTACGTCATTTGAGAGCAGAAAGGCAGCTTTGTTGGGACCCACTGCGATCCTCGGCGACCGTAGGCGTTTGAGACCTTCGTGAGGGTTGAACGCCGCTGAACCGAACCGCGAAACTCGATGATGCCGATGCACCTCATTATCGATCTTGCGCGCGACTTGGCCATCGTTGCCATTGAACTCTTGGTGCTGATTACACTTGGTTGGTGCTTGTCGAGGAACTCTGCCGGAGACAAGTGAAGTACTCGAGCGGCAACAGCTTCATTTGCGTGGGCGAATCGGCAAGACGTTAGCCCTAATCATCGGATTCAGCAAAAATCGGGCGCCCGACATTCATCGCCAGCAACGCATAGACGGCTATAGCAGCCAGGACGGAAATAGAACATATTGATCGCCACACGAACCACTGCGAGAAATCGAAGGTTAGCGGGAATCGGCGAAGGATGAAATAAAAGAACAGTGTCACCGCGACCGACAAGAGCCCGAAGCGGAACAGCAGGCTGTAGACAATTGCCGCGCACAGCAAGACCGCAGGCACGGCAATCAAGAGGTTATCTGCTGCCAGCACTACCAATCCCAGGCTAATCCCACTTAAGACGACGGCTGGCCAATTGCGTCGCATGATGAAGCGCGCCACCACCAGGAAGGCTCCAGTTGCCAGTGCCCACTGCACGGCCAGATTGGCATCGTAGCTCAGAGCGGAAATCAGGCCGGCGGGGCCGCGTAACGTCAACTGTGATGTTCTGCTGGGTTGAATGTTGGCGACGTGAAGCCAAGCCGGCAGTGCGTTCACGCTGTTCTGGATGATAGCCATCACCGCGCCACCGAGGGCGCCCAGCATCACATCCCGGCCAACTCGTGCGTCGTAGAACTTGCCTGTCAGCACGCGTGTCCAGGAAATCAGCATCTCGGGCCAGCGGCGTCGCATGTAAGGCTCGATGGCCATGTACAGTACCCACATAAATCCAGCCATGTACAACGCGGCACCGCAGCCTCCGACAAATTCCCAATAGTCGCGCCAGGCATCGCGGCTGAAATGTGCCGCGAGCGCCCAGGAAACGAATTCCCCCGTAAAGACAAAGATGGCAACTCGAAACGCGCCCTTGCGATCGCCACGCCCGCGCCGCATATTTCGGCGCGCGAGGAACCAGCCGCCGACGCCGCAAAAGGCGGCGGCGAATACAAACATGATGTCACCTACTGTGCCCGTTCCTGCTGTGTCCACGTTCGCCGCGGTGCCCGGTGGAGCTGCGCGGAAGTACACCACTTTGCCATCATACGCGGCCGCCGTGATCGACGTGGTTTGCCCTGACTCCGTCGCCTGCCAATCCCGCCGCACGTCAAACGCGGTTGGCGGTATCACAGATCCGTCTTGCGCTGACACTTGGGCAGACAGGAACCCAGCTTCCGACAAGAGCGCTGCCCAATCCGGCGCGGGGATCTCTCCCTTGGTGACAGCCGCTGGCACTGCCGTTAGTTCGCGGAGCCGTCCGCGTGCATCGAGCACCACGGTGATCATCCCCGGCACGTCCATGGCGGGATCGTCCGTGTCGACATCCGAATACAGTTCCCGCGGGTTCATGGGTCGCGGGCTTTGCCGGTAAACGAACAGCACGCTGTCAGGAGAACCTCGGCCGAGTCGTGTCAGGCCGCCCGGGTTCATCTCCATCCATCCCGCGGTGTCGGCGGTATTCTCGTCGTATCCGAGGCGCGTAATCAGCTCCCGTGCACGATCTGCCAGAACCTCTGGCGGCTTGCCCCCGTGAATCGCGTTCAGCCACGTAGCATAGCGCCCCAGGCCGACCGACACAGCAAGACACAGAAGAACTGCAGCCAGCAGTCCAAAGGAGGCGCCCGCAGACATGGCTACCGACCCGCCAGCTGCGGCAACGGTATCTGGAGATGGCGTTTCGCCTGCCTCAACCGCAGCACGTAAAGGATCGCCGACGGGAAGTGCCGCAGCGACCTCCGATGCTGAGGAAGGTCGCTCCTCTGGATTTGGCGCTAGGCAGCGGCTGATGATGCGCTCAATCACAGGATCGAAGCCCTTGATAATGCTGGAGAGCCGTACCGGAGACGGGCGATGCTGGTCGAAGGCCTTAGTTAATGGGAACGCCCGGTGTCCGCTGAACAACTCGTACATTACGAGACCTGCCGCGTAGATGTCGGTGCGTGGCGTGACTTGCCCGCCGGTGACTTGTTCCGGCGCCATGTAACCGGGCGTCCCTGCGCGCATTTGGTCCTTGCGCAGTTCCTGGACCAACGCGGCGAGGCCAAAATCAGTAATGCGGACCCGCCCGCGGCCATCCACCATGATGTTGGCGGGTTTGAGGTCACGGTGGACGATGCCCAGCTCATGAGCAGCAGCCAGTCCCGTGCAAAGTTGGTGTGCTACTTGCAAACCCTTATCGGTATGCAATCGCCCGATGCGCTTCAACAGCGAAGCAAGGTCTTCGCCGTCGATGAACTCCATTGTGATAAATGGGCCATCATTACTCTCGCCAATATCAAAAACGCGGCAGACATTGGGATGTGAGATCTGTCGTGCGGTGCGCACTTCGCGCTCCACCTGGGCCCAGGCGTCGGGAATATGCGCAATCGTCTTTGGCAGGAACTTCAGTGCTACCGTCTGGCCTAAGCGCAAATCTTCGGCGCGGTACAGTTCGCCCATCCCGCCCTGCCCAACAGGCGTGACGATGCGGTATCGGTTGGACAATAGCATCCCGGGCACAAATCGCGCTGGAGGGATCTCTTGTGTCGGCAAAGCGGTGATTGACCAGGTAATATCCGATAGTCCCTCAGCATCCCGGTGTGCGGCGAGCAGTGACTCGACTTCCGCCCGCAATGCCGAATCTTGGGAACACACTTCGTCGAGATAGGCGGAACGTTCGTCAGGTGGCCGCTCCAGCGCTGACCCCACGATTTCCTTAATCTTTTGCCATTGCTGGAGCTTCTCCATGGGTATCTCTTTTCATTTCCCTCACTAACCATGCCTTGGCCACATTCCACTCACGCTTGACCGTCGAACGCGAAATACCGAGGACTTCACCAATCTCTTCAATCGACAACCCGCCGAAGAACCGCATTTCCACAATCTGTCCCTGCTGTTCATCGATTTGCGAGAGTGTCTTCAGAGCCTCATCTAGGGCGATCACTTCGGCATTCCGCTCCTGCGGCAAGATGAGCGCGGCGTCCAGTTCTACCCTGAGGTCCGCGCCGCGTTTGGCAGCTGCATGACTGCGGGCATAGTCGACCAGAATTTGTCGCATCAGGCGGGATGCCACGGCTAGGAAATGTGCCCGATTGTCGGCTTCAAAAGGTTGCTGATCCGCGAGTCGAAGATAGGCCTCGTGGACCAAAGCGGCGCTCTGCAGGGTATGCCCAGGGCGCTCGCGCTGGAGATGGTAGTGCGCGATCTCGCGGAGTTCCTTGTAGACAAGAGGAACCAGCTTCTCAAGAGCCTCGCGATCCCCGGCTCTCCATCGCACCAGGAGTTCGCTTACGGGTTGAGACGGCACGCCCACAAGTCATTAAGGCCGGAGAATTAGGCAAACGATAGCCTCGCCGGCCTGCCAAGTCAATCCCACGCCATCAGCGCAGCGCTTCCCAGCCGGCGAACTTGCCCGGCCGCCTGCTTGGTTACTCACAGTTTTCTGGACCTTTTGCCAGGGCATTTCCGCAGTTGTTAGTAGAAGGCCAGCGAGGAACTTTCGAAGCCAACATAGATCCGAAAGGTCGAATCGCTTGTTGTGCTGACTGCGCTTGGAACTTGTTGACCAAAAAAGGCCTTACTAGGCGGAGTCGAAACCAGCATTTCAGAGAGCAAGTTCAAGGTTTGGATGGATCTAGTTTGTCGTCTGAGAGGAATCACTCTTGCCAAGGCAAGCTGAACTCGAGACCAGCGCCGCCGCCGAAGGCACGATTTGCTGGCCTTTTGATGCCGGAGCAATCGAAAGCCGGACCATCCGAAAACTCCAGCTCAGACTCCTTCCTTTCCTGTTCGTTCTTTATGTCATCTCCTTCGTGGACCGCATCAACATCGGGTTCGCCGCGCTGACTATGAACAAGGAACTGGCCATGACCAGCCAGCAGTTCGGATTCGCGGCCGGAGTCTTCTTCTTTGGTTATTGCCTTTTCGAGGTCCCGAGCAATCTCCTGTTGCACAAGATCGGAGCTCGCATCTGGATTGCACGGATCTTGATTACTTGGGGAATCCTGGCCGCTCTGACCGGCTTCGTGCATACTGTCCATCACCTCTACGTTCTGCGGTTCTTGCTGGGACTCGCCGAAGCCGGTTACTTCCCCGGCATAGTTCTGTATCTCACATACTGGTTTCGGCATCGGGAGCAAGCGAGGGCCCTCGCGCTGTTCATGACGGCCTTGCCGGTCACCAGCATCGTCGGCGCTCCCATCTCCGGCTTGATCCTGGATCACGCGCACTGGCTAGGCGTCAGCAGCTGGCGCTGGCTGCTGGTCTTGGAAGGATTGCCCGCTGTTCTTTTTGGCGTTCTGACGTATTTCGTGCTTCCGAATCGTCCGGCGGATGCAAAATTCCTGACTTCGGAAGAAAAAGAATGGCTCAGCGCAAGCTTGCTGCGCGAAGAAAGGAATAAGCTCGAGCGACACCACTATTCTGTTGGTCAAGCTCTATTGAACCCGCGTGTGCTGTGTCTGGGTGTTATCGAACTGGGGATCGTGACTTGTTCGTACACTCTCAACTTTTGGGCGCCACAATTGATCAAGTCACTCTCCAACCAATACTCGAACACTGCGGTCGGACTCTTAGTGATGATCCCATACGTGGTGGGCACCGTGGTTATGGTCCTGGTGTCGCGCAGCTCGGACAGGAATTTGGAACGGCGCTATCACGCTGGCATCCCAGTCATGCTGGGAGGAATTGGGCTGCTGTTGATGGGCGTTTTTCATTCGCCGGTTGCCATCGTCGCGCTCTTGTCACTGCTGGCCATTGGCGCCTATAGCTGGTGCGCTCCTTTTTTTGCTCTGCCTTGCGAATTCTTGACCGGATCCGCGGTGGCGGCCGGCGTCGCGTTGATCAACTCCATTGGCAACATTGGAGGGTTCGCTGGGCCGTACGCGATTGGAGTAGTGAGCGGTTGGACAGGTGGGATATACGGCGCCTTTGCACTTCTGGGGCTTCCTATGCTGCTCTCCGCAACTGGTTTGTTGCTACTCCCCAAGAACGCGCGCGCGAGCCGTGTTGTGCGAAATCATCCAGTTGGTTTGCGTCATTGTGCGGGAGTCGCGCGCGGCACTGGCGTGTCAGAGTGAAAGGTACTCGTCGCTGATGAATCGACAACCATTCGTACCGCTGGAGTTGGTTTCGACGCGAATCTTGTACAAGGGGGATAGCATTCGTGGCGACGCAGGCAAGCAATGTCAGTCTTGAGTACGTCCTGGGATATACCGTTGCGGAACACGAGCGTCTCATTCGGCAAGCGGCACTCATAGCCCCTTACACCGAGCGGCTATTTCGCCAAGCGGGCGTCGGTCCAGGGCAGCGCGTTCTCGACCTTGGCTCTGGAGTCGGCGACGTCTCCATGCTCCTGGCGCGGATTGTCGGTCCTTCTGGCGAAGTGGTCGGGATTGAGCGCGACGCGGGTTCGATTGCGCGAGCTGAAGCCCGCGCAGCCGCTGCAGGGCTGCACAACGTGAGCTTCATTCAAACCGATGTAAGTGAAATCACCAGCGACAAGCTCTTCGACGCAGCGGTAGGTCGTTTCATTTTGTTGTTCCTCCCCGATCCAATCTCTGTGTTGCGCGGGGTTGCTCGGCTGGTTCGCCCCGGCGGAGTTATTGCTTTCCAGGAACCCTCTTGGATCCCTCTCCTAGGCTTGGGTTCCCGCCTGCCGCTTTGGTCTCGAGTGCTTCACTCAATTCATGAGACCTCGTTACGGTGTGGTGTAAACCCGGAGATGGGACCGGATCTCTATCGCGTATTCCAGCAGGCTGGTCTTCCTCCACCGACGATGCACATGGAGATTCCGCTGGGGAGCGATGCAGAGTTTACAAGAATCTTCTGTGAAGTACTTTTTAGTCTGGCGCCTCGGGCTAAGAATAGCGGGGTTTCACTCAAAAAGTTGGGCGACTTCGCGACACTTCCAGAACGGGTTCAAGCCGAGGTTGCCGCTTCGAACAGCGTGGTCGGCTTTCTGCCACTTGTGGGGGCTTGGTCACGCAAAGTGGCAAATGGCATCAGACGGAAATGGAACGGTGACCAGCATCACTCGCAGGGAGCCTGAACGAGGCTGCGGATGCAGTTCGGCCTCAAATCTAGTCGTCGGCGTAGGACCAGTGGAGCAAGGAGCTTTGCCGGTACCAGCTACTATGTCCCCCTGGGGCGGATACTTTTGGGAAGAGCCAGAAGCTCCGGACTGAACCGTGTCAACCGGAGACACCGCGTGCCGGATTAGATACCCCGCACTGCACGCATGTGATTGTATTAAAATTCTTTAGCTATGCGTTAGCAAAGGTGACGAGCTTGCCATCCGGCACGTCGTCATGTAAACTAGACCAAGTAGACTTAGTTTATTGGATCAGCCATGAAGACGGTGAACATTCACGAAGCCAAAACCCAGCTCTCAAAACTTGTGGAAGAGGCATCCAGGGGTGAGTCGTTTGTTATAGCGAAGGCGGGCAGACCCGTGGCAAAGGTCACGGCCTTTAGCGCTCCAACAGGTGCCCAAGTACGCCGGCTCGGTTTTATGGCGGGCCAGGTCTCTGTGCCAGACGACTTCGACCAAATGGGTCGGGAGGAGATTGAGCGGATCTTCGGTGGCGGCGTATGAAGCTGCTGCTGGATACGCATCTCCTCCTCTGGACTGCTGGTCATCCTGATCGACTGTCCGCAGAAGCTCGCAGCTTAATCGACAATCCAGAGAATGAGCTTCTGTTTAGCGCCGCCAGCTTATGGGAAGTCGCGACTAAACGTGGGTTGGGCCGGAATGACTTCAAGGTGGATGCCCGAGTCCTGCGCCGCGGATTGCTTGACAATGGTTATAGCGAGTTGCCGATTGTCAGCGATCACGTCGTCGCCATCGAGAGCTTGCCGACGATTCACAAGGATCCATTTGACCGTGTCTTAGTGGCACAGGCCACAGTGGAGGGTATTACGCTGCTTACGATCGATCCGTTAGTGGCGAAGTATCCCGGGCCCATACGAACAGTGTAAGGAAGTTCGCGCAGAAGTTTGCAAAGCGGGTACAAGCCTGCTCGGCGTTTGTAGGGCAGGCACTCTTCCCCGACGCTAAAGCATTCCTAAATACGCGCCGACCGGCAGGTTTCTCTCAGAAGTTCACCTGGCTTATAGTGACGCTTGTTCATTCTCCCTGCGGGGCCAGACTTTACGAAGATTGAATTCGCGCTTTGTGCCGCAGTTCTTTCAGCTCGTCAAAGCAGGGAGCGCATTGTCGAATGTGGACGAGCTGAGCGTCCGCGGGTTGTTGGGCGAGTTTCAGCAGGACTTCGCGCCCTGGACAGGCGATGCGCTGAGGATTGGGAAAGTCTTCATGCACGATCCCCTCAAACGCACCGACCAGTTCTTCTCAGAATCCATTCCG
>Ga0070708_100002707_pt1 | contig 13738 bp, 7 predicted proteins | sample KBSK5503metaG_FD_65469 | JGI IMG/M metagenome (GOLD analysis project Ga0070708, IMG submission 65469) | Corn, switchgrass and miscanthus rhizosphere microbial communities from Kellogg Biological Station, Michigan, USA - KBS K5-50-3 metaG | ecosystem: Host-associated > Plants > Roots >...
GGCAGGCGCCATGGCAGTCTTAGTGCCCATCTTCAGCTTAATCGCATTCTCATTCATCCCACTTGGCCAGCTCATTGGTTGGTATATTGAAAACGCCAGTCACGGAATCATGGCCTACTCGGTCAACGTGCTCGCCAGCCTGGCAGGGATTCTTCTCTATACGCTGCTTTGCTTTTTATACCAGCCGCCAGTGACTTGGTTCTTCGTGGTCGGCCTTCTGCTCGTCTGCCTGCTTTGGAGACTCCCTTGGCTGCGTTGGGGTACCGCCGTTGCCGTTTTGATTTGCCTTGGGATACTGAGCCTCGGTCATGGAAAGCAGAGGACAGTGTATTGGTCTCCATACCAGAAGTTGACGCTGGCTCCCCGGCAATATGCGGGGAAAGTCGTCGCGTATGATATGACCACGAATGACACCTGGTATCAGCAGATTCTGGATCTCTCGCCGAAATTCGTGGTTTCCCAGCCGCAGTTTTTTCAGGATATTCCAATAGAATGGAATGCTTACAATCTCCCATACCACTTCTATCCGCAGCCTCCCTCAGTGCTGATACTCGGCTCTGGCTTGGGTAACGACGTGGCAGCTGCTCTTCGCAATGGAGCGGAGTATGTTACGGCAGTTGAGATTGATCCTCTGATTCTGCAAATCGGGGAAAGATTACACTTTGAAAAGCCGTACAGTTCCTCCCGCGTTCGAACGGTCCAAGACGACGCGCGTAGTTACGTCCAGAACAGCAATGAGCATTTTGACCTCATCGTCTTTTCACTCTTAGACTCTCACACCACGAATTCCCACTTTACCAACATCAGAATTGACAACTACGTGTACACATTGGAGGCACTTCAGCAAACCAAAAGGCTGCTCAAGCCGGATGGGATTCTGGTTGTGAAATTCCAAGTTGATACGCCCTGGATCGCTGGTCGGCTTTATGGGCTGCTCAATACAGTTTTTGGGCAAGCGCCTTTGCAAATCGACGGCGACCAGCCCGTGTTTTACTCGACCGGCGGGCGCTTTTTTATCGCTGGGTCACAGGGTCGCATTCGTCAGGCGAGCGCGGAATCTTCGCTCGCGGCGTATCTGAGGCGCCACAGTAAGATCGCGATGGAAGCGGCCACGCTTACCACAGACGACTGGCCGTATTTTTATCAGCACAAGCCTGGCCTGCCCTTGTCGGTGATCCTAATCTCAGTCGCGCTGATAATACTGAGCGCGGCGCTCATTCGAGACACCGGCACCAAGTTGCACTCGTTTCGCTGGCATTTCTTTTTTCTGGGTGCCGGCTTTCTCCTACTCGAAGCGCAGATCATCAGCAAAATGGCTTTGCTTTTTGGCACTACCTGGGTCGTCAATTCAATCATCATTGCTGGATTGCTGGTATTGATCGTGGCAGCCAACTTATTGGTGGAATTCAAGCCCCTTTTCCCAGTTAACCTAGCGTATGCAGGGATTTTTGTGAGTCTTGCGGCAAGCTATTTCATTCCACTGCAGAAGTTCTTTTTCACGTCGTTATGGGTCAGAATTCTGACAGCGACTGTGGTCCTTTGCTTGCCAGTATTTTTTGCAGGCATCGTGTTTATCCGAAGTTTCGCCATAGAGGGTTTCCGTGGAGAGGCGCTGGGATCAAATCTCTTTGGGGCAATGATTGGCGGCGTTCTGGAGTCGGCCTCCCTCTGGACCGGGATTCGGTTCCTGCTGGTCATCGTAGCTTTACTGTACGTAGCGTCATGGTTTGCGCTCCGTCTCGAGCGAAAGTTGGGCGAAGTTCCATCGCTAGGCGAGAAAGACGCGTTTGAGAGCGTCATTTAATCTACGACACCTTGCCGGCGATGACGCGCGGAAATGTTCATTTAGCGTTTCTGGTGACTCCATATGGGAGAGCGGGATAGCGGGTTCGAACTGGGCTGCCACCAAAATCTTAGACGCTCGAGAATATGACTCTCACTCCTGTCTCGGTGTTTACGAAAAGTCGCGATTACGCCAGTAATCCGAACCGTGAGTGTGGCTACTTGGGCGAGATTAAAACGAACCCAGTAAGTTGCGTATTGTCATTGACTTGATTTTCCTGGTCGTCAATCAGTCGATGCCTTAACCGGCGATTTAGAAGCGCGAAAGCGTAAAGACGGTCATCGGATCTCGGACAAGCATCGTGGCTGGCCCGTCTTCGGAGAAAGAAAGGCGAGGATTACCCCCGCCCTTAGAGGCCAGAGACAGCAGGTCGCTATCTCGGCCGAAGTCGAAGTCGAACTGCTGCAGGTGTTTCAAATTTCGTTGCTGACTACGCTGGCGGCCTTCCGTGTCGGGGCGTTTTGAAGTCAATCCGCTGGTCGCACACCTGACCACGCTCTTCGGGCCAGTAGGTAGTTTGGTGTGCAGCAAGCTGATTGCCCTGCTGCTTGGATGGTGGGTACGAAAACGTTTATGGATGGTGAATCTGTTTTATGCCGGAATCATCTGCTGGAATGTCTACGTTCTGGTGGTTCTCTCGGGTGCCAGGCACTAGACAGAAGTAAAAGCCAATCGAAGAATCCTGATGTGGACTGATAATTCACGATTTGCCCAACCGTCTTGCCACGAACTTTCTGAAGTCTTCCTGTCAGCGTGGCCCGTCCCGTTGCTAACAGCAAAGGGAGTGCGGGGTAACCTTGACCGGCTCCGACGCCCATGCTATAAGTTCCTCACTAAACCGATTTAGTTGACTAAGGAACGGGTCGGGTCAACCCATGAAAACTAAATCTTCAGCTATCGGCCTCATTGCGCTCCTGCTGTTTACAGTTGCCAACTGCTGCGCGCAGGCCGGGAAGATCATTGAAGTTGACACCTCGGCCGCGGCCCATCCCTTTCCCCACTTCTGGGAGCAGATGTTCGGTTCCGGACGAGCCATTCTCTCACTGCGCGACAGCTATCGCCAGGATTTGAGACAAGTAAAAGAGATCACCGGGTTCAAGTACGTCCGTTTCCATGCCATCTTTCATGATGAAGTCGGTGTTTATGACGAGAACGAGCAGGGAAAACCAGTTTATAACTTTTCTTACGTCGATCAGATCTACGACGGTCTGCTGAAAAATGGCGTGCGGCCGTTTGTTGAGCTCAGCTTCATGCCGAAAAAGTTGGCGGCCAAGAACATGCCTCATGCTTTTTGGTACAAGCCCAACGTTTCTCCCCCCAAAGATTGGACCAAGTGGGATGATCTCATTACCGAGTTCACGAAACATCTGATCGCACGTTACGGCATTGACGAGGTCAGCCAGTGGTATTTCGAAGTCTGGAATGAACCCAATATTGATTTCTGGGGCGGCGATCCCCGGCAGGCCACGTACTGGGATCTTTACGATCATACTGCGCGCGCTCTGAAGGCCGTAAACACACGCATTCGTATAGGGGGTCCGTCTACCGCGCAGGCGGCCTGGGCCGACGTTTTCATTCAACACTGCGCAGGGAAACACGTGCCGGTGGATTTCGTCTCCAGTCACGTTTATGGAAACGACCGGGCGCAGGATGTGTTCGGCACCAGCGAAGACATTCCGCGCAATCAAATGGTTTGCCGCGCGGTGAAAAAAGTACATGACCAGATCAAGGCTTCCAGCATGCCCAACCTTCCTTTGATCTGGAGCGAGTTCAATGCCAGCTACATGAACGAACCTCAGGTCACCGACTCCTCGTACATGGGCCCGTGGATGGCCGACACTCTCCGGCAATGCGATGGTCTGGTGGATGTCATGTCGTACTGGACTTTTTCCGATGTGTTCGAGGAGCAGGGAGTGGTGAAAACTCCGTTCTACGGCGGCTTCGGATTGATCGCCGCCGGTAACATCCCCAAGCTGTCATTTAACACTTTTAAGCTGCTGCACATGCTCGGTGATCGACGTATCGAACTGAATTCCGATTCCGCTCTCCTCACACGTAGGAAGGACGGTTCGCTGATGCTCGCGGTTTGGAACTACGCTCCTCCGGAACAGCGAGGGACATCGCAGACAGTGACACTGCGCTTTAAAGGGATGAAACCGCGACAGTCTCTCATTTTTGTCGTCGATCCTGACCATGGCGACGTTCATAGTGCTTACCAGAAGATGGGCTCGCCGCGATATCCCACGCAAACGCAGATTGAGGAATTGAAGAAAGCCGCGGAGCTCCCCGCTCCGGAGGCTCGCGAAGTGAAAAATGGTGAGTTGACGCTCCCGCTGGCCTCTTATGGCTTGGCACTCATCGAACTAAAATAGAAGCAAGACTCGGGCTATGGCTTTCAACGGTCGCACCACCCGAAGAGAGATGATGCGCAGTTGTGGAATTAGCCTGCTCGCCTCCCCGCTGTTGACACTTTGGACTTGTCAAAAAAACAATTCCCCCGCTTCTTCGAATCTCGGGTCACCCTACCAAGGCACGGATGATCAGCTGCTGGATGAAATCCAGCGCGCGGCTTTTGACTTTTTTTGGACTGAGTCCAGCCCTGTCACCGGTCAGGTGAAAGACCGCGCACTGGCGATGGGTAACGACTCACGGTTGATGTCAAGCATCGCGGCCACGGGATTCGGCCTCGCCAGTCTTTGTATTGCTCATCAGCGCGGCTACGGAAAGTCTGCGGACATTGTCGAGCGAGTAAGAAGCGCCTTGCGGTTCGTATTTAATCAAATGCCGCACCAGCATGGCTTCTTCTATCACTTTATCGACATGAATACCGGCGCTCGTTGGGAGAAAAGCGAGTTGTCTTCCATAGACAGTTCGCTTCTGCTCTGCGGTGTTCTAACCGCGCGGCAATACTTTGCAGAGCAGGAAATTAAGGACTTGGCGACAAAGATCTATGAACGCGTGGATTGGCGATGGATGTTGAATGGCGGCCCGACATTCTCCATGGGCTGGACACCGGAATCCGGATTTCTGAATGCACGCTGGGACCATTACTGTGAGTTGATGATGATTTACCTGCTCGCGATTGGCTCGCCCACCTATCCAGTCCCGGCGGGCACATGGCAAGCGTGGAGCAGGCCACAGATCACTTATCAGGGGATTACTTACATTTCCGGTAATGATCCTCTATTTACGCATCAGTATTCTCATGCCTGGTTCGATTTTCAAACCAAGCATGACGCATACGCCAATTACTTCGATAACTCGGTGAAGGCCACAAAGGCTCACAAACTTTTTTGCCTGTCGCTTCACGACCGGTTTCCGGATTACAGCGACAATCTATGGGGAATTTCGTCTTCCGATTATGTTCATGGCTATACCGGATGGGGTGGGCCTCCGCCCCAGGGGCCGATTGACGGAACGGTAGTGCCATGCGCCACGGCGGGTTCTCTGCCTTTCATGTTCAGCGATTGCATGGCGGTGCAGCGCACTATACGCGGCGCCTATGGCAACAAGAGCTGGCGGCGGTACGGCTTTGTCGATGCCTTCAATCCCCTTGCCAACTGGTATGACGCTGATGTGCTGGGCATCGATGTCGGAATCACCATGTTGATGGCCGAGAATCATCGCACTGGATTCGTGTGGCAGACATTTATGAAAAATCCGGAGGCCGGAACCGCCATGCAGAAAGTCGGGTTTCGGCCGGACCAGGCAGGGAACTCGGCGGCGAGCATCGCTCGCTGCCACCGAAACGTTTAGAGCTAGAAACTGAATCGGGCCTGGAACTCGATCACCCGGCCAGCCAAACCAGATAAGGCTTTCCCGAAGTCGCTAGTATTGGTGAAATCTGTGTTGCTCTGACCGCCTGTCTGGAATGGAGGCAGGTTGAACAGATTGAAGATGTTGAAGAAGTTGGCGCGAAGATCAAGGTTTGCTCTCTCCCCTAACCCGGGCAGATGGGTCTGCTTCCCTAGCGTCATATCTATCTGGCGATAGCCTGGTCCCCGAAAACTATTGCGCCCGATACCATTTCCCCCACGTTTGACCGCAGTAATGCAATCCACAGGGAAGTTCGGGCAGGCACCCCCTGGAAATATGTTGAAGTAGTCGAATCCCTGGTTTGGATGGGTCCCGTCTTTGGGAAAGACACCATTCACGAAATCCTGATTCGAACTCACAGTACCCCCCTTGCCATCCCATTGTGTCGGAAAGTCATTACCGATGCCGTCGCCGTTGATGTCGTTGGCGGCGCTTCCTGGCGTTCCAAAGAAACAGCAGCCCTCTTCAGGCGTCCACGGAAAACCGGTGTGAGCGGTGAATACCGCGTTGATCTGCCAGCCGCCAAGGATTTTCCCGATCGTAGTTGTTTGACTCCGGAAGATAGGCAAATCCCATAAGGCAGACAAAACAAAATTGTGACGGACATCAAAGTCAGAAGGTCCGCGATCCAAAATCTGATTGCTGGGATCGGGCTGTTGAGTGCCGCGACCGAAGGATGCAGTGTCAATACTTTTCGCCCAGCGATATACCCCTTCCACGCGGACACCATGGGAGTACTGTTGAGTCACATGGACGATGAGGGCGTTGTAATTGGAATTGACATCGGGAAGAGGAAAGAAAATGCGATCGAAGTTCTGATTGCCAGTCAATCTCGGCGCAACCACATTGCCGTTGACGTCAGCTTCCTGAACCATATCTTTATTGTTCGCGCAGCCGATGCAATTGAACGAATCGCCGGGCGTAAAGCGATTCATGTCGATGGTTCGGATCAGTTTATGACCAGAGCTTCCCTGATAACCGAGAGAAAGATTCAATTTGCTAAAAATCTGCTGGTCCATTTCGAACGAATAGTTGTAAATGTAAGCCTGGCGCATATTTTTGGGTGCGCCGTTGATCTCGATGTATTGATCGTTCCGAACAAACCCGCCCGGCAGCGAAGCTGGTGCAGGAGCAAGCAATCCCCCGGTGTTGGGATCAATTCCGGCCTGCAGCGCCGGGTTGGGTGGATATGAGAGCGGATCGTTAGGGTTGCCGAAGCTATACAGGATTCCGGCTGCTGCATCGCAGCACAGACCGATCCCGCCGGCACTGAAGGGTGGATTGAATCGAATATTGTTGAACAGGTTGAGAAAGAATCGGTCATAGCTGACACCGAATCCTCCGCGGAATACCACCTTGCCGTCGCTCTGGGTTGGCGTGTACGCAAATCCGATACGGGGAGCAAAGTTGTTGCGGTCCGGATCGTAGAGTTGACTCACCTGCGCAACATGGCCATCGATAATTCCGTTAGGACCGGGAAGATAGTTGGTGAGACGGCCGTTTTTCTCTGACATCGGACTTTGATATTCCCACCGCAGGCCGAGGTTAATGGTTAAGTTCGGCCTGAACTTCCAATCGTCTTGAATAAATACGGCGTAGGAGCTGTCCCGAAAATAGAACTGGCTGTTCGGTGGTGCTCCGGTCAAGGGATCAACATCCGCGGAGTGTTCGAAAAATACAGCGTCGTTGCCTAGCGACAGGATGTTGTCGAAGAAGAACTGTGGGCGGGCAAAATCACGCCGGTTACTGTTGTCCTGTTCACGAACGAACTCGAATCCTAGCTTAAAAAACTTATTTCCCATCTGTTTGCTGAAGACATCACGAAACTCATAGGTATTGTCGATCAGAACTTTGGGCAGACTGCTGTCGATGCCATAACGCAACCCGCCATCAGCCGGCAATCCCAGTCCTGGCCCACCGGCAAAATTGAAGCCATTGGTGCGCAACTCCGGAATCACCAGATTTGCCGTGCCCAGCGCCTTCAACTCATTGTCATAAACGCGGGTGAAGTTCACCCGCGCTTCGTTGAGCATGGATGGCGAGATCGTACGGATGTAGCTGATCGCGGTTGCGTAAGTATTCGGCTTGAAAAGTTGATCCTGGAACGGCCGCCCGGAAGTTTGCGCTGCAAAAGACTTGAGCTTTGATAGATAGCCAGTGAAGAAGACCTGGTCCTGATTGTGATTGTAATCCAGACGTGCGTGATATTGATCTCCGCTGGTGGTGGAAGGTAACGCGACATTGGCGAAGGTGACGTCAGGAATCCCATCGAGCGTCTGGGTCGCACCAACCTTTTGGCCAATCGGCACATTAATTGAGCCGATGTCATAGCTGAGCCCTAACTGTCCCTGTATGGGAGTGCCGTTCGGAGGGGTGTCTGGGGTAAGCCCTCCAGCCACGATGCGAGGCGCAATTCCCGGAGTGCTATAAAGCTGGTCCGCCAAACTGCCCGCACGAATTTGGTGAATATAGTTCCGGAATTCTGGAGTCTCGACCCAAAGATTCTGAAAATCAGTATTCGTCCGGCGCAACGCTTCATACCCGAAGAGAAAGAAAAGTTTGTCCTTCACAATGGGTCCGCCGAGACTCCCTGCATATTCCCTTTGGTGAGTATCTACACGCTGCGGGCAGCGGCTGTGGATTACTTTTATCTTGTCCTGGCAAGTCAGCAGGGTGGAAGGGATGGTGGTCGGACCGTAGAACTGATTGAAGGCGTTCAGGCCCTTGTCATCAAACACTGCCAGCGCGCTGCCGTGAAGAGTATTGGTGCCATTCTGCGAGATTACCTTTACTTGTGCCCCGGAATTTCTTCCATCTTCAGCCGAATAGCTGCTGGTTACGACTCTTACTTCTTGAATAGTTTCCTGACTTGGCGTCACTACGGCGGCTCCGCCCAAACCCAGGCTGTTAACGCTCACGCCATCGATCTCATAATTATTGCTGGAGACGCGTTGGCCATTGGCACTGATTTGGGGCTGATTCTCTGTTTGAAAAATACCTGTATTCGATGCACCGCCCAAGGCCTCTGTGCCGGGCATGAATGTGGCTGCGTTTCCTATTCCTCCCCTCGCGGTGTCGCCCAACACTCCAGGCGCCAGCCTAACCAAAGAATAAGGATCACGACCCACCTGGGGCAGACGTTGTATATCCTGAGCCGAAATCGAACCGGTAATGTTGCCATCCTCGGTTGGGAGTGGCGTAGCCGCAGCGCTGACCGTGACCGTTTCGCTAGTTCCTCCGGCCTGCAGGACGATGTTACGGCCTGTCAGTTCCTCCGCGCTCACAGCTACATCTTTGACTTCTCCCTTTTTGAAGCTGGCCGCGTCCGCGGTAATCGTGTAGCGTCCGGGCACCAGTCCCGACACTCGATACGATCCGGCGTCGCTAGTTACTGTGGTCTTGCTGACGCCGGTCTCCTGATTGGTTACAGTCACAGTAGCGCCAGGGACAACTGCGCCGCTATTGTCAGTAACTGTGCCTTGAATGCTGGCACCGTACTGACCCCAGGCCATCGTAACAAAGAGAAACACTAAGATGGCCACAAGCAAAAATCGGATGTGCTGAGCAATACGGGACATCGAGAACCTCCAAAAGCAGGAAACAAGGCCGGACTGAGCAGTCTGTTGGCGAGTCACTTGCGGAGACACCGGTACACAAACTAAATCGATTTAGCCAACCCTGGGCGCAGGTTATAGCATGGGCTGATTTTCATTGTCAAGCTGATAGTTGCTCTGCAACTCGTGTTATGCGAGACTGCGCAGCGTGCCGCGAAAGAAAAAGACTACCGGCAAGCCGGTTTCGCAACCTGGTGGCAGAAGCCAGTCCATGAGCCAGAGAAAGTTGGCGGATTACCTTGGACTGTCGCCCGCTACCGTCTCGCTTGTCATTAATCGCTCAGTTGTCGCGGATTCCATTCCCGCAGAAACTCAGGAACGCATTTTTGCGGCGGCGCGCAAGTTCAATTATCGTCCAAATTTCTTCGCCCGCTCATTGCGCACCCAGCGCAGTTTCACCATCGGCGTCATTGTGCCAGAAATTAGTGAGGGATACGCCGCCCTGGTATTGAGCGGCATCGAAGATCATCTTTTGCGGGAAGGCTACTTTTATTTTGTGGCCAGTCATCGCCATCGGGCGGATTTGATTGACGAATATCCTCAGTTGTTCCTGGCGCGCTCAGTCGACGGCCTTATTGCCGTGGATACTCCATGGCACCAGAATTTGCCAGTCCCAGTGGTAACTGTCTCCGGGCATAACATGGTCAAAGGTGTTACCAATATCGTCCTCGATCATGAGCGTGCGGCGGAAATGGCACTGGAGCACCTGGTCGAGCTCAAGCATCGCAAGATTGCTTTCATTAAAGGACAGGAATTCAGTTCGGATACCGAGGTGCGCTGGAATGCAATCGCCGAAATGGCCAGGCGTTTGCAGCTTCCAGTTTGTCCAAAGCTGACGGTGCAGTTGGAAGGCGATTCCTCGTCACCACAATTGGGCTATGAGGTCACGAAACGACTCTTAGCTTCACGCGAACCGTTTAGCGCACTTTTCGCGTTCAACGACATTTCCGCCATGGGAGCGATTCTGGCTTTACGCGAGGCCGGGCTACAGGTGCCGAAAGACGTTTCGGTGGTGGGATTCGATGATATTCAGAGCGCCGCTTTCCAGAATCCAAGGCTGACCACGGTGCGACAACCTCTGCGACAAATGGGTAAGATCGCGGCTGAAACGTTGTTACGTCGTATTCGGAAGCCAGCGGATTTTAATAAGGAGATTACCGTGGAACCGGAGCTGGTGGTGCGTGACACTACATCCGTGGCGCCGATGGAAGCTCGCCGATAACTACTTGCTGGTTTCCAAGTCTTCTGAGAGGACAAGACGCTAGCGGGCTCCAAGGCAGCTATTTCTTCCACGCTACAGTTGACTTCATTTCCGCTGTTAATCAGTTGCGGGTGATAGATCCGTCAGGTGAGGCGAAAGGCATCGCTCTCACCCCTTGAGCTGAACCAGAGGTCTGAACTCGAACTGCGCCAGATCGGACAAACTAGCTGAAGTGCGCCGAGTAATAATAAAGACCGTGTACGTGATCTGTTTATTCTTGCGATTGATAAATGACCGCCGGGCGCTATTCGTTTGGATCGGGATTGCCGTGAATGGCGGAAACAGCCCAAGGTCCGCCAGTTTCATCCAGGATCATATTCCAGTAAATCCAAGCTGAAGCGCCGCTTCCAGATCGTTGAGTATGTTATTGGGCCAGTAACCGCCATCTTCAAAACTGTATACCGGCAAAGCCATATTTCCGTTGAGCGGTTTGTGGCCGCGATGAATGCCGAAGGAATTCCGAATCCAGGCAAGCTATCCGCCGGTACACGAGCTGCACATGTGCCGCAATGGCGAATATCGAAAACGTCTGTCAAGCAAACAAGCCGCGGAAAATCATTCATTCTTGCAAAAGAAATTTCCGGCAACCCAACGCGCAGCCTGGCAAACTGTATGGATACCTCAGCCTGCATTGCTGGCGCGGAGGAGGACATGCACGAGATCGCGACAGCCCTCGGCAAAAGTCAGAAGCACTTGCCTGATCCCAAGATTTTTGCCGCCCATTGCCACGTCGGAACGCATAGGTTACCTAGGTTGGAACAAATGATTGGGTCCGATCAGACATCATTCCACTGATAGAGAACCAGACAAGTTCTTGGAGAGCGCGTGACGCGAACATTCCGAAACCCAGAGCCGTTGATTCGATTCAGGCTGCATAATAGAGCAGAGAACTATTGTCGAGGCCTATGAAGACGACGAAACAAGTTGCAACAGTCACGCTGATCATATTGCTGGGACTCATCGCCTACGGATTGTTTCGAACTGGCAGGTCGCTGACAGCATCGCAAATGACCCTGGGAGGCGAACCGGCACAAGCGGTGCACGGGTCTGCGATTGATCAGAGTGCTCTCTATAACGCGCGGCAGTTGACGCAAATGCCCACCACTGCCGATGAATTGCCGCTGGCGCAGGAGGCCCTGCGCCTGGGTGATCGCGAGATGGACCTGGCGTTCGCCGCAGGAGTGCGGGAGGCACAAGAGCACCCCGCTGTGTTGAGCGCCGAAGCAAAACAGAGTGAAACCAGGCTGCAGAAGGCAGAGAAGTTTCTGGAGGCCGACAAGGCACGTGTCGCGCAACTTACCTCCGCGTTGTCAAAAGCAACCGGAGTCGAGGCGAACAGTTTGGCCGATCAACTGGAAGAGGCGAAAGTCCAGGTCGAGCTTGATCAGGATGAAGTGGATAACGCAAAGCAGGAATTAATCATTGCCGGTGGTAATACCCAAGGTCGAATTGAACAGTTAATGAATGAGCACGAGGCTGCATCCCGTGTCGCAGATACTACGACCGTTAACACTGCTACTCCGCCCGATCAACGCGGGCTGATTCACCGTTACCAGCAATGGTCAGAACTGCATGACAAGAAGTCGCAATTATGGCAGGCCAAGCAAGATGCGGAATCGTCAGCCGTCGCGCTCATAGCAAAGCGCGATGCTCTTGAATCGAACATTAAAACTAAGACGCAAGCAGATCCCGGGACACCCGGCGCAGGGCGTACACTGCCTGCTGGTGGAGGTTCTAATAGCTCTTCCCACGAAGCTTCAGCCGATCTCGTTGATGCTACAAAACGCCGCTCAGCCGCGGTGAAAGCGCTTACAAACCTCGAGGAGCGCATTGAGGATCAGAAGAACCTGGCCGAAACCTATAGAAAATGGCTGGAAGTGGTTACAGTACGACAACGCGCCGTGATTCACAGAGCGTTAACAGGCGTTGCTGTCGTTGTAGCTGTGTTGTTGATCGGGATTTTCTTTGATAGTTGGTTAAAACGTCTTCTCAGCAAAGTCCGATTGGACCCCCGTCAGGCCGACACTCTACACGCGGTAATAAGCACCGGTTTGCAAATCATTTTCTTGGGACTGGTCTTGCTGGTGATTTTTGGTCCGCCGAGCCAGTTGGGCACTATCTTGGGACTCGCCGGCGCCGGTCTTACGGTGGCGCTGAAAGATTTCATCGTTAGCTTTTTTGGCTGGTTCGTTCTGATGGGAAGAAATGGGATCCGGTTGGGTGATTGGGTAGAGATTAACGGAGTCACCGGGGAAGTCATCGAGCTCGGAATGTTTCATACGGTATTGCTGGAAACCGGAAACTGGACCGACTCCGGCCATCCGACCGGAAGGCGCGTTACTTTCACCAACAGTTTCGCCATCGAGGGTCATTACTTCAATTTTTCTACTTCTGGACAGTGGCTTTGGGATGAACTGAGACTGGTTTTGGCCTCTAGCCAGAATCCGTACCCAATCGTTGAAGCCATTCAAAAGACCGTGCTGGAAGCCACCGCAGAGAGCGCCGGTCAAGCGGAGAAGGAATGGCAGCATGCGGCACATTCCCGGAGTATGCGTGCGCTATCGGCCGCCCCAGCCATCAATGTTAAGCCAGTTAGCGGCGGCGTCGAAATCGCTGTGCGCTATATTACGCGCGCCAACGAGCGTTATCAATTGCGTTCCAAGTTATATCAGGCTGCCATGAATTTAATCAGCAAGAAGGACTCGCTAGAGCCCGTGTCCATCTCCGAAAAACAAGATCCAACGTCTGCCTGACACTGTGCCTGTGAGTCGTTGGCCATCTCATCCGGTAGAGACTATCTACACGTTTCAAAGTCGGTCGCGATTGTTTGCGATCTGTAGCTTTTACAAAAACATGCGGAAGCATAAACTGGCTGCCTCATTTACAGCCTAGTAGGGAATCAGCTTCAACCACCCTTGAGTAAGGAGTTCAACATGTACTCTCGACTGCTTCTCATATTTGCTTTGGCCAGTGGCACCGCGTTGGCCCAAGCGACATCTTCGCCAGCAGAACAGGAATCGGTCCAAAGCCTGATCGACCGTATCCAGCAATTGGACAAACGAATCAGCGAACTCGAGGACCGTCAGCGCAAGCAGGATGCGGTCCAGACCGCTAATTTGCAAACACCAACGCCGGGCCAAGAATCGCAGGATAACGCTACATCCGCACCGGCGCTACATTCTGAACATGCCGCCAGTTCAACGG
>Ga0070708_100002708_pt1 | contig 13737 bp, 11 predicted proteins | sample KBSK5503metaG_FD_65469 | JGI IMG/M metagenome (GOLD analysis project Ga0070708, IMG submission 65469) | Corn, switchgrass and miscanthus rhizosphere microbial communities from Kellogg Biological Station, Michigan, USA - KBS K5-50-3 metaG | ecosystem: Host-associated > Plants > Roots >...
ACCGCGTAGCTGAATAGCAACGACGAAGGGGACGGAGTGACGAAGCTCCGTCCCCTTCGGCTTGCCGGGGATGCCGCCCGAGCGCACGGGTAGATGACAGGTGCGGGGACCCCACGGCTCAAGCGAGCTGCAAGGGGCTCTCGAAGGCACGCGCTCGGAACTCGATCGAGCGTCGCAGGACCTGGCGGAGCTGCGCCGCTGTCGGGAGGACCAGGCCGGCTGGCGGCACGTACCGAACGTCCGGCAGACCCCCTGCGTAGGACCCCTCGTATGCGAAAAGGCCCGATGCTACACTTGTGCCCGGCGCCCCCTGCGCGGAGCCGACAAGGAGGTAATCATGCCGAACCTCGGCCTTCCCGAGATCATCCTCATCCTCGCCGTCCTGCTCCTGCTGTTCGGAGCGAAGCGTCTGCCGGAGATCGGGAAGTCCATGGGCAAAGGGCTTCGCGAGTTCAAGAGCGCCACCAAGGGCCTCGCGGACGACGTCAAGGACGGGATGCACGACGACGAGCTCGCGCCCCCGTCGCCGAAGGCCGCCGAGCCGAAGGCCGCCGAGCCGAAGGCCGCCGAGCCGAAAGCCAAAGGGCCGGCCGAATAAGCGTCACTACATCCCACGGCGACGATCCCTCTTCTCACACGCACTCGCCCGCCCGACGGGCGAATGTCGGTCGTCGAGCGTCTCCGAGAGCTCCGTCACCCCATGATTGATCCTCGCCTTCGGGATCACGTTTGAGCTGCCCCTCCTGCTCGTGCCTCGGAATCGCACGACTCGTGAAGTCCGAGCAGCTTCGGAAGCACCGCCGCCACACGATCGTCGGTGGTTCGTCATCGGGGCCGACGCGACGCCGTCCCAGGATCCCTACTCGATGACGCTCATGGCAGTACCGTTGAACATCCTGTATGAAGTCTCGGTGCTCGTGATCCGGGGAATCGAGTGGGGTCGCAGGCGAGCCGAAAGCGTATCGTAGAAATAAGAGGAGAGGATTTTGGCGATCAAGGGAAAGTCCCGCAAACGTTCGAGGGCTAAGGCCCCGGCGCTGCCACCGCGGCCGGCGATCGGATCACGCAAGACGCCGCTGCCGCTCCGCCGGGATGTGAAGCGAGCCGTGGTGATCGTTCTCGCGGTTCTCGCGTTCCTCGGCGGGCTGCGCGTCTGGCAGAACGTCTCTCGCTCCGACGCGCTCCGCGAGTACGACAGGAAGCTGACGACGGCGCAGAATCAGTTCATCGGGCACTTCTCTCCGGGAGTGCCCACGAACGTGGACCAAAACGTTCAAGCTTTTACGAGCGGGCAACTCGGAGCCACGATGTTCATCGCGCTCGCCAACCAGTGGGAGACGGATTTCCGCGCATCGGCGGACGCCGTCGGAAAGCTCAAGACACCGAACGACGTCATCGCGGACGGACAGTTCCTGATCCAGCAGTCGATCACCAGTTACGTGGAGGTCGCTCGTCTCTGGAACCTCGCCGGACAGCTCCGCCAAATCGCCGACGCCGAGAAAGACAAGAAGAAGAAGTCGGCGCTGAACGACAGGGTCCAGGTCCTCATGATCGAAGCCGATGGTTTGCGCAAGCAACACGCCGACCTGCTCTATCAGCAGGGCGCGAAGAAGATCACCGATCTGAACGTCGAGTACGGACTCCAGAAGGCTCCGTCGTCGAGCAGCACGCCGTCCCAGTAGCCGGTGGTCAGCGAGTTCGAGCGCGGCTACCCTTTTCCGTTCGACGACTTCCAACGTTCGGCGTGCGGCGCGCTCGCCGAGGGGAGGAGCGTACTCGTCTGCGCGCCGACCGGCGCCGGCAAGACGGTGGTGGGGGAGAGCGCCGTCTGGCTCGCGCTGCAGTCGGGGACGAAGTGCTTCTACACGACGCCTCTTAAGGCACTTTCAAACCAGAAGTTCGGGGACTTCATCGCGCGGCACGGCGCGGCGAACGTCGGGCTCCTCACGGGTGACAACTCGATCAACGGCGAGGCGCCGATCGTCGTCATGACGACCGAGGTGCTCCGCAACATGCTCTACGAGTCCTCGCCGACGCTCGGCGGTCTCGGGTTCGTCGTGCTCGACGAAGTGCACTTCCTCAAGGACCCCTACCGCGGCGCCGTCTGGGAGGAGATCCTCATCCACCTCCCGGAAGGAATCCGCGTCGCGGCCCTGTCGGCAACCGTCTCGAACGCCGAGGAGTTCGGGGAGTGGCTCGGGACGGTGCGCGGCGACACGGACGTGATCATCACGGAGAAGCGCCCCGTGCCGCTCGAGCACATCCTCATGGTGGGGGACAAGCTGCACCCATTGTTCATCCGCGACGGAGCGGCGATGAAGCCGAATCCGGCCATCCGCCGCCTCGCCGAGCCGAAGCTGCCCCACACGCGCGACTACCGTCGCGGCCCGCCGCCTTGGGTGCGTCGCGCCAAGGGCGTACCCGACCGGATCGACGTCGTCTCGCACCTCCGGGGCGAAGGGATGTTGCCGGCGATCTATTTCATCTTCTCTCGCGCCGGTTGCGAGCAGGCCGTCCGTCAGTGTCGCGGCGCTCACGTGCGCTTGGTCACGCCCGGCGAGCGCGAGCGGATCAGCGAATACGTCGAGCTTCGCGCCTCGGTCCTGCCGGAAGAGGATCACGACGTGCTGGGATTCGCCGACTGGCGTGATGGGCTCGAGGCAGGGATCGCCTCGCACCACGCGGGGCTGATTCCGCTTTTCAAGGAGACGGTCGAGGAGCTATTCGAGCGCGGGCTCGTCAAAGTGGTCTTCGCGACCGAGACGCTCTCGCTCGGCATCAACATGCCGGCGAGGACCGTCGTGATCGAGCGGCTGGTGAAGTTCACCGGAGAGAAGCACGAGCTTATGACTCCAGGCGACTTCACCCAGCTGACCGGCCGCGCCGGGCGCCGGGGCATCGACCCGGTCGGCTACGGGGTCGTCCTGTACCAGCCGGACATCCCGGCCGACCGGATCCTCCACCTCGCTTCGACGCGGACCTATCCGCTGTCGTCGTCGTTCCGTCCTTCGTACAACATGGCGGTGAACCTCGTGCGGCGCTATTCGATCAAGGACGCCGAGCGGCTGCTCAACCTCTCGTTCGGACAGTTCCTCGCCGACCGTTCCGTCACGCGTCAAGAGCGACAGATCGAGCGCAACGAACGCTTCCTGGACGGCTACCGCGAGCACCTCGAATGCGACCGTGGTGACTTCACCGAGTACTGGGCGCTCGTGCGGCAGGCGCGGGCCGCGGAGCGCGCGACCCGGCGCGACGGGAACGCCCGCCGCCGCGATCAAGTCGCCTCGCTTCGGCCGGGGCTCGTCGTGAACGTGAAGCGCGGCCGAGTGCGCGGCCGGGTGGCGATCGTCGACGTCCGCCGTTCGAAAGGGGGGCAGCCGCAGATCGTCGCCGTTACCGCCGAAGGGAGGGCGGCACGGCTCGGGTCGCGCGACTTCGGCTTCGGGCCCGAGGTGCTCGGCGAACTGTCGCTCCCACGCGGCGACCGGCGCTCAAACGCGTTCCGCGCGGAGGTGGCGAAACGGCTGAACCGGTTCACGCCGAAAGACGATCAGATTCTCTCACCGAACGACGAGCAACCCGCGCTCCCCGCCGCGCGCGGGTGGGATGCCGTCCGTACGCACCCATGCGATAGGTGCCCGGACAAGGAGGAGCACGAGAAGTGGGCGGAGCGGTTCGATGAGCTGAGCAAGGACACCGACGGCTTGCGCGGTGTCGTGAGCCGTCGCACGGAATCGCTCGCGCGAACATTCGAACGAGTGCTCGACGTCCTCCGCGTGTTCGGTTACGTCGACGGCGACAAGCTCACCGACAAAGGCGAGCGCCTGTGCCGCATCTACAACGAGAGCGATCTGCTCGTCACGGAGGTGATGGAGCAAGGACTCCTCGACGAGGTCGACGTCCCAGACCTGGCGGCCGTCGTCTCGACGCTGGTGTACGAGACCCGCGGGTTCGCGACCGACGTTCACTGGCCGGTCGAGCGCGTTCGCAAGAGCGTCGGCGCGGCATTGCGGATCTTCCAGCGGATCCATGAGGCGGAGCTGGAGCACCGGATCCAGCTGTGTCGCGAGCCGGATCCCGGGTTCGCCGAGCAGATCTGGTGGTGGGCGAAAGACGAGCCGCTCGAAAACGTGCTCGCGATGGGGGAGTTGTCTGCCGGAGACTTCGTGCGCTCCACGAAGCAGGTCTGGGATCTGCTGCGTCAGCTCGCCGAGGTCGCGCCGTCCTCGACGCTCTCCTCGCGTTGCCGAGACGCCGCGCGGGTTATCTACCGAGGCGTCGTCGCGTACAGTGGGGCGCTGTGACGGACGACCTCTCATCGCTCCTTCCCGAAGGAACCGTCTCGACCGACGCCGCCGACCTCGCCGCTCATTCCCGGGATTGGTGGGCGCTCGCGATGCTCCGCGAGCGGCGCGGCGACGAGCTTCCGCGACCCTCTGCCGTCGTGCGGCCCGCCTCCACCGAGCAGGTTGCCGTCGTTCTCCGCTGGGCGCAGGAGACGAGGACCCCCGTCGTTCCGTTCGGCGGAGGGTCCGGTGTCTCCGGGGGCGCGGAGGCGATCGCCGGAGCGATCACGCTCGACCTGCGACGAATGAACCGCGTCCTGGCCGTCGACCACGTGGCGATGACGGTCACCGCCCAGGCTGGGATCGGCGGCGCCGATCTGGAACGGGAGCTGGAAGGCCGCAGCCTCACCCTCGGGCACTTCCCTCAGTCGATCGACATCTCGACGCTGGGCGGCTGGGTCGCGGCGCGTTCGGCCGGGCAGAAGTCGGCCCGCTACGGGCGGCTCGAAGACATGGTCCTCGGGCTTGAGGTCGTGCTGCCGAGCGGTACCGTCGTCCGGACTCGCCCCGTGCCCGCGTCGGCGGCCGGGCCCGACATCACCCGGTTCTTCATCGGCAGCGAGGGGACGCTCGGCGTCGTGACCGAAGCGACGCTCGCCGTGCGGCCCGCGCCTCGCGTCGTGACCCACGGCGCGTACGCCTTCCCGTCCTTCGTGGATGGTCTCGACGCTGTGCGCCGGGCCGCTCAAGAAGAGCTGCGCCCAGCAGTGATGCGCCTCTACGACGAATCGGACGTCGGCATCGCGTTCCGCGACTACGCGTACCAGCCCGATGGTTCGCTGCTGGTGCTTCGGTTCGAGGGGGACGCGATCGCCGACGCGGAAGAGGCGGCGGTGCGCGAGATCGTCTCCAAAGGCGGCGGACGCGACCTCGGTCCCGCCCTCGCCGAGGCGTGGTGGGACCACCGCAACGACGCCGTCTCGACGTTCCGAAAGATAATGCTGCACGAGCTGCTCGGCCCGGCGTCCGCGGCAGACACGATGGAGGTAGCCGGACTCTGGCCGGCCACGCATCTCTACGAGACCGTTCGGGCCGCGCTCGGCGCACACGCCGACGTCGTCGGTTGCCACGCTTCGCACCCGTATCCGCAAGGGACGTGCCTCTACTTCACGTTCGTTTTCGTCGGCGCCAAAGACGAGGCTGCGGTCGAGGCGCGCTACCGCGGAGCGTGGAACGACGCCGCAGAAGCGACGCTCGCCGCCGGGGGAACGATCACGCACCACCACGGCGTCGGGCTACTCAAAGCACCGTGGCTGCCGCGCGAGCTCGGCGCCGGGTTCGAAGTGCTGCGCGCGATCAAGCGGGCGCTCGATCCGGCGGGGATCATGAATCCCGGCAAGCTCGGCCTGTAAGGCTTCGCGAGGCTCTGGTCGGTCGGCCGGTTCGAGACCCTTGACGACCCGGACGCGAAGGATCATCCTGCGAACTCCCCGCTGAGGTTCCCTCTCCGCAAGCGCTTCCCGTTCCTTCCCACATCGCTTCCCGTTCCTCCCGCGCGTCTTCCCGATCGTCTCCGGAGTGGATCGCTTCGGAGGACAACCAAGGACGCTGAGGTGACGCATGAGATGGTTTTCATCCCGCCGCGCGCGAGGGATCGGGGCGGCCCTCGCGATCGCCGCTGCGGGCGCCGCGATCGGGCTGGCTCCCACGCCGGCGCTCGCAGCGCCCGCTCCGCCCCCCTACACGACGAGCCGCTACATGCAGCACGTGAACACCCAGAGGCATTACGACCTCGGGTGCGCGCTCGGGACCCGCGACAAGAACCTTCCCGGGACGCAGGGCGACGTCGTGATCCTGCACTACTTCAAACCGGTCCGTTTCGCCGACGGGACCTACGGAGCCGACTTGCTCGGCGGCGCCGACGCAAGAACCTCGGCGATCGCCGCGGCCGCTCGCGAATTCGCCCGCGGCTACTACATCTGCACCGGCTCGGACACCACGTCGGCGCTCAAGCTGGCGATTGGGACGAGCAACGACGGTAGCGCCGTGACGTATGCGCACGGGAGAGCCTGGTCGCAGATGATCCAGTCAATCAACAACTGGCTGACCGCGTCCGGCTTCGATACCCAGGTCGATGCCGTCGGCGCCTCCGACATCGAGCTCGGGTGGAACACTCCGTCGGTCTCGCGAGCCTGGGTCGACGGGTTCTCGTCCTACTGCTGCCCGTCGTTCTACGACTACGGCGACGCCGCCGGCTGCCGGTACGACGGTCGCCCGGCCGGCGACGAATGCGGCACGAGCAGGTATCCGACATGGACGGCGAAGGACGTCTGGTGGGTCTCCTACGGGGCCGTCGCCTCCTATCCGCTGCCTCAGATCTACCGAACGGACGGAGCCATGGCGAAGCAGTGGTACGGACTCAGTCTGTACGCGAAGACCGTGCAAGGCACGGCGATGTGGGTGATGGGTTCGCTCACCCAGTCCGACGCGTGCCGGAGCGCCGGCTGCAACTCGACCGTTGCGAACACACCGGGCCAAGGCTGGACCCAGCTCTGGAACGCGCTCAATTGCAAGTACTTCGTATCCGCGACGTGTCCGACGGCACAGCCGGTTCTGTACTCGACCGACATGTCCTGGACGGATTGAAGGGAGGACCGATGGAAGACAAAGATCGTTCACGAAGGTCGACCGCGATCCGCATCGGATCGGTCGCCGCGCTCATGCTCGTCGCGGCAACCCTCGCGTACCGGCACGTGACGGCGGACGCATCCTCACAAGGTCCGCTCGCTCCCGGCAAGCGCGAACGCCTGGACACGGAGGCGGCGAGCCGGGGCCATGGTTTCAGAGCACCGAAGCCCGCGGATACGAGCGCCGGGCGCCCCGCCTACAGCGGGCCGGTGACTTGGGACACGGGGATCATCGCCGACGACGAGCCCCCGACCCGCGATTACGTTGTCCGAAATCGATGGGGCGGGAATGTGGAAGGCGGTCAGGTCATCGTCTTCGCGGGAGCGCTTGCATCGGACGAGACTCAAGGTGTCGTGCTCGTGCAGCGCGTTTCATCCGACGGCGCCTCGAGCGCACCCGTTCCGTATCAGACCTCGATACGAAGCGGGGCCCTTCACGTCACTTCGGTCCAGGGCCCGAGGATCATGCTCGCCACCGACACCGGCACGCGGTTCGTTTTCAACCTGGCGTCGCTTCGGTTCGAGTAACGAGCTTCTCCGAGCTGCGCGCCGCCCGGCCCGGCCTGCTCGGGCGGCGCGCAGCTCGAGACGGCGAGTCGCGCGGGGAGACGCCTCGGGATGCGCCTTTGTACCCGACGCACCGTCCCAGTACGGTTACAGGGTGGCTTCCCCCTTCGGACGCGCGCATATCATCGTGAACCCTCGAGCCGGCCGCGGCGCAGTGGAGCGCGGCTGGCCGGCGGTGCGTCAAACGCTGGACGACGGTGATGTCGCCTACGACGTCACCGTCACCGAGCGGCCGGGCCACGGCACGGAAGCCGCTCGCAAAGCGACCGAGGACGGCTGCACGTTCGTCGTGGCGGTCGGCGGGGACGGCACCGTCCATGAGGTGGTCAACGGCCTGATGGACTCCGAAGGCCCGCGCAACCCGGCGGCGGTCCTCGGTGTCGTCGCCGCCGGGAGCGGCTGCGATTTCGTCAAGACCTTCGGCCTGCCTCAAGATCCCGCCGAAGCGGCGCGGCACCTGCTCGGCGACACGCTGTGGGGGAAGATCGACGTCGGCCGGATCAGGTGCACCGGGCCCGACGGCTCACCTCATACACGGTGGTTCGCCAACATCGCCGAGGCCGGCATCGGCGCTGAGGTCGTCGACGCAGCCTCTCGCATGCCGAAATTCCTCGGCGCTTCCGTGTATCGCATCGCCGCGCTGAAGACGATCGCGCGCTTCAAACCCAAGGCGGCGCGCGTCGAGATCCGCGGACGGGAGACACGCGGGAAGCACGGCGAGGACGAAACGATCACCGACCTGTCACGCGACGGAACGTTCTCGATGCTCGTCGTGGCGAACGGTCAGTTCTTCGGCGGTGGCATGCGCGTCGCTCCGCGAGCCGTGCCCGGCGACGGTCTGTTCGACGTGCAGGTCTCCCACGGCCCCAAAGGCGAAGCTCTCAAAGCGATGCAGAAGATGTTCAAGGGCGAGCACATCCCGAACCAGTACATCCAGGAATACCTCGCCGCGCGCGTCACGGTCGAAGGCGAGCAACCGATCCTGATCGAAGCCGACGGAGAGGTCGTCGGCACCACGCCGGCGACGTTCGACATCTTTCCCGACGCGATCCCGATGAAGGTTTGAGAGGAGTCACCATGGCGCAACGGCTCTCCGCTCTCGACGTGCAGTTCCTTCTGCTCGAGAAGCCCAACGTCCACTACCACGTTGCCGGACTATCCATCCTCGACCCATCGACGCGGCCGGCCGGGCCCGACGGCTTCTTCGAGGATTTGAAACGGCTGTTTACCGAGCGGCAACACCTCATCCCGCGCTTTCGGCAGAAGGTGATGTTCGTACCCTTCGGCGCAGGGCGACCGGTGTGGGTGGACGACCCCGACTTCGACCTCGACTTCCACTTCCGCAAGGGGGCCGTTCCCAAGCCCGGCGGCAAGAAGGAGCTCGCCGACTACGTGCAGCGCATCCACTCCCGGCAGCTCGATCGCTCGAAGTCGCTCTGGGAGATCTATTACATCGAAGGCCTGGAGGACGATCACATCGCGGTGCTCAACAAGGTTCATCACGCGATGATCGATGGGATGAGCGGCATGGACATCGCGACGGTCCTGTTCGACCTCGGGCCCGAGCCGCGCGTCGTCGAGCCCGAGCCGTTCGCCCCCGAGCCGGCTCCGACACCGCGCGACCTGCTCTTCAACACGCTTCGCGAAGGGATCACGCACCCGGTGCGCTCCGCGATCGGCAACCTGGCGCTGGCGGTCCGCACGCCGGAGATCATGATGCGCCGCGCGCAGGAGATGGTCTCCGGGTTCGGTTCCATCCTCGCCGCCGGGGCGCCGCCGAAGAGTCCGTTCAATCGGGCGGTCGGACCCAACCGCCGATTCGCGATGGCGGAGGCGCCGGTGTCGGACTACAAGGCCATCAAGAACGCGCTCGGTGGGACGGTGAACGATGTGGTGCTCGCGACGGTCGCCGGCGCTCTCCACCGGTTCCTGAAGCGCCGCGGCGAGCCCACCCAAGGTCTGTCGCTGCGCGCGATGATCCCGGTGTCGACGCGGGACGAGTCGCAGAAGATGGCTCTCGGCAACCAGGTGACGTCGATCTTCGTCGACCTGCCCGTAGGGCCGATGGACGCGGCAACCCGCCTGCGCGCCATCACGGCGGCGACGAAAGATCTGAAGGAGTCGCACCAGGCGGTCGCCGCCGGCGCGCTGATGAACATCGGGACGTGGGCGCCGCCGACGCTGCACGGTCTCGCAGCGCGGCTGGTCGCGCGCCAACGATTGCTGAACCTCGTCATCTCCAATGTCCCGGGCCCGCAGATGCCGATCTACCTGGCCGGCGCCAAGCTGCTGGCGACGTATCCGGTGATGCCGCTCGGGGAGACGCTCGCCCTCGCGATCGCGGTGACCTCGCTCGGCGGGACGATGGGGTTCGGTATCACCTCCGATTGGGACTCGATGCCCGACATCGATACCTTCGCGTCCGACATGCACAACGCGATCCTCGAGCTCAAGAAAGCAGCGGGGGAGTAGCGGTGCGCGTCGCGGTCACCGGGATCACGGGTCAGTTCGGGAAGGCACTCGCCCGGTCGCTCGAACGCGATCCCGCGATCAGCGAAGTCGTCGGCGTTGCTCGACGGCCGTTCGATCCCGCCGCGGAGGGATTCCACAAGCTCGCCTATCGTCCGGGCGACGTGCGCGACCCGGCGCTCCGGGACGCGTTCGACGGATGTGAGGCGGTCGTGCACCTCGCGTTCGTCATCGCGGGGAAGCGTTCCGACAACGAACAGCGCCACGCAATCAACATCGAAGGTTCGCGGAACGTCTTCGCCGCTGCCGCGGAGGCGGGCGCGCGAAAGATCGTTTATGCGTCCTCGGTGGCCGCGTACGGCGCACATCCCGACAACCCTGATCTGATCACCGAGGATCACCCCACGCGCGGCACGCCGGGCGTGGAGTACTCGGAAGAGAAAGCCGAGATTGAGGCCATCCTCGACCTGTTCGAAAAGGAACACCCGTCGATCACCGTCACGCGGTTCCGGGTTAGCGCGGTCGTCGGGCCCGGCTTCGAGCAGATGCTCTTCGAGTTCCTGCCGCCGGGATCGCGAAGGGTCCCACTCTTCGCCTCATGGTTCCCGCGCGTGTTCCCGAACCCGATCCACGGTGGGAAGCTGCTCATCCAGGCGGTGCACGAGCACGACGTCGCCGAAGCGTTCCGCCTCGCGATCGTCGGCGATGCCCCCGGGGCCTTCAACATCGCCGGCGACGGGATCCTCGGCGCGCGGGACATCGCGTCGATCATGCGCGCCAGGGTCCTGCCCGTATCGCTGGCGGGTGCGAAGCAGTTGGTGGATCTGGCGTACCGGCTGCGTATCTCGAACATCAACGGCGATTGGGTCGATCTGATGCGGTACCCGATCTTGGTCGATACGACCCGGGCGAAGACGCAGCTCGGCTGGACTCCCGAGTTCACGTCCGAGGGTGCTCTCCGTTCCGCCGCCGACTCGCTGTTCGGCTCTGCCTGATCCAACGGCAAGGCTCGGCACGCTCGAACCGCTCGCTCGCGCCCCGGGCGTGACTCATCTCACTCCATCTCGGTGAGGTTCCTCACTGTTGTCCGAGTCTTTGTCGCCGAGCATCGGTCCAGACACGCGGCGGCAACGGGGGGGAAAGTGGCGGCTTCGCGAGGTGGGGCGGCGACGCTCGGATCCGTTTCGAGCGATCTGCGGGTCCCGACGCTCGAGCGAGCCGCCGCCGCGCGGCCCGCCGCCGCGCTTACCGCCGCAACCGCGCCGGCGCCAGCCGCCGCATCTCGTGCGCGCCGGCGCGGTCGGGCGGGCCGCGCTCGATCGGGCACCTTGATGCTCGCGCTCCGGGACCTCCAGTGGCGACGGCGCCGCTTCGGCGTCGCGATCGGCGGCACCGCTCTGGTCTTCGCGATGACGTTGCTCCTGTCTGGATTGGCGGCCAGCTTCCGCGCCGAAGCCGCGCGAACCGTCGACGCGCTCCGAGCCGACGCCTGGGTCGTCAAGAGCGGTATCACCGGGCCGTTCACCGCTCTGTCGACGATGCCGTCGGAAGCGTGGCGCGCGGTCCTCGTCTCTCCCACCGTCCAGGAGGCGAGCCCGTTGATCGTCATGCATCAAGTGATCCGCTCGCCGATCATGAAAGACATCAACCTCTTCGGCTATCGGATGGAAGGGATCGGGATGCCGGAGGTAACGGAGGGGAGACTCCCGCGGCGCGACGGCGAAGCGGTCGTCAACGACTCGCTCGGCTTGAAGATCGGCACGACGTTCGATATCGCCGGCAGACGCTCAAAGATCGTCGGCCTCACGCACGGGATGACGTTCAACGCCGGCTCGCCCAACATCTATGTCCCGATCGGCGACGCGCAAGCGATCGCGTTCGAAGGACGGCCGGTCGCGAACGCGATGCTCGTCCGCGGCATGCCTCTGAGTGTCCCCAAAGGACTCCAGGTCATGTCGAACGACGCCGTGCGCCGCGACTTGTTGCGTCCGCTCGAGAACGCCGTCTCCGCCATCGACATGGTTCAGTTCCTCCTCTGGATCGTGGCGGTGAACATCATCGGCGCGGTGGTCTACCTGTCGTCGCTCGAGCGGGTTCGCGACTTCGCGGTGCTGAAAGCGACGGGGTATTCCACGAACAGCTTGCTCCTGGGGCTGGGATTGCAGTCCGTGGTGGTCTCCGTGGGGGCGGTCGCGGCCGCGATGGTGATCGCGCGCCTTCTCGCACCGCTCTTCCCGCTGCCCGTCGCGTTACAGGGGCAGGCCATGGCGTTGCTGCCTGGTATTGGTGTTGCCGTCGGCCTGCTCGCGAGCCTGTTCGGCGTGCGTCGGGCCGGCGCGGTCGACCCTGCGGTCGCGTTCGGCGGACCGTAGACGGGAGCGAACGATGGCCGACCTCGAGATCACCGACCTCACCGTCGAGTACGCGAGCGGAGGTTATGTCGTCCGCCCGATCGACGCGCTGAACCTGCACGCGGGCTCAGGCGAGCTGGTCTTGCTGCTCGGTCCGAGCGGTTGCGGGAAGACGACGCTGCTGAGCTGCCTCGCAGGCATCTTGACGCCGACCGCCGGCAGCATCCGGTTCGGCTCGACACAGATCACCGGGCTGGGCGGCGACGACCTGACGGCCTACCGTCGCCGCACGGTCGGGATCGTCTTCCAGGCCTTCAACCTGATTCCCAGCCTGACCGCGCTCGAGAACGTCGAGGCGCCTCTCCTCGCCGAGCGCACGGCGTCGGGCGCGGCACGAGCGCGTGCGACGTCGCTCCTGGAGCGCGTCGGTCTTTCGGACCGGGAGCACCACAGGCCAGGTGACCTCTCCGGGGGTCAACAGCAGCGGGTGGCGATCGCGCGGGCACTCGCGTACGACCCGCCGTTGCTCCTCGCCGACGAGCCGACGGCGCACCTCGACTACATCCAGGTCGAGAGCGTGCTTCGCATCGTGCGAGACCTCGCGCGTCCCGGCAGGCTCGTGGTCGTAGCGACCCACGACGACCGGATGGTTCCGCTCGCCGACCGCGTCGTGGAGCTCGCCCCGAAGACCAAACAGGACGGAGGCGCTCCGATTCCGGTCGAGCTGGCCGCAGGTGAGGTCCTCTTCGAGCAAGGATCGCGCGGCGACCGCGTGTACCTCGTGGAGCGGGGCGAGATCGCCCTGGCGCGCATCTGCTCTGACGGGTCGGAGGAGCCGCTCGACGTGGTGGGGCCCGGCGGTTACTTCGGCGAACTCGCACCGCTACTCGGTTACCCACGCGCCGCGACGGCTCGCGCTCGCACCGCGGCGGCCGTCACCGGATACACGGTACAAGACTTCCGGGAGATGCTCGGCGCCGACCGCGCCGCCGAGGTCCTCGGGAGAGCCGGCGGCCGAACGGGCGCGGGTCATGCGATCGCCGGCCGCGCCATCGCCGGCCGGGCGAACGGTCACAAGGTTCCCCCACCCAAGAAGCCGGTGAGGCGTCGCGCCCAGAAACGAAGCGCGGCCAAGCGGACGGCAGCTCGGAAAGGGTGACCGTGGGGTCGCGCGGGAGTCTGGTTTTGGTGACGGGCCTACTCGCGATCACTGCGTCCGGAGCGTGTTCGAACGGGACCGCAGGAGCAACGAGGAAGGATCTGCCCGCCGTGATCGCTGCGGCTGGAGACTCGATCACGCGGGCGTTCGACGTCGGCACCTGCTGCCCGTTGACGGACAGCCCAGAGCATTCGTGGGCGACCGGTGACTCGGTCGAG
>Ga0070708_100002709_pt1 | contig 13737 bp, 8 predicted proteins | sample KBSK5503metaG_FD_65469 | JGI IMG/M metagenome (GOLD analysis project Ga0070708, IMG submission 65469) | Corn, switchgrass and miscanthus rhizosphere microbial communities from Kellogg Biological Station, Michigan, USA - KBS K5-50-3 metaG | ecosystem: Host-associated > Plants > Roots >...
CTCCTCGGCCTCTGTCCCCCTCTCGATTCGATGGGCGCGCCAAACCCCGAACTTCTGGCGATCGGCCAGAGGGAGCTCAAGACGCGCTGCGACAGGTGTCTCCTCGACCGGCTCGCAACGCTGCCCGGCCCGACGACCCGATGGCTCTCAACTGCCGACGCGCAAAGGTACTTCAAGGCGGAGGTCTTCACGCCGAACGTCGCCGGTCTGTACAGGCGCGTCGCCGCTCCGCTTCAGATGAAGCATCACTCCCGGAAGGTCCTCGCGCTTGCGATCCTGACCGTGGCAATCGGATTCCTCGTCTTGCTGCTCTTCAGGACCGAGTCCCGCGCCAACGCTTTCTGCATTGGAGCAGTCGTGGCGCTCGCCCTTCTGCCGTCGCGTGACGCGGTCGGCATCGTTATCTATGCTGCTCTTCTCGCTTTCGCGTCCTTGATCAATCCTCGGCGCCTGAGCCTCGTGGGCTGCGCCGCGGCCGCAGCGCTTCTGGTCGGCCAGCTTTTCGAGACGCCGACACCTTTTCTCTACACGGTCGCCGGCTACTCGGGTTCCGCAGGGCTGATTCTTGGGGGTTGCCTTCTGGCGCCGCGGGTTTTCAAGACTTCGCGGGCGAAGAGCGTTGCTCCCCTGGTGTTGACCGCCGTTGGCGCCAGCGTCGCCGCTTCTCTCATTCCGAGTCACAGCGTTCCGGGAGTGTTTTCTCTCTCTGTCGCCCTGGTCGACTTCGCGCTGGCTGTAGGCTGCTTGTTCCTGATTCTGGGTCTTGCCCTCCGCGAGAACACGATCGTCGGTCTCGCCTCGGTCGCGCTGGCTGGTTGCCTGTTTCATGGTTGGCCTCTGTTGATCTTCACCCTCCTGGAGCTTTTTCTGCAGGTTCGAAAGCCGCAAGTCACAGGCATCCTCGCGCAAGCGGTGATCTGGGCTCCGGTGGGCGTGATCGCTCTCTTGCGGGCGGAAAACGGCGGCTACGGTTTCTCGAAGATCGATCTTTCTCTGTCGGTCCTGGGATCGCGCGGCGATGCAATCGATTATCGCTGGGGGGCAGCCATCATCCTGCTCGCCTATCTCCTGCCGCTCCTTCTCGCGATTCGCGTATCGCTGACGATGGCTCAGCAGACTCTGGCGCTCAACCTTGGCGTGCTCCTGAGCGTTCTCTTGATCTTCTGCGGCGCGGATCTGCTGTTCATCGCCGCGCCCGGCCTCGATCAGCTCGGATCCAGCGCCTACGAGGAAGTCATCATGTTCGACATCGCCCTGAGCGCCCTGGTCTGTCTGTTTCAAGTTCTGGCGATGGCCTACGCCTTCATTCGCCGCGTGCACCGCGCATCGCGCCACGGGCTCTCCTCGGCGGCCGAGAGCATCGACGAGGCGCAGAACCGGCCGTCGCTTTCGGCGCCGTCCGAACCAGCGGCAGGAGCTCACGAAGCTTCAGCGGCTTCATTCTTCTGACTGCGCTTTCGGCTCGATCCCCGACCGCCTCGGCGTGCGCCGCGTCGGCGTGCGGCGGCTCGATGCCTGTGGCCCGCTGTGTGAGTAGTAGGAAGCGGGAGGACGCTGGAAATACGCCGGGTTCGAATCCCGGCGTCCCGACCGCACAAATCCTCGCAAATTCCAATCGACCAAAACCTAACCCTCGCGTTTTCCTAGGTTTTTCGCAGATTTCGCTCTCCCGGCCTTTCGAGCCTCTTTGCTGTTTTTTGCTGTTTTATTGGCTCCGCATTCGGACACATTTTCGCACCCGTGCGTAAAACCTACAGCCGGCGCGAGGCGTAGACTCCTGCGATTCGGATGGCCCTGAACGCCGGCTCCCGGCTCGGACCCTACGAGATCCTCGCGCCACTTGGCGCGGGTGGGATGGGAGAGGTGTACAAGGCCAGGGACTCGCGCCTTGAGCGGACGGTCGCGATCAAGGTTCTCCCTCAGCACCTCTCGCAAAGCGAGGAGGTCCGTCAGCGATTCGAGCGAGAAGCCAAGACAATCTCGCAGGTCTCGCACCCTCACATCTGCGCCCTCTACGACGTCGGGAATCAGGACGGCGTCGAGTACCTGGTAATGGAGTATCTCGAGGGGGAGACGCTCGCCGCGCGGCTGTTGAGGGGTGCTTTACCGACGGAGCAGGTGCTGCGGTGCGGCATCGAGATCGCCGACGCACTCGACAAGGCGCATCGCCTGGGAATCGTCCATCGGGACCTCAAGCCTGGCAACGTCATGCTGACTAAGTCGGGTGTGAAGCTCGTGGACTTCGGCCTCGCGCGGTTCGCTCCGCCGGTCTCGGGGCTCTCGGGGATGTCGGTCCTGCCGACGCAGGCCGGCGCGAACCTGACGGAGGAGGGCACGATCCTCGGGACCTTTCAGTACATGGCGCCGGAGCAGCTCGAAGGCAAGGATGCCGACGCCCGCACCGACATTTTCGCACTCGGGACTGTCCTCTACGAGACGGCAACGGGGCAGAAGGCCTTCTCAGGCACCAGCCAAGCGACGCTCATCGCAGCGATCATCGGGACGTATCCTCCTCCGATCTCGACGATCCAGCCGATGATCCCTCCCGCCCTGGATCGCGTCGTCAAAACCTGCCTCGCCAAGGACCCGGAGGACCGCTGGCAGACGGCCCACGACGTCATGCTGGAATTGAAGTGGGTTGCCGAGGGCGGCTCGCAGGCGGGGGTGCCGGCACCTATTGTAGCGCGCCGGAAGAGCCGCGAACGGCTGGCCTGGGCGCTATTTGCCGTCGCGGCACTCGCGGCGGCTGCGTTGGCGATCGGTTACGTTCGCCGCGCGCCGGTGCCCGCGCGGACCTTCCGCTCCTCGATCCTCTTGCCCGAAAAGATGTCGATCGCCTGCCCGACGCTCTCGCCGGACGGAAGCCGGCTCGCTTTCCTCGCCGGTGAGAGCGGCGGCAGCAAGCACCTTCTGTGGGTCCGCCCTCTCGCGGCCCTCTCGGCGCAACCGCTTCCCGGAACGGAAAACGCGCAGCTGCCTTTCTGGTCTCCCGACGGCCGTTCGATCGCTTTCTTCGCAGACAAGAAACTCAAGAGAATCGACATTGTAGGCGGTCCGGCGCTGACGGTTTGCGACGCCGACGACGGTCTGGGAGGAGCCTGGAACCGCGAGGGGACGATCCTGTTCGCTCTGCCCTCGAGCCCTCTCTACCGGGTCCCTGCCTCTGGAGGGACTCCGATTGCGGTGACGCGTTTGGATGCCTCGAGGCACGAGACCACGCACCGATATCCGCAATTCCTTCCCGACGGCCGTCACTTCCTCTACCTCGCCGGCAACCTCGCTGGTGGCCCGAACGACCCGGCCAACCAGATCCATGTCGGCTCGCTGGATTCCAAGGAAGACAGGCCAGTCCTTCGCGCCGATTCGAGCGCGATTTTCGCTTCCGCCGGCTCCTCGGCGGGCTACCTGCTCTTCGCACGCGATGGGAATCTTCTCGCGCAGGCGTTCGATCCCAGGAGGCTCGAGGCGTCCGGAGACCTCTTTCCAGTGGCACAGGAGATCTCGCTCTACAGACAGTTCTGGAATTTCGCCAACTTTTCGACTTCTGAAAACGGTGTTCTCGCTTATCAGACGCAACGGACTCTCTCCTCTCAGATGCGCTGGTTCGACCGCGAGGGAAGAAAGGTCGGAGACCTGGGCGCCGTCGGGGACTACTCCAGTCCGCGGATTTCTCCGGACGGCAAGAGGATCGCCGTGAATGCCACGGACGCGACGACGCGCAAGAGAGACATCTGGATCTACGATCTCGCGCGTGGAACGCCGACGCGCTTGACAGGCGGCGGATCCGATAACGCCGTAGCTGTCTGGTCACCCGATGGAAACAGCATCCTCTTCCTATCGGATCGCAAGCACCAGGCGGACCTGTACGTCAAGGCGACGGCCGGGGGCGGCGGTGAGAAGGCATTGCTGGAAGCCGAAGGACAGAAGATTCCGTCGGACTGGTCTGCCGACGGAGAGTTCATCGCTTTCGAGAGCCGTGAACCTGCCGGTCAGAGGAGAGTGACGCTTTCGATCCTCCCGGTGGCTGGCGAGCGGAAACCGAGGCCCTTCCTGCAAAGAGGAAGCGAGGTTGGGACGAGCCGTTTCTCGCCGGACGGCCGGTGGCTCGCTTACACCTCTCTCGAGTCTGGCCGCTGGGAAGTCTACGTTGCGGCGTTCCCTGGCCCGGGCGGTCGCTGGCAGGTCTCGACGGCCGGCGGGCATGACCCGCGGTGGCGGCGCGATGGAAAGGAGCTCTTCTATATCTCCGACGACAGAAGAATCATGTCCGTCGAGATCAAATCGGATACGACGTTCGAGGCAGGCGTTCCGAAGCCACTTTTCGAAACGACGATCGCGGGCCTCGCCCCACTATCCCTTTATGACGTCTCCGCAGACGGCCAGCGTTTCCTGATCGTTACGCCGGTGGGAGCGCAGGCAGCCTCGCCTTTGACTCTCGTCGTCAACTGGGCCGCGGACTTGAAGAAGTAAAGACACCTCCGGACCGATTCTCCGTTGTAGTCTTTCGGAGCCTTGGCTCTCTCCGCGGGCACCCGTCTCGGCCCCTACGAGATCCTGTCGCCGATCGGCGCAGGCGGGATGGGGGAGGTGTACCGCGCGCGGGACACGAGGCTCCAGAGGCAGGTCGCGGTGAAGGTTCTGCCGGAAGGATTCGGCGCCGACTCCGATCGCTGGCGTCGCTTCGCGGAGGAGGCTCGCGCGGCCTCGGCGCTGAACCACCCGAACATCCTGACGGTCCACGACATCGGGGAGAGCGGCGGCTCTCCCTACATCGTCTCGGAGCTGCTCGAGGGGGAAACGCTTAGAGAAGAGCTGGCACAGGGAGCCCTGCCGCCGAGGAGAGCCGTCCAGTACGCGATCGGCGTCGCCCGCGGCCTGGCCGCGGCGCACGAGAAGGGGATTGTGCATCGCGACTTGAAGCCAGAGAACGTGTTTGTCACGCGGGATGGGCGGGTGAAGATCCTGGACTTCGGGCTGGCCAAACTGAGGCCTCCGGAGACCGTTCGCGGTCCGTTGACGGAGGCGCCCACGCAGACCCCCGGGACCGAGCCGGGCGTCATCCTAGGGACCGTCGGCTACATGTCGCCCGAGCAGGTCCGGGGGGAGCCGGCCAACCAGCGCTCGGACATCTTCGCCTTCGGGGCGATCCTCTACGAGATGCTGACGGGTCAGCGCGCGTTCAAGCGGGATACCGTCGCCGAAACGATGACGGCCATCCTCAAAGAGGAGCCGCCGCCGCTCTCCGGCTCGGGCAGGCAGATTCCCGCGGAGTTCGTTCGGCTCGTCAATCACTGCCTGGAGAAGAAGCCGCAGGAGCGCTTCCAATCGGCGGGGGACATCGCCTTCGCCTTGAGTGCCCTTCCCGGCCAGCCCGTCGAGTCCGGCCCCAGGGCGACGCCGCGACGAGCACTCGCGTGGGGAGGAGCGGCGCTGGCACTGATCGTCCTTGCGGGAGGCGTGCTCCTCTGGCAGCGGGCGCGAAAGCCGGATATCCGGCGGCCGCCGGCTCCGGCCTCCGACCGCAGGTCCATAGCCGTGCTCCCCTTCCAGAACTTCAGTCCCGAACCGGAGAATGCTTACTTCGCCGACGGCATTACTGAGGACATCCTTGCCCAGCTCGCGAAAATCCGGAACTTGAAGGTCATCTCTCGCACTTCGGTGATGCGCTACAAAGGCACGCAGAAGCCGATCCGAGAGATCGCCGCCGAGCTGGGCGTGGCCACCGTCCTGGAGGGGAGCGTGCGGCGGGCGGGCAATCGGGTCCGCATCGTCGGGCAGCTCGTGGATGCCTCGACCGATGAGCACCTCTGGTCCGAGACCTACGATCGCCAGTTAGAAGATGTCTTCGCCATCCAGAGCGACGTGGCCCAGCGGATCGCCGCTTCCCTGCAGGCCACGCTCTCGCCCGCCGAGAAGAAACGAATCGAGGAACGTCCGACCCAGAGCCTCCGCGCCTACGACTCATATCTGAGGGCTCGGGAGTACTACAACCTCTACCGCAAGGCCGACAACGAGACCGCGATCGAACTTTTTCAGAAGGCGTTGGAATTGGATCCCGGCTTCGCCCTTGCCTACGCCGGCCTGGGAGACGCCTACGCTCAACGCGCGCTTCGGTTCGGCTTCCCGCAGACGTGGCTCGACTCGAGCCTGGAGGCGAGCCGCAAAGCGATAGGTCTCGCGCCCGGGCTCGCGGAGGGACACAAGGCCCTCGGGCTGGCCTATCAGGCCAGAGGCGCGTACCGTGAGGCGCTCGAGGCGTATCGCACTGCCTTGGAGCTTGCCCCCAACCACTACGCGGCCATGAGCAATCTCGCGGCGACTCTCGCCTTCCTGGGAAGGCAGGACGAGGCACTGCGCTGGAGCGAGCGGGCATTCGAGCTTGCTCCGACAGCGGCCGTAGCCGCGGTCGTGGCGGGCTCCGTGCACGCCCTCCTGGATGACACGAGCCGGGCGGAGGCTTGGTTCCGCCGGGCGCTCGGGCTCCAGCCCGACATGGCTGTGGCGCAAGCCCAATTGATCCGTTTCTACCTTCGCCTCCGGCGTGATCGCGAGGCCCTGGAGCAGGCCCGCGAAGCATTGCGGATTGCGTCCTCTGACCCGGCGCTCGTCGTCACGGGCGAGGCCGAGCTCCTGGCGGGGGATCCGGCGCGGGCTAGACAGCTCTTCGTGCAATTCCTGCCCTCCACGAGGGGTTTGCGTCTGTCGCGGGTTTCCGAGGCGGGGGTCGAGACATACCTCGCCTACCTTGACCTTCAATCCGGGCGCCGCGGCGAAGCCGACGCGCTTCTCGCGGAGAGCCTCCGGGTCGACCGGCGAGAGCTCGAGAGCGGGAATCAGGACTGGAGCGTCCCTTTCGACATGGCCTGCGTTCATGCGCTTCGTTCCGAGAAGGACGAGGCGTTCCGCTGGCTGGACCGCGCGGTCGAATCCGGCTGGCGCGGCTGGCCTCTGGGCACGCGGAGCCCTCTGCTCGATCCGCTCCGGCGCGACGCCCGCTTCAAACGGATCGAGGCGCGGCTGGCGACCCTCGTCTCGCAGATGCGGCGTCGCGCGGGGCTGATCTGATCGGCAGGCGCCTGCGATGAGTCTTTCCTCCGGAACTCGCCTCGGCCCCTACGAGGTCCTCTCGCCGCTCGGCGCGGGCCGCATGACAAGCGTGGTCGTCAGTCGCACAATAATGACTTAGAGTCATATAAGGAGGGTATGACTGTGAAGAACGTAAGCCCGATTGGAAAGACGTTTGTGTCCGTAGCTCTCACTTCTTTGGCCACCATCCCGCGCGGGAGACTTCCTATGATGAATACGAAGGTATTGACGAGCATAGTGGCCGCACTTGCAACCACGATTACAATGCAATCTTTCGCGCAAGGTCGACTCACGGGCGCGACTCCGGCGGCGGGCGCACAGGTCGGAGCGACCCAAAGTGCCTTCACGACGAGCGACGCCATTCCGTGGAAGCCCATGGATCCCAAGCACCCCGGACTGCAGATGTTCGCGGTGTGGGGGAATCCAAACGAGGGCGCCTCGGAGATCCTGCAAAAAGTTCATTCAGGGCTTCGTGAACCACGGTGGAGTTGAAGGGCCCATACGGAATGTCACCGATTCGGGATTCTGCGTTCCACTCTGGGCCGAGGGGATTGGCGGCGTTCAGATTCTCGGAGCAACCGTTGATGCGGGTTCCGTTGGTGTTGTCAGCGGAAGCTTTGAGTTCGGCGTCATCAAGACTGACACAGATGAATCCACAGCCGTGGTCGCGCGAGGGGTTGCGCGGAGTGGCACGCCGGTTGCGGTCCCGATCGAATCAGGTTCAGTCTACAGGTTAGTGGTAACCCCTAAAACTGGAACCGAACAGACCTTGACAACGTCCGGAATGGCGGGTGACCTCGCCGTTGTCTGGGCATCCACGCGGATCGAGATCCGGCCGCCCAGCTGACGGCGGGCCCGCCTCTGAGCTCCATCGGACACATTCTCGGACACGTGGCGGATTTCCTAAGGAAAATGAGGGTTTCCGCCGGGTTCGAATCCCGGCGTCCCGACCGCACAAAAACCAACAAAAACCAACCGGTGAAAGCTAACCCTCACTGTTTCCGAACGTTTCGCGAGATGACGAGGGGCTCACATTTTTCGTCAATGGCGTTTGTTGATTTTCTTTAGGGTCCGCATTCGGACACAAATTCGGACACGTCGGTCGGAAGATCTTGGTGGTGCCTAAAGAAATACAATCCTCCCGCCTTGCCTTTGTCACCAGGCTCCCGACTTGGCCCGTACGAGATCGTCTCCGCGATTGGCGCGGGCGGGATGGGCGAGGTGTACCGGGCGCGGGATACGCGGCTCGAGCGGACGGTGGCGATCAAGGTGCTGCCGTCGGTGCTCGCCGAGGATGCGCAGGCCCTCGATCGCTTCGAGCGCGAGGCGAGAGCCGTAGCCGCCCTGTCCCATCCCAATATCCTGGCCATCTACGACGTCGGCCGTGAAGGGGCCAGCGCCTACGTCGTCACCGAACTGCTCGAAGGGGAAGGCCTGCGCGAGCGTCTCGCGTCGGGCCCCCTGCCGCCGTCCGAAGCGACGGACGCCGCCGTCCAGATCGCTTCCGGCCTTGCCGCCGCGCACGACAAGGGCATCGTCCATCGGGATCTGAAGCCGGAGAACATCTTCCGGACCCGCGACGGCCGGGTGAAGATCCTCGATTTCGGGATTGCGGTCCGAGTCGCCGCCGACTCGGAGAGCGCAACGAAGGTCCCGACGGCGGCCTACCCGACCGAACCGGGCACGGTGCTCGGCACACCAGGCTACATGTCTCCGGAGCAGATCCGCGGTGAGCCGGCCGATCGAAGGTCCGACGTCTTTTCTCTGGGTATCGTCCTCTACGAGATGTTCTCGGGAAAGCGCCCGTTCCGAGGAAAGTCGGCGCCCGAGGCGATGGCGGCGATCCTTCACGAAGATCCTCTGCCGATGGCGGGCGCGTCCGGCGGTTTGCCGTCCGGCCTTGAGCGCGTGATTCGCCATTGCCTCGAGAAGAGCCGCGAGCGACGGTTCCAGTCGGTTCATGATCTTCTCTTCGATCTCGAGAGTCTGTCGGCAGGGGCTGGTCCGCAAGAGTCCCGGCCCGACAGCCGGCTCCCGTCGATTGCGGTCTTGCCGTTTATCGACATGAGCCCCGGACGCGATCAGGAGTATTTCTGCGAAGGCATGGCCGAGGAGCTGATCAATGCTCTGACCCGTATCGATGGACTGAGCGTGGCGTCCCGCACCTCCTCGTTCCAGTTCAGGGCGTCAGGAGCCGACATCCGGGCGATTGGGGAGCGTCTCGGTGTGGGGACGGTTCTCGAGGGGAGCCTCCGAAAGGCGGGCGAGCGCCTGCGCATCACGGTGCAGCTCATCAACGTGGCGGATGGCTATCACCTCTGGTCGGAACGGTTCGATCGCGAGTTGAAAGATGTTTTTGCCGTGCAGGAAGAAATCGCCGAGCAGATCGTTCTCGCGCTGCGGGTCATGTGGGGCAAGAAAGACGAGCGCGGTCTGGTTCGGGTTTCGACCCGCAGCGTCGAGGCCTACGACTTCTATCTCCGAGGAAGGCAGCTTTTCTACGACTTGCGCCGTTCCAGTCTCGAGAAGGCGCGCGAGATGTTCGCCCGGGCGACCGTGACCGATCCGTCCTATGCGCTCGCCTATGCGGGAATCGCGGATGTGAACTCCTTCCTCTATATGTATTGGGGAGCTTCCGAAGAGGACTTGAAGGCTGCGGAAGACGCAAGCCGCCGCGCACTCGACCTCGCGCCGGGTCTGGCCGAGGCGCATGCTTCGCGAGGCCTCGCCGCCAGCCTGACCCGCCGGTGGCCGGAGGCCGAGCAGGAATTCGAGGCTGCCCTCGCGCTCAACCCGAGGCTCTTCGAGGCGCAATACTTTTTTGCCCGGACCTGCGTGGCGCGGGGCAAGCTCGACGAAGCGATTCGCCGCTTCGAGGAGACGGCCGCGGCACATCCGCATGAGTACTCGGTGCCACTTCTGCTCGGCCAGTTTTATCATGCGCGGGGACGCGAGGCCGACCGCCTTGCCGTGTTTCGTCGGGGTCTCGGTCTTGCCGAGGAGTACGCTCGTCTTCATCCGGAAGAACCCCGTCCACTTTATTTGGCGGCCAGCGCTCTGATGGCGCTCGGCGAGCGGGAGCGTGCGTTCGACTGGGCTCAGCGCGCTCTGGCGATTGACCCCGGCGACCCGGCCACGCTCTACAACGTGGCCTGCTTATACGCGATCGCCGATGAGACGGATCTGGCGCTCGAGTATCTCGAACGCGCCGTCGAGGCGGGCTTCCGCGGCAAGGATTGGATCGAGAATGACGCAGATCTGCAGGGTCTTCACGGGCATCCTCGCTTCGTCGCGGTCCTCGAGTCGCTCGACCGAAAGGGAGCAGGAAAAGAGTCCACCGGTTCGCGTCCGTAGGATCGAAGCGCCCTGGGGCTCTGACCTTCCACAACGGCCAGTGTCGCCACGTCGGGAACTTCTCGACAAGCTGGGGGCGGGCACTGGGTCGCGCGAAGGTGTCCTTCGCGTTCCATGACCTGCGGTGCACGGCGGCCCGCAATATGGTCCGGGCGGGCGCCCCCGAGCGCATTGCGATGGAGATCTCAGGCCATTGGACCCGGGTGGTCTTAGACCGGTACAACATCGTCTCAGGGCGCGACCTCGATGATGTGATGGCGAAGCGAGCAGTTTACGGGGCGGAGATGTCCAAGGCGAAAGCTGGAGCAAGCGGGAGCAAAGAGCCGGTCGCGTTCCCATCTCCTGCGTCCTCACCACACCGGTAACCGGAGGGGCCCCGCCGGAGCGTGAGCAGAGTAATCAGCGGCCTATAATCCGGCCAACGTGTCCCTGAAAGCCGGTTCTCGGCTCGGCCAGTACGAGGTCTTGGCGCCTCTCGGCGCCGGCGGGATGGGGGAAGTCTACCGGGCGAACGACCCTCGGCTCGGCCGGGACGTGGCGATCAAGGTCCTACCGGCGTCGCTGTCACACGATCAGGACCGGCTGAAGCGCTTCGAGCAGGAAGCACGAGCCGCGGATGTCCTGAACCACCCCAACATCACCGCGGTCTATGACGTCGGGACGCACGAGGGGGCGCCCTACGTCGTCTCGGAGCTGCTGGAGGGGGAGACTCTACGCGCAAGGCTCGCCGAAGGGGCCCTGTCTGCGCGTAAGGCCGTGGACTACGCGATCCAGATCGCGCGCGGGCTCGCCGCTGCGCACGAGAAAGGGATCATCCATCGGGACTTAAAGCCGGAGAACCTGTTCGTCACGAAGGACGGCCGGGTCAAGATCCTCGACTTCGGCCTCGCCAAGCTGACGCACTCAGACAGCGGCGCGCCCCTCACCGAAGCTCCGACGGAGACGCGCGACACCGAGCCGGGCGTGGTGATGGGCACGGTCGGATACATGTCGCCCGAGCAGGTACGGGGCCACCGGGGCGACGCGCGAAGCGACATCTTCTCCTTCGGCGCGTAACCTGACCGCATGGGCGGCCGATCCAAACCCTTCAAAAGAGTGACATCGGCGGCAACGGGGGACCGTGGCTGACGGGTTTGAAAAAGCCTCATAACCCAAAGGTCCCGGGTTCAAATCCCGGCCCCGCAACCAATGAAATCAAGGGGTTAGGTCTTACGGAGATAACCCCTTTTTGATTTTGTCCGTCTTCTTGTCCGCTTCTTGGCGGCGGGCGAGTCGTCGTGAGGGCCTTATGGTTGAGGGGTCACGGAACTTCTCTCTCGCTCCAGCCGTCTCCGAAAGATCACAGTGAAAAGGAAATTAGAAATGGCGAACCGATCCGTTTTGATATTCGCGCTGGCAATGGGGAGCGCGATCACCGCGCTGGGGCAGCAAGCGGCCGCCCTGAAGCCCGAGCCGCCCGCCGACCGCGCCCAGGTCCTGGTGCTCGGGGTTTACCACATGGCGAACCCCGGGCACGACATCTTCAACATGAAGGCTGACGACGTGCTCGCCCCCAAGCGCCAGGCCGAGATTGCCCAGCTCATGGAGGTCTTGAAAAGGTTCAATCCGACGAAGATCGCGGTGGAAGCCAGCGACGACCGCATTGCCAAGCGTTACGCCGACTACATAGCCGGAAAGCATGAACTCATGCCCAACGAGACCGAGCAGATCGGCTTCCGTCTCGCCAAGGAACTCGGCCACAAGACCATGTACGCGGTGGATGCCGACGGCGAGTTCCCGTACCAGCACGTTGTCAACTACGCAAAGGCGAGCGGCCGCTCGAAAGAGCTGGACGCGATCATGGGCGAGTTCGGCGCCAAGGTGAAAGCGCAAGGCCAGTACCTGGCATCGCACACCGTCCTCGACACGCTGCTCTACATGAACGCCGACGACCAGGTCGCCCAGGAGTTCGGCCTCTACTACCGGCAGGCGCACTTCGGCGAGCCTTATGATTGGGCCGGCGCCGACCTGGTCTCCGACTGGTTCCGGCGCAACATGCGCATCTACAGCAACATCGTGCAGATCGTCGACTCGCCTAACGAGCGCGTCCTGGTGATCTTCGGGGCCGGCCACCTCGGCTGGCTGCAGCACGACTTCGCCAGCGACCCCGGCTTTCGCCTGCGTAAGCTCGCCGATTTCGTGAAATGAGTAATGCGGTTCAGCGAAATGAGATGACGCGGGGCAGGCGGTGGGCGGTCGGAGTATTCACCGGAGTGATCGTTGGGGTCGCCTTTGGAGTGCCCGTCGGCGTTGGCGTTGGCCCGGCCCCGATGACATAGAGCGGAGCAATGGCCACCTGTCCGGATGACCCGGCGAAAACCACCGAGTGGATTCCGGCGGAGCCTGGCGCGATGAGCACGACCGAGCCGTATCCGCTCGCGTTTGTACCGGCGGAGCCCTGGCTCACGCCGTCGATATAGATGGTGCCGGTCTGGCTGGCAGTCAGCCGGTCGTACAAGAACACGAAGTTTGTCCCGCCGTTTGGGAGAGTAGCGGGAGCATTGATTGCAGCAGGCACGTTGACGGCGTTGGAGTTGCTCTGGGCCGTGGACCTGGCAACTCGACCGCTCGTTCCGCCCGTGTAGACACATTGAGCAATGACAGTGCCTGCGCCAAAGCTCAGGAAGACGGACACGGCCCCATTGCCATCCGCAAGGGTGGAGCCACTGGAGACCGTTGACGTTGACAGTCTCGCCTGGCTGAATTCGCCGTCGTTAGCCGCTCGACGCGTCCAGGCGTTCGGCGAGCTCGGAGAGGTTCGGAACCTCGAAGTCGGGGTGCACTTCGGAGCGGGTCGGCTCTCTCTTCCGGTTGATCCAGGCGACGGGGATGCCCAGGGTCCGGCAGGGGACGACGTCATGGAAGTGACTCTGGGCGGCATGGAGCCAGCGGCTCGCGCCGATCCTGCGTCGGGCATCGTCGAAGTGGCCGGGAGCGGGCTTGTAGGAACGGACCTGTTCTGCAGTCACAATGACATCGAAGGAGACCGCCAGGTGGCGCCGTGTTCCGGCGAGAAGGTCGTCGTCTACGTTTGAGAGGATGCCCAGCCGGTGACCCGAGGAAGCGAGTCTCTCGAGCGCCGGGTTCGTGTCCGGGAAGGGCTTCCAGGCCGGCAGGGAGGCGGCGAGGCCTCGCGCTTTCTCGGGAGTCAGGGTCCAGCCGAATCGTCCCGCGACCTGGAGGGCGGTCTCCGTGAGGACGTCGCGGTAGCTTCGGTATTTCTCGGCTTCGACGGCTGGCTCGATTTCGGCGTAGGCC
>Ga0070708_100002710_pt1 | contig 13736 bp, 16 predicted proteins | sample KBSK5503metaG_FD_65469 | JGI IMG/M metagenome (GOLD analysis project Ga0070708, IMG submission 65469) | Corn, switchgrass and miscanthus rhizosphere microbial communities from Kellogg Biological Station, Michigan, USA - KBS K5-50-3 metaG | ecosystem: Host-associated > Plants > Roots >...
ACTCGCGTTGCGGAAAAACACTCCGAGCGCGCCGATTCCGATCGTCCACGCCCCCGCGTACGCAAGGGTCTCGCTGTCCTACAGGCCGCGCTTCGCGTTCCTCAAGAACATCTAGCCGCCGTGACGTTTCAACCCGCCACGAGGCGTTCTGTGCGGTCGGAACAGGCTCCTCGGCGCGGCTGGTACGACGCCGAAGTGTTCTTTCGGCGAGATCGCAGCCCCGCGCGTCGGCAAGTGCATATGCCGACACGCGCGGTCTGCATCGGCTGTGAGCAGACCGCACGGCGGGCGGGGTGACGTGAGCGACCTTTGGCCCGCGCTCGCGGTCTTCCTGCTAGACGCTGTCGCCGTGATCGTCGCCGTCCGGGCACTCGTCAGGCTCTGGCCTGAGCGCCCTTCCATCCGACCGCCGAAAGTGCGAAAATGAGGGGGTGCTGGATTCGGCCCGGCATCCTCAGACGTTGCTACGTTCCGCGCGGCCCTCAGGCCGCCGGCCGAATCGGCGCGCCTGGGGGCCATAGCGCGGGGAAGGAGGGCCACGTGCCCACCACCACGTCCGAAGTCGCCACGCCGGCGTCCGCCCAGGAGTTCGCCCAAGAACTCGCGAAGCTCACGGAGATGCTCGCCGAAGAGCTCTACCGCCTCGAGGAGGCGATCGTGCCGCTAAAGGCCGACGAGACCATCGAGGCCGATTCGCCGCGCCGCTGGGTGGTCACAGGCTTCACTCAGGAAGCGGAGCTGTACCTCACACTGATGCTCCGCTCGGTGCTCGAGCTTCGAACCCACGTGAACGGCGGTACCGAACACCGCGACGTCGAGCTGATGGACGCGCTCGGGGCCGAGCACTGATGGCCCGCCCCGCGACAGGCCAGGTGCTCGAACGCAAGACGACCGAGGGCCGTACCTACGCGCTGCGGTTCCGCGCGTACGGCCGACGTCGCTATCAGACGCTTGCGGTGACGAGTCGGGAGGAGGCGGAGGACGAACTCGCGAACGTGCTCGCGGATGTCCGCCGCGGCATCTGGCAGCCGCCCGCGCAACCCGTCATCGAAGTGCCGCAGGAGGTGCCGAGCTTCCACGCCTACGCGAGCGAGTGGCACGCGAGGCGGAAGGCGATCGTCAAGCCGCGGACGAGCGAGTGGGAGAAGTGGGCGCTCAGCGGCCACCTCCTCCCCTTCCTCGCCACCCGCCTGGTGTCCGACGTCGACGGCGGCGTCGTCCGCGCGTACGTCTCTGCGAAGCAGGCCGAGGGCATCCTCGGTGCCCGGTCGATCAACTCCACGCTCCGCGTGCTGTCGCTCGTCTGCGCGGAGGCGGTCGAGGACGGCTACCTCCAGGCGAACCCGGTCACCCGGACTCGGCTCGTGAAGGCCCGGAAGCCTGCCCGTGGCTGGTTGGAGCCGGACGAGCTCGCCGACCTGCTCGATGCCTGCACCGAGAAGAGCCGGCCGCTCGTCGCGGTGATGGCGCTGGCAGGGCTCCGCGTGTCGGAGGCCGCCTCGCTTCGCTGGCGGTCAGTCGACCTCGCCAGCGGCCGTCTCACGGTCGAGGCGAGCAAGACGGACGCCGGTCGGCGCGTGATCTCCGACCTGAACCCGGAACTCGTCGAGCTCCTCAAGGTGCACCGGCACGGAAGTCGCTTCACCGACCCCGACGAGTTCGTGTTCGCCACGACCACGGGGCGTGAGAAGGCGCGGTCGAGCATCTCACGGCAAGTGTTGAAGCCGGCGCTCGAGCGCGCGAACAAGGCTCGGGCGAAGGCCGGCCGGCCGCCGATCGCCCGAGCGTCCTGCCACGACCTGCGGAGGACGTTCTGCGCGTTGGCGTTCGCCGCGGGTGCGAGTCCGGCCGCGGTGATGGGCGCGCTCGGCCACACCTCGGCGTCCCTCTCGCTGGAGGTGTACGGGCGGGTCGTGGCCGGTGCTACGGCGGGTCTCGGCGAGTCGATGGCGAGGCTCGTACGTGGGCCTGATTGGGCACGAATGGGCACTAACGGTGATGAAGCGGTCGGCGGTGTTGCCGAGACGGCCGACGCCCTCGAAGAGGAAGTAGCGGCTTAGCAGGACTTGCCAGTGCCGGGGACGGGACTCGAACCCGTATGCCCCCGTGGGGACACCTGGTTTTAAGGCGGGGCGGTCGTAGAGGCCGCCCCGCCTGTTTCTCCGCATGGTTAGGCCGTTCGCGACGCCCGGCGGCGTCTCTGGCGGCTAGCGGAATACGGGCGGATTCGGGGCGATTCCGGCCGGTTTGGGCAGTAGGCTCGCGCGTGTGCCCAAACCCGGTCGTGACGGAGCGCGTTAGTAGCCCTTCAGGACGCGGAACGGTCGATCACCCAGGAACTGCCCGTTGACCTGGACGTTGATCGTGTAAAGACCGGGATGAGGAAGCGGGAAACCTGTCAAGGGGACCACGATGTTGACGTTCTGATCCCAGCCGGCAGGCAAGCCCTTGTTCCGCTCGACGCGCATGCCACCCTCGATCTTTCCGATCTCAGCCCCGTCCTCGTCGAGGACGGTGATAGCGAACTTGTGCTCCTGGCCCGTCTCGGTTTGGTGGAAGAGCAGGCGCACGACCAGGGTTCCCTGAGCGACCGCGAACACGCCGTCTGGCGCGCCCTCGAGCGGCGCTCCTACCGTGATCGTGTCCCAGCCGGTGCCGATCATGTTGAGCAGCCCGTCGCGATCGTCGGCGTAGTTCGCAAGCACCATCCAGTCGAGCTTCACGGTTTGCCTCCAGGGAGATTCACGAGACGGGCTCTGATCCAGTCGGTGAGCATCTTTACGGTTTCATCGCGATCCGCGGGATCTCCCTGCGCGACCTCCAGGATCATGTCAGCGAGTTCGCCCGGCTGAACCCTAAGCCTCGAGCCATTGACGATCAGGAACCGCTCAACGAGAAGCAGGGCGACACGCTTGTTCCCCTCGACGCACGCCTGCAGCTTCGCGAGCGCGTAGAGCAGGGCGGCAGCCTTCGCGGCCAGGTCGCCGTACTTCGACCAACGGCCCCAGCCGGCCCGGGGAGCCGCGAGGGCTGACTCGATCAGTCCCCTGTCGCAGTTCTCCAGCGGGACCGGCGGGGCGAGGGCGTCATCGCCAAGTTCAGCCGCACGACTACGCGCGCCAGCGACGACCCCAGCGGCCTCCTCGAAGCTGAGGTAACGGTACGTCAGCTGTCCGCGAGGCGGCGAAGATCTTCGGAGCGCTCGTCGACGGTCCGGCGGCCCGTCTCGGCAGGGGTCTCGGGCACGCCAACGGCCGCCCGCTCAAGATGCTGCTCGAGGCGCTGAACCGGCTCGGTCCAGGTCCGCTCAGAGACCCAGATCGTCGTTGTCGTCTCCAGTGTGGTCGTCGTGCTCATCGGTCTCCCTGGCGGATTCTGCGGCGGCATGCCCTCTCTGTCAATCGAACGCTACCGCGACAACCGTCATCCCTCATCGTAGTGATCGAGATACGCGATGGGCAGCTCCCGTACAGAACCTTTGCAAGCAAGACACTTGGCGCGGGCTAGCCCCGGTCCTCTCGGCCGCCTGCTCCCTCGACTGCGGAGCCCTAGAACGACGACCCTCCGCTGCTGTATTCGAGCGTAAGCCTGGCATCGAAGCCTTTGCGAACCGTCACGTCGGAGATCAGCCTTTGCCGGCCATGGGAGTAACTGATCCGCAACTGGGAACTCGTGTGTGTCGTGGAACTTGACGTCATCAATCGGCTCACGTGGCGGGGAGTCCCATTGATTCGGGTTTTCGGGTTCGAAAACGAAAAACTTCGTTGGCTCACTGTCGAGACGAGCGAAAAGCGCAAGCGTGACTGTCCCGCCGGAACCGATCGCCAAGGTGCGCTGCCACGGCGCACCGCCCTGAGTGGGAGTCCACCAGAGTCCGGCGATGTATTGACCAGTCTTTCTGTCGTGGAGGTTGGCCTGACACTCGCTCGCAGGGCTCCGGTCAACGGTCAAGCCCTTCTCGAAACGGCCGTGAAGGCGCCTACCAAAGACCACGGTGTCACCTAGCCTGATTCCCAGCAGGCCGGGTTGATTGCTCACGGAGATGTGATTCCTGTGATAAGAGCCAGCGCCTCCTCCACCACCACCTCCGGTGATCGCGAGCTTCGGCCGCCGCATATAGACCGTGTACCAAAGCCCCCAACAGTGCACCCATGACGGCACCCACCAACAGCGTGATGATCGGAATCGCAACGTCCATCAGTGTCTGAACGCGGCCAGGCGGATCTCCGCCGTCAAAGCTGCTCTGGCTTCAGGAACGCGAAGCTGTCGGGCCTAGCTGCGACGGTCCTGAGATATCGGTACCGAGCCTGCCGGTTGGCCGTCGCCCCCGACGCGTAGTGGAGGTCGTTCAGATCAGCTGCGACCTTTGATGCAACCGGACCAGCCGGCGCGGGTGGGCCGACGCGCCTGGTCGGACGGTCTAGCTCATAGCCTTCTCGCCCGACCAGCTCGTGCACAACATGTTCACGTAGGTCGCCGAGGCATAGCGAGCCGGCGGCCAGGCGAACGGCCGCAGCGTAGGTCTCGATAGGCCGCGACCGCCTTCGCGGCGATCCTCGTCTTCTGCCATGGCGCGTGGTTGTGATGCGTGTCACGAATCCGAGCGTCCGCTCGGAGCGAGGAGCTTCCGCCCGCGAACATCCGACTTGACACTCGCTAATACGCGTTGATAACGTCCGGGCCAATGTCAGTTGCCACCAGCATGGTGTCGCTTCTCGTTCCCGAGGACTTGAAGGCCGAGATCGAGCGGCGAGCGCAAGAGAACCAGCGCACTCGATCAGGCGAGATCCGATACGCGGTCGAGCAGTACTACCGCATGATCTCTCCCGACCAGCCGAGCGAGCCCGTCGCAGCGAGAGCCGCGAAGTGACACGTGCCGACGCGATCGCGGAGCTCCTGACCCGGCACGGGTTCGACCCGCGCACGGTCCGCTTCGCAGCCGGCGGCCACGTCCTCGTCGACGGGCGACGGGTGTCGTCGCACCGCGCCAGTCGGATCCGGTACGGGATTCACTCCCTCCTCCGAACTGAGCATCGGCAGTGCCAACACGTTCGGCCCGGTGGACGCTCGGCGAGGCCGAGGCTGCGCTCCTGCCGGAGCTCAAGTCGGCGTCGGACGCGGACAACGGGCCGCGCCGGTCCATCCCGATTAGCTGACGTTCCTCGAACATCGCTCGGGCATACGCTCGGGCTGATCCTGTCCCCTTACGTGACGGTGCCCGGCTCTTGCCGGGCACAGGGCACCGTCGAGGACTACCGTGGAAAGACTAGCGCGATCCGGCGATGACCTCCGCGCGCGCGTCGTGCGCGCCGCCGAGGCGATCTCGGACGGCGACGGCCACCTCGCGGTCGCGATCCTCGCCGGCCTCGAGGCCGACCTCGCGCCGACACCGATCCGCCGCCACGCCTGCGCACGCTGCGGAGCGGCGTTCCGCTGGCCAGGCGAACGTCTCGACCACGAGGACCGCGTCCACTTCGAGGAGCTCGACCGTGCTGCTTGAACGCAACGAGCCACTGCCGGGTGAGCCTGCCGACGACGACCTCTGGCCAACGAACGACACCGAGCCGGTCGAGGCAACGCCCGACCGCGCGCGCCATGACCGCGCCGTGGACGGTGCCGCCTTCGTGGCTGACGAGTCGGCCGAGATCGCCGCCGTCTGGGGAAGCGGCCAGCAGGTGCTCTGGGCCGAGGGTGAGGGGCTCATGGTCGTCGGCCCCGACGGTGTCGGCAAGACCTCGCTCGTCCAGCAGCTCGTCCGCGCACGGCTCGGCCTCGCGGACGAGCTGCTCGGCTTCCCGGTAGCGCCCACTGCGAGGAAGGTGCTGATGATCGCCGCCGACCGTCCGCGGCAGTCGGCCCGCTCTTTCCGGCGGATGACCAGCGACGAAGACCTCGAGATCCTCCGCGACCGTCTCGTGGTCTGGCGGGGTCCGCTGCCGTTCGACGTGACCGCCGAGCCGTCGCGGCTCGCCGAATTCACGAAGGGCTACGGAGCCGACACGCTCGTGACCGACAGCCTGAAGGACGTCGCGCTCGACCTCTCCAAGGACGAGATCGGCGGCCGCGTGAACCTCGCCTGCCAGGAGGTGATCGCCGAGGGGATCGAGCTCGGCGTCATCCACCACCAGCGCAAGGAGACTTCCGGCGGCGGCAAGCCGAAGCACCTCGCAGACGTCTACGGCTCGCGATGGCTCACCGCAGGCATGGGCAGCGTCATCCTCCTCTGGGGCGAAGCCGGCGACCTCGTTGTCGAGCTGAACCACCTCAAACAGCCCGCAGAGGAAGTCGGCCCGCTCGACCTCGTCCACGACCACCGAACCGGAACCACGATCGTCCGTGAGCGCCCGACCGTCGAAAGCCTCCTCGCCCAGGCCAGCTTCGGCCTCACAGTCTCCGACACCGCCCGCCTCTACTTCGGCACCGAAGGCAAGCCGACCGCGAACCAGATCGAGAAGGTTCGACGCCGCCTCGAAGCCCTCATCGAGAAGGGCGACGCCGAACGCCGAGACGATCCCGACGGACTCGCCCGCTACTTCACCCGGAACTTAGTTGCGTGAGTAGCGTGACCCCCACCGTGACCCCCCTCACGGTCTCCACACGCGAGACCACACACGGCTCAACCAAGCCACACGATCAAGTCACGCACCCTCACGGCACCTCCGAAAGTGGCCGCCCCCCCTCTATAAGAGGGGGGCGTGAGCCAAACGTGAGGCTCCGGGAGCAGCGCCCACGGTCGTCTGTCGAGGCAACAGCATCCATCGGGCGCGGTTTCGTGGACGCGCAGGCGGTCGCTGACTACCTCGGCGTGACCCGGAGCTACATCTACGAGCACGCTGTCGAGCTGGGAGCTCGCCGGCTGGGGACAGGTCCGAAGGCACGTCTGCGGTTCTCTCTCGAGGACGTGGAGGCTGCGGTCTCCTGCTCTCAGAGCAGGGGTCCCGTCGAGGCGGAGATCGGCACGGCGACGCCGTCCAGGCGGCGTCGCCGCCAGTCTGATTCGGGCACAAGTGTCCCTCTGCTGCCCATTCGCGGGGTGGAGGCGACCTGATGCGGCCCTTCAGCGCATCCGACCTGGCCGAGTCGACCGGCCTGCCCGTACGTCAGGTCGAGGAGATCCTCTTCTCGTTCGAGGAGCGCGGGATCGTCGAGCCGGCCGGGGACGGATGGTTCGCGACCGAGTACGGGCTCTCCCTTGCGAGCGCGCTCGACGAGGAGGCGGCGTGAGCGAGAACGGCAAGCGGTCGCTCTCGAGCGCCGAGGTGCGGCAGCGGAGGGAGGCCGCCACCGTCCACGGCGGCTACTCGGCTAACCAGATCAAGGCCCGTGCTCGCGCCCACCGTCGCCGCTTCCTTCGCCAGATCGGGCTACGAGCGTCCGGCCTCGACGCGGTCGCCGGTGCGTACCTCGACGCGTGGGCCCGGGCGCTGGCCCGTGTCGACCTCTTCGACCTCGACGACCGGGAGCGCGAACCACGCGAGTACTTCGCCGCGCTGAACTCGGCGCGGCTGTCGATGGGGAAGCTCGAGACGCGCTTGAAGGCGCTCGGACTCGACCGCGGGGCGAAGTCACAGACCCTTGCCGAGTACGTCTCCAAGACCTACGGGGGTGAAGGGTGAAGGTCGGTCTGGTCCAGGCTTGCGACGACGCGCGGATCTTCAACTTTCCGCTCTGGCCTCGACAGCGGGAGTTGCTCGCGGCGATCGAGGCAGGCCCGCGGATGCATGTGCTCGCGCTCGGCCGGCGGTCGGGCAAGACGACCCTTGCCGCGCTCGTCGGTCTCTGGGACTGTCTCTTGCGCCCGGAGCTCGAGGGGATGGTGCGGCCGAGGGAGCGCCGTCACGCGGTCGCGATCGGGACGAACATCCGGCAGTCGCGGCTGCTGATCCGGGCGGCGTTGTCGGTCGTCGAGCGGTCGCCGCTTCTGGCCGAGTTGATCGAGGGCGTCACTGAGGACGAGATCGCGTTCCGGAATGGGACGGCGCTGTCGGCGTTCCCATGTAGCTCGAGAGGCGGCCGCGGTTGGACGGTGTCGACGTTCGTCCTCGACGAGGCCGGGCACTTCATCTCTGACACCGAAGGGCCGGCGGTCGCCGACCGCGTGTTCAACGCGTTGGTGCCGGCGACGGCGCAGTTTGGCCATGAGGCGCGGGTGTTGTTGTGCTCGACTCCGTGGGGTACCGAGGGCCTCTTCGCGGAGACTTGGCAGCGGGCGTCGTCGGGCGAGCTTGCGGATGCTGCTGCGCATCGGGCGTCGTCCGCCGAGATGAATCCGACCCTCTCTCCGGTGTTCCTCGAGGCGGAGCAGGCGCGCGATCCGGAGGTGTTCAAGAGCGAGTATGAGGCGCTCTTCGTCGGATCAGGTGGGGCGTTCCTCGACCCTGATCGGGTCGCCGATGCGGTCGTCGATCGGGACGAAATCGCGCCGGATCAGGCTCGCTCGTGGGTTGCCGGTCTTGACCCGGCGTTCTCGTCGGACCCGTTCGGGTTGGCGCTCGTGGGTGTCGATCTGCATGACCGCGGCCGGCTTGTGCTCGGCCGGGTGCAGGCTTGGAAGCCGTCCCGTGGTGACGGCTCTTTTGAGGGGCGGCGGGCCCGCGAGGATCGTGTGCTCGGCGAGGTCGCGGAGGTCTGTCGCCGCTTCGGAGCCCGGGTGATCACGGATCAGTACGCCGCGCCGTCGGTGGTCGCCCGGTTGCAGCAGGCGGGGTTGTCGGTGCGGACGGTGCCAATGACGGCCTCCTCGAAGACGGACGTCTTCCTCGAGTTGCGCGCCAGGTTGAACGCCGGCAGCCTCGAGCTGTACCCGGACACGCAGCTCCTCGCCGAGCTTCGTCGCCTGCGGGTGCGCTACACGGCCGGTGCGTCGGCGGTGGTCAATCCGCGGGTCGGTGCCAGCCACGGCGACTTGGCGCAGGCGCTCGCGCTCGCGGTCTGGGAGCAGCGCGGCGGAGGCGGCGTTTCGGAGTCGTGGTTGAAGCGTGAGCGCGAGCCGGATTACCAGTTCTCCGCCGGCATCATCGAGGCGAGGTTCTGATGGCGGTTCGCTACCTCGTCGACGCTCAGGGGAACCGCGTCGAGATCGCGGACGGCCTGCCGGTGAAGCCGCCGCGGTCTCAGTCCGGGCGGCCGTTGCCGCGGAGCGGATCGACGAGCGCCGAGGGGGATCCGACTCGGGGAGCGAAGTGGTGGGATCGCCGCGACGGCGGCCCGCGCGGGAAAGTCTTTTGAAGTGTCAATCGAGACGCGGAAGGAGTACGCATGAGCACCACAGCACCACATGGGTGGATCCTCGAAGCCGAGCAGAAGATCGACGTGAGCCCGATCCTCCGTGAGGAGTTCGCCCGGCTCGGCGATCCGCTGCCGGTGCAGGTCGCGCAGGCCGGGCCGCGTGGCGTCGATCGGCGGGCGCGGGAGGTCCTGCGGGAGGGGGGCCTCGCCGAGCGGTTCACGGAGAGCGACTATCGGCGCGCCGTGCGGCAGGCGCTCGCGGATTTGACCGGGAACGCGGACGTCCTCAACGACGGCAGCCCGCTCACCGCCGGCGATCTGATCGAGGATGACGCCGTGCGCGCGATCCGCGCCCGCGGCGAGGAGGTGACGGCTGAGGGGTACTCGGCTGAGCGCGACGCGCAGGCGGCCGGCCAGGACATCGGCGAGGAGGTGCTCTACGCCGGTGATCCCGGTGGGGAGATCGTCCACTCCCGCGCGATGCGGCTGCTCGCCGAGCAGGGGAAGGAGCACGACCACACGGCGGACGAGTACCGGTCGGCGCTGCGGGTCGCGTTCGGCGAGGTCACGGTGCACGTCCCGGGGAGGCGGTCATGATGGCCGCAAAGGCTCGGGCCGCTGCGGAGGCTGCATGATGAGATCGGCCCGTCGTCTCCTCGGGTCGATGAGCGCGGCACCCCTCGCGTTCAGGGCGGGGTGGGTGCGCGACCCCGGCCGGGGTGGGGCTTCGTGTCCTTCCCCCACCCCGGCCGACCGGGCGGTGACCTGAGATGGCAAAGCAGAGCGTCGTCGACCTCGACGTACTCGTCCCCGAAGAGATCGTCTTCAAGTTCAAGGGGGCCGAGTACCGACTCCCTGGCGACATCGACGTCGAGACCACATTCACGCTTCAGACCCTCGTCGTCGAGATGGCGCAGAGCGAGGAGGAAGTCGCCCGCGCGAACATCCAACGGCTCCAAGCCGTGAAAGAGCAGGCGATCAAGAGAGCCGACACGGCTGTGCGAGCGGCGGTCGAACGTCAGCGCCGCGTGACGATGAAGACCGAGGCGGAGATCCTCGAGCTCTTCAAGGTCAACCACCCCGACCTCGCGAAGCTTCCGTTCGGCTCGACCGGCTTTCAGCACGTCCTTTCTCACGTCCTCATCAAGCTCGGGTTCGGCCTCGGCGACGACGAGCCGGAGCAGGACCCTCCGAAGAAGACCCCGCCGCCGGGGAGCCGAAACCGGTCTCAGCAATCGAGGTCATCGAGCGCCTCGTGATCGAGTACGGCTGGGAGCCCGATTTCTGGAAGCGCGGCGGCGGCTCCCCGCGCGGCGGGATGCCGTGGGCCACGTTCCGCGGGTGGCTCGACCGCCTGAACGCCCGCGAGTTGGCGCGGGTCGCCGAGGAGACGAACCGCCGGCAGCGCGAAAACCGACGTTCGAAGGGAGGCTCGTAGTGGACTCCACCGTGAGGGTCTTGTTCCTTGGGAATGCTTCGTCTGCAGTCCGTTCTGTCGGCCAGCTCGAGCGCGGCTTCGGCTCGCTTGGCCGGGCCGCGAAGATCGTCACCGCCGGCCTCGCGATCGGCGTCGTCGGCGGGTTGGTCGCCGCCGTCAAGGCGGCCGTGGCCTTCGATCGGCAAATGCGCAACGTGAACAGCATCGCGAAGCTGAACGAGGGCCAGTTCAAAGCCTTGTCGAAGCAGGTGCTCGGATTGGCGAAGGTGACCGGGCAGGGCCCGAGCAGTCTTGCCGCTGGCCTGTACGACATCGTCTCCTCCGGATTCAAATCCGCCGACGGCTTGAAGATCCTCCGCGCCTCCGCGAAGGCCGCTACGGCCGGGCTGACGGACACGGCGACCTCGACGAAGGCCGTCGTCGCGGTGCTGAACGCCTACCACCTGAACGCCGACAAGGCCGCACACGTCTCGGACGTCCTCTTCCAGACCGTTAACAAGGGCGTGTTGACGTTCGAGGAGCTCGCGTCGCAGATCGGCGATGTGCTGCCGGTTGCCGCACAGCTCGGCGTTCCGCTGGAGGACATCGGCGGCGCGTTGGCGACGATCACTCTGCACGGCGTGAACGCCGCCGAGGCCGCAACCCAGTTGAAGCAGCTTCTCGTGTCGATCCTGAAGCCGTCAGACGACCTCAAAAAGTCGATTCACGACATGGGTTTCGAGACTGGTGAGACCGCGCTGAAGACGCTCGGCCTGGAGGGATTTCTGCGTCGGCTGTCCGCCGCGGCCCACGGATCCGGGGCAGCCTTCGCGAACTGGTTCCCGAACGTGCGGGCGATGAACGGCGCTCTCGGATTGACCGGCAAGAACATCAAGACGCTGCACGACAACCTCGAGTCGATGCGCCACTCGCAGGGGGCGGCAAACGCGGCGTTCAACGAGCAGGCCAAGTCGATCTCGTTCCAGTGGCAGCGTGCGAAGGCGTCGCTGACCGCGGCCGCGATCCCGATCGGCCAACTCCTCTTCCCGCTGCTCGCGAAGGCGGCCGAGAAGGTGGGCGAGTTCGCGCAGAAGCTCCAGTCAGCCTTGCCGTCGATCCGTCAGGGTTTCGGTGACATCGCCTCCGTCGTCAGTGACGTGGCGAGCAAAATGGCGTCTCTCGCGGGGAGCGCGGGCGGGCAGAACACGATCGCCGGACTCATCACCACGCTGCTCGCGGCGAAGGGGATCATCGGTGTGAAGGGTGCGGTCGCCGCCGTCGTCGGTGGGCTTCGCGCGCTGGGCCCCGTGGGAACCGCAGCGGCGATCGGGATCGGCTACCTCACCTCGATCTTCATCGCGTCGTCGCGGTCGGCAAACCGATACGCAGACGATCTACAACGGATCATCGACAAGCTCCATCAGTCGCACCAGGCGACGATGACCGCGGCTCAGGCCGACCGGAATCTGGAGCAGGCCCGGATCAATATGGCGACGACCGCCCAACAGCTCGCCGGGGTGGAGGCGTTGCTCCAGCGCACACGCCAACAGACACCGCATGATCTGAACGCGATCAAGGCGGCCGAGCTCGCCGTCCGTCAGGCGCGCGCGAACCACACGCAGGCGATCGCCGACGAGAAGACCGCCGAGGATCAGGCGACCGGATCACATCAGAAGGCCACCAGGTCCGCCAGAGAGGCCAAGCAAGCGATCGCTGATCTCGCGACCAAGGCAAACGACCTCGCCGGGAAGTACCAGAATCTCGTTGACAAGAACACGGCTCTTGCGAAGGCCGGGTCCGGTGCGGCCGAGTCGAATCGCCGCGTGGTTGCGGCGGCGCAGGGCCGGGTGGTCGATGCGTACGCGGCGGTGGTCGGCAACTTGGCGCGACAGCTCGGCGTCGGCGCGAGCAAGGCGAACGACTACGCGGATGCTGTCCGAACTCTGTCTTCGGCGCTCGGCCGCCTCCCGACCTTCAAAGAGGTCCGCATCTTCGTGAGCGTGCAGCGGGCGATCACCACGGTCAACAGCGTCATTACCCAAATCGCGCACGACATCAGTCCGCCGAAACGCGCGATGGGTGGCGCGATCCCCGGCGCTACCGGTGCCGCCGTTCCGGTACTCGCCCACGCCGGCGAGATCATCCTCAACCCCAGGCAGCAGCAGGCCCTCGGCGGGCCACGGTTCCTCTCGCAGCTGTTCGGCTTCACGGGTCCGCGGTCGGGGGCGTTCGCCGAGGGCGGCATCGTCGGCAACGACCCGAGGGACCGCGGAGTCGGCGACCGCAAGCCGCGGATCAGCCGGTCGCGCCGCTCGCCGCACCATCCGCTCCGCTCCCGCCGAATCAGCTCAGCGAACGCGCGCGTGAATGCCGCTCTCGCGAACCTCCACGTGGTCGACCGACGGGAAGAAGTCCATGACCGCCATGAGGGGCAGCTCGCCCGCGAATTCGACATCAGCCAGGAGCAGTTCCTCGTCGACGTCACAGACCCGTCGACCGGCGAGACCTACCAGGTCGTCGACGCGGAGGCGGTCGCGCACCGCCTCGGAGAGATCGACACGCTGGTTTCGGAGCGGCAGAAGATGCTCGGCCTCCTCGACGAGGAGAACAAGGAGCTCGGGAAGGCGATCGCCGTTCTCCGTGCCGCCATTGCCGAGCTGCTCGCCGCGATCAAGGCGGAGCAGGACGCCGCGAAAGCTGACGCGGCCGAGATCAAGAAGCTCACTGCGAAGATCGAGGCGCGGAACACAAAAATCGAGGCTGACCGGAAACGCATCCGAGAGAACCAGCAGGCGATCGCCGACGACCGCACCCGGATCCGTTCCGAGGAGGCGAAGGGCAAGAGTGCGAACAAGACGCTGATCGCGAACCTCCGCAAGGACATCGACAAGCGCGAAGACCAGAACCGCACCCTCCACGGCGGAGTCCACGACTTGCTCGTCGCGAACACGGGGGACCGGAAGTCGATCTCGGCGCATCGGACGTCGCAGACAGCGCACACGGCGAAGGCCCGCGAGTACGCATCGGAGCTGAACGACTGGAAGTCGGCGCTGGCGGATCAGCTCGACAACCGCGACAACGTTCTGCCCTA
>Ga0070708_100002711_pt1 | contig 13734 bp, 11 predicted proteins | sample KBSK5503metaG_FD_65469 | JGI IMG/M metagenome (GOLD analysis project Ga0070708, IMG submission 65469) | Corn, switchgrass and miscanthus rhizosphere microbial communities from Kellogg Biological Station, Michigan, USA - KBS K5-50-3 metaG | ecosystem: Host-associated > Plants > Roots >...
GGGTGGGCGGGTCGTCGGTCGCCACGCCCGTGCTGTCTCTCCTCGGGGTCTCCGGCCTGGCCGCGGTCGCCTCACCGCTTCCCGCCACCATCCCCGCGGCCGCGGTAGCGGCGATCCCCTATGTCCGACGACGGGAGGCGCGCCCGAGGGCCGCCGCCTGGTCGCTCCTCGGCGCGGTGCCGGCGACGGTCGCCGGCGGCCTGTTGGCGCACAAAGTTGGGGGCGACGCCCTCTTGGTGGCCTCCGGCATCGTGTTGGTCGTGGTTGGCGTGCGAGTCATGCGGCCCATCGAAGATGCGGTGCGCGACGCGGGCACCCGACGCCGACTCAATCGCCCGCTGCTGGTCTGCGCGTCGGCCGCAGTGGGCCTGGCCACAGGCCTGCTCGCCAACGGCGGCGCGTTCCTGCTCATGCCGATGTACCTGCTCGTCTTCGGGCTCCGCATGCGCCAAGCCGTCGGCACCAGCCTGCTCGTCGTCGCGGCCCTGTCGGTGCCGACCCTGGCCACGCACTGGGCGCTCGGCCACATCGACTGGCACGTCTCGATTGCTCTGCTGGCCGGTCAACTGCCGGGCGGGATCGTGGGGACCCAGCTCGCGAAACGGATCACGGGCGTCGGCGTCGCCCGACGAGCCTTCGGCCGATTCCTCATCGTGTTCGGGGTCTTGTTCGCCCTCTACCGGCTCACGACGTGGTGAGGGGTGCAGTCGCCGACGAGCCGTTGCCCACCATCGAACCCTGGGCTCAGAGCTGTGGCGTTGGCGACGCGTTCAGGGCCTGGCCGCAGGTTGACGGCGGTGGCGTGCCGGCGAATCGTTGCTCGATGTACGCGTGGGCCATCGGGCCCCAGTTGGCGACCGCCTGGATGTGCTCGACGCCGGCGGGGTCCCGGAAGTAGCTGATCGTCGCACCGTGGGCGCAGTAGAAGGCGACCAGGCGGTCGAGGGGCTTGATCCAGATCAGCTCGTCGAAGATGCCGTTGTAATAGAACGTCGGCGCCTTCGGAACCGCGTGGCCGAAGGCGTTTTCGGCCACGATCTTGCGGACGCGGGGAAGGTCGAGGGCGTGCGGCTTTGTGGTCCAGTCGTTGAAGTGCGCAAAGGGTGCCGCGAACACGAACGCCGCGCACCCCTCGCTCGCCTCGCGCTGGAAGGCCTTGCCCTTGGCGTTGAGCAGGGACTCCAGGCGCATCTCCGGATAGGCGCGATCTATCGCCGTGGCCGCGGCCATCAAGATGCCGGTGGCAACGCCTCCGTCGAGATAGCGGAAGTTGTCGATGTCGAGGGAGGGAACGCCTCCTGCGGCCACGGCCACGATGTTCAGCTCGGGCGCGTACGCCGGTTGCGACTCGTTGGCGGCCGCCGACTCGAGGGCGCCCCCCGAGTAGCCGGCCAGCGCGACCGGTGTCTTCGATCCGCTCAGTCCCGCGGGACCGAAGCGCTCTACTGCCCGGATCGAGTCGAGCACCGCGTGCGCCGCCATGCGACTGACCGTGTATTGATGCTGCGGTCCCTCGGGGTCGGGGACCACGACGACGTGGCCGGCGGCGAGTTGTGGCACCGCAACGGCGCTCATCTCCGCGGCGAGGTTGCCGTTGTTGTCGCCCGTCGGCGCCATCTCGCCCTCCTGAAGCTGGTAGGAGGGCGCGCAGTCGGAGTCGAGGCTGTTCTCGGCGTCCTGCAGAGAGAGGAGCACGCGGCTGCCGGCGGGCGGCGCCCCATTGGGGACGATCACGGTGGTGACGTTGGCCACCGGCCGGTTCTTGGCGTCGTTGGTCCGGTATAGCAGCTGATAGGCGCTGGACGCCCCGCCGGCGAGCTGCGCCGCCCCGAGCCGTACCGTTACCTGCCTGGAACGGAAGATGGTCCCGGGGCGGGCGGCGGCGAGCCGGCGCGGCGGCCGGTAGAACGGATCTCCCGACGGCGGCGTCGCGGCCCTCGCCGGGACGACATCGGCAGCGACCCACACGAGCAGGCCAACGAGCATCGGGATGACGGCGCGTCTTCGCACGGGAGGAATGTTCGGCGACGACGCCGCAGAGCCTTCCGGTCGGCGATGAGTTCCTGCGTGCGGCGGCGTCTGTATTGGGGTAGGACCGATCACTCGACAAGGAGACGAGCTCATGGCATTTCGTCCGTATCTCGCCTTCGCCGGCAACTGCCGCGAGGCCTTCACCCGCTATCAGGAGATCTTCGGCGGCGAATTGGTGCTGCTCACGATGGCCGATACGCCCGCCGAGGCCGGACCGCCGCCCCCCGGCGCCAGCCCCGACGCGATCATGCACGCCGCCCTGATGGCCGGTGACGCGCTGCTGATGGGCGCCGATGACCCGTCGGGCGGCTTCGACGGGAATGTCCATGGCATGTGCGTGAACTGCTCGCTGTCCGACGACGGGGAGGCGAAGCGAGTGTTCGACTCGCTAGCCGAAGGTGGGCAGGTTCAGGTGCCGCTGGGGGAGACGTTCTTCGCGCCTGCGTTCGGCATGTGCACGGACCGCTTCGGCACGCCGTGGATGGTAATGGTCGAAGCGCCCGCGGATTAGAGGGCGTCCAGCGCGAGGAAGGCGGCGGTGGCGGCCAGCTTGTGGTCCTTCTGCCACGGTGGGCCGATGACCCGCCTCAGGTCGTCGAGCTCGGGGCGGATGGTGGTCTTGGGATCGACCACGTGAACGGGCAGACCGGCGCGCGCCGCCGCCCCCATGATCGCTTGCTCGTAAAGATCACCTTCGGCGGCGTGGAGCAGGGCGTGGGACGCCAGGATGCGATCGAGGTCGCCGGGGATCCGGCGCTCAGCGGCCACGAGCCCGATCGCTGCTGCGTCGCGCATGCCGCGTAGCGCGTCGAAGGCCTTGTCAGCCGCATCGGCCTCCACCTGGGCGATGATTTCCCGCGGCGAGACGCCCTTGACGATGGCGTGATAAGGCATGCGGGGTAGGGACTCGTCGAGCAACTCGATACGCTGCCGGTCGACGATGACGGGTCTCGCCGGGCGGCCGGAGACGGCGACGGCGACCGCCCACCCGGAGTGGCAGCGGAGCCCGACCGCAACGCGATCAGCCATCGCGAAAGACTGGCATGTCGACGTGAGCGAGCACGACAGCACCACCAATCAAGCGTTGCCCGAAGGCTCGGGGGCTTCGATGGTGCCGAGCCTCCGTCTCCTCGCCCCGAATCTGATCGTCGCCGGCGTCTTTCCGGTCATCGGCTACGCGCTCCTGCGGCCGCACGTCTCGTCCGATGCGGTTGCCCTTGCGGCCGTCCTGGTGTTCCCCGTCGCCGACATCGTCGTGCAGCGGGCGCGACACGGTCGCTTCGAGCCGATCGGCATCATCGCCCTCATCGGGATCGGCCTCGGCCTCATCGGGGCGGTGGCGCTGAACGGCAACGCCACCCTCTTGAAGGTGCGGGAGTCGATGATCACCGGCGTCTTCGGCCTGATCTGCCTGGTGTCGCTGCCGATGTCCCGTCCGGCGATGTTCTATCTCGGGCGGGCCTTTGCCACCGGCGGAGAGTCCGAGCGAGTGGCCGAGTTCGACTCGCTCTGGGATCTCCCGACCGTGCCGCGGCGGTTCCGCTTCGTCACGCTCGTCTGGGGCGTCAGCCTGGTAGCTGAAGCGGTGCTCCGGACCGTCCTGGCGTTGACGATTCCCACGCAGGCGTTTCTCATCGTGTCGCAGATCGTCAACTGGAGCGTGCTCGGCGGCCTGTTGTGGTTCTCGGTGGCGTCGACCCGTGCCGGCGAGCGCAGGGTCGTCGCACTCCTGGAGACGCCTTCTAGCTGAGTTCAGCGATCGCTTTTGCGGCGGCGGACCTCTCTGCGGCCGAGCAGTTCCGCGACAAGCGCGATACAGGCCAGGATCACGACGACCGGCACGAACAGCGACAAGCCGTTTCCGGGCGGACCCGACAAAGCGATCATCCGGCCACCGTAGATCGCCGCCGGGCGGTCCGGGCCTCGGGGGCCGAAATTTGCGAGGGCTGGGATTGCCCTCAGGGGATAGCAAGCGGGTGTCGAATAACTACAGGTGGGAGCGCACCTGCAACCGATCCGTTTGCGGCCGATGCTGCGGCACGCGATCCCGCATCTGTTCGAAGCGACGCTCGCGCCGCTGGCGCTCTTCTATCTGAGCCTCTGGCTCATCGGTGTCTGGGGAGCCCTGCTGGTGGCCCTGGGCTGGTCGTACCTGGCGCTCGCCCGCCGAGTGGTCTTCGGCCAGCGGGTGCCCGGCATCCTCGTCCTCGCCGTCGTCGGCCTGACCGTGCGCACGGCGATCGCCCTGGCCAGCGGCAGCGTCTTCGTGTATTTCCTGCAGCCGACCCTCGGCAGCCTCACGGTCGGTGGCGCCTTCCTGCTGTCGGTGCCCGCGGGCCGACCGCTGGCGGGGCGGCTGGCGGCCGACTTCTACCCGATGTCTCCTGAGATGCTGGCCAACGTCGCCGTACGGCGCTTCTTCCGTCGCATCAGCCTCCTGTGGGCCTTCGTCAACGTGGTCAACGCCGGGCTGACGATCTGGCTGCTCGTCAGCCAGCCGCTGCCCACATTCGTCATTGCCCGCACCGCGGTATCGCTGGGCTGCACCGGCGGCGCCATCGCGGTGTCCACCGTGTGGTTCTTCCGCTCGATGCGCCGCCACGGTCTTCTGAAGCCGAAGCACGCGCGGGCCGTCGCCGCCTGACGCAGTCGCAACGCCGCTACGCCGCGACTACGACCCGGCCTGCAATTCGTCGATGAGCCGCTGGGTGCGCGCCCCGAAACGACCTGGCAGCCTACGCGTCATGGACTCGCGCAACGGGACCCGCATCTTCGTGCTCGACGACGACCAGCAGAAAGCTGACGCACCCGCGGTCGTCCTGCTCGAGATGCCTGCGAACTACGTCCTTTTCCGGCACGCCCACGTCTGTCACCGCTTCGAGGTGGTGGTGAAGGGCACGCTCGAGGCCAACGGGCGCATCCTCGGGCCCGGCGACGTGATGACCGCCCGGCCGGGCGAGTTCTACGGCCCGCACATCGCCGGTCCAGAAGGCTGCACGACCGCAGAGGTCTTCGGCAGCCTTGAGGGCGTGTTTCGCGTCATGGCCGAGACCGCCGGGGGTCCGAAAGAGTTCGACTTCAGGAAGGGCGAGCTGCCGGAGGACTATCGGCCGCTGATGTGAGCAGCTCGCGGGCGGCGGCGGCCAGCGCCCGCATCCCGACAGCGTCGGCGTCCGCCTCTGAGCGGGAGAGCAGCTCCTCGGCCTCCCGGCGGTCCTCGGGCGCCGGCCGCTCGAGCAGCAGCCTGCCTAACCAGTAACGGGTGCGGGCCGTGAGCGGCCGGGAGTCGAGGCGCTCCTCCATGGCCAGCGCCGCTCGGTAATGGGCTTCGGCCTCCTGGTCGCGGCCCAGGGTCGCCGAGAGGATGCCGAGATGGCGGTCGACCGAACCGACGATGACACCGGTGCCGGCGATGACCACGAACAGGCCGGCGAAGGGCCGCATCATGTCCAGCAGTGTCTCCGCTCGCTCGCGGTCGCCGAGGATGGCGAGGGCGTAGGAGAGCAGCGCCGCCGACGCTGTCCAGGTCGAATCACGTGGGATCGCGCCGAAACCGTCGGCCGCGAGCACATCCACATGCGCGGCGGCTTCAGCGGCCCGGCCCGACTCCGCATACGCCAACGCCAGCCCCACCCGGAAAGCGGTGAGACCGGGGTTGTCCTCGACGGTCTGCAGCAGCACGGGGATGATCTCGTCCAGCCGGCCCTGCTCGCGCCGCAAGAGGGCGATCTGGGCCGCCCACGTGTTGGCGATGTCGGCGTCTTTGCCGCCGTGCAGAATCGCCTCGTTGGCGGCGTCTTCGACGTCGTCGAGCCTGCCCTCGCGCAGCGCCCGCCCTGCTCGATGCACCGCCGGGATCGTCCGAGAGAACCACCAGGGGTCGTCTTCGGATCTCTCGAGGACGGCGAGGTCGGCGTCGACGGCGGCCAGATCGCCCAACTCGAGGTTGGCACGAGTGCGGAGGCTGCGACCTTGTGACGCCAGCACCGCGTCGATCCCCTCGGCGCGCTCGATCAGCTCGGTGTAGAGCGCGAGGCGCTGGCGGACCTCGTTCGAGCCTTCGAGCGACAAGCCCCGCGCCATCAGGGCCGCGGCGATGGCCAGCGCGTCGCCGCTCTCGGTGGCGACGGTCCATGCCGCGTCGGCCAGGGCGGCGGCGCGGGCGGTGTCGCCTCGAGCGAGGATGGCGTGGCGGGCGAGCCCCGAGAGAATGCGGGCCCGCAGCGCCGGCATGCGCTCGTCGAGGGCGACGGCAGCTTCCTCACCGACGACCGCCGGTGCAGGGTCTTGACTGCCAACGGTGACGATGCCCTCGGAGAGCAGGAACAACGCGGCGCCCCCGAGACGCTCTGGGTCGTCGGCGGCCCTGGCGGCGTCGGCGGCCTGCAGCGCGACATCGCGGACGCGGTCCATCTCGTTCAGGCGCTCGAGCGCCTGGGCCAGCGCCAGCAGCAGCTCGGCCCGCCGGGCCGGGTCGGACGCGTGCTCGTGCTCGACCACCTCGAGACCGCGCTCGAGGAGTTCGACGGCCTCCTCGAACGCCACCTGCTCGATCGCTCTTCGCCCGGCGCGCACTGCGTAATCGGCCGCTCTCTCGGGCTCCCGGGCTTCGGCGAAGTGGTAGGCGAGCGCCGCGAAGTGCAGCTCGTTCGCCGGTTCCTTTTCGAGGGCTTCGCCGATGCGACGGTGTAAGCGCCCCCGCCGCGCCGCGCTGAGCTCCGACAGCAGCGTCTGGCGGATGAGGTCGTGGGTGAAGGCGTAGGTGGTGCCGGCCTCGACGAGCAACTCCGCCCGATAGGCCTCGTCGAGGGCGTCGAGCAGCGCCTCCTGGTCCGACGGCACGTCCGGGAGGCCGGCCAAGAGCGTCGGGGAGAACGCCGAGCCCACGACCGCTCCGACGCGCAAGACGCGGTTGGCGGAATCGGACAGCCGAGAGAGCCGGCGGCCGATCACATCGCGCACCGACTCGGGCAGGCCGAGCTCCCCGATGGTCACCAGGTCAGACGTCCACCGGCCGCCCGATTCGTAGACCGCTCCCGTCTCCGCGAAGTGCCGCAGCACCTCGCCGATGAAGAAGGGGTTGCCGTCGGTCTCGGCGTGCAGCGTCCCGGCCAGGGCCGCGGCCCGGTCGTCGAGGTCGTGGCCCGCAGCCGTCCGCACGAGATCGGTGACCGACGTCCGGTCGAGGCCGCGGAGCACGATGCGCTCCACGCCCTGTTCGCGGCGGAGGTCGGCGAGCATGTCTGCCAGCGGGTGGCGGCGGTCCAGTTCAGTGTGCCGATACGTGGCGATGACCAACAGCCGCCGGGCCGCGCCCGAACGCAGGAGGTGGCGAAGTAGGAGCAGCGTCGGTTTGGCGGCCCACTGCAGGTCATCGAGCACCAGCATGAGCGGCCTCGTGGCCGACGCCGTGGTCAAGACGCTGACGACGCCTTCGAACAGGCGGTGGCGCTCGGTCTCGGCGTCGATGCGCACGGGCGCGCCGTGATCCCCGTCGCGTTGACCGAGCTCGGGAACGAGGCGAGCCAGCTCGGCCGGGACCTGCCCGGGGACCGTGCGCACGTACGGGGCCAAGCCGCGGAGAGCCTCGACGAAGGGCTGATACGGCACGCCAAGGTCCTCGTCGCAGCCGCCGAGGCCGACCATGCCGTCGCGCTCGCACACAGCGCGAGCCACTTCGGCGGCCAGGCGGGTCTTGCCCATCCCGGGCTCGCCGGCGAGGAACACCATGCGCACTGATCCCGCGGCGGCGTCCTCCCAAGCGGCCAGGAGCCGCTCCAACTCCTCGTCGCGGTCGGCCATGGGGCCGGCGTCGACGGCCACGGCCAAGGCTGCCGGCAGGGGTGGCGGCGGTAGGCCGGAGTCCTGCCAGATCACCCGCACCGCGGGAACGGGCGCGGCGAGGCCCTTGAGGGGCACGGGGTCGAGGTCCTCGAGCCGCGCGTTGGCGCGCCGCCCGATCAGGTCGACGACGAGACGCGACGCCCGGATCTCGCCGCCGGCGGCCGAGTCGCAGAGCCGCTTGGCGACGACGACGGGCTCGCCGAAGTAGTCGCCCTCGTCGCGGATGGGCTCGCCGGTGTGCAGCCCTACGCGGACCGAGAACGCGGTGTCGGGATGGAGCGCGGCATGGTTGGCGATCGCCTGCTGCATGGCCACGGCCGCCGACAGCGCCCGCGTGGCCGATTCAAAGACGACCATGAGGCCGTCGCCCAGGCTCTTGACTTCGTGGCCGCCGCCTTCCTGCACGGCTTGGCGGAGCATGGCGAAGTGTGTCCGCCGGAGGCCCTCGAAGGCGTCGTCACCCAGACGGTCGAGCAGCTCTGTTGAACCGACGATGTCGGTGAACAGCAGCGTGACGATGGCCCCCGCGGGTTGCCCGTCGGACACACGGCAAGCCTGCCAGAATCGATCGTGGTGCCGGTGGCGTTGGGCAGCGACGTCCGCGCGTCGGGGCGCGGCTGGCGGCCGCTCCTGTCGACCAGCGCGATGGCGGCCACCGACCACTCCTACGGCTATGCCCTCGTCGTTCTGGGCCCCGAGATCGCCCGCTCGTTGCACATCCCGGTCAGCGCCGTCGCCGCGCTGATCATGTTTCGCGGCGTCCTCTTCTTTGCGTCCGGAGGATTCGTCGCTGCCGGCCTCCGACGCAGGGTCGTCGATCCGCAGACGCTGACAACTGCTGCGGGCGTGGCGCGCGTCGCCGCACTTCTCCTGACCGGGCTCGTGACCGCTCGGTGGGCGCTCTTGAGTGGAGTCGTCCTATACGGCCTTGCGGGCGTGTCAACGCCGTATTCGCACCACGAGCTCCTCGTCGCAACGTATGGGACGACCGGTGCGGTCACGTCCTTTCATCGCTCGGCACTGCGAATCGGCAACGTCGTGATGGCCGGAACTATCGCGCCGGTCGTGCTCATCGCCCCGTCGCACTGGCAGGCGGTCTTCGTGGTGCTTGGCCTCATCAGCGCCATCGGTCCGGCAGCGGCGCTCAGTGTCCGCACCCCAGTGTCGGCTCCGAGAGCGACCGGGCGCGCCGAAGCCGACCCGCACGAGACGTTCGCCTCCTGGCTTATCCGGCCGCGGTTGCGGATCCTGCTCCTGGGCTTCGCCGTCGGGGGCATGTTCGAAGTGCCCATGTACGTGTTCGCCTTCAACTACCTGTCGCACCGCTGGTCGGTCGGCGCGCCGAGCCGTGCCGGTCTCGCCGCCGGCTTCGAGTTCCTGGGCGTCGCCCTCGGCGCGTTGGCGGTGCGCACCCGCGTGCATCGCCATCGCCACCGGATCGCCGCCCGGCTCGTCGGCGTCACCATGGTGTCGGGGGCGGCGGTGCTGGCGGCGTCGGTCGTGGTGAGGCAGTTGAGCGGGTACGTCACGCTCTTCCTGGCGGCGATGGCGCTGTTCGGGTTCATGGCGCCGCTTCTCTTTGCCGGCACCCTGACGATGCTTCCCCCCGCCCGCCCTCACTTCTGGGGGCCAGGGGCGACCGCCGCCTTCGTGGCCATCGCCGCCGGCGCGAGCGCCGTCCTCGCATGGGTGGCGTCGACCTACGGCGACCAAGCGGCCGCCGCGTGCTTCGCGGTCCCGGCGGCCGTCGTCGGCGTCATGGTCATCGCCGCCGCCCGCACGGTCGACGCCGCGGGAGTGCCGGCGTGGTGGTCGCGCTGGCCGATCCCGGCGCCCAGCGAGTGACGCCGGGCTACTCGTCGCCCGCTATCAGCCAGCGAAACGCGGCGTGCACGAGGGGCTCGGGCATCTCGTGGCCGCCGTCGAACTCCCGGTAGTCGACGTCGTACCCCGACTCTCGCAGCGACGCGACCAGCGGCCGGCTGCAGCGATCGATCGGCAAGACCCGGTCGTGGATCCCATGGGACACGAACACCTGCGGGCGGCCGACCTGCGCCGGCGGCGCCGCGAAGCCGGGTGAGAAGGCGACGACCTTGCCGAAGCGCTCTCCGTTGGCCATGCCGAGCGATAGGGCGTAGGAAGCGCCGTCGCTCACGCCGCCGATGGAGACCCGCTGGCCATCGACCGGACAGGCAGCGAGCGCCCACTCGAGGGCGGCGTCGATGAAGGTGACGTCAGGGCCGTAGCCGCCAAGGATGATGTCCCACGTCTGGCCGCGGGACTCGGGGATGAGAAGCGCCAGGCCGGCGTCGTCCGCTGGTGCCAAGAGAGGCCGCAGGGTCTGGCGGGCGTTCATCGTCGCCCCGTGCAGGAAGACGTGTAAGGGAGCCCGCCCGTCCACGTCCGGGAGATAGACGAGCCCGTCGCGATCGTCGCCTAGCCCGAGCGGATGCGCCCCAGGCGCGAGCGGCTCGTCCACGTCCGGAACGTAGCTGTCGGCGATCACTTACGGGGATGGGTCAGTAGTGTCCCCACCGATGGCTCGACCGAGAGGGGGTGTGTGGCGCGCAGCGATTGTGACGATGGCCGTGCTGGCGCTCACCGGGTGTGGCGACAAGAAGCCGCGTCCCACCGCGGCCACGTCGAAGCAGCCGTCGACGACGCTCGAGCAGTTCATCGAGAGCACGACCACGACGATCGCGCCCAAGACCCCGAGCGACTACGTGCGCCAGGCCCTCGACATCATCCAGCAAAACGCCTTCTACGCCAGCAAGCTCGACTGGGCGTCGGAGCGGGCCAAGGTGCAGCAGATGGTTGCCGGAGCGGCGACCTTCGCCGACACATATCCGGCCATCATGGACGTGCTCAAGGATCTCGGCGACCGCCACAGCCGCTTCGCCACGCCCGACCAGGTCCGCGAGTCGTCGGGCGGCCTGCTGCCCGAGGGCCCGCCCGACGGCCGGACGCTCACTCCGGCGATCTCGTTGCTCCACCTGCCCGTCGTGTCGGGACCACAGAACTCACCGGGCGCCCACCGCTACGTCGAAGCCGCCGAGGGCATCCTGCGGGGGTCGCCGAGCGCCTGCGGGTGGGTGCTCGACCTGCGGGGCAACCCCGGTGGCAACCTGATCCCGATCATGCTGGCGGCGGCGCCACTGCTCGGCGAGGGTGACGCGGTGATAGTGCGCGACAACGACGGCAAGCCCCATCCGTTCGCGTACCGCGAGAAGAAGATCTTCTACGAAGGCAAGTATGTCGGGGGGATCGAGGGCACGATGGCGCCGATCTCCCCGGCCCCCGCGATTGCCGTGCTCACCGACCAGGACACCGCCAGCTCCGCCGAGTTCCTGCTGCTCGCCTTCCGGGTGCGGCCCAACACTCGCAGCTTCGGCGCCGAGACCGTCGGCCTGAGTGGTGGCAACGGCGTGTTCAAGATGGCCGACGGGGCCCAGATCGTGCTCACGACGACGCTGGCCGAGGACCTGCGGGGCCGTCGCTACGACGGCCCTATCGCACCCGACGAGCCCGTCGACCCCAAGCAGGCCGAGGGCGCGGCGGTGCGCTGGCTGGAGTCGACCCCGGGGTGCCGGCGGTGACCACCAGCCTGCCGCCGGAGCAGCAGGCGGTGGCCGACGCCCTGCCGCTGTACGAGATCGAGGGCGAACTGGGTCGAGGGGCGTGGGGCGTCGTGCTCGCCGCCCGCCACCGCCAGCTCGACCGCGAAGTCGCCATCAAGCAGCTGCCGCAAGCGTTTGGCTCCGATCCCGCGGTCCGCACCCGGTTCCTCGCCGAGGCCCGCGTGCTGGCGCAGTTCGAACACCCGCACATCGTCCCCATCTACGACTTCATCGAGCACGAGGGCCTGTGCGCGCTGGTGATGGAGCGGCTGCGGGGCGGCACGGTTCTCGGCCGGGCCCGGTCGGATGGCTTCACTCCTGCCCAGGCGTGCGCGCTGGCCATCGCCGCCTGCGCCGGCCTGCATTACGCCCACCGGCGGGGTGTGCTGCACCGAGACGTGAAACCCGAGAACCTCATGTTCTCGACCGACGGCGTGCTCAAGGTCACCGACTTCGGTATCGCCAAGGTCGTGGGGGGAGCCGCCACCGTGGCCACACGCGCCGGCGACGTGCTGGGCACGCCGGCGTACATGGCTCCCGAGCAGGCGCAGGGCGGGGAGCTCACCCCCGCCACCGACGTCTACGCGTTGGGCACGGTGCTGTACCAGCTGCTCAGCGGCCAGCTCCCGTACCCCGCCGACTCCAACCCCATCGCCATGCTGTACCGCCACGTCCACGAGGATCCCGTTCCCCTCGGACAGGTGGCCCCCCACATCCCCGTGGCCGTCGCCGCGGTCACCGCGAGGGCACTGGCCCGCGATCCGATGCGGCGCTACGCCGACGCTGAGCAGCTGGCGATCGGTATCGCCGAAGCGGCGGCGTCAGAATGGGGTGACCGCTGGCTCCCGGCCACGGCGATGACCGTCACCGCCACCGGCCCGGTGCTGAGCGCCGCCGTCGGCCACCGGGCGCCCGAGCTCCAGGACACCCTGGCGCCCGACTTCGTCGTGCCCTCGCCCGCAGTGGGCGGCGGGCCCGTCGACACTCCGTCGGGCCTCGTTCCCGTGAGCTCGCTCCCCGCGCTCATGGCGCAGTTCGAGTCGGGCGCGTCGCTCAGCGGGACCACCGTCGCCCCCGACGCCATGCCGCCACCGAGTCCGCAGCCCCATCCTTCCTTCCCGCCGCCCCCTTCGCTTCCGGTGCGGCCGCGGCGTGAGACCCCCTCGGGCCCACCGCCCGCGGCCCCGGTCAGGCCTCCGCCCAGGCCGCAACGACCACTCCGTCCACCGGCGGCGCCCAACCGCAGCCGGCTCGTGTTGATCGTGGCCGCCGCGCTGGCGGTGGCGGTGGTTGCCGCGGTGGTGGTCCTTTCGAGAGGGGGCGGAAAGACTTCCACCATCGAGGTGGCGACGTCGCCGTCGCTGAAGCCCGCCGACTGGAAGGCGTTCAAGGACGCGCCCACCGCCCGCCAGCAGCTGGGTGTGGCGGTGGCCGACGGGTCCGTCTGGGTGCTCGGTGGCATCACCGACAAGGCGTCGACCGCGGCCGTCGAGCGCTACGACCCCAAGGCCGACACATGGTCGAAGGGGCCCGACCTGCCCCTGCCGCTGCACCACCACATGGCGGTGACCTATCACGGGCACGTGGTCGTGCTCGGTGGCTGGATCCCAGAGGGTGAGGCGCTGAACGCCAACACCTCGGACCGCGTGTTCGAGCTGCAGGGCAAGAAGTGGAAGGACCTTCCGAAGCTCCCGCACCCGCGGTCGGCGGGTGCCGCCGCCGTCGTGGGCGACAAGATCGTGGTCTTCGGTGGTCAGGCGGCGGGCCAGCTCGTGCCGGAGACGGATGTGTTCGACGGCAAGGCGTGGACCGTGGGGCCGCCGCTGCCCACGGCCCGCGACCATCTCGCCGGCGTCTCCGATGGCAGATACGCCTATGCCGTCGGCGGGCGCGAGCTGTCGTCGGACAAGAACCTCAACGCCGTCGAGCGCTTCGACCCTGCCACCGGCAACTGGGCGGCGATCACGCCGATGCCCACGCCGAGGGGCGACGCCGCGGCTGTGGTCATCGCCGGGCGCATCTTCGTGCTCGGGGGCGAGACGCCCACGTCAGTGCTGAGCGCCGTCGAATCCCTCGACGTCCGATCGCTGGCGTGGTCTCCGGCGCCGTCGATGCCGACGGCGCGACACGGGCTCGGGGCCGCCGCCGCGGGCACGACGCTGTACACGTTCGGCGGCGCGCTGCGGCCGGGCCACACCGCCTCGGCCACGACGACCGAAGGCCTCACATTCGCCGAGGGTGC
>Ga0070708_100002713_pt1 | contig 13734 bp, 13 predicted proteins | sample KBSK5503metaG_FD_65469 | JGI IMG/M metagenome (GOLD analysis project Ga0070708, IMG submission 65469) | Corn, switchgrass and miscanthus rhizosphere microbial communities from Kellogg Biological Station, Michigan, USA - KBS K5-50-3 metaG | ecosystem: Host-associated > Plants > Roots >...
TTCGGGACGCGCCGTGCTCTCGGCGCGACGCCGCAAAGGGCGCAAAAGACTATCGGTGTGAACTCGGGCCGGGTCGCCGGGGAGACCTTCTCCCGCGACGACTGCCTTCGAAAGCGAAGGGAATTCGAAGAGTGCTACGCCTCCGGCGTCCGCGTGCCCGGACGCTTCCTCCAGCTCTTCCTGAAATTGCACGCCGGGAAGGGGAGCGCGCGGCTTGGGATTTCAATCCCTCGGCGCGCGGGCAAGGCCGTCGTCCGCAACAGGCTTCGAAGGCGGATCCGGGAGATCTTTCGCCGAAACCGGTCCGTTCTTCCGCCCTCCCGCGTCGATCTCGTGATCCAGTGCCGCCCGGGCGCGGTCAACGCGTCTTTCCGCGAGTTGATGGAGGATTACTCCGAGAGCGTCCGTCGCGCTCGGACGCGGCAGGCCAAGCCATGAGTCCTGCGGCTCGCGCCGCCTTGGGGCTGCTGGCGATCTACAAGCGGTGGGTCTCGCCGCTTCTGCCGCGAGCATGTCGGTACGAGCCCACATGCTCGGCCTACGCCCGTGAAGCCGTGCAGCGGTACGGCCTGGGACGCGGAACAAGGCTCGCCGTAGCCCGACTGCTGCGTTGTCACCCGTTCCGGCCCGGCGGGCTCGATCCCGTCCCATAAGTAATTGATGGAAAAGAGGTTAATTCTCGCCGCCGCCCTCTCGCTCGGGGTGCTGCTTCTCTGGGAGTGGCTCGTCGTGCCGCGGACCCCTCAGCGTCCCCGCCTAGCGCCCACTCCATTGGCGCCGCTGGCCTCATCGGCGCCGCTGGCCGCGACCTCCGTCCCCGTAACCCCCGGGGTGGCGGCGCCACCCGCCCCGGCGCGGCCGCTCCCGCCCGCCGTCTCGGCGCGAGCCGAGGAAACGACGACGCTTGGCAACTCCGTCCTTCGCGTCCGGCTGAGCAATCGAGGGGCGGTTCTCCAGTCTCTTGTGCTCTTGAAGCACACAGACGACGACGGCAAGCCCTTAGAGATCGTCCGCCAGGTCGCGCCGCCGGCTCCCCGACCGCTCCAGCTCGAATTCCCGTCGGATCCCGCAGCCACGACCCTCGCGGCCACGGCCTTGTACAATATTGAGATTGTATCGCCCCGTGCGGTGCGGATGCGTTATGCCGACGACCGCATCGCCATCACCAAGGAGTTCCGGGTCGGAGACGGTTATCTCTGCGATCTGGCGGTGTCGGTCGTCGGTCCCCCGTTCCTGCTCTCCATTGGCACCGGACTGCGCAACCCGACGGAACAAGAGCTCGCCTCGCGGTATGTGATGCCTGCCGTCGCGATCGTACGGACGCCGGGAGGCTTCGAGCGCCCACAGGCGGCCAAGCTCGAAAAGCCCAAGACTTGGCCGCTCGCAGAGCGGGGCTTCGCCGGCGTCGAGGACAACTACTTCCTCGCGGCTCTGATCCCGCAGGGGTCTTCCACCGCCGAGGTGGCACCAGTGCCGGGCAAGGACGCGTCGGGAAAGCCCATCGCGACTCCGGCGGTCAGCGTCGCGGGCTCGGGACAGCTTTCCGCGCGCGCCTATTTTGGCCCCAAGGACGTCGAGGTGCTCGAGAGCCTCAACCTGGGGCTCGAAAAGACGGTCGACTTCGGATGGTATGGGATTCTGGCCCGCCCGCTTCTGTGGCTCTTGAAACGCGCCAACACCTGGTTCGGCAACTTCGGGGTCGCGATTCTGGTCGTGACCCTTCTGATCCGCGCGCTGCTCTTCCCCTTGACATACCGAAGCTACGCCTCGATGAAGAAGATGCAGAAGCTCGCGCCGAAGATGAACGCGATCCGGGACAAGTACAAAAAGGCTCGGAGCGAGCCGGCGCAGCGGCAGAAGATGAACGAAGAGCTGATGAAGCTCTATCAGGCAGAGGGCTACAATCCGATGAGCGGCTGCCTTCCGATCCTGCTGCAACTGCCGATCCTCGTGGCGTTCTACAACGTCCTGCGCTTCGCCGTCGAGTTGCGCCACGCGCCGTTCGCGCTCTGGATCCGCGATCTTTCCGCCGTCGACCACACCTACGTGCTTCTCATCCTGATGATCGTGTCGATGTATGTGCAGCAGGCGATGACTCCGACGACCGCGGATCCGACCCAGAAGAAGATCTTCATGGCGATGCCCTTAGTCTGGGGCATCTTTTTCAAGGACATGCCCTCGGGACTCGTGCTCTACTGGCTCTTCTCCAACGTGCTCACGATCGTCCAGCAGACGATCATCAACCGCATGGGGGACAAAGACGAGCCGACGGCGCAGAAGCCGGCGCGGGTGCGCAGCGCGAGGGCTTGATCCGAGCGAGGAAGTCAGATGCGATACGAAGGCAAGTCGGAGTCCGACGCCGCGTCGGCGGCCGCGCAGGCCCTCGGGCGGCCGGTCTCTCAGATCCGATACCGGATCGTGCGGGACGAGCGGTCCTTCTGGGGAGGGCGCGTCGTCGAGATCGAGGTGGAAGAAGTCGACAGTCAACAGTCGACAGTCGACAGGTCTGAAGCCGAAACCGAAGGCTCGGAGTTTGAGCTTTATCGGCCGCCAGTCGCGGAGCGACTGTCGCGGCCGAAAGCCAGTCCCGAATCGAGAGTCGAGAGTGGAGTGATCGGAGCCGAAGAGCAAGGCTCCAGTTTTGAACTCTCTCGGCTCCCGGGGGCGGAGCGCCCGCCCCAGCCGAAAGTCCCGGAGGGGGCGCTGGACGAAGAAGCCTGGAACACGGTCGAGGCGACGCTGACGGAGCTCCTTTCTGCCGCCGGTTTTCTGGTGGAGCTGCGCCGACGAGAGGGAACGGAGATGCTCTTCGAGCTCATCGGCGACGACGTCGAGCCCCTGCTCGCCAACAAGGGGGAGGGGTTGAGTGGCCTGGAAGTGCTCACTGGCCGCATCGCGGGAAAGCGGCTCGGCCGGCCGGTTTACCCGAGGCTCGATGCCGAGGGCTTCCGCGCCCACCAGCGCGAGTCGTTAGAAGAGCTCGCCCGCCACTCAGCCGAGGAGGCGAAACGCACGCGGAGGCCTCAGCTTCTTCCGCCGTTGCCACCTGGTGAGAGGCGGCTCGTGCACCTGGCGCTCGCTCAAGATCCGGACGTCGAGACCGAGAGCGAAGGGGAGGGTTTCTTGAAGAGAGTGACAGTGAGGCCGAAAGCCAGCTGAGAGTCGATAGTCGGTAGTCGATAGTCGGTAGTAGAGCGAAGCTTGTCTTCCCTATCGACTATCGACTACTGACCACCGACTTCTCTCCATGCGTCCCTCGACCGACTCTTTCCTCGACACCATCGCGGCGCCCGCCACCCCGCTTGGCCGCTCGGCGCTCGCGCTCTTGCGAATCTCCGGGGCCGAGGCGCGCCGGGTCCTCGCCGTGGTGGCCCCCGAGCTGCCGGCGGATCTGCCTGCCCGGCACCCCCTTCTGGTTTCCTTCGTCGACACCACGGGCGAAGTCATCGATCGGGGACTCGCCACGTTCTTTCCCGCCCCCGCGTCCTCGACGGGCGAGGATGTCGGCGAGATTTCCGTCCACGGCAGCCCCGTTGTCGTCGAGCGGTTGCTTTCGCTCCTTAGCTCCGCGGGCGCGCGCATCGCCCGGCCGGGGGAGTTCACACAGCGCGCGTACCTGTCGGGCAAGATCGATCTGGTGGAGGCGGAAGCCACCCGCGAGCTGATCGAGGCGCGCACACCAGCTGCCGCGCGCGCGTCCGCTCGCCGCCTGGAGGGGCGCCTGTCGCTGCGATTCGCCCAAGTCCGGGAGGATCTGCTCTGTTCGGCGGCGCAGCTTGCAGCGACGATTGACTTCGCCGAAGACGTGGGAACCGAGATCCCGGCCGGCGCGCTTTCTCGTCTGGCGTGCGCCGAGCGCGCGCTGGCGCAGCTGTCGGAGACGTACGAGACCGGCAGGCTTCTCTCCTCGGGTTGCCGCGTGGCTCTCCTGGGGAGCCCCAACGTCGGGAAGTCCACGCTCTTCAATGCGTTGGTCGGGAGCGAACGCGCGATCGTCACCGAGGTCCCGGGGACGACGCGCGACACCGTCGAGGCCTCAATCGACATCTGCGGTGTTCCCGTCACGCTGGTCGACACGGCCGGGCTGCGCGAGACGTCGGATCGCGTCGAGAGGATCGGTGTGGAGAGGGCGCGCCAGGCGGGCGAGTCCGCTGATGCCATCCTCTACGTGTTCGATGCCGCTGCGGGATGGTCGGCCGAAGACGACGCGGCTGCGGCGGCGTTGGCGGAAAAGCTGATCATCGCCGTAGCGAACAAGATCGACCGTCTGGCACCGGGGAAAGTTCCGGAGCGTGGACTCCCGCTTTCCGGGCTCGACCCGCAGGCGGCGGGCCAGATCAAGGGCGCGCTCGAGCGGACGGTCGCGTCGCGAGTCACGACGGAGGCATCCTCCGAGGTCCTGGGATCGCTGCGGCAGAAGGACTTAGTCGACCGCGCGAGGGCTGCCGCCGCTGCGGCGCTCGAGGCGCTCGAGGCAGGGGATTCGCCCGAATATGCGGCGACGCACGTCCACGCGGCCATCGATGCGCTGGCGGATCTGGTGGGGGAGACGACGAGTGAGGATGTCTTGCAGCGGATCTTTTCCACGTTCTGCATAGGAAAATGATCGCTCCGATGACGCGGACGGGGGGACAGGGCGACGGGGCGACGGGGGGAAATGAGGGGTCGACCACTCCCCGTCCCCCAGTCCCCCCGTCTCCCCGTCTCGGCCTTGCGCCATGAAGTTCGAAGTGCTTGTCATCGGCGGCGGCCATGCGGGCATCGAGGCCTCGCATGCCGCGGCCCGCATGGGGCGTCGCACGGCACTTCTCACAGGCGACGCCGCGGCGATCGGCCGAATGTCCTGCAATCCAGCGATCGGGGGGCTCGCCAAGGGGCAGCTCGTGCGCGAGATCGACGCGCTCGGGGGCCTGATGGGAAGTCTCGCCGATCGCGCCGGCATCCAGTTCAAGGTCTTGAACCGTTCGCGTGGTCCCGCGGTCTGGGGGCCTCGAGCGCAGTGCGACAAGGGCCTCTACTCGCGGCTCGCGCGTGAAGCGTTGGCGGGGACCGAGAACCTGACGATTCTCGAGGGGATGGCCGACGATTTTCTCGAGGACGAGCGCCGCGTCACCGGAGTCGTGACCGAGGATGGGCGCCGGGTGGAGGCGGAGGCCCTCGTCGTGACGACCGGCACCTTTCTGCGCGGCTTGATGCACACGGGGCAGCGCCAAACCGAAGGCGGCCGAGTGGGAGAAGCGCCGGCGCGAGGCCTCTCGTCAGGGCTCGCTCGCCTGGGGCTCGCGCTTGGCCGCTTCAAGACGGGAACGCCGCCTCGCGTGGCCCGCGACAGCGTCGATTACGAGGCCTGCGAGCCACAGTCGGGTGACGAGCCGCCGGTCCCTTTTTCGTTCCGCACGGGCCCGCTCGTTCTCGATCAGGCTCTCTGCTGGTTGACGTCGACCAACGAGCGCGTGCATCGCCTGATCCGGGAGAACCTCCACTTGAGCCCGATGTACTCCGGGCAGATCCGCGGCATCGGGCCCCGCTACTGTCCTTCCGTCGAGGACAAGGTTGTCAAGTTCGCCGAGAAGGAAAAGCACACGCTCTTTCTGGAGCCGGAGGGGTGGCAGAGCGAGGAGATCTACATCAATGGACTCTCCACCTCGCTTCCGGAAGACGTGCAGCGCGCGATCCTGGCAGAGATCCCCGGGCTGACGCGGGCGCGCATGATGCGCCCGGGCTACGCTGTCGAGTACGACTTTTCCTTTCCCGACCAGCTCTCGGTCACGCTCGAGACGCTGGCGGTCCCGCGGCTCTTCCTCGCGGGGCAAATCAACGGCACTTCGGGTTACGAGGAGGCCGCGGCGCAGGGGATCTGGGCGGGAATCAATGCGGCGCTGGCAGCAAGGGGGGAAGAGGCCTTCGTCCTGGACCGGTCCGAGGCGTACGCAGCCGTCATGATCGACGATCTGACCAGACTCGGTCTCGAGGAGCCCTACCGCCTCTTCACATCCCGGGCCGAGTACCGGTTGTTGCTGGGCGTCGATACGGTCCTCCCGAGGATTCTTCCGCACGGAAGGCGGTTGGGTCTCATCACCGACCTGGAGTACACGGAAGCGATGCGAAGCGAAGGGCGGCTCCGATACGCGGAGGAGGAGCTCGGCCGGCGAACTCTTCTCCCCAATCGGGAGACCCGCGAAGATCTCCTCGACCGACTCGGGATTCTCCTCGAAAATCCGACTACAATATATAAATTGTTACAGCGCCAGGACCTGGACGTCTCTCGCCTCGAATCGCTCGCCCCCGACGTGCTCGCTCCGCTGACGCGCGAGGAGAAGAGCGTGCTCGAGAACCGCGCCCGCTACGAGGGATACATCCGCCGCGAACGGGAGCGCCTCGAACGTTGGAAGCCGCTCGAGTCGCGACGGATCCCCGAGGGATTCAACTACGCCTCGCTCTCGGGCCTTTCCCGCGAGGTCATCGAAAAATGCAGCCGCCGCCGCCCGCGGACCCTGGGCGAGGCCAGTCGCATTCCGGGGGTGACCCCGGCGGCCGTCGCGATAATCTCGGCGCATGTTGCCCGCGGGGGAGTTCTGCCCGCCTGAAGCGTTTCGGAGGCTCCTGGAGAAGCGTGTTCCCACCTTCGGTCTAACTCTTTCCGGCCTCGCTCTGGAGAGGCTCTCCCGCTTTCTGGCGAAGCTCGATCGCATGCGGCGGCAGACGAACCTGACCGGCCCGTTGAGGACCCAAGAGCTGGTCGATCACGCCCTGGAGTCCATTCTGGGAGAGAGGCTTGTGCCTCCTCGAGCCGAAGTGATTGACATCGGTTCAGGAGCCGGGTTCCCGGGCATTCCGCTCGCGATTGCGCGGCCGGATGTGTGCGTCACACCGGTCGAGCCTCGCCGAAAGAGGCTCGAGTTTTTGAAGGAAGCTTCCAAGGAGGTCGGCCTCGTCAATGTTTTCGCCCATGAAACGAGCGTCACCAACCTCGGGAAGGACTTTGCCGACGTCGCCACCGCTCGCGCAGTCGGCCAGATCGATGAAATCCTCGGCCAGGCTCCGTTCTTGAAACCGGAAGGCCTCTTCCTCGCCTGGACGACGAAGGCAAATGCCCAGAGGCTCGCCCGCCGTCTCGAGCGGCATTTTTCGCCTGGGGAGCGGCTCGCGGTCCCGGAGAGCCAACACAAGGTGATCGCCTCATTTCGCAAGCATGTTCCCCGTGGAACAATGGAATCGAAGACGTCCGATTGAAGGCTGGCGAATGCAGGCGGCCGGCCGGAGAAGCCGGTCGAATCTCAATCAATTTGGTTGGAATCGACGGTCTTCAATCATCTAATCTGCAGTCTCCATGGGCCGCATCATCACCATCGCCAATCAGAAAGGGGGCGTGGGAAAGACCACGACCGCGATCAACTTGGCTGCTTCCCTGGCGGCGCTGGACCGGCGTATCTTATTGATCGACTTGGACGCGCAGGCTAATGCCACCTCCGGGCTCGGTTTTCCGCGGGAAAAACAGGGTCCCGACTCCTACGACGTTCTCCTCTCCGGGACAGCCGACGGCGCCGTGCGGGAAACGGCCTTCCCCAATCTCTGGCTGCTCCCGTCCGGGCGGGATCTGGTCGGCGCGGAGATCGAGCTGGTCGACAAGGCCGACCGCGAGACGCGGCTGAAGGAGGCCATCGAGCCTCTGCGGGAGGCCTACGAATTTCTCTTCGTCGACTCTCCTCCTGCCCTTTCCCTTTTGACCGTCAATGCCTTGACGGCGGCCGACGCCGTGCTCGTTCCCATCCAGACGGAGTACTTTGCGTTGGAGGGGATGACGGCGCTTCTCGAGACGGTCGACCGCGTGCGGGCAGCCTTCAACCCCTCGCTCGAGGTGGAGGGAATCGTCTTGACGATGTTCGATGAGCGAACTAACCTCGCCCGCCAGGTCACGGAAGACATTCGGCAACACTTCGGAGACCGCGTTTTTAAGACGGTAATTCCGCGCAACGTGCGGCTGGGGGAGGCACCCTCCTTCGGCAAGCCCGTCCTCGCCTATGACGTCAAGTCGAGGGGGGCGGAGGCTTATCTGGCGTTGGCACGGGAGTTCCTGAAGCGCGACGGAGCCCGCCGGTGACGCGCAAGCAGGCTCTCGGGCGCGGCCTTTCGGCCCTGCTTCCGGGCGTGGAGGACGTTCCACGGGGAACATCCGCGCGCGAGGTCGAAATCGATCGGCTGGTTCCCTCCCGTTTTCAGCCGCGCCGCCACTTCGCGGAAGAGAGACTTTCCGAGCTCGCCGCCTCGATCCGGGAGCAGGGGGTCGTTCAGCCGATCGTCGTCGTGCCGCGCGGCGAGAAGTTCGAGATCGTGGCAGGGGAGCGCCGCTGGCGCGCGGCCGCTCAGGCGGGCCTCGCGCGGGTGCCAGTCGTCGTTCGGGAAAAGCGGTCCGACAAGGAGCTGCTGGAGATCGCGCTGGTCGAGAACCTTCAGCGCGAAGACCTGAATCCCCTGGAGGCCGCAGCGGCCTACGCGCGGTTGAAGGAGGAGTTCCACCTGACGCAGGAGGAGGTCGCCCGCCGGGTCGGCAAGGACCGCGCGACTGTCGCTAACAGCCTGAGAATCTTGAAGTTACCGTCGAGCGTGCGGGAGCGAATCCTCCGCGGAGATCTTTCCGGAGGCCACGCCCGAGCGCTCGCCGCGGTCGGCTCGGCCGACGATTGCGAGAGGCTGGCCGAGGAGGTGGTGCGTCGGGCTCTCTCGGTGCGACAGACCGAGAAGCGTGTGGCGTCCCTGATCGCAGCGCCAAGGCTCCGGAGGGAAAAGCGGTGGGATCCGTTCACCCGCGACGCCGAAGAGAAGCTGGGCCGCCGTCTGTCAGCGCGTGTTCGGATCGTCCGGCGCCGCCGCGGCGGCAAGATTGAGATCGCTTTCGGCTCCGAGGAGGAGCTCATCGGGCTTTTCGAGCGACTGAGCGGGAAGAGCTGATTGATTCATTGATCCATTGACTCATGGGTTCATTGACTCGTGCCCCAGTCCAACAATGAATCAATGATTCAATGAGTCAATCTCCAAGGGGGATAGAACATGAGAGGCAAGACCGACGGAACGACCCTCAATGGCTTCATCGACCGGGGGAGTCACTTCTCCGGCGAGCTGACCTTCGAGGAGACCTTCCGCATCGACGGCCGGTTCGAGGGAAAAATCCGCTCGGGCAGCGAGCTGATCTTAGGCGACAGCGCAGAGGTCTCCGCAGAGATCGAGGTCGGCCGGCTCTCCGTCAACGGCACGTTGCGCGGTTCCGTGCACGCCTTCGAGCGCATCGAGCTTCTGGCTCGCAGCCGGGTCTACGCGGATCTATCTTCCCCGGTTCTGAAGGTCGAGGAGGGAGCCTTCTTTCAAGGGTCCTGCAAGATGAAGGAGGCTGTTTCCTCCAACTTGATCGAGCTCCCTGGCCACGCAAGTCATTGACTCTACGCGACTTATCTTGACGCAGCAGTCTTTGGCCGTAACTGAGTCGGCTCTGACTCGACTCTTCGCGCGAGACTGTGCTATTGATCGCGGGCTTCGGGCTAACCGGGGTTCCGTTCGTCTCGGGCCGGGTCATCCCACCCGGCGAAGTTTTCAAAGCGCATGCTGAGATTCAACGTCACCCTTCTGTACGTCTTCATCGCTTTCCCGATCGCCTACGCGATCCTGAAGCGCTTCCTCTTCGTCCCGTTGGGCGCGATTCTCGATCAACGCGAGCGCGACGCGTTGACCGCCGCGCGCGTCCATGCGGAAAGCCAGGAAGAGCTCGCCAAGACAATCGCACGGGTGGAACAGGAGCTCTCCCGAGCCCGGCAGGAGGCCTTAAAGCAGCGCGAGCAGCTGCGCGGGGAAGGGCGCGCGCACTTGGAGAAAAAACTCGCCGAGGCGCAGGCCGCGGCGCGGTCGGCAATCGAGCACGCCAGCCGCGAGATCGAAGGACAGGCCGCCCGGTCCTCCGCGGAGTTGCCCGGGCGCGTCCGAACCCTCGCCCGTGAGCTCGCCGAGAAGATTCTCGGCCGGAAGCTCGCGGCGTGAGGGACCTCCTCTTCTCGGCCATTCTTTTCCGGTTGGAGGGGGAGCACGCCGGGCCCTTGGGCATTCCCGTCGTCATCTGGCAGGCGGTCAACCTGATCGGGTTTTTGGCCGTCCTGCTGTACTTCGTCGCGCGCCCGCTGACCAACCTCTTCCGGCAGCGGCAACTCGAGATGGAACGGCGCTTGAAGGAAGCGCAGGATCGCCGCGCCGAGGCTGCCCGGCTCGAGGCGGAAATCCACGAACGGATGGCCCGGCTCGATCGGGAGCTGGCAGAGATCCGCGCCCGCGGAGTCGCCGAAGGAGAGGCGACCCGCGCGGAGTTGATCCGCCGCGCCGAGCAGGAGGCCGACAGCGTACGACGTCAGGCGCAAGAGGAGATCGGCCGGCGGCTCGAATCGGCCAAGGCCGAGCTCCGGCGCGTCGCGGCGCAGCTGACGGCGACAACGGCGCGAGAGATCCTCTCCGGCCAGATGACCGAAGAAGACCGGCGGCGCCTCTTCGAAGAGAGCGTCGCACGGCTTGAGAGACGAACATGAGCGCTTTGACGCGCAGCTACTCGCAGGCCTTCCTCGGTGCTGCTCCGCGTGGCTACGACGTCGGAGAGTTTCTCGAGCGGGCGGGGGCGATTCGACGGGCGATCGTCGAGCAACCGAGCTTGCGCGCTTTCTTCGCGATCCCGGCGGTGCCGGCCGACGCCAAGGCGAAGGTGGTGGAAGCGCTCGCGCGCAAGACGGGCTTGGATGAGTTCGGGCGCCGATTCCTGGAAGTCCTCATCAAGAACCGGCGGCTGCTAGACCTGGGGGCGATCCTAACGGCGATCCGTGAGGAGGCGGACCGCGTCAGCGGCGTCGTCCCCGCGCGCGTCACGGTCGCCGCGCCGATCGGGGAGGCGGAAGGCAAGAAGATCTCCGATGCGCTCGCGCGCACCGCAGGGCGGCCGGTGCGCCTGACGACAGAGGTGGATGAGAAGATTCTTGGCGGATTCGTGGCGCGGATCGGAAGCTCCGTCTTCGACGCTTCGATCCTCCGCGAGCTCGAACAGTTCCGAGAACAAGCGAGCGAGGGAATAAAGGCCTGATATGGAAATCAAAGCGGATGAAATCACGGAGATCCTGAAACAGCAGCTCGCCGGGTACGAAAAGGCGATCGATGTCGCCGAGGTGGGCACGGTGCTGTCGGTCGGTGACGGCATCGCCCGGGTCTACGGCCTCGACAAGGTCATGGCGGGCGAGCTCGTCGACTTCGGGCACGACCTCTTCGGCCTGGCTTTGAACCTCGAAGAAGACAACGTCGGGGTCGTGCTGCTGGGAGAGTCGAGCGAGGTCAAGGAGGGAGAGGAAGTCCGCCGCACGGGACGGATCATCGAGGTCCCGGTCGGTCCGGAGCTGGTGGGCCGCGTGGTCGATCCGCTCGGCCGCCCGCTCGACGGAAAAGGACCCATCGCGGCCAAACAGTTCTATCCGATCGAGCGTGTTGCCCCGGGCGTCATCGCCCGCCAGCCCGTGCGCGAGCCGGTTCAGACGGGACTGATGGCCATCGACGCCATGATCCCGATCGGCCGCGGCCAGCGCGAGCTGATCATCGGCGACCGGCAGACGGGAAAGACCGCCGTCGCCGTCGATACGATCATCAACCAGAAGGGGAAGGGGCTCATCTGCATCTACGTCGTGATCGGCCAGAAGAAATCGACGGCCGCGCAGGTCGTCAAGACGCTCGAAGAGTACGGCGCGATGGAACACACCATCGTCGTCGCGGCGAGCGCCTCGGACCCAGCGCCTCTGCTCTACGTCTGCCCATTCGCCGGCTGTGCGATGGGCGAATACTTCCTCTACAACAAGCAGCATGCGCTGACGATCTACGACGACCTCTCCAAGCACGCCGCGGCGTATCGCGAGATCTCGCTGCTGCTGCGCCGGCCGCCGGGACGCGAGGCCTATCCGGGCGATGTGTTCTTCCTGCATTCGCGCCTGTTGGAAAGAGCCGCCAAGCTCTCGGACAAGAACGGGGGCGGGTCTCTGACGTCGCTGCCGATCATCGAGACACAGGCAGGCGACGTCTCGGCGTACATCCCGACCAATGTGATCTCGATCACCGACGGGCAGATTTATCTCGAGACCGACCTCTTTTATTCAGGCGTCCGGCCGGCCGTCAACGTCGGGATCTCCGTCTCCCGCGTCGGTGGCAACGCCCAGATCAAGGCGATGAAGCAGGTCGCGGGGACCCTCCGGCTCGATCTCGCGCAGTACCGCAACCTTGCGGCGTTCGCTCAGTTCGGCTCGGACCTGGACAAGGCCTCGCAGGCGCAGTTGAACCGCGGCCGGCGGCTGGTCGAGTTGCTCAAGCAGGCGCAGTTTGCGCCGATGGACGTCGAGCTGCAGGTCGTGTCGATCTTCGCAGGGACCCGGGGGCACCTCGACTCGCTGCGGGTGGAGGCCGTCCCCAATTTCGAATCGGGTCTTCACCAGTTCATCAAGAGCGAGCGGCCGGAGATTCTCTCCGCGATCCTCGGCACGGGCAAGCTCGAGAAGAACACGGAGGAAGCTCTCGCCGCCGCGATTGTGGAGTTCAAAGACCGCTTCGTCAAAGAGAATGCCGACGCGGTGGCGGCATGATGAAATTTCGAAATTCGAATTTCGAAATTCGAATGTGATCCATGGCTTCCCTCATCGACATCCGACGGCGGCTGCGCTCGGTAAAGAACTCGCAGCAGATCACCAAGGCGATGAAGATGGTCTCGGCGGCGCGCCTGCGGCGGGCACAGGACCGCGCCATCGCCGCGCGGCCGTATGCCAAGGCGCTGCGCGAGGTGCTCGCCTCGGTTTCCGCCCGTATCCGCGAGCTGAAGCATCCGCTTTTGGCCGAGCGGGAGGAGAAGCGCGTCGCCGTTCTCGTGGTCGCCGGCGACCGCGGGCTGGCTGGTGCCTTCAACGCGAACATCAACCGCGCGGTGGGGCAGCTGCTCGCGAGCAAGTCCTGGGAGTCCGTCACCCTGCTGCCGATCGGCAAGAAAGCGCTCGACTACTGGCGCCGCCGCAGAATGACGCTTGCGGAGAAGACCTACGCCGGCATCTTCGCGAGGGTCGAGTACGCGACCGCCAAGGAGATCGCAGACGCGCTCGCCGCCGCGGTCGCGGAGGGGCGCCTCGACGCGGCGTACGTCGTTTACAACGAGTTCAAGTCGGTGCTCTCGCAGATCGTGCGCGTCGAGCGCCTGCTGCCGATCGCGCGCGGGCAGGCGGCGATCGCAGAAGCTCCAGCGTCCGGCGTCGAGCCCCTCTTCGAGCCCGACCCCGAAACGATCCTCGCGCGACTGCTTCCGCGGTATCTCGAGTTTGCGATCTTTCGGATCCTGCTCGAGTCGGCCGCGGCCGAGCATGCCGCGCGGATGACCGCGATGGACTCGGCGTCGAAGAACGCCGGAGAGATCATCGATTCGCTGACGCTGACCTACAACCGGGCCCGCCAGGCCCGGATCACCAAGGAGCTGATCGAGATCGTTTCGGGAGCGGCAGCGCTGGAGTAGTTTTCAGTTTTCAGTTCACAGTTTTCAGTTTGATATCGGAACTGATAACTGAAAACTGATAACTGACAACTCAGGAAAGAGGTTCAAATGGCAGAGCAGAACGCGGGTCGCGTGGTCCAGATCATCGGACCGGTGTTTGACGTCGAGTTTCCCGAAGGACACCTGCCCGCGATTTACAACGCGGT
>Ga0070708_100002714_pt1 | contig 13733 bp, 20 predicted proteins | sample KBSK5503metaG_FD_65469 | JGI IMG/M metagenome (GOLD analysis project Ga0070708, IMG submission 65469) | Corn, switchgrass and miscanthus rhizosphere microbial communities from Kellogg Biological Station, Michigan, USA - KBS K5-50-3 metaG | ecosystem: Host-associated > Plants > Roots >...
GAGTAAAGTGCAGCTGGTGGTGAGCGCCGATCTTCGCCGCTGCGTTCTGGAGATCGCCCTCGCTGACGATGTTGTAGCGTTCGAAGACTGAGCGGCTTCGATGCCCGCTGATCTGCATTGCCACCCGCTCGGGGACGCCGGCCCGCACCATGTTGCGAACGGCGGTCCGGCGGAGATCGTGAAACAACATTCCGGGGACGCCGGCCAACCGGCAGGCCGTCTGCCATGAGGCGAGGAACCGAAGAATCCGCTTGCCCTTTCGGTGGAACACCCACGGGATGATGGCGCCCTTTTCTCGCTCAAGCTCCAGAGTTGCCGCATGCTGAGCGCGGAGGACTGCCAGGAGTTCGACGGAGCAGTAGGCGACTCGGCCTTCGCCGTTCTTGGTCGTGCCGGGGTCGAGGCGAACGGAGCCATCGACGAGATTCACCTGCCGCCACTCGAGGGTAATGATCTCCCGTAGCCTCCACCCAAGCTCGTAGGCGAAGCGGGCGACGGGCTGAACCTCGGGTCGCAAGTATTTCAAGAGGGTCTTGAACTGGCCGGGCTCGAAGAAGCCGGCCCTCGGCGGCGCCTCCTTGAGCGTGGGGATGTCCGGGACGTGGTCCGTCGATAGGAGCTTGGCCCGGGCTCCCAACTGGAACATCCGCTTGAGGGCGGCGAGTTCGCGGTTGATGGTGGCATTGGCGAGGCCGGCTTGCTGCCGTGTCTCGGTGTAGGCTCGCACGTGCTGGGTGGTGATGTTCACGGCTCGGTAGCCGCCGAAGTATTGGGCGAGATGCGCGACGCTCTTCTCGGCCTTGCCGACTGACCGCTTACCATTCACGCGGTAGTCGGCAATGAAGTCCCGGGCGAGGTCAGTGAAGGTGAGCTTCGGGGTCCGCAAGGCGGGCGAACCGCGCTGGTCCACTTCCGCCTGCCGCTGGCGCAGCATGGAGAGGGCCTGATTCCGGTCGTCGGTCTCGCAGGATTCGCGAATCCGGTGCCCGCGGATACAGGTGTCGATATGCCAGATCGTCCCGCGTCGCCGGAGCCCGTCTTGCCTCACGCTACCCCTTCCGGTACGGCCTCACGTATTGCTTGATCAGCCGTTCCACCAATTCCGTGGCGGAGGTGTCGTCGGCGAGGGCGGCCTGCCGGAGCGCGTGCAGGGTCTTCGTATCCAGGTAGACGCCGAAGCGGTGCGGCCGGGCTGTCCGGGTCGGTTCCTTGCGCCGTCGTCCCATCGCATAACCTCCTTGTAGTGCTATAGTACTTTAGTGATCTTCAGCCCGTCCACCGCGAAATCTGGGGGCGTGGCCGCCCGGACCCTGGCTGTGGGAGGACGGGAGGCCTCTAAACTGCTCATAAATTGAGAGCTTTTCTTCATTCCGCTCATCCGAGGCTAGTTCCTCCCCCGTTCGGCAGAATCCTGCTCATTTCCCACCCTTTTTCCGGCGGATTTTGGCCTTCACGAACCAAGTCGGGGCAGGAACGGCGTGGTCGACCACCGCCCGGAGCCACAGCGAAAGCAAACGATGCGAGACGGCACGGGAGTAGCAGCTCCCAAGGGCTCAAGGGTTGCCCGTGGCGACCGTCGTGATGGTCGTCGTCACTAGCCTGCTCGATTCGCTGACCCGCACCGCGAATCGACGAGTTGGGTCGTCTCGTCCCGGTTGGCGTTCCGCCTTCTCGTTTTGGAGACACACCTATGGCTCTTGCCCGCGCCCTCGAGCACGTCCCAGCCTGACAAGGGGTGTCGTCGGCGTAGCGTCTTACAAATGATCGACCATCGTGACGCCGACTCTCAAGCACGGATACCGCACGTCCCGGAGGTAGTAAGCGGGGCCCCGCTTCTTGCTATAGTCCTCAGCCGTGAATTTGAGGTCGTGTTCGAAGGTACGCCACATCATCTCGGCGAAAAGCGCAATCGGATCGACGCCCTTCCGAGGGGTGAGAAACAAATGGACGTTCAGGTTCTTGAGACTGACCTCAAGAAGGCCGGCCCAGTATGTCTCCTTCTGAAGGAATGTCATAAGCTCAGATAGCCAGGCATCATAGAGCATCGGACCCGTGTTGCCCTTAAAAGGGCAGTAATAGACCCAGACCCCGTGCCAGGGGGCGAGGATTCCCCTGACTAGCTTTGTGCGCACTGTGCTTGGATAGAACAGTCCGCGCTCGGTACCCATGATGAGGTTGCGCAACGCCGGTGGCATATACGCGCGCATGGATGTGACTGCCTCGCGATCCTCTCGGGTCGGCAGCGCACCACTTGAGTCTCGCGGCAATGTGCTCGACGATTCGGCTGGTCGACCCTGCCTTTGTGGAACGTTGCCGATCACGGAGCGGGAGTCCTTTTGCGAGGTTGTTCGGGGGTGTTTCGTCGCCATCATGTGCTCCTTTCTATACGTCCTGTGTGGTGTTCAGGATGCGACAGACCAAGAAGATGTGACGTGTTCTGTGAAGTGATGCATGACCGACGGGAGGACGGAATGAGACGAAATCCTATGTCGCGTTCGACTCGAAACCGCACGTGCCTCCCGTCTACCGCGGTCTGGCGGCCCTTTAACGCTCATAAATTGACGCGTTTCTCCGCACAGACTGTCCGGCCTTGTTCTTTTCTCCCTTTCGGCAGAATCCTGCTCATTTCCTACCCTTTTTCTGATGGATTTTGGCCTTCACGAGCCGAGTCGGGGCGGGCCGGCGATTCGGGTCACGGAACCCGTAGCGGAAGCAGTCCAGCGGGACGCGGTACTGCCGCGCGATCTCTCGCCCCTCGATGAAATGCCGCCGGACTGGTGTATAGCCCTGGCGCTCGGCTCGCCGCCACACACGCTGATGGCAGCTGTAGACGTGCACGATCTTCTCGGCGCTGTGCCATCGGAAAATTGTTTCCTTCTCAGCCTTGCGCACTGCTCAACCTCCGTCAGTGGTGCTGGTCCTGGGACTAGCCGTTCCGCCAGGTCGTACGCTCCTTCGCCTGTTCGACCACCCGCCCGAGGTCCCGCACGTCGATCCGGAGGCGCCGCGTCAGCCGTACCGCCGGCAGCGTCCCGGCCCGGACCAATCGCCGGATCGAGGCGACCGAGAGGCCAAGGAGCTCGGCGGCCTCGGCGAGGCTCACCAAACGACGGTTCGGGCGCTGAGTATGCTCAGGTCGTGCTTCAGCATTGGGCCTGGTCGGGCCGGTGCCGACGATGCGTGTCATGGATTAGAAAGCGGGTTGGTGTCGCGCGAGACAGCGTAAGGCATTAGTCCACTCTCTTCGGGCCACGCTCGCGGCGGCGCTTCGCGGGAGAAGGCTGGGAGGCTTTCGGTGTCGGGGCGAACGTCTCACCGTCTGGCGGCAGTTTAGCGATGATCGCTGGCAGCTGAGCGAACAACCGACGGACCATATCTGGCGGCAGCTCGATCCCCTGCGGCATGTATGCGCCATTGCGCATTTTTCTGATGTCTAGAAACAGCTCCCCTCGGCGGTAAACCAGGCGGACCGAGACTCGGGCGCCGTTCACGAGTCCCAAGTCCTCGAACACTGCAACCACACGCTCCTCCATGTCTGTCCCTCCTCGTGTTGGTGTGGGTGAAGAATGCAGACATCCCTGTACGCGCTGTCGGGTGACTCAGTCAGCACCTCGCATCACTCACGTTGATCTCGGAGCATTCGTCGCGTCGCCGCGCTCTCCTGTCAGAAAACCAGTTGCAATCGAACACGTCGGCCAAAGCGCCGCCGCGAGGAGGAACGATTACATGACGCAAAAACGCCCGGAGCAATGGAGGTCTTAGTGGCAGAATTACGTCTCGAAAGGCGAGCGTTCTACCCCCCCGACCGATGGAGAGAGCGAGATCTACAAACGCGCTGCCGAGAGAAGAGCTCGAAGTATGGAGGGCCCTATAGTGGGGATTCGAGTCGCCTGCGACCAAAGCAGCGGCTAGAATTGAGCCCATGGACGCCGAGTCCCGGTCGAAGGGCCAAGATGGCAAGGGACGGCCACGCCTCTCGAAGACCTACGACTATGACAGGGCGTGGCTTGATCGATCCTGGCGAGGGGGTCAAAGTGAGAGCAGGGATACCCGTAGTGCTGCGAGCGGCGATCTGGTCGTCGCCTGGGAGCGTGTGGGTTTAAATGCCCAAGGACTGTATCTTCATCTGCATCAAGCTGGGCTCGCGCGGATCCAGTACGAGCGTCGTCGTCAACGTATCGCTGACGAGAAGAAGGTGGGGGCGCGCGAGAGGCAGCGAATGGGCCGCGTGCTGGACGGAGCCGAACCATTGATCCAGCTGCTGAGCACCCAGGCGGATGGCGCGGAGGATGCCGACCGGAGCAAAACCTTAGAAGGATTGGAGGCTCTGATTGCGCGGTACCGAGCAGATCTTGATGTCGTACATGCGGAAAAGCTCCCGCGGAATCGGCCTGGCGAACCATGGCTGACCGACCCCGTGCTGATACTAGCCGAGCACCTTCGAGGGGTGGGCCTAGGTTGGAAAAGAACCGTGCGCCTAATATATGACGCGTTCAAGGCGGTCCAGATGGCCGACGTTGTCACGCAGGACGGCATCTGGTCGATTCTCCGGAGGGCGAAGGCTCGGACGCCTGACTTTCGGGGGAAGCTACTACCGACAAAATGCGCATGGTGTGGTTCAGGACCAAGCGGCATCGGACAAGCGATCGAGGACATGAGTTACGTGCTGGCGAACGCCAGCCCCGAAAGGCTCGAGCGATTGGGTCGGAAGTTCAGGGCCGGGAACCGGCGGATTCTTCGGGAGGTCCAGCGAAAGCTCGTAGCGCTATCGAGAAAGCAAAGACGGGCCCGACGTCAGCTAAACGCCAGAAGGCTCCGAGAGGACCTCGAATATGTCCGCAAAGTGTACTCCGAGCTCAGCCCAAAGAAGTTGTAGTCGCTCGTTCGATCTAAAGACCGAATCATGGTCTTCTCTGAGAGGATGATGAAGTATCGAAGCCTGAGTTGGATCCGTGGTTCACCCTTCTAAAGGGTGTGAACCACTGAACCAGGCTCACTGATTCAATTCCCCCACACCTTGGTATGCGAACTAAAAAATGAACAACGGTCAGGGCTTATCCGGAGAATCAGGGCGTTGGTGAACCAGCGTGAACCTGTGAACCAAGGTACCGGCTGCCGACTTGCTCAATCAGGTGGCTCCGTTTGGCATCGGCAATCAAGCGCGTCGCCGTCGCTTTGCTCACCATAAGTTCAGTCTGCACCGCATCCCGCAGAGCCGAGTAGCGGATGTCGGTGGCCAACCGAACCACCGCGCCGAGCCGCTCGGGAGGGCCCGGCTCCAGCCAGAGGGCTGCCGTGGGTGTGAGGGTGAGCGGCGCCGGATCAGCCGCGTGCCGGAGTTGAAAGCTGAGGACATACTCGCCCCGAATGCGGTCCAGCATGAGCACCGAGTCGGCGGCGGCGAACAGGACCGAGGAGCCTCGGAGGCGCTGCCCGCCCTCGCGCTCGGCGCCAGTCGGTTTGCCGGTATGGTGAACGAGCCAGACGCTCAGGTGCAGAGTCTGGATGAGGTCATCGAGAAAGCGCACGACGGCGTTCATGTCCTGAGTACGATTTTCGTCGCCGGTCAGAAAACGAGCCAAGGGATCGACGATCAGCACGTCGGGTTGATGCTGAGCCAGGAGCTGGCGGATCCGAGCCTGACCGGGCGCGGTATCGAGCGGGGCCCGGCGATCGGAGACGACGAGAAACGCGTCGCGCTTCAGGAGCGGGCCCAGGGCCTGGGTCATGAGGCGGAGGCGCGTTTGAAAGTGCCGCTCGGCAATTTCGGCTTGGAGCATCAGGACCCGGCCTGGGGCGGTTGCGAAGCCGAGCCAGGGCGTGCCGGTCGCGATCCGGAGGCCGGCGCCAGTGACCAACGCGGTCTTGAAGACCTTAGGCGGGCCGCCGAGGACGATCAACGACTCCCGCTCGATGATGCCGGCGACCCAGCCGGGCGTCTGGGGGTATTCCTTAGCGAGTAGGTCGAGCGCATCAATCGCGACAGGCTGTCGGACCAGTTCACGCCGCGCAATGCTCTCCACGCACTTCCGGACGTCTGCGACTGGGAACGGGGGACGGCAGCGCTGGGCGAAGGTGTTGCCGAGGATCGCTATGGTCGTTGCTGGATTGACACCACAGCCGAGGAAGAAGCCCGCTAACCGGGTACACGTCGAATCCCGACTGCCTTCCGGGACCCCCTCAAGGAGGGCTTCGGCCACCCAGCCACCCGGCGCCACGATCGGCATGCGGTCGTCCGGTGGCGACCCGATGAGTTGGATGAGCCACGCAGGCGGTTCGGCGAGGGGAGCGTCCTCAGGGGCGACGAGCCACCCGTAGTGACGGCCGGTTCGGTGGCGCGAAGGCGGGACAACGACGTATCCTCCCTTCGCTCTCAAATCGAGTCCCGGCAATTTCCGCGTAAAGTTTCTGACGTCTCCGCCAGGGTGCTTGAACCACAGATGCTCGCCATCTCCGGTTGAAACACGCCACGTCCGTGGGAGTGGACCAAGACCCTGCAGGGTGTCCGCACCTTCGCGCCCATCGATATCCAACACGATGACCCCGCTGATCGCACCCGTGACCACGCCGAGGTTGGCGCGGGGCCACCGACGGGCCCAATCACGGATCTCTCGGACTGTCGGACGGCGGTCTTGGTATTCCTGCCACCGGAGCAGCGGGGTTTTTCCGTTATTCTCCTCGTCGACCTTCGCTGAAGGCGGCAAGTCTGGACGGTGGAGCGGAATGACTGAGAGCCCAAGGTCAAGGAGTCTAGTCGCCTCCTGGAGCCAGTTGTTCGCCCGCGCTTTCATCGTGACCCTGTCAGCCGGGGCATCGAGCGCGGCGCCGCAACAGGACCATAGGTCGTGGCACGTGCTCCGGTCGGAACGCACCGCGGTCGGGCGAAGCAACGGCCTATTAACCGATGGCCGCGTTCCTCGGCCATCTCCGGCGAGGACGCGGAAGCCAATAGGAGCGCGGTGTGCTGCAGGAGGATGTACTGTGAGTCACAGCTTTTTCGCCGTCGCGCTCGACGGCCCGTCATGAGTGTGCCTCCTCATGCGTCAGGGCGAGTCGCTCAGTGCGACAGACGAAAGCCGACGATGGAACGAGCGAGGGAACGGGTGCCAAATACCCCATACAGGCAGACTCCTTTTAGAGAGCCTGGCGTGTGGGGTTGGCTATGCGCCGTTTGAAGTGGCGCGGCCGTCGTGCTGGTGCCTTGGTTCCGGCACGGAGCGGCGATCAGGGGTGTTTCCACCCGCCCCAGAGGAAGTGGCTAGTGCCTTACCCTGAGGTTGGCCTGGCATTGCAGCGTCCGCGACGCCGGCCAGCCGATCGTTTTTCTACACCCGGGACGATTCACGTGTCAAGCGGACGAGAAAGACGGGCCCGCGCGGCTTCTGGACGGACACCCGAGGCGCTCGCGAGGCTCACCTGGTGGCAGCTGGGGGTGGTCTGTCTGCCGTATGCCGGGACCACGGCGGTCGACACGCTCGGATGGCGGTTCGCTTTTCCCGGCGATCCCGCGCCGTTCCATTGTCTGGTGGGGGCCCGGCTGGCGGGTGAGGCGCTGACTGCGTTCGGCTCCACCGGTGGCGAACCGGTAAAGGTGTGGCTGATCCGGCGCGACGTGGCCTACGAGGAGAGCGTGCCGTCGGTGGTCATCGCCAAGACGACGATCACGATCGCGCAGGCGCTGTGCCTCCTCATCGGCGTCGGGCTCGCCTGGACGATGCTGCCCACCGACTCGCGCGTGATCGGGGCCATGCTCTGGTTGCTCGTGGTCGAGGTGGTGGCGGTCGCCGGCTTCGTGGGAGTCCAGGTCGTGGGCATCGTGAGCCGGGCGGGCCGACTGCTTCGAGTGGTCCGGTGCCGGGACAAGGCCACTGCGACGAGTAGGGTCGCCGAATGCTGCTGTCCCCCCCCCGTGTATCTTGTAGGCTCGCACACAGCGTCGTAGCACATCTGGCCACTTGACGGCTCTCAGGACTCGCGTGAGCATCGGGATGTCTCCGTTTGTTGTCGGGCTCGCGCCCAATCCGCCCCTCTGGGTCATGCCGTCGGCATCCGGCTTGCGAAGGGCCCGCGGTGAGGATGAAGTGGTGAGGACGACGTAGTGGGACACACAACCACACTCAGACGGGCCTCAACGGCTCGGTCCGGAGGGCCAAGGCATGGGCTACCGTCACGTGGTCGGCGCGATGCTCGCCGTGACGCTGTTCTCGGGGATCTCCAGCGCCGAGTCTTCAGCTCGTGTCCAGATCGAGGAGTTCTTCCGCCGTGCGACGGCGATCCTCAGCGAGGACACGGACGTGGATCGGGCTCGGGACGACGTCCGCGGACTGGCCCACGCTCTGTTCGATGGCCGGCGAGCGGCCCGCAGTGCTCTGGGCGCCGCGTGGGACCAGCGCACCGGGCCGGAGCGGGAGGAGTTCTCGCGGGTATTCACCGCGGTGCTGGAGCGTGCCTACATCGACATGGTGCGGGCCCAGCTGCCCCGGGATCGGCCGCCGGCCATCGACGTGATCGCGGAGGACATCACCGGCGAGCGCACCGCGACCGTCAGGACGAGAGTCCAGGCCAAGGACGGCCGCGACGTGCGGATCGACTACCTGATGACGAGACCGGACCGGGAGTGGCGGGTGCACGACATCGTGATCGACGGGGTCAGCCTCGTCGAGAACTACCGGGCACAGTTCGCCCGGGTCTTGCGTGCGTCATCCTATGCCGGGCTCGTCGAGCGGCTCTTGACGATGGCGGGCGCAGGCGAGCCGATCACGGCGGCGCCGAGAGACGGCGCGCGCCCCGGCGACGTCGTGGTCTATTTCGACACGGGCCGGGCCGAGCTCGGCCCGGCTGGCCGCCGTGACCTTGAGGCGGCGGCCGCGTGGCTGGTTGCGAATGAGCAGGCCGGGGGGCTGGTCGAGGGGCACTCGGATCAGCAGGGGGATTCCCAGCTGAATCAGACACTCGCCGAGCACCGAGCGTACGCGATTCGCGAGCATCTCGTGAGCCGCGGTGTCGACGCCGACCGCCTGGTTGTCGTCCCCTATGGCAGCCAGCGCCCGATGTGCCACGAGCCGGTCGACGCGTGCTGGGCGCAGAACCGCCGGGCCGTTGTCCGGCTGACGCCCTCGATGAGGCCGGAAAGAACTTCCGATCCGCGCGTTCCTTCCCGGTGACGGCTCCCTGAAGTCGCGCAGGAGGCCGAAATCTGGCCCGATTGATGGCCCTGGCATCGTCAAGCCCGCGATCTGGATGACGAGCGTTGCGCTCGACACGAGACGGTGGCTCAAGCGATCGACGACAAGACCCGTCACGAGCCGCCCAATCATACCCGCCGCCGTGGTTGCGCTCACGACAGCCGCTTGGGGGGTCAGGGCTCTTGACAGCGCCGGGCGCTAGCGGTTTCCTGTAAGTGACGGGGCTGAGGCGCCGGCTCTCCGTCGTGACGTGAACAAGTCAGGAGATCAGATGGAAGACACTCCACCGGACTCAGCAGGCGCGCTATCGGGCGCCATTGGCTCCTGAAAAGCGCGCAACACTAAGCGCAGAACAATAAGCGCCCGGCTTTTGCTGGGCCATGCCCGGACCCGAGGGTCCGGCGCGCGCAACCCGCGCTCGGAGGCGGAGCACCGGTCCCGCCTCCGAGCTTTCACTTTCTGCGCCAACGAAGTCAAGACCGCCCTGCCCTGCGCGGGGCCGTGCAGGTACTGGCCCGTAGGCCGCAAATCTCGTTGGACCACTATGCTGTGACTCATGACGCTGCTTGGCTCCGCTGGACCGCCGAGAAATCCAGTCCGATTCCCATGCTCTCAGTCTCAAAAGCCGAATCCCGCCGGGGTAGCGTCGGCCGACGCATGGGCCGCACTCGCGAGCACACTACGCGTGAGACGAGGTCAACCCCGAAGGTCAGGTTGCTCGATTTCAGTGGAGGGTGCGGTGCGGCCCCCGATTTGAACCAGCGAGACTGCTCGCCGCCGACGCTCCAGGCGCGGGGCGGATCAAGATGGCCCAGGCTATCCTCGTCGCTTTTGAGGGCACCAGGATTAAGAGGCCTCGTCGTGAAGGGCAGCGGGACTACCTATCCTGAGCCTGGTGTGGTCCAACTGCCTGCCAGGGCTCACTTCTTCGGGTCGAAGGGCGACCGTGTGACAAGGATTTGTGACGGGGGAGCCGGACGGCTGACCAGAATGGTCCAGGCTGAAGCCGGATTGGCGAAGTGAGTTTCCCCCCTAGGGGCCGGCACCGAATCTTCAACCTGGGGTCAGCGGCTTCAGCAGGCGGCCTCCGGTTTCCAGCTGGAAACGGTCAAGGTGAACTGTGCTGACCCCGGCCTCGCCTGAGAACCAATCGGGCATCGCGACTGCTCGCGGCGTGAGCCCTGGGACCGAGGCGGCCATTAGCAAGAGACCGAAGGGTCCTCGAGAGGTCGGCCAGCGACGTTTCCTAGGCGTAGTTACTTCCGGCGATGGAGTCCGGCCAATAGGACCACCACCCGAATCACGACCCCAAGCCCCTGCACCCATCCAAAGCCGGGATACCGACCTAAGGCTAGTTGATCCGCCCCTCCGGTGATGACGGCCAAAAGCACACCAAGACCAATCAGGGTCCACGCGAAGGCTGGCGTTTGGATAGTCGCCTCCTTCGTCTCGCTACTCGATCACCTGATCTGCCCGCTGCAGGAGGGACGGGGGGATCGTGAGCCCGAGGGCTTTGGCCACCTTTAGGTTGACGACAAGCTCGAACTTGCTCGGACGTTCCACCGGCAACTGTCCCACGCGGGCACCCCGGAGGATCTTGTCGACATACGTGGCGGCGAGCCGGAACATCTCGGTTTGACTCGGCCCATAGGCCATCAAGGCTCCCATTCCGGGAAACATCGTGAATGGACTGATGGTCGGCATCCGGTATTTCTGCGCTTGCTGAGCGATCTGCCGCAGATTGTTCGAGATCAGCGGCGAGGTGAGCACCAGCATCGCCTGGGCGCGTCCGCGGGAAGCCCGGTCCAGAGCCGATGTGATCTCCTCGGCTCGTCGGATGCCGAGGGTATTCAAGGTGACACTGGCCATGCGCGCTGCCTCCTCGGTGGCCCGAAGCTGGGACTCCCCGACTTCCGGCTCCCACAGCACGCCCACTCGCTCGAGACTCGGCAGGGTCTCCTTAAGCAGCTGGAGCTGCTTGCCGCTGAGCTCCGGCAGATCCAGGAAGACGCCGGTGAGGTTTCCTTCAGGCCGCGCCAAGCTTGCCACGAACCCACTCGCGACGAGATCACTCTCGAGGTCGAGCCCCACGATGGGGATGGTGCTCGTGGCCTCCTGGAAGCTTCGAATGGTCCGCGGCCCGGTCGCGAGAATGACGTCGACCTGGAGCGCCGATCGATCTGCTCTAGACGCATTGCTCGGGCCCACAATCACCGAAATCGACTCGCCTCACCTTCGTGGTGGAGGTCGTCTGATCCGCGGCGAACCTGCCCGATCCTGGCCCAGAAGCCTCCCGCCAGCTCCAAAGGCGGGAAGGATCGGGTTCGGGTTAGCCTCAGAGGGCGGCTACGGCCCGGAGGATCTCCCCGTCGGGAGGGAGCGGCCGGATGACCGGGCCGTCACTGGACGTGCCCACGTAGGCGCCGGTTTCGCTCCATCGGACTACCCCCTCGCGGTCCACTAGGAACAGCCCGGCGTCCTCGTCGGTCAGCAGCACCGGCATTTCTCGAAGCCCGGGCCGGATCCCGACGTCGTCCGGCTCTGGCACGTCGGCGCGCCCGCTTGACGTCCGGTTCTGGACCGCGCTGGGTTTCTGCCCTGTGAGCCATGTGGGGATGTATTGGTTGATCGCTCGTTTCCGGGAGCGAGGGTATCAGAAGTCGCGGATCCTGGGAGTAGATATCGACGGAGTGTTGAACAAGCATCGAGAGCAGTTCTGCCTTGTGCTTGAGGAACGGACAAGTAAGCAGCTTACGGCGGACAGCATTATCCGGATTCCTGTCCACGAGATCCCGAATTGTAATGTAAGCGCAGAGGACGAGCGGGCAGTGTTCAACTGGCCCTCGTACTGGACCCAGATGCCGGAGGTGGAGAGCGTGGGAGAAGTTGTTAAGAAGATCCGAAATGAGCTCGGTTTCGACATCTGGATCTTCACCCATCGCCCATGGCCGCGCCCCGAGTGGTATCGCAAGGAGCGGGCTGATGAGTATAGGGTCGCTTGGGAGGAAGCGTCTTGCTGGTCGCAATACGCAATGGCGCGGTCCGTGCGACGTCTCGAGAAGTGGCTAGGTGACCGCTGGATCCCTGAAGTATTGGGCTCGCGGCCGATCAGGTCACTGACGAAGACCTGGCTTCGGGAGAAGGAGATACCCTACGAGAAGCTCATTATCGAACGAGGCAACACCGATTCGAGGGACCCCTTGTTCGCGACGCGGAATAGATTCGTCATATCCGCAAGGAAAGAGATCCGGGCGTTTGTCGAGGATGACCTGAACAAGGCAAGGCGGTTGGCAGATGTGTGTGAGGTCGTGTTTCTCGTAGACCAACCATATAACCAGCTGTTAGGGGGAGAGCTCCTGCCAAAGAATGTGATTCGTGTAAAGGAGTGGATGGATATTTATGTTTACCTTCGCCGTGTCTTCTGAGATCTCGGAGCGCGCCGAAGCTGTTCTGAGTTCGGCGTGCATGGACGTGAGTGTGTTGAGTAATTGGGAGCGGCAGAAACTATGTTGCGTCTTTCCGAGGAAAATGAGGCGTGTTGTCCCCACGCGATCCACCTTCCTAGAACACGGTGCTCTCAGAATACTCACGGAGACGAACTAGAGTACCGCGTGGAACAGGTGCTCGGAAGGACGAGGAGTTGGTGAATACGGGTTCTCTGGGGAGTGCTTGACGGGATCACCGATCGGGGCGACCATAGCGCACCATTTGACCGTAGGGTAGTAGACGTCCGGTGGAGGGTGCCGACGGAAGTCCTGCTAACCGCGCTCCTTGTGCTCCTGGGAATCGGGCTTCTGATCGGCGCTGGGTATCTCGTGGTAATCGGAGCTGTCGTGGCTCTGACGATTGTTGTTGGATTGTGGCCAGCTATAGTCGGCATAGGCCTAGGTGTGCTGCTTGGAACGTTCGGTTTCACCAACGCGGGAGTCCTGGTCGTGCCGGCGGGAATCGGCGGTGAGATATTCTGGCTCAGGAAGGGCTCAAGCGACTCGGGGGGTTCTTCGGAGCCGTCCCGGAAAACGCTATACAACAAGGATGGTGACCCGATCGGCTACGTAGACGAGTGAGCGGATTGAGGTTATGACTCAGGAGGAGCCTGACACGGGTCAGGCCATTTTTGTTTCTAGTGGGGATTCCGGCGAAGCTGAACGCTATTTCCGGAGGGAAGCCGAACGACATTCCGGGATGAACCCGAACACCATCGGAGCGTAGCGACGCTGGCAATTCGATTGTGCAAGAAGTGTTCGCCTTCGTCAAGGGAAACCTGTCCGGAGCGCAGCGGAGGGAAGAGGTGTGGCAGGATAGCGACATGGTCGACCCCAATCTGTCATCGCAGACCATGAACGATTCACCGTTGCGTGAGATCTACGTCAGCACGGATATAGAAACCGACGGACCGGTCGCGGGAAAACACTCCATGCTGAGCATTGGATCGGCAGCCTATCTGGCCGACAAAGAGCTGCTGGGGACGTTCTCCGCCAACTTGGAAACGCTGCCCGCATCGGCCCCGGATCCCAAGACCGCCGCATGGTGGGCCACACAGCCGGA
>Ga0070708_100002715_pt1 | contig 13732 bp, 17 predicted proteins | sample KBSK5503metaG_FD_65469 | JGI IMG/M metagenome (GOLD analysis project Ga0070708, IMG submission 65469) | Corn, switchgrass and miscanthus rhizosphere microbial communities from Kellogg Biological Station, Michigan, USA - KBS K5-50-3 metaG | ecosystem: Host-associated > Plants > Roots >...
GGCACTAGCCAGATCTCCAGCTCACGTTCTTGTGTCGAATTGGCATCGCACACGTGCCCGAGTCGACACAAGAACCGATCGGGAGTAAGCGGTGGAGCTACGTTGTGCCCAGCAGCTTTCGGGGCAGCGAACGTCCGGCGAGGTCCGCAGGTCGGGGTTCCTGCTGTCGAATCAACCTTTTGACGAATCGACGATCTGACGATAGTCTGAGGACCACCATGCGAATCGTGACCATGAACACGCAAGGGCGGCTCACCGTGCCGGCCGAGACCCGTCGCGCCCTTGGAATCGAGGGGTCCGCGGAATTCGAAATCGAGGTCGACGAGAAGAGCGACGCGTTGATCCTTCGACCCGCGATCGTCCTCCGCCGCGAGGACGCCTGGGCGTACAGACCCGAGCACCGTGCGCTGCTCGCCAAGGCCCGCGCGGATTCTCGCCTCGGACGAGTCAGTCAGCTCACCGAGTCCCAACTCGCCAAGCTCGGCAAGAAAGAGCGGTGAAAGAGCGGCGGTGGCGGACGGCTACCGAACCCTCGATTTCACCGCGACGTTCCTCCAGACTTTCGCCGGCAAGGCCTTTTCCGCCGCTGACCGCAAAGCGTTCCTGAAGGCGCTGCGACTGCTCGACGACAACGAGAAACACCCATCACTCCGTGTCCACAAACTCGAGGGAGACCGCGAGGGCTTGTGGTCCGCGTCGGCCTCCGAGGTCCTTCGGCTCACGTTCGAAAGACTTGATGGCGGCCGCAAGCGGTTCTTGACTTGTAGCAGGCACTATGACGCGTGACCGACAGCCTCAGAGCTAAACGCTGCCGAAGCGTCTCCTCCGCTTCTGATATTCGCGCACCGCTTCGAAGAGGTGCTCGCGGTCGAAATCGGGCCAGAGAACCTCCAGGAAAACCAGTTCTGCGTAGGCGCTCTGCCACAGCAGGTAGTTCGAGATGCGCTGCTCGCCGGAGGTGCGAACGAACAAATCGACGTCGGGGAGCTTGGGGTCGTAGAGATGCTTCTCCAGCGTCTTGTCGCTGATCCGGCTCGGGTCGATCTTGCCTTGGGATGCTTCCGCGGCGATCGCGCGCGCGGCGTCGACCAACTCGGCGCGCGAGCCGTAGTTGAAGGCGACGGTCAGCGTCATCTTGGAGTTGGCGCGCGTCATCTCGACGCTTTCGTCGATCTGATCCAGGATCCGCTTCGGGATCTTGCGCTCCCGGCGACCGATCCAGCGCATCCGCACGCCTTTCGAGTGGAACTCGTCGCGGCGGCGGCGCACGAAACGCTCGGTGTCGTTCAGCAGGAAGCGGACCTCGCTCGGTGGCCGGCGCCAGTTCTCGGTCGAGAAGGCGTACACGGTGAGATGGCCGATCCCGAGCTCGAGCGCGGCGTCGACGGCTCGGGCGACCGCATCCTCACCGGCGCGGTGACCGTCGGTTCTCGGCAGGCCGCGTTGTTTTGCCCAGCGGCCGTTCCCGTCCATCACGATCGCGACGTGGCGAGGGAGCGCCGACAGATCGATCCCTTCCAGAGTTCGTGCGCGACGCGGCACCGCTCGGAGCCTTGACTTCAGCGCGGGACGTGCGCCCAGGCGCGAAGCGGCCGGTCGAAGTGGTATTCGACGTAGGCCCTGACCAGTCCGCTCGCCTCGCGACGCGCGTCGTCGGACGCGTCGACCGTCCACTCCTGCTCGAGCAGGTGCGCGAGGTACGGCACCGTCGCCTCGCCGACGCGCACGGCCGTGGCGTTCCGGCACGAGGAACACACCAGGCCGCCCTGCGCGACCGAGAAGCGCGCGTGCGGGCCCGGCCGGCCACACGACGCGCATGCGCGCAGGTGCGGGCGGAACCCGGCGATCGACGCCATGCGAAGCAGATACGCGTCCACGACCGACGCCGGCTCCTGACCGTGGCTCAGGGCGCGGAGCGCGCCGAGCAGCAGCATGAACTGTCGCACGTTGCGCTCGCGTTCCTCGGCGACGCGGTCGGTCGCTTCGAGGATCGCTTCGCCGGCGGCGAACCGGACGTAGTCCTCGCGTATGCCCCGGAACGACGTGAGCGTCTCGCACTGGGTCACGATGTCGAGCTCGCGCCCGCGGTAGAGCAACAGGTCGACGTGGGTGAAGGGCTCGAGCCTGCCGCCGAACTTCGACTTCGTCTTCCGCACACCCTTCGCCACCGCGCGCACCTTGCCCGAGCCTTGCGTGAAGACGGTCACGATACGATCGGACTCACCCAAGCGCATCGTGCGCAGGATGATGCCCTGTTCCTTGTAGAGCGGCATGGCCGAGGCGATTCTAGCGGCCGCTACCCCACCCGCTCGTTCGCCGCGCAAGGAGTCGGTGGCGGAAGCGAGGGCAGTGGATCGGGCGTCGGCGGTGCAGCCGCTCCGCGGATCGTCGAGTGCGGGAAGATGGTGACCTGGCCGGCGGCGACGATCACGCTGATCCGATCGAGGTTCCGCGGCGCGGAATAGCGCAGGACGACGCCGGTCGAGTCGTAGTACGGGCCTCCCGAGTCCCCTTCGAACCAGTGATTCGTCGGGCACCAATGGATCGGACCGCCGCCGGGCGTGGTTGCGACCCCCTGGTAGCCGTCGACGATGTTGCCGTCCCGCACCAGGAAGATCCGGACTCCGTCGACCAACCGGAACGAAACCCCGCCCGACAGAGCCGCCAGAGGTTCGGCGGCGGCGGTCAGCCCGCCCGGCGGCGTCGGGGTCGGCGTGGTCGTGTCCAAAGGAGTGCCGCCCCCCCGGGGGATGAGCCACGCCGCCGCCAGCCCCGCGAGAGCGGCGAGCGAGATCTTCACCCGAAGTGGGATCGGGCGACGCCTCCGCCGCCGGGTACCTCCGTTAGTAGCCAAGCTGCGCGATGGCGCGGGGGTCGCGCTGCCAGTCCCGAGCCACCTTGACGGTCAAGCGGAGGAAGATCTTCGTTCCGAGGATCCATTCGAGTTCGCGCCGGGCCCGCGTACCGACCTCTTTCAGCATCGCGCCGCCCTTGCCGATCACGATGCCTTTCTGCGAATCGCGCTCGACGTAGACGATCGCGTGGATCTCCGTGACGTGGTCGTCCCGGTCGACGATCTCTTCGATCCTGGTTGCGATCGAGTGCGGGATCTCTTGCCGGGTCAGCTCCAGCGCCTTCTCGCGGATGATCTCTGCGATCAGGAACTCCCGCGGCTGGTCGGTGAACACGTCGTCGGGGTAGTACTGCGGTCCTTCCTTCAACAGGCCGACGAGCAGCTCGCGGAGCTCGTCGACCTTGCTCCCGTTGAGCGCAGAGATGGGGATGATCTCGCGCCAGGACCCCATCTGCTCGACGGCGGCCAGCTGCGCGACCAGATCCTTCTGCCGCACGGCGTCCATCTTGTTCACGACGCAGATCGCCGGCGTTTCGAGCTTCAAGATCTCCTCGGCCACGAACCGGTCGCCGCTGCCGGCCGGTTGGGTCGCGTCGACCATGAACACGACCGCGTCGACTTCCTTGAGCGTCCTGCGCACGACATCGTTCAGCCGCCTGCCGAGCGCCGTGTGCGGCTTGTGCAAGCCCGGCGTGTCGATGAAGACCATCTGCCAGCCGTCGCCGGAAAGGACGCCGCGGATCGCGTTGCGCGTGGTCTGGGGCTTCGCCGACGTGATCGACACCTTGCGATTCAGGAGCGCGTTGAGCAGCGTCGATTTCCCTACGTTCGGCCGTCCTACGAGCGAGACGAAGCCCGAGCGGTACCCGGGCTCAGCCCTCACGCTCCACCTCGCCGTCGAGCTCGGGGCCCTTCGTGACGAGCACTTTGGCGATGCGGCGGCCCTGGACCTTCTCGGCCCGGAACGTGATGCCGTGCAGCTTCACTTCCTCCCCGCGCGCCGGCACCTTGCCGAGCAACGCCGCCATCAAGCCCCCGACCGTGTCCCACTCCGCGTCGGGAAGATCGACGCCGAGGAGCTCGGACAGCTCGTCGGTAGGCATGGATCCCTTGACGCGCATCGTGTGGTCGTCGACCGGCTCGACCAGCGGCTCGCCGCGGTCGTATTCGTCGGCGATCTCGCCCACGATCTCCTCGAGCAAGTCCTCCATCGTGACGAGCCCGGCGACGTCGCCGAATTCGTCGACCACGATCGCCATGTGCTTCTTGTTCTTCTGCATCTCGCGGAGCAGCTCGGCGAGCTTCTTCGACTCCGGCACGAACAGCGCGGGTCGCGCGATGCTCCCCGCAGTCGGTTCTTTTCGCGTCCGACCGTTGTGCAGGCGCCGCATCACGTCCTTCGCGTAGACGATCCCGGCGATGTTGTCGATGCTCTCGTCGTAGACCGGCATCCGCGAATACCCGTGTTTGAGCATCAGCGTGAGGACCTGGCGAACCTTCGTGTCGGACTCGACGGCGACCATGTCGGGTCGTGGGACCATGACCTCGCGGACGACGGTGTCGCCGAACTCGAAGATGGAATGGATCATCTCCTTCTCTTCTTCTTCGATCTGCTGCTCCTCGACGGCGACCTCGGCCATCTGGCGGAGCTCCTCCTCCGTCACGAACGGTCCTTGCTTGAGGCCCTTGCCGGGGATCACGACGTTGGCGATGCCGATCAAGGCGCGCGCGAGGGGGTGCAGCAGCGGCGCGTGCCCGAGGGCGTGGATCAGCGGAGCGAGGCGAAGCGCGACCCGGTCGGTGTGCTGAACGGCGAACGTCTTCGGGGAGACCTCGGCGAACACGAACACCACGACGGTCATGATCACGGTCGCGAGCAACTCGCCGAGCGGCCAGTTGTGACGGATCGCCGCCGCGGTCGCGAGCGTCGTGGCCGTGATGTGACAGATCAGGACGATCAGCAGGACGACATTGAGATACCGCGCCGGATTCTCGACGATCCGCAGAAGCGCCACCGACCCCTTACGTCCTTCCTCGTCCAACGTGAGTGCCTTGACACGCGTCATGCGCGTGATCCCAACCTCGGCGGCGGCGAGGAAACCCGCCACCACGAGCAGGCCCACGATCCCGAGGACGGTCGCGAGATCGCCGGTCACGATGCCGCCCGCGCTTCGCGCAGGATCCGCTGCTGGGCCCTCGCCATTGCGATCTCTCCATCGGCGTCGGCGTGGTCGTAGCCCGCCAGGTGGAGGATGCCGTGGACGAGGAGGTGGTCCAGCTCGGCTGCCCGCCTGAGACCCAGTTCGCGCGCCTGCCGCTCGGCAACCTCGACGCAGATCACAACGTCACCGAGGATCGCCGGTGCGTGGGCATCCAGCGGGTCCATCGCGAAGGAGAGTACGTCGGTCGCGCGATGCTCGCCGTCATAGCGGCCTTTGAGCTCCGCCATGCGGGTGCGATCCACGAGCGCCACCGAGAGCGCGTGTCCCACCGGCACACCCGCCGCATCGAGCGCGTGCACGGCGAGCCGTTCGATGGCCGCGACGTCGACCGGCCGTTCCTGCTCGTCGGCCACGGCAACGCGCGGCGTGGATCCGCCGGGGTCGTCTGGTTGGATCATCGATCCTCGTCGAAGCGACGATACGCCTCGACGATCTCCTGAACGATCTTGTGCCGAACGACGTCTTTCGACGTGAGGTAGACGAACTCGAGGTCGCCGATGTCGGTCAGGATCTCGCGCACGATGTTGAGACCAGAATGCGACCCGGCGGGGAGATCGACCTGCGTGATGTCTCCGGTCACGACGACCTTGGATCCGAAGCCGAGCCTCGTCAGGAACATCTTCATCTGCTCCGGCGTGGTGTTCTGCGCCTCGTCGAGGATGATGAACGAGTCGTTGATCGTTCTTCCGCGCATATACCCGAGCGGGGACACCTCGACCGTGCCGCGCTCCATCAAGCGCGACAGCTGTTCCGGATCCATCATGTCGTACAGCGCGTCGTAGAGCGGGCGCATGTACGGGTTGATCTTCTCGTACATCGTGCCGGGCAGGAAGCCGAGCTTCTCCCCCACTTCGACCGCCGGCCGGCACAGGATCAGACGCGCGACCTCCTTCTGCTGGAGCGCCCGAACCGCCGCAGCCATCGCGAGGTACGTCTTTCCCGACCCCGCCGGGCCGATCGAGAACGTGATCGTCGAACGGCGGATCGCGTCGACGTAGCGCTTCTGCCCGACCGTCTTCGGCCGGATCGCTTTCCCGCGGTGGGTCAACACTGCGTCGGAGAGCACGTCGCGCGGCCGGGCCTCGGAGCCCTTCACCATGTCGATCGATTGCTCGACGGCGTGCGTCGTCAAAGACTGGCCGTCATCGAGCAGGACGATCAGTTCCTCGAACAGCGTCGCGACACGATCCGTTTCGGTTTTGTCCCCCGAGATGGTGATCTCGTTCCCGCGGACGAGGATGGACGCCGAGAATGCGCCCTCGATCAACTTGAGGAGTTCATCGCGCTGGCCCACGAGACTCACCATCGGGTGGTGCCCGGGGACCAGGATCTTCACTCGTTCTGTCGTTGCCACCCGGTCTCCTGTACGCCGCATGGTGCGGCGAAAGCCCCCGTCGAAGGGGGCCTTCCAAGGATTATACCCACCGCATCGTGGGGTCGATCCTCTAGCCCGGCGGCCAGGCCATCGCACGGCCGCCCAGCAGGTGGAGGTGCAGGTGGAAGACCGTCTGCCCCGCGTGCGGGCCCACGTTGGCGACGATCCGGTAGCCCGACTCCGCGATCCCCTCGGAGACGGCCAGCTCGTTGGCGACGGAGATCAATTCGCCGAGGATCTGCCCCGAGGAAGCGTCGAGAGAGGACACGTCCTTCACGTGGTCCTTCGGGATCAGAAGGATGTGCGTCGGCGCCTTCGGGTTTACGTCGCGGAACGCGAATACGCCGCCGCGGTCCGCCACGACCGTCGACGGGATCTCCCCCGCTACGATTGTGCAGAAGAGGCAGTCGGCGTCCCTCATCCGACCCTCCCGTCGCTCGTTCGGAACGCGGCGAACAGGTCGTCCTCCATCGCCTCGTCTGGCGCGCGCTCGGGGAACGGACGCTGGAACCACTCCACGCCGAGCATCGCCGGGATCATCTCTTCCGGGAGCCAAGCGATCAACTCCATCGACTGCGTGGCGTGCGCGCGGAGCGCCGCTGCCTTTCGCTCGATCCACGTCGTGACGTCGACCACGCACGCGATCGATTCGTCGGGCGAGGACTGCGGCGCCAGCGGGTCGTCGGGCGCCGCGAAAGGCGCAAGCCCCAGACGCTCCATTTCGACGCCGAGCGCTTCGAGCGCGCTGCGGGGGATCGCGTTGTAGTACAGCCGCTGTGGATGGACGCCCGACGTCGCCCCTCGCACGCGGTGGAAAGCGTCGGTCGTCATCTGCGAGACGGCGATGTGGTCGGGGTGCCGCGTGACGCCCGCCGGCTCCATCGTGACGACGACGCGGGGTTCCAGTTCGTGCATCGCGGCGGCGATCACTTCGACGCCTTCGTCCCCGGCCTCCGTCCCGCCGTCGGGGGTTCCGACGATACGCACGTCCGACACGCCGACCGCCCCGCACGCGGCGCGGAGCTCCGCTTCGCGAACCTCGCCGAGGTTCTCCCGCGTCGCGTTCGACCCTTCCGCGATCTGCCCTGCCTCGCCTCGCGTGAAGCACAGGATCGTCGCCGGGATCCCCTCTTCCGTGAGGCGCGCCAGGCTCCCCGCGATGCTGTAGGCCTCGTCGTCTGGATGAGCGAACACGCCGAGCACGCCGCCGCTCACGTGTTCTCCTGATACCACTTCACGGTGTCGGGAACGCCCTCCTCGACCGAGCGGAACACGTACCCGAGCTCGCGACGCGCCTTCTCGGACGAGAACTCGATCGATCCGGTGAGGCTTTCGATCCCTTCACGAACGATGCCCGGCGGCTGCTTCAGGACCTTGCCGACGAGCGGCGCGATCGGAAGACCGAGACGCATCATGCGAGGTCCGAGGCTCAACCGGGGGACCTTCACCCCGGTCAAAGGCGCGACTCGAGTCAGCATCTCGCGGATCGTCGCGTTGTCGCCGGCGATGATGTAGTCCTCTCCGAGCCGGCCTTTGTCGTGCGCGAGGAGGAAGCCGTCGGCGACGTCTTCGACGCGAACCCACGAGACCCCCGCTTCCATGAAGGGACACGCGATCAGCCAGCCCTTCGCGTAGAAGCGCATCAGCACCCCGAGGACGCTCGTGTCGCCGGGCCCGTACACCGCGCCGGGCATCACGCTGACCACCGGCAGCCCTTCGGCGACGAACTCACGGACGCGCTCGTGCGCCATCCATTTGGTCTCCTCGTACAGCGAGGCGAAGCGCCCCGAGTGCTTGGCGGTCTCGTCGGGGATCACGCCGGACTCGTGCACGCCGAGCACCGCGACGCTGGAGCAGTACACGATCCGCGGAACGCCGGCGTCAGCCGCTGCCGTCATCACGTGCTCGGTGCCTTTGACGTTGATCTGATACATACGCGTGCGGTCGCTCGCGCCGAGTTGATACCAGGCCGCCAGGTGGAACACCGCGTCGGCTTTCGCGATCGGTCCGGCGAGGCTCGAAGGCTCCGTCACGTCGCCGGGCACCAGCGTGATGCCGAGCTCTCTCAACCCGGCACCGCGCTCGGGTGTACGGGCGAGCGCGGTGACCTGCCAACCGGTATCGACGAGACGACGCGCGACGTGACCGCCTATGAATCCGGTCGCCCCGGTGATGAACGCTCGCATGACTTCGAAAGGCTACAGGCCGGGTGGGGGTCCGCCGCCAGTCGGTTCGGCCGCCCGTCGTCGGTGGGGACCGTTCGGGCGTTGTCAGACGTTCGCGGGGATGCGCAGTCCGAGGTTGTCGAGCCGGGCGGTCAGTGCCTCCGTGGTGAGGTCGAACACGGCGGCGAGCGCGCGGATGTCGACGTCACGCACGGTGAGCACCTTGCCGTTGAAGTCACCGCGAGCCATCTGGATCATGTTGAGGTATCTCGAGAGGACTTCCGCCTCGGGCGCGGCCGCGTCCTTCAAACGTTGAAGATCGATCCGGATCCCGTCGCTGAGCGATCCTGCCACGGCCGGCTGATCGAGGATGATCTCGCCGTCGGCGAGACGCGGCAGAAGCTGGTCGACGGGGACCCCGTAGAAGATCGCGAGGCGCTGCAGACGAGGGACCGAGATGCTCCGTTCTCCGCGCTCGTACGCGCCCAAAACGGAGGCTTTGAACTCCTTCGTCGACGCCTGTTCGACGTCGTGCAGCGACAACCCCTTCTGCAGCCTGATGGCGCGCAAACGCTCCCCGACCCGCTGCGCGTAGGTAGCGGTCATCGACCTCTCCCTTCCCGCGGTACGCCTGCACCCCCCAAAGGGAGGAAGCCGAGATTCCCGGACAAAAGCGAAGTCTGGAACGGCTCCCCCGTAACGTAATCAATTGAAACCCTTAGTCAAGCATCCGTCAATCACGCATCGATCGAGTTTCCCACTCAGAGTGCAGGTTGTGGCTATCCGAGTCGCCCATATCGGACGCAGGCGACCACGACGGCGACCAGGGCCGCCGTCTCGGTCCGAAGGATGACTGGACCGAGCGTGACCGGATCGGCGCCCCGCACCCTCAATACGGCGACCTCTTCCTGCCCGAAACCGCCCTCCGGCCCGACTACGATCCCGATCGTCTCCGGGGGCTCTGAGGGCAGAACCTCGCCGACACGGTCCTCGGCTTCCTCATCGAGGACGAGCGTGCACGCCGGCAATTCCAGCGATTCGAGACGCTGCGGGGACCGCACCTCGGGGAGCCACGCCCGGCGCGACTGCTTCGCCGCTTCGCGGGCGATGGCGGCGAGGCGCTGCGTCTGAGCGGAAGCCTTGCGCGCATCCCACCGGACGATGCTGCGAGCGGCGGGGAACGGCTGAATCACCTCGACGCCCAGCTCGGTGAGCTTCTGAACCACGAGATCGAGCTTGCCGGTCTTCGGGATCGCCTGGAAGACGTGGATCGCCGGGCGAAAGGGGGACTCGGTCCAGCGCTCCGACACGTCCGCGGTGAGCGGCCCGGTCGCGCCGGGCCCGCTCCCGCCGTCCGGGGTCGTGACGATCGCGCGCACGACCTCCCCGGCGCCGTTGGAGACCGTGATCTGCTCGCCAGCCCGGATCCGGAGCACGCGGATCGCGTGGCGCGCGTCTTCGCCGACGAGGACGACGCTCGCGCCGGAGACGTCGGACGCGAAGAAATGCGGCGCCGTCATCGAGGTTTGAAGGCGCCTTTGATGCGGTCGAGCATCCCCTTCGCGTCTCCCGTGCGCTCGCCCCTGACCTCGGCGAGCCTGGTGAGGAGATCGCGCTCCTCGCCGCGCAGCTTCGAGGGCACCTCGACGTCGATTTGCACGACGAGGTCGCCGCGGCCGCGGCCGCCGAGGCGCGGGACGCCCTTGCCCTTGACGCGGACGAGCGTGCCCGGCTGCGTTCCCGGCGACACCGTTATCGTCTCCTCGCCGTCGAGCGTCGTGACGGGAACCTCGGCGCCGAGGGCAGCGACGGTGAACGGGATCCTCATCGCGCAGAGCAGCTGGTCGCCATCGCGCACGAATATGCGGTGCGGACGAACGAGGAGCTGAACGTACAGATCGCCGCTCGGGCCGCCGCGGACTCCGGCTTCGCCACGCGCATCGAGGCGGAGCGTGTTGCCGTCTTCGACGCCGGCGGGGACGGTGACCTCGATCGACTCGTGCGCCTCGACCCTGCCGCGGCCCTTGCACGCCGTGCAAGGCGCGGCCGGAACCTCACCGGCGGCGTCGCAATCGGGACACGGCCGGGCAGACATGACCTGGCCGAAGATGGAGCGTTGCACGGTTCGCAGCTCGCCGGTCCCGCCGCAGCGCGCGCACCGCGTCTTGAACGTGCCCGGCTCGCAGGCCGAACCGTGGCATCGTTCGCAACCCCGGAGCACGTCGATCGCCACCGTCTTCGTCGCCCCGAAGATGGCCTCATCGAACGCGAGCTCGAGGTGCAACGACAGATCGGCGCCGCGGAGCGGCCCGCCCGGACGGCCTCGGGTACGTGCTCCGCCGAACCCGGCTCCGAAGAAGCTCTCCATCAGATCGCCGAGGTCGCCGAACGACGCGAAGCCGGGCTCGGCGTTCGCGTCGCCGTAAAGGTCGTATCGCTCGCGCTTCACGGGATCGGACAGCACCTCGTACGCGGCGTTGATCTCCTTGAACCGCGCCTCCGCGTCGGGTTCTGGGTTCGCATCGGGGTGGTACTTGCGCGCGAGTGAGCGGAACGCTCGCTTGATGTCGTCGGGACCGGCATTGCGCTCCAACCCGAGCACTCGGTAATGATCGACCGCCACTCGACCGCTCACCTCACTCGGCGCCGGGCCGCCCGGTCAGCGGCCGAGCTCACGAAGCGACGCCTCGAGCGTCCTCGCAACCGCGGCGACGATCGTCATCGCCCGCAGGTAGTCCATCCGCGTCGGGCCGATCACGCCGAGCGTCCCCGCGCCTTCGCCCGCGACTCCGTACGGCGCGGCGACGACGCTGATCGTGTGAAGATCTTCCACCGGACCTTCGGAGCCGATCCGCACACTCACCGGCCGGATCGCTTCGTCGAGGAGTCGCAACAACTCCGAATGCCGGTCCATCGCCTCGTAGACCCGGCGCAGAGTCTCGCGCTCGGAACCGAACGACTCCTCGGCGGCGAGGTTCGAGGCGCCGCCGACGAAGACGCGGCGGTCGGTCTCGATCATCTCGCCGATCGACTCGGACACCGCGGTATGGAGGGCGCGATCGCGAGCGGACGCGCGTTTCGACATCTTTTGGAGTTGCTGCTGCGCTTCGTCGAGGGGCAACCCGCCGAGCGTGCGGTTGATCTCGTGCGAGACGTGTTCGACTTCGTGCTCGGTCACGTCCGACTCCAATTCGATCATGCGCTTCTCGACCCGTCCGCCGTCACCGATCAGCACCGCGACGACCATCTTCTCCCCGAGCCACGCGAGGTCGAGGTGGCGCAGCCTGCTCACCTGCAGGTGCGGGGTGAGGACCGCGCTCGCGTAGCGAGTGAAGCGCGACAGGATGTCGGAGGCGCGGGCCAGCTTCACGTCGAGATCGGCGGGTTCGGCGAGCGCGTCGTCCAGCTCGCGCTGCTGCCCCTCCGCGAGACGAGGCGCGGCTGATGCGTCGACGAACCAGCGGTACCCGAGGTCGGTCGGGATGCGTCCGGCGCTCGTGTGCGGCTGGGCGAGGTAGCCGAGCTCCTCGAGCAGCGCCATGTCGTTCCGCACGGTCGCGCTCGATACGTCGAGTCGATACCGACCGACGAGGTGCTTCGATCCGATCGGCTCGCCGGAGCGGATGTACTCGCGAACGATCGCCGACAGGATGGCGGCCTGCCGGGCGCCGAGGGTGCGCTGCGGTAGCGTCCGGTCGGTCATGAGTAGTCCCAACGCGCGGGTTTCCGCGCTCTCCGGAAGGTTAGCACTCGACCCGTGAGAGTGCTAGACGCGCAGCGCCGCGACATCAAGGAGGCGGATCGCGACCTCCGACTGGAGAAGCAAACCGCGCCGGGTGAGCAGGAGCCGGTCCCCCACGACCGAGATGAGCCCGGCGTCCGCGAGCTCGTCGAGCGCCCGATCAGATGCATCGAGCTCCGCGAGCGGCACGCCCGCGATCAGCCGGAGCCTGAGCTGCATCCGCTCTTCGTTCCGGGCGGCCGCATCCAGCCGTTCCTCCCCCGCGCGCGCCGCAGGCGAGCGGTCGATGTAGGTACGGGGAAGCTTCGCGTTCCACCAGCGCGCGCCGGCTTCGTGGGAATGAGCGCCTGCCCCGAGGCCGGCGTAGTCGCGCTGCATCCAATACAAAAGGTTGTGGCGGCTCGCGCGGCCCGGCCGGGCCCAGTTGGAGATCTCGTAATGCTCGTAGCCCGCGGCCGCGAGAGCGTCGAGCGCGATCTCGTACTTCGCCGCTTGATCGTCCTCGTCGGGCGCCGGCATCGCTCCGGAGGAGACGGCGACTCCGAACGCGGTGCCCGGCTCGATCGTCAGCGAATAGGCGCTCAGGTGCTCCGGCTCGAGCGCGACCGCCGATTCGAGCGTGCGGCGCCAGTCGTCTTCGGTTTCACCCGGCGTCCCATAGATAAGGTCGAGGTTGAGGTTGTCGAACCCTGCCGCGCGCCCGGCTGCGACCGCTTCCTTGGTTCGCGTGGCGTCATGCGCTCGTCCGAGCGTCGCGAGGACGTGGGCGGCGAAGGACTGCGCCCCGAACGAAACGCGGTTCACCCCGGCCGAGCGGAACGCCCGCAGCTTCGCTTCGTCGACCGTCTCGGGGTTGGCCTCCATGGTGACCTCGGCATCGGCGTCGATCGGGAACGCGGCGCGCAACCCCGTCAGCAAGCGTTCCATCAGCGACGGCTCGAGCAGCGACGGCGTCCCGCCCCCGAGGAAGATCGTCCCCGCAACGCGTCGCGGCCACGCCGCGGCTTCGCGCAGGAGCGCCTCGACGTATTCTCCCGCGGTGTCTTCGATTCCGACGTAGGTATTGAAGTCGCAATAGGGGCAACGCGAGATGCAGTATGGGATGTGCACGTAGACGCCGAAGTCCGGCGCGAGATGCGCAACCTCGGCCCGCGGCTCGATCGCGGCGGTCGTCGAGTTCACTTGTCGCCCTTCTTCTCGTCGCTCCCGATCTGCAGCGCCGCGATGAACGCTTCTTGAGGGACCTCGACAGAGCCGATCTGCTTCATGCGGCGCTTCCCGGCCTTCTGCTTCTCGAGCAGCTTGCGCTTGCGCGTGATGTCGCCGCCGTAGCATTTCGCGAGCACGTCCTTGCGTTTGGCCTTGATCGTTTCC
>Ga0070708_100002716_pt1 | contig 13727 bp, 10 predicted proteins | sample KBSK5503metaG_FD_65469 | JGI IMG/M metagenome (GOLD analysis project Ga0070708, IMG submission 65469) | Corn, switchgrass and miscanthus rhizosphere microbial communities from Kellogg Biological Station, Michigan, USA - KBS K5-50-3 metaG | ecosystem: Host-associated > Plants > Roots >...
AAGAATACGCAAAGCAATCGCAAAATGAATGCGAATCTGCTCCTGGAAGGAGGGAAGATTAGAAAACGAATCGAATCAGACGGTTATCTTGGCTAGAAATTCAGGGTTGCGGAATCACTGGGTTGAACGTTCCGATTTTGGAACAAGGCAGATGGAAACGAGTCTTTTCATGACGTGGCCGACTAGAGCAGTGACAGGAATTTGTGGACTGCTGATAGATGGCATGCTCACCAACCTTGATGCCAAAGCGTTCCACGAACCCGACATCATTCTTGCAGCATCTTGCTGGCAGGGTCGAAAACGTATCGCGCCTGCTGTCGCGCAGTGGCGGCGGTGTAGACTTCAGAGCCGATCTCACCCTCACCGAACGCCATGTAGTTGCAGAGTGCAGCAGCGAGTGGAGACTTACCATTACCCTTGCTGATTTCGATGTACGTCTCGCGGAATCTGCGAACGCCGGTGGCCTTGTCACCCAACCGAATGGCTTAGAGACGAGCCAGCACTGCCACGGCTTAAGGATAAGCGGCTTACCAGCGAAACTTGGTCTGCCTGACGTGAGGCGAGAGTTCGATGAAATGACAAGGTTTCGCTCCCAGTTCAGCATCGAAACGCTCCGGATATGCAGGGGTCGTCCTGCTTTGAAGCCATGGTCGGAAATCGAAGCAATGGGCTCCTGACCACCTCTAGCCACACGGTGGGAAACGGAGCATCTTCGCGTGCAACGTAACAGCGAATCACGGGGATGTATCCTTCCCTACTTTGAGCTGTTACCCGGATGTCGAGGGCATCATGCAGGGCGGGGACGGCAAAGTCTGGTTGCTTGAGAACGGCAAGAAGCTCTAGGTGATGACTCCGGGGAGCATTCAAGCGGCTCAACCTCGACTGGAACCGGATCGTCTTCGTCAACCAAACGGATTTCAATGCCTATCCGGAAGGTATCTCGGCGGAGTAAGGATCGGCTGGCCTCTTGCTTTGCTGGGACGCCCGCGTAATACACCTCAGGCAAATGCAGAAATGGACGCCGGAGCCGGCGCTCGCAGGAAACCCGTCCAAGAATGTGGGCGAATTATGAGGCAACACAGGGGGCAACCATAGTCCAATGATCTATTGCTAAACCCGTCGGTTCTTCGTAAGCCCGGTAGCATCACTAAGCAGCATAGAGAAGAACGCCCCCACTCCAATTTGGTAACCACCACCGGTAACCATTCTTCAATTCTCAGCATTACTCACTCGTGATCGAGATGCCATCTAAGCCCCGAGGGACTAGTGCTAATGAGGTTCTGTGACAGTTGTTGAGTAGTGCTGCTAAGTGACTGACGTTGCGTAGGAACCCGACTCTTAATCAGTAGGGCTACGGCGATTGGCGAGACCAGCGAGCTGCATCGACTCCTCTCGACCAAAGTTTTACGGTTCTCGGTACAACTTCGGTACAACTGAGCGAGGGAAAAGATGGTGACGATCCCTAGGCGACACCAGTTAAAGCACTTAGAGTTTGTGCTGCGATGGTTCGGGACCAGGGGGTCGCAAGGTTGAAATTCTCATCCTCATCTCCCTTGCCCGTCTTTCCCATCTTTTCTCTTGTCGGTGTTTACGTTGCCTCTGGTTCAACTTTCTCGGTGCCTTTCGGTACGTTCGGTACAACGTAATGCAGCTCGAAGCCGTGTCGATTTGAGGCAAATCTCGGCAGGCAGATTTGTACTACTTTGCTTGGCTCCAATAAGAAGGGCAAAAACAGGCATTGGAAGGTTTCAGAGAGCGAAACTACACCAGTTGTCCCAACCTCGTTTGTCTCAACAGAAGGGTTTATCCAGGCAGCTGCAGCAGGCATCCGCTGGGCCCCTGCCTGCCAACTGAGGCATTATTCATTTTCAAGTGTGACTCTCAGGGGTGCGCGAAGTCGTGCGACGAATTGTCGCGCATAATTCTCCCAGTCTGTTTCCTCGGGAAAATCGCCGCTCTTGCTCCAACCCGCACCGAGATAATACAGGAATGGCTTGCCGGCCTCCGCCGGCGCAATAGCCAGTAAGTTCGCAACTGGCGGCAAGCCCTCGTCGCTCGGCGTGGTGAGATCCGCTTGCGACAGCTTGGGCAGCGTGGCACTTTCGGTCGCGAATTCCTCGATCTTTTCCGGTATCACGATCGCACAGCCTATGTTTCCGCGGTCGCGGTCCGCAGGCTGCCAATAGCTCATCCAACCCTCTTCCTGGTTCTTGCCGATCACACCGTCGCCGGAACGTTGTGCGATGCCAATCCCGATTTCGAACCGCGGGTGATGGTCGCTGGCGAAGATACTTTCGACGCGGGTCATATTGGAACCGGCGTCTATGCTGATGCGCTTGGTTTCGGAGACCTTTCGCTTCCCGGCGTCCCAAGCATCGTAGGTCACCTCGAATTCAGAGCGGACCGGCCCGGTGGTGATCACTCGAGCGCTGCGATAATTGCTGGATACGTAGTAGGTATGACCGTCCCCAATGCCGAGCCCACCACAACCCCGGCTTTGCCCGACGCGATAATCATCCAGTCCTTCGCCGTGGTCGTTGTGATAATCGCCGTTCTTGTACCACTTGTTGATCACCAGGGCACGCGTGCTCTTGATCCACACATCCACGCCACTGCTCACCGTGCCCTCGCCTGGAATCAGGTCCTGGTGGTACATGCGATGAGCGATGCGATCGCTCTCCCAGGCCATGTCGCGGTAGCGCTCGCCGATTTGCCGTGCGTAGGTTTTCACAATCGGCTGCGGCACGGCGGCCAGAGCGGAAGTGTCCACGATGTAGTAGGTCCGCGACTCCCTCGGCGCCAGATCTGCCTGGAAAAGAAATGTGTTCGGCGCCTGCCCTGATTCGCTGGCGTAAATCTGCGAATCGAGGATGCGAGACGCGAGGCCGTCCATCACGGCCAGGTTTGTCGAACGCATTCCCCGTCGGGCCAATCGAGAAAGGCTCAATTCCACCGTTTCGCAATGGCGATACAGATAGGCTGGATTGGTCACCCGGATCGCCAGTGGCTTGGCATTCTCAAACACCGCCATGCGGTACAACTCGCTGCCCGCCAGCAGAAACGCGCCGACGCCATATGCCTCGGTGGAATCGTCTGCGAACGTTTTCGGGTCGGAACCGATGGGTTGAACATGCGTCAATTTGCCCTCGCCGTCCACGCAACCGACAAGGGCAGTCCACGCATTGCGGATTGCAGGCTTGAATTTTGCACCATCGAGCAAACCTTGATTCACGCCCCAAGCCAACGCGTAGGCGTAAAAACCAGAGCCACTCGCCTCTTTGAGCGGATAACTCTGCGGGTCGAGCAAGCTTGAATGCCACAGGCCATCGGGTTGCTGGTCCGTCAGAATCGCCTCCGCCATGTCTTGGAACAACTGCTGGAAACGCGCGCGGCTCGGATGGTTTGCCGGCAACAACTGCAACATGCGGACTAGCCCGGCCATGACCCAGCCGTTGCCGCGGCTCCAGAAGATTTTCTTGCCGTTGGCTTCGCGCCGGTCGAAGTAGGTGCTGTCGCGGAAGTAGAGATGTTCGCCTGGGTCGTAAAGATAGTCCGTCGTACGCCACCAATTCTTCACCGCAAAATCGAGATAGCGCTCGTCGCCAGTGGCGGCGAAGAGTTGCATCCACACGGGCGGAGCCATAAATAGCGAATCGCACCAGGACCAGATTTGGGACACTTGGTCGTAAGGCTGGTGGAAATCCAGGCTTTCGACTTCCGGGGGCGCGGAGAGAATGGCCTCGAGCCGCGACCTCAACGGTGCAATCATTTTGGGGTCGCGGTAAAGAAGATAGAGACCCGCGAACGTTTGGCCGATGGCCAAATCGTCGGCATGATACATGCGTGGTCCAGGCTTCCAGCCGTTGGCTTCGCCCATCGCGAGCAGCGCGTCACGGTATTTTGGGTCACCGGAGATGCCGGCCAGCGCCATCATCCCTGCGTCCCCGGCGCCCTGCGTCCAATCGGTCGCGGAGTATGCGGAAGGGTGCGCGAGCTGCCAATCCGCTACGCGCTGCATGACCGCAAGAACATCCTCTGGCGTTAGTCGCCGGTTCGGAGAGTCCGCCGCGGCCATTGGCAATGTGATGGCGAGACCCAGGACGGCGGTTCGCCAAATGCAGCGGCTATAAGAACTGAGCAGAAGAGCTTTCATCTTCATGCGGAGGTGCTCTGATAGGGATTGCCTAATTCGGGCCAACGCTCCGCCTCGAAGCATACTTCAGAACGCCGAAAGTTTCGAATTCCTACGGGGGGAAAACATGTTATGTCCAATCGGCACGGCTGAACGGAAGTCGCTAGAGCGGGCATGGATCACCCGTTCCGAGATCACAGGAGTTCGGGCCGCGACCAAACTTCAAATGGGGAAGTTCGGTGAGAGTGCCTTCCGGTGTGCTTTCTTCGGTGTGAGCGAATTCTCCTTAGTTGAATCTCTCTTGCTGCGGTCCTGTTTTTCCGGCTCTGAGCCCACACGCTTGGCCGCGAACAACCGTCCTGAGAGTCTCAGATCCGTCTATATCTGCATTTCTTAACTGTCCGCAAAAGTAAAGGGACGACAGTTAGCTGTCGTCCCCCATTTTCACCCTCAGGCCATCCATAGCGGTCCGAATCGATTCGCCTCAAAACCCAAGTGCAGGCCAAATTGGATCTGCCGTGGCGGAAGCACGTTGGAGGTAACCTGTCCGGCTCCGGCAACACCGATAGTTGTGTTGCTAGGTGGACTGTAGTTTTGGATGTTGAAAGCGTTAAAGAATTCCGCCCGGAAAGAGACGAGGAATCTTTCACGCACCGGGAAATTTTTGAGCAGAGAGAAGTCCGCATTGTACACGGACGCCGACCGCAAACCGTTTCGTCCAAAATCTCCGTATGAGAACGACGGTACCGCGAAGGCATTCGGGTTAAACCACTCATTTAGCGTGCGATGTGCTGGGTTTGGATCTCCCACGATGTTTGGCCTGGCGTAATTCGCAAAAGAAGTGTTGCCGATATTGGCTGCGTCGCCTGCTACCGCAAGGTTATATGGCTGGCCGGAACGTAACTGGACCACACCGTTCAGTTGCCAATTGCCGAGAACCTGACTCACGATACCCCGGCTGAGATATTGTTTGCTCCTCCCGAAGGGTAGCTCCCAAACACCGCTCATCGAAAGAAACTGCGGAATATCATACGAGGAAACGCTTCGGCTACCATTCGGGTCGTGGTAGTTTTGGAAACCCTAAAAAGCTCCTCCTCCGGGACCGTTTTCTGCGTCGAACCACCCGCTGCTGCCGGTATCGATGGACTTCGACCAGATATAGGACACCAGGTACTGAAAGCCGTGGGCGAACTTACGCTCCAGCTTTGCCTGCAGCGCATTATAGTTGCCACTTCCGTGGGACGCGCCAAAGAACGGAGTGACGTTGTACCACGGGAACGGCCGCCGCGCATTAACTTGAGCTGGAGTTCCAGGCCCAGGGGTCTGAGCGGTGTTGAACAAGCCCGTGAGATCGAGCCGGTCGTTCTTACTGCCAATGTACCCGACTGAGGCCGCCGAGTTCGCGCCCATCTGTCGTTGGATTTCGACATTCCACTGTTGCGACCGCGCATCCTGGTGGTGCGGATCCATGAACCAGCTAGTTGTATTCCAGGGAGAGGCATCGGGTGACCGAGTGCCCACCGTACTGAAGGTTTGCTCGACGGTTGTTAGCGGCTGCCCCCAACTGGTTGGTGGTGCCTGTACTGCCTGGCTGCTCTACCCTCCGCCGAGGAAATACTCTGGGTGAGCGTAGTCGATGATCAACCCCCTGTCCCGCATACCGGTACGCGGAGCCGTATTTCTATCCTAAAGAGCTTGACAATCTATGCCTCAAAAAGAAAAGATTTGTTCGCATAGCAGTACGCCGTACCGCAATGAAGTATGAAGCACAGCTGCCACGAGGGAGGTGCATGGCTGCTGAAAACGTCAGGGCTGATCGCGATAAAAGACCGCCGGTTTTTATCAACGATGGAGGACATTTCCATGACAGCTCCAGTGAACACATCCTTTGCAATGCCTCTCTCCGAAGCGGTTGTCAAAACCGACGGACCCTATCAACTGCATGGCTTGGAGCGCGCCGTTTCTGTTCTCGAAGCCCTGAGCGAGAGCGACACACCACTCAGCCTGGCCGAGATATGCCAGCGCATCGGCCTGCACAAAAGCACGGCGCATCGATCGCTCATGGTGCTGGAGCGCAGTGCGTTGATCGAGCGAACACTGGAAAACCGTTTTCGCCTCGGACTCAGGCTGTATGAACTGGGCAATCGTGCGGTGGAGCAGATTGACTTGCGGGCGCGTGTCTATCCGTTCTTCCGGCGTCTCGCGGCGGAGGTAGGGGAAACCGTACACCTGGGCGTTCTGCAGAAAACATCGGTTGTATATCTCGACAAAGTGGAACCCAATCGCAGGGTTTGCATGAGTTCGAAGATCGGGACTTCAAATCCGGTTTACTGCACCTCAATGGGAAAGGCGATGCTGGCCTTTCAGCCCGAGGAGATGATCGAAGAAATTGTTGCGAAGATTCGCTTTACGCCCTACACGCCCAAGACGCTGTGCTCGCGGGAGAAGTTGCTCGAATATCTGAAAATTGTGCGCCGCCGTGGGTACGCCATTGACGACCAGGAGATCGAATTGGGGGTCCGCTGCGTCGGCGCTCCCGTTTTGAATGAAGATCATTGGGCCATTGCGGCGGTAAGTGTATCCGGACCGTCTTCGCGCATCACCGCACAAAGAGTGCCTGCAATTGCGGAGCGTCTGCTTATTTGCTGCCGCGAAATCTCCGCGTCGCTCGGGCTGCGCGCCAAGAAAAAAAAGCACCTGCCGTCGGCCCTTCTGCGGCAATACGGCAACTGAGGCAATCACGTGCTTCCTTTACCGGAACTACGACTGCGCCGAACATAGTTCCTCCGGCGATTATCAGCTGGTGCGGGGTGCCGGCCGGGATGTGAACGATGTCTCCGTGGACAAGATTCTGCGACCTTCCATTCCGAATGCTGCTTCCCTTTGTTCCGCAGTCGCTGTCAGTTTTAGCATTTACCACTGTCTCCCAAGTGACCAGAGTTGCTTTTCCCTCCGTGACAACAAAGATGTCATCATAGTGTGCGTGGATTTCGGCTCCCCCGGTCGCAGTGCGAACGGAAAGCTTGACGGCATGCGATTTTGTAGTCTTCGAGTGTAGCTCCGCTGCTGCCCGAAGCTTGCGCCGCCGTGACGAGAGCGCGAGTTGTGACTTGACGTCCGTGCCGGAAAAGACCTCAGCATTGCTCTCCGCCAGTGCGTAACATGGAATCGCAAGTGCAGTCGTTGTCTACACTAAGACCAGCTTCATCGCTTCTCCACAAATTTGATCTGTTGTCTCAACGAACACTTTCGAGCGGAACGGGATCCATGTCTCCATAGTCCTGATTCTCTCCACCCATTCCCCAGCAGAAACTATAGGCCTGCGTACCAACACCTGCGTGAATTGACCAGCCAGGGGAGACCACTATGTCGCGATTCTTCATAACAATGTGACGCGTTTCCTCCGGAGGACCCATTAAGTGAAAAATGCGACCTTCCTCCGCGAGATTGAAATACATATAAATCTCAGAGCGACGCACGTGCGTGTGGGCAGGCATTGTATTCCAGGCGCTTCCCGAATGAAGATGCGTGACTCCCATTACCAATTGGCAGCTCTGCGTGCCTTCGAGGTGAATGTACTTGCAAACGGTGCGGCGATTGCAGGTTTCGGCACTGCCTAGTTCAACCGGGCTGGCCTCGGCCTTACGGACCAGCGCGGTCGGATAACTACAGTGGGCAGGATAGCTGAGAAGATAAAAGACAGCCGGAGAATCTGGATCGGTTGATTCGAATGCGATCTCTTTTGTGCCTCGCCCTACATATAGGCAGTCGAGATTGTCGAGAGGGTAATTCTCGGGGCCAACGTGAATCATGCCGCCGGCGCCAATGTTAAGAACCCCTAACTCGCGGCGCTCCACGAAAGACTTCGCGCGTAACGTCTCATCAGCAGTGAGCGAAATCGGGTTTCGCAACGGTATAGCCATGCCTACGACTGCGCGGTCGAGATCGATATAGATCTGATGAAGCTCTCCAGGTATACAGAGAGCATCGATCAGGAACGCCTCTCGGATTTGCCCAGTCGTCATTGTGGAGTATCGCACCGGATCGGCCATCGAGCGCGTTATCATAGATTCCTCAGCCCTGGTCTCCCGATTGCCATGTTCGGTGACGGCGTCTCAGTCATTGAGACGCAGCCGTAATTGTGGGCGCTAGAACACTTCTCGCAGTGTCAACGTTTACAACGTCGCCGACTTCTGTGTATCAGAAGTAGCCGGCGGTGTCTGCATACTTATACACGCTCGTCCCGCTATACGGGAGATATGAGTTATTTTGTTATGACAGAAAACACTTTGCTAGAGCTTGCCGGAAACCTCCGACACTGCCAAATCAGCGGCCATGTGGATTGCGACCAGCGACGGACCAAGCCTGGTGAGGATCACTCCGTGGCGTATATCGGGAGTTGATTCGAGTCAAGCAAGGCGTTACGAACTCTGGGCATTATCAGGAATAGTGTGCTCCGCAGGAATTTGAACTGAAACAATCTATGTCGAGACGTTCCGGAAACTAGGCACTTGCGGAGAATTTCCATGTGCATCATGCGATCGGTTTTCTTGGGCTTAGTAATTCTCTTGGTCGCCGGAGGAGGTTCTCATTATCAATCACGTCGGGAAGCCTTCAGAAAATTGGTAGGATTATCGCCAGCTGAGCGTCGCCAAACGAATCGGCGGGGAGCATTACCTGCACCACTCTGTCGGCCAGGAACACACGGGTCTCACGCTCCGGACCGGGTTTCTCCAATACCACCGCCTTGGTCTCATCAGGATTGGTGAGAGCGACGTTAGAGACTTAGGGCAGTGAGCAAGAAAAATCATTTTTATGAGAAGGTGTCCCGCATACTGGGACGACGCGGCACAATCTTCTTGACTCCCGCTGTTGCAGGCTGCAAGAATCCCGCGCTGAAGGCCGAAGTTCCGATTGAGTGTTTTTGCTTGACAGTAATAATTGAAAAAGACTATGGTCTTGGCCAGTTGGGGTGGTGTGTTCAAGACAATCGTTTGTCTTGTCTAACGGCGCCCCCCGGAAGGGCTTTACTACACGAAAATTTTGGCGATTCACTGAGGCCATGTAAGCCCGAAGAATCGGCAAACAGTAGCATTCGAGTCCGTGCAAAAGAGGAGGGATTGATGAGGAGAGCAGTTCACGTCGCGTTCGCGTGTTATCTTCTGCTAAGCGTGGCCGACGTCGGTCTCGCGCAAAATACCAACTCCAGTGACATTCGTGGTACGGTGACCGATCCGTCGGGCGCGGTTCTGCCGGGCGTGTCCGTCACAGTGACAAATCAGGACACCGGGGTGGTCAGGGAATTCGTCACCAACGGTGATGGCCTTTACGATACCAATTCGATTCTGCCTGGAAACTACACCATCTCCTTTAGCAAGGACGGGTTCCAGAAACTGGTGCGTGGCCCGATCGCGCTGCAGGTCGGCCTCGTCACGATTAACGGTGATCTGAAAATCGGATCGAGCAACCAGGTGGTCGAAGTTAAATCCGACGCACCGATTTTGAAGACCGAGGATGCCCAGGTAGCGAGCTCTTTGTCCACTCAACAGTTGACCGACCTGCCGAGCGTCGATCCAGCGAACGGCTGGACCAGTCTCCTGAAGCTGCTTCCCGGCGCTACCAGCACCCCGGGCGGCACCAATGGTGGCGGCAGTGGCGACCAAAATCCCGGAGTTGATCAAGCCATTGCCGGAAGCATGCCATTCTTCTCGAGCTATCTGGTTGACGGCGGCTCGATTTGGTTGCCGCATAGCGCCAACATTGACCAGGGCCAGAGCGAGAGCGTTGCCGAAGTGAACGTGATTACTTCGACTGCCTCGGCGCAGTACGGCGGCGGCGGCAATGTCTTCAACGTCATCAGCAAGAGCGGGACCAATCAGTTTCACGGCTCCTTGTATGATTATTTCCAGAACGACGCCTTGAACGCGAGAGACTACTTCAACAACACCGGCGCCAAGGGGAAGCAGCGTTTCAACTACTTTGGTGGCGCGATTGGTGGGCCGATCCTAAAGGACAAGCTGTTCTTCTACTTCAACTATCAACAGTTGGAAAACCCCAATAGCTCCATCACCACAGCTTCGGTTCCGACCGCAGCCATGAAGGCTGGTTGCTTCGATCCTGCGATCTTCGGAAACAACCTTACGCTTGACGCTGCCCACGGTGGCACGCCATTAACTACCAATCCCGCTCAATGCGGGGCCTTTAATCCTAACGACCTCGCCCTTCCAACGGCCGATTTCGACCCGGTGGCGGTGAACATTCAGAAGGATTTTGCTACACCCAATCTGAGTGGAATTGGAAACAACTTCAGCTTTCTGAAACTTGCCAACGGCAACAGTAAGAAATTTTTTGGGCGCTTGGACTACAACATGAGCGCCAAGAACCGGATCAATATTACGACCACGATGCACGATAACCCGCACAAAAGTAATATCGACCCTGGCCCTATTTGCCCTATAGGTTGCGAGAACAACGCGGCCGAAGGGTATAACGCGCAGATCACGGACGTGTATACCGTCAATTCGACCATGGTTAACGAATTCCGGTTTTCGTTTGTCCGGCAGGGGAATTGGTTTGTTCCGCAGACCCTGAACAAGGGCTTCCCGGCTGCGCTGGGATTGCAGTTCTCCAACGCGGATGTGTATCCGACGGTGAACATCAATGGAACCGGCAGTCCCACCAGCCTGAGTCCGGGCACGAATGCAGTGTTTATCGAAAACACCTTCATTCCCTCGGATGTGCTCACCCTGGTTCATGGGAAGCACATTCTCCACTTTGGGGGCGAGGTGATGTTTGAGCAAGATAACTCGACTCCGTGGGGCAGCATCCATGGGGCGGACTTCACCTTCACTGGCCAGTTCACCACTAACGACCCCACGGTCAACGTAGGCTATGCCGACTTCCTGTTGGGAGACGCGCAGCAATGGAGTACGTCGACTCAACCGGAACACGGAATGCGGGCCAAGAACTTCTCGTTCTTTGCGCAGGACGACATCAAGCTGCGGCCGAACTTGACCGTTAACCTCGGCGTGCGATCGGAAACGCACGGCGGAATGAGCGAAGTCCAAAACAATATGGGCGGCTTTGATCCGACAATCACCAATCCGGTCACCAACACTCTGGGCTCGATTTGGTTTGCCGGCGAGGGTGGAGCGCGCACTCAATCGTTCAAGACAAAGACCCAGGTAATGCCTCGCCTGGGAGTCGCCTGGCAGGCGTCGAATAATTGGGTGGTGCGGGCTGGAGTTGGCCAATACGCAGCCCTCTGGAGCATGGACACTGTAGGTGGGCCTCTTGGCTTCGGCACAGGCGTCACGGGCACTCTGTCAGCCAATCCTGGCGACCCGCCCGCGGTGCAGCTTTCGGGGACCGGAGCAGGTCTACCCATCATTGCCGGTCGCGATCCTGCTACCTACATCACGCCTGCAAATCCGCAGGGAAACGGGTTTATACCCTTTACCCCTTACGATCTGCCCATTATGAACGGCTGGCAGTGGACGGGAGGCGTGCAGCGGCGTTTGCCCGCTAACATGGTGGTAGAAGCGCAATACGTCGGCAGTCACTGGGACAACCTGCACTTCGAGGCAGACGTCAACCAGGTGCCTGTAGACAAGCTCGGAGGCGGCCAGGCGGCACGGCCGTTCCCGCAATTTAGCAGCATCGGTATCGGCTCGGGCGGATCGCGAACCGGCTTATACACCGGTGTTTCGAACTACCACGCAGTGAATGTCCTACTGAAGAAACCTTTCGGTTTTGGCTTGTCTGCCGATCTCGTCTACACATGGTCGCGGCTGAAAGATGACATGGATACCTCCGGCTGGGGCAACCAGTTCGGTGCCGTGTACTATCAGGACGCCTTTAATCCACATGCCAACTACGCGCTCTCGAATTTCGATCGGCCCAATTCGTTCAAAGGGTCATTAACCTATGCGATACCGCTGGGGAAGGGACACCAATACCTGAACTCGGCCCTAGCGGATGCGGCGGTCGGCGGTTGGCAGGTGTCAACTATCATCATAGCCCAGTCCGGAGCCCCGTTCACGATAGTTATGAATAGCGCTACTCCGTCCGGCGCGCTGTGCAACGGATGTGCTTTATATCCCAACCTGGTCGGGAATCCAAGTGCGTCCAATCAGTCGCTCAACCAATGGTACAACCAGCTCGCCTTTGCGCCGCCGCCGGTTAATACTTTCGGCAATAACGAGAGAAACTCGCTCCGTGGACCCGATCTGACCGATGTCGACTTATCACTGGCCAAGACTTGGGGTATACCGGGGTGGGAACGAGGCAAACTGCAACTTCGGATGGATGCTGTCAACGTCTTGAACCATCCAAGCTTCCGAAATCCCAGCAATAGCCTCAATCCAAATGCGCTGACATCGGGCGTACCCGATCCAAGCGTGGGGCAAATCACCGCAACCACGATCACCGGTCGCACCGTTCAGCTCAGTGCCAGATTTTCTTTCTGAGAGCTGATTGGGGACAGGCGTTTCGGCAAACTAGAAAGGACGGCGGCTCGCCGCCGTCCTTATCTTTTTTACCGACCGGGCAGATCGGTGTCGGCAGTATCATTGGTGAGGATGAGGACAAAAAAAGCTATCCGCTTACTCGGAGCCATCCTCTTTTTTCTCGGTTCACTGGCGTGTGTCTCTCAATCGGCCGCCAGCCGCCAGCAGCAAATCGCGTCGCACGGCCATCAAGCTCAGGAGTTTCTAAAACAGAATCGGCCGGATTTGGCCATACCGGAGTTCCGCGCCATCGTCGTCCTCGATCCCAATAATGTCGACGCCCAGGGCAACCTCGGCGTGTTGTTATTTTTCCAGGGCGCCTACGCCGATGCCATACCGCCGCTTCGCACCGCGCTCCGGCTGCGGCCTGGCTTATCGAAGATCCAAGCCCTTCTGGGCATGGCCGAGAAGCAGACGGGCAACGGCAAGAGTGCTCTCACAGATCTGGAGAATGCCTTTCCCAAGCTGCAGGAGGAGAGGATTCAGATTGACACGGGCATGCAGTTGATTGAAATCTACTCTGGTGCTGGCGATCTGGACAAAGCCGCGGCGACTGTCAGCACTCTTCGCCGCTTATACCCCACGAATGTCGAAGTGCTCTACGCCTCCCATCGGATTTATTCGGATCTTGCCGGCGAATCCATGCTGACTCTCTCATTGGTGGCTCCGAAATCTGCCCGCATGCGTCAGGTCATGGCGCATGAGATGGCGAAGCATGGCGATGACGAAGGAGCGATTAGAAACTACCGCGAGGCTCTCAAGCTCGATCCTAACCTTCCCGGGCTGCATTTTGAATTGGCGGAGATGCTGAACGCCTCGTCGTCGGCGGCGGAACAGGAAGAGGCCGAGGGCGAGTACAAGGCGGCCCTTGCGGTTAACAAATTCGATGAAAAGGCAGAGTTCAGACTAGGAGACACCGCTTCCCGGCGGGGTGACGCACAGGGTGCTTACGAACACTATTCGCGGGCTGTCCAACTGCAACCGAATGACGCGGAAGCCAACATCGGCCTTGCCAAAACGCTGATGCTGATGGGTCAACCCGACAAAGCCGAACCACTGCTCGAGCACGCGCTGCAGTTGGACCCTAC
>Ga0070708_100002718_pt1 | contig 13724 bp, 13 predicted proteins | sample KBSK5503metaG_FD_65469 | JGI IMG/M metagenome (GOLD analysis project Ga0070708, IMG submission 65469) | Corn, switchgrass and miscanthus rhizosphere microbial communities from Kellogg Biological Station, Michigan, USA - KBS K5-50-3 metaG | ecosystem: Host-associated > Plants > Roots >...
TGGGTGCGGCTGGAAGTAGCTGCCAGTCTAGTAGGGTTGGACGGTCAGACGCTAAACGGGATGGCCTTCACACTCTTTGATGGTCGGGCTACTTGGGATCACGCTGGTAAGGCGACGCCATAGGTGGCGGCTTTAGCTAGATGCCAGTGGCCTTAGTATGGCGGAGTTCCTAATCTGCCTCCCCAGAGCTAATAAGAGCAACTTGAAGCTCTCGAAATGACTGAGCCGTGCTAGTCCTTCACTCCCAGCTGAGAGCGACAAAGGTCTGACTGGCATTGCCGTCTGAGTACGTCCGCTTCTTCATTTGACATCTGCCAATTTAGGCCATGGATGACGGCCCGGATTAACTCAGCTTGCAAGGCGGCTTCGTCTTGTGGAAGGTCGGTATTGTTGGACCATTTTGCATTCCAGCGATCTAAACGTTTCCGCAGAATGGCCTGATCCTCTCTTGGTCCATGCGCGGACATCTCGTAGGCAGCTTCGCTTGCTTGCCTAGCGTAGGGAGAATTAAGCCGCTTGCGAAGAAAGGAATCGATGACAGGCGAGTAGTAAGCGCGGAAGAGCCCGAAACTCACACTTGGCTCCAGCGTCGGCGCGTCGGCCGGCATAGCTGATTCAAGTAACGGCAGCGTATGCTTGCCTCCGTAACGGGCCAGATAGGCCAACATTGCTCCACGCGTTTGACCGTCCCATGTGCTGCCGTCTGTCGAATAGATTTTGAGAAGGTCGTCGTAGACCGCGGCCGTAGCGAAACGTGCGGCGAGGGCGGCCTTCTGTTGCAGGTACATATGCGTACGCCGGTCTCCTTTAGAATACTGCCTGATTTGATTCAACAGACAAGCATCGGTTTCCGGAAACGAGTCGAACGGCGCGCCCGCGAGCACATCGAATTGAGTCAACGATTTGGAATCACATATTTCCTCGATCAGGAAAGGCTTTGTGCCTGCAGGTGAGAGCGAGAAGAGTTGCTTGAAAACCGCAGACCTTGTCGAAGTGAATAGGCCGGCATGTTCCGTACGGAGAATTTCTTGCAGTGCCGGGACCATGCGCTCATCTGCCAAATATTTTCCGTAGGCGTTGAGTAGCCAGTCGATCTGATATTCGTTTACAGTCGCGAAGTTTCTGATGATGGCTTCACGAGCGGCTTGAAACTGCGCCGTGGTTGTCTCTTTACGCTGGACCAGAGTGGTGAGCAATGTAATTGCCGTTCTTACCAGGCTCTCACCTTGACGCTGGGGTAGGGTCTCAGCGATCCGGTTCAGGTATTGGTCTTCGATTTGCTCAGTGGCAAGGGGAGATTGTTTTGGGGAAGAGGCGTCGTAGGGTGACAACAGTCGTGTCTTCAAGGCTACTGCAATCCGCAATTCTCCAGAGGTAGTCTCTACCGCGTGCCCGGGATCAATCATTGCCTGCTCGAGGTTCGAAACTACAAGGGCACGATTTCTGGCCAGCCACAGACCCTGTGAAACATTGACCCCGAAGGGATAAAAAGTCTTTGGGTTGAGGAAAAGTGAGATCTTTACACGCGTCGAAGGATCTCCTGTCAGCCATTTAAGCCGCTCAGCATACTGCTGAGCTGTCTTCAGGTCTGGCGCCGATCGGATCAACTCCTCGAGACTCGCGGCTTCCTCTGCCTCATCTGAATCACTCATCGGAACGACCTCGAAGCTGACGTCATTACTGGTAAGCGGACCGACTGGCCGCCGGGCTTGAATCGATCCGCTAGACACGCGTCTGCTCACGACGTGAACTGTGTAGTGACCAGGTTGATCAAACCGATACAGAGCATTGAGTGGTAACTTCAGCTTGACTGATTGTCCAGGCTGAAGAGCGGACATGGCTGAATAATCCGGCCAATAGCGATTGCCACGCGAATAGTCATCCAGCCACGAATACACGCCGGTTCTCGGCGAGAGCACAAGTTCGTCTATCGGGGATGCCAGCTCAGTTGTGATGGTGTCGACGCTATAGCTTGATTCACTTGCGGTGAACTCAAGTTCCAGCATAATCGGCTCGCCAGTCCGGTATGAACTCTTGCTCATAGCAAGGGAGAGCTGTACTTCTGCCGCTCCCGGGCTTTGCACAATTGCTGACCAGCTGAGTAGTAATGAGCAGATTAGAATGAAAAAGCACCGCATGATCCACCTCTAGAGCGATCAAAAAATTTGGGCCATTTTCAGCGATAGCTGCCTCCCAGCGCTTGTTAGCGGTCAACGCGAGCCTGCCAATATCTGGGTTGCCGCCCATACGTTCGGCGGCGCGCTAGCTACACGTCTTTGAGGACTTTGATAAACTCCTCTGAGCCGGAAACCCAACCCAATAATGTTTTAATGACCAGGAGAGACGCTTCGTGATTGCTTCTCGGAAAACTGTATCCGATTGGCTCGCCCGTACAGTCCGCCAGCAACACAGGCAAATAGTCTCTGAACATCGCGTCTCTAATCGTCGACTCCACACATACACTCGTGGTGCAGCCAGTGAAGATAAGATGCTTGGCCCCGAGCGTTTTCAGCGTGGCATCCAATTCGGTTTGGTAGAAACCGCTGAATCGATGCTTGTAGATAACGACATCGTCAGCCTTCGGTTTTAGTTCAGGAACAATATCGGTGCCCCAGTTGTCGCGAATCAGAATCCGACTTTCTCGACCATCGGGAGCACGAACGCGCTCTCCGACTTTGAACCCCTCCAGGTGTCGCACCCGATTCACAGAGTCGGAAGCACCCAGGTCCGAGAGATCAGGACGAAATCCCATTTTGAGATAGACGATTTTAACGCCTGCGCGGCGGGCCGAAGCCAGGACTTTCGCGGTCGGCCCGACAGCTCTCTGAATCATGGAGATGTCGTTTCCGGCGCGGTCAAACATGCCGCCTTTGGCCCCGAAGTCATTCTGCATGTCGCACACAATTATCACAGTCTTGGCGACATCAATGCTGATCGGCACCGTCACGCTTCGTTGGCCATCTCGGCTGACCTCTGCATCGAATGTGACAACCCGGCTTTTCCTGTCGGGAACGAGATGATCTGCTCTCTTTGGCTTGTTGATTACGGATCCCTTTGCGATTCCACCTAGCGATGATATAGCCATGGCAGCGAGCATTTGCCGTCGCGACAACTCCTGTGCTTCCTTTTTCATTTCTTTCTCCTTACTAGCGTAACCCGATTGAAGCCGCCGAACGGTTGAGTTGACCCGGCGGCGCGAATCAAAGCACGCTTCGCCGCACCAGACTGGTTGCGAGAAGCGCCCGCGCCGCTCGCGTCCAACGATTTGTCGAACTAATTCTTAATACGTTATGCGGGCCGTTGGGATTTAATTTCTTTCGACGGCAGAGAGCAACAGATCACGAAACCATGGTTTTTCAAGAGCCGCCTGCACGAACATGCGTTTCCAAATATGCAGGTCGACTGGGGTTCCATAGTTTTCAAGCTCTAGCAATGCAACCTCAGAGTTGACCGGGCGCGGAGATTAAATCCAACCTTCGATTCAATCAAATCAGGTTACGAAACACGCGCCCGCGCTCCGGTCCAACGACGTTTTTGGGTTGCGTGTTTAGTTAGATGAATCACTCGAAGCCATAATCAAGCGTCATAGCGTAGGGTGGCTGATGCCCTGCGTTAAATCCACCCTCTCCGCTCATGCCGCGCAGGTCCCCAGTTCCAGAGCCAGGAACCACGGATAAGATTACCTTTGCTACGCCGTCCTCGAAGGTGCCGCTATGCTGAAGGACAAAGCTACCCGAGCGACCGCCAACGCTACCAGTTACTCGCTCCAGACCAATGAAGCTGGCCGAGCCGGCATTACGGTACATCATCAAGTATTCCAGTTTACCCTCTCCCTCTATGTCTCCTTGGTACGACTTAGTTGCACTGACCTGCGTGAGCTTCGGTGCCGCTTCTATTTCGTTATAGGTTTTTTCGTCCCAAGATTTTAAGCCGAATGTGGCCTTTGCCTGTTTTCGCATACTTGTTGTCTCCCGTGTGACCTGAGTCTTTTGATTGGCAAATCTCCACACCGCCAACAGCGATTTCGCTCGTAGCGGTAAGACGGCTCCTCGACCTCTATGGGCCTCAAACAATCCTCAATATAAGACTTCTTATGGGCGAGCTGGTCCCCGGGCAACCAGCCTGTAATCACAAAGTCGTCCGCGAGGATGTTATCCAGAGAGACAGGATCGCGCTGCCGTATCGCCTCTATCCACTCGTGCGCCAGCTCTAAAATCTCTTGCTCAATCTGGCTATCGGCTTTAGCCATAATTACACCACTTCAATTCCAGGCTGACTTCAGCTTCGAGAAGCAATCCAACGCTGCGCTTCAGCGGCGACCCCTGTCAATCTTCGCTTCACCTTTCAATAAATAGCCTCGCTCATCCGAGCCCGCTGCAAGCGCTCGTGCGGCGCGCCACAAAGGTTCGAGAGCAGCATCAACTGCCACATGGATTCTCTGCTTCGTTTCAGCGATACGCCATAGGAATCGCTGCTAAACCCTTTTGCCGATCAGTCCGATGATGATCATGGCGAGGCTGATGCCGACGACGGTACCAGCAACTGTTCCAACCGTGTGCGTCAACGCCACAGGGTCGTTTGACTTCGGTGCAAAGGACAGCATGAAGAAGAAAAACACTAGCGCAATAACAATAAGAACGAGACCAGCAATAACGATTCGCCAATTCTTACGCCGCATAGCTGCTTCCTTGGATCTGAAACATGAATCGTTGCGACCCAACGATGGAATTCACCGTGTGCGGGCGAGCAGCATTCAAGCTACGATCTCATGGGCGGTTTGAGAAGCACGCTGTGGCCTTCGGTGAATCGAGTGGTGATGCCGCTCTTGCGACGCTCCTTGCTTCTGCTCGCGTAGAGTCTTGCCCGACAGGACATACCGCGTTTCCCCCCTCACACTCGGACAGCACGATGCATCCTTTGGCGCGTAGCCCATCGTTTCCAGGAGGATCGCATCGTCCTCGACCGACGTCAGCTCGACCGAACGCACCGATTTGCCGCCTACCTCGGCACGTGTCAGCGCCGACAGCTTGCCTTTCTGTCGCGTGAATACCGCCAGATACTGGACGTAGAGGTTCCTTCCGCCCTGGCCCTCGATCGTGTAGAGCACGACGGTCTCGGGCGCGCCGTCGTGTGTCAGGTCGCCGACGACTACTTTTCGCGCCTCCCTGTACTCCTCGCCACGCTCGCGGTGTGCCTGACGTGTGATGAAGGTATCGATTGCAGCGGCGTCCTCGTTCTGGCGCGCGGAAGCGACGCCGCCCGACCATAAGAGGAACGTAAATGTTGCGAGCAAAGTGATAGGAAGAGCTCGCGGTTTCATATCATGCTGATTGTACGCTGATGGCGAGCGAAACGGCATAACGTTGCGCTTCAGCGGCGATCGACTCCGTCCAACATCAAATTCAAATTACTACCAGCGCATGCTTCAACCGAGTCCGAACATCCTCATAAATACAAAACGCGAAGCGGGCTAACGTTGCGCTTCAGCAGCTCGCCCACACAACTTACTAAAGAAGCCGCTCGCCGCTCCCCTCCATTCACCCGCCCCACACTAATTCTTAATACCTTAATACGTTGGATTGCCGCCTCGAATACCAGTCACTTGCCATTGCGGCCTTCACTGAAATAACGATCGACCACTGCAATAAGATTTCGGAGGTTTTCGTCCGTGTGAGTTTGAGCCTCAGTTAATCTAATCTGGGAATCGACAAGGGAATCGAGCTTCGCATTCACATCCTTGAAGCCTTCAAGCGTCGCGTGTGCCAGCCGCCCAACAACATTCTCGGTTTGGGCCTGAAGCTCACGCATTTGCTGTATGTCGGTGGCAAACTGAGCTTGCTGCTCAACGATAAATGCCATCTTCCTGTCGAACTCTTCATTGTTCATATTCCTCATGAGGATCTCCTACTGAGTTATAAGAGAGTTTAGCGAATGGCCTTCCTAATACCAAGCGAGCAATCCAACGCTTGGCTCAGCGGCGAGCGATTCCATTTCTCTCTCCATTCAAATTGCTACTAACGCATCCCTAACCCGAGTCCGCTGCATGCGCTTGTTTGGCAACCGGACTCGGGTCGTTTTGTTCGACGATATTAAAACCGTCTACGCGAACATATCCCAGAGCTTTCAGACTCGTTGCCACCTGAGCACCTGCTGCCAAGCCGTGTTCGCCAAAAGCATGATTGAGATCCTCCGTCGCCTGGAGAATTGCCTCGGCTTCTAGTTGGCTTTGCAGATCCAGTCGGACCAAGACAAAATGATATCGCCATTTGCTTGACTGCCATTGTTGCAGGCAAGCGATCGAGGGAACGAATCCGCCATGGGCACCATAGCTACCCGCCTCGAAACGGAATCTGCCAGATGTAGGCGGCACTTGATTATGGTTTGACACACTGCCTAGACAACAAATCTTGAACTCCTTACCGCTGCCGCAAGGGCAGGGCTGATTCCTTCCGATCTTTCTTCTCATATCCCTGCTTTCTTCAATTCACTTTTTTTACCATACATCCTTGTACGTCGCCGAACTCTATGATTGAACCGCACTCGCCACTATGGCCTTCGTCCTCAAAGCCGATCTATTTCTTAATATAGAACTGATCGAGGAACTGATAGCGCGCTCGAACTTTCTCGAGCTCCGCTCGCGTCTTGACATCAATCGTCATACGCTGGCCGGTGTCGAACGTGGGCCAGGTCGGTAAGCCTGGTCCATTTGGATTACCGGTCTTGATGAAATTGGCGAAGTACTCCTGCATGACCTTTGACACTTTGTAATCGTCCGCCGTCCAGGCATAGACCTTGTTCGAATCCAGATTACCCATCGCGTACTCAATCTCCGCAGAGTGCACCGCGCCGCGAGCCTGTGGCAAGACGGCGGCCGCTCCTGGAGGGCCTTTCACCACGCCGCCGGCAAGGCCCGCAGTTGAGTTGCCCATCTCCGCACGCATCGCCGGACGCGGGCGGGCGTAGTTGTAATAGTAGGTGGGCTTGCCGCCGGTTTTGGTGGCCAGGTCCAGCCACTTCCAGGTGCTGTAGCTGATGAACCGGTCGCTGGCCAAATCCCGAGCTGTATCCATGACCTCGGTTTCCGTGGATGCCGGGTAGAGCTTGAATATATCGTCCGCCTTATCCCCGTATAGCCTTTGCAGAGCTTTGCGGTAGTTCTCTAATGTTGGCTGCTCTCGCCCGAGAACGCCGGAGTACCCGATCTCCTCGGAGTTCGATCCGACCAGCAGTGGGACATGAGCTTGTTCGCCGGCAGCGTAGATTTCTACTGGTAGTTTCGGAAAGAAATAACCATCGATAGTCGCGGCGGGGTTCGGCACACCGGGTTTGGCGGTCGCGTCAAGAAGCTGCTGAGCAGGTATTGCGCGGAGCGCTGCCAGTGAGGCTGCGCCGACTTCGGTAGCAAACTTAATCCCGTTCTGCTCTCCTTCGGCAAGAGGCACGGCGGACAATGTGCCGACGATTGACCCGCTCTCTCCAATCGCACCCGCGATCAAATCCCTGGACAACGGCGAGGCCATTTGTGCGCTGACCGAAACAGATCCGGCCGACTCGCCCGCGATGGTGACCTTTTTTGGATCGCCGCCAAAGGCGGCGATATTCTGCTGCACCCAATGCAAGGCGGCGTTCTGATCGAGCAGGCCGTAGTTGCCGGAGGCGTGGCGCGGCGACTCCTTTGTCAATTCGGGATGAGCGAGGAGTCCAAACACCCCCAAACGATAATTCACCGTTAGGGCTACGATCCCCTTGCGGGCCATGCTCTCACCCTGGTAACGCGCCTCCGAACCATCGCCCGCCACGAATCCACCACCGTAGAAATAGACCAGCACTGGCAGCCGCTCTTTTCCCGATTTAGCCGGTGTCCAGACGTTCAAGTAGAGACAATCCTCGCTCATTCCATTTGACCGGAACCCCATATCGCCAAAGATGGGCCGTTGCATACAACGCGGACCGAATTGGCTTGTCTTGAGCACCCCCTGCCAATTCTTGACCGGCTGCGGCGGCTGCCAGCGCAAATCGCCGACCGGGGGCGACGCGAATGGAATGCCTTTGAAGGTACGTGTCCCGGAACTCTGTTCTGTGCTGCCTTCGACAATACCGTTTGCAGTCTTGACGCGATTTTGAGCAGAGGCGCCCTGAGTTGTGATAAGCAAGATCGCAATGAAGATGAAGGTACTGAGGTTTGTTGGTTTCATATATCACCTTCGGCTTGGGCGGCGTCGAATCGCCCGAGCTGCTTTACCGCGCCAAACGAGTGTCATCGATTCTCCGACCGCAAGTTTCGACCAGATCGCGCTTACTGCGTCGAACTCGCGACACACCCGCCTGATATCCTCGGCTGATACACCGTCAGTCAGGGTCATTCCAGAAAAGTCGTTGGTCCATGTTCGGCAGGCGAGATAGACCACCTTCTCGGACAAGCCTGCGTCATCACGGTTAGCGACGGCAAGCCGCTTGCCTCGTTTGATTACCTTACGTCTTACTTGCGGATCTGTTGGATGAAACGTGCGCGCATGCCCGCCGGCAGCAAGCTGGCCGAATATTCCCCCCGTAATTCCAAGTTCATTTTCCACGACAAAGTGGGCCATGTCGTGAGGAAGGCGGGCGTCGTAGCCCGGGGCTGGCTCCATCCACGACGATACAACGCCCGGGCCCTCAACAGACACCCGGTAGTTACGCTCGGCTGTTCTTGTGAATGTGACGTTCACCAGACTATATTCCTGCTCGACGTAGTTACAGTGCCCCGGGAGGCCAACTATGATAGTAGAAGTTCGAAGCTACCGGATCAAGCCAGGTCGCCGCGATGAGTTCATCAAGTTCTTCGAAGCGCGGTCCATACCAGCGCTACGCTCACATGGGATGAAAATACTTGGCCCGTTGCTTGACCTCGAGAATCCCAACAAGTTCGTTTGGTTGCGCAGTTTTCCTTCACTGGATGAACGTGATCAAATGAAGAACGCGTTTTACGAAGGTGAGTTGTGGAAGAACGAACTGGAAGCCATCGCGATGCCGATGATTGATAGTTATGATGTCATACTTTGCGAGACATCGAGCGGTTGTGTATTTGATGGACCTCGAGACGAACCCTAACGATGTTGTCGGTCCTGGTCCAACTCCTTCAGCTTCTCCGCGGCAAAGCCTGCGCGCGCGCCTGCGAGTTATTTTTAAGCTCCGTTCATTACACCAAAGAATTAATTCCTCGCTATCGACATCAACCTTTTCGACTGGGAAGCCGGAGGATCTGATCTCCTTCAGCTTTTCTTCGGCTAACCGCAAATGCGATCCTCTGCTTCCTCTTGAGAAGTTTCTGATAACTATTTGAGAGTTATCTAAGGAACGTTCGCAAGGCATTGTCATATAGTGCGCCCACCTAATCCGGCAAGGTGATAGTTGAACCGATAGGGTGCTCCCCTGCAGGGCCAGACCCGCAGCTGTCCTGACTAAAGCTAGACGGGTTGAATTGTAAAATTATGGTTCCCAATGAGCAGGGCGCGGGAAATCGCTGGTCCAAGAGTCGAGGTGTAACAGCGAGAAGCTACTTCGGTTTCGTTAAGATCTGAGCAGAGATGGATAGGGTTGAGCGAGACTTCCATTCTTCGCTGAGTACTTCATCGCCAATAGCGGAGACATAGTCTGCGGTTTGAACCGCACGCGTTGACTGGTTCTTCGGTCAAATTAACTGAAGGATTACTTTCAACCTGACTGCGCTCTTGCCCGACCTTTCCCCTCCTCTCGGGAAGAACCACTAAAACCCTCGCAAAACACGGCTTTCTCAATTATCGAGACAAAGGCACGCACCTTGCCCTAGTGGTCGCGAGCGATTTCTTTGATCGCCGCAAGACAGAGTCAGAATTCATTTGCCTTAAAGGCTTTCCTTATGAAGAACAAAAAACGATCCCCTATTGTCCCCCTAGTGACGGTCTCCGCCCTGGTACTATCTTTGTGCTCGGGCATCCTTATCATGGACAGGGCCCAGGCGCAGTCAAAGAATGACAGCGCTGGCGCCGCAACAAAGCGTCCGGCACAGTCCAGATATATAAGAGACCTCACGAAACTGGCCCGCCAGGGCAAGCTTGATGTCGTCAAGGGCCACGGCGCTGCTGTTCGGCCCGTGATCCAGATTCTCTCGCGCAGCCAACAGAACAACCCTGTGTTGATTGGCGAAGACGGCCTTGCTTCGATGGCAGTTGTGGAAGGCCTTGCCCAACGAATCAACCAGGGCGATGTGCCTGAGAACTTGCGCCAGACACACCTCTATAGTCTGAATCTCTATTCATTGCTCGCAGATGCTAAGACCACTGCCGACCTTGAGGGACGATTGAAGACTGTGTTGTCTGACGTGTCGAGTAACAAGGGAAACTCAATACTCTTCATAGATCAGCTCTATCAGTTTGTAGGCAAACACGCGGCTGAGAGCGTCGCACAGATTCTGACGGAAGCGACGGTTGCCGGGAAAGTGCGACTCATTGGAGCAACTTCGCACAGTGCTTACGAAGAATACATTGCCGGTGATGCAGTGCTTGACAGTCTTTTCGGGCAGGTCACTCTCGATGACTTCAATTCAGCAGATTCGTCAGAGACGAGCGACGAAGACAGCAACGAGAACAATGGCGACTTCAGAGGTGAAAAGATATCTGCAGATTTACGTGAACTGACTCAAGGGGCCGGTTCAGACGCTGCTCGCGTCAACGTCATTCTGCAAGTTGACGACGTGAAGAGTGGACAGCTCAACGACTTGTTTGTGCGTTATGGCGTTAAAGTCAATTCCCGAATGGCGCAACTAGGCGCGATGAATATAAATGTTCCCGTCAAGGCCCTGGAAGAACTAACGGCAATTAAGGAAGTTCATCATCTCTCAGCAGACCGGGAAGTACGCGCATTCGGTCACGTCAGCAATACCACGGGCGCCGATGCTGTTCGTCAACAGAGCACGACCTCGTTGCTTGGCGGCACCACCAATTACGTGCTAGACGGTTCAGGTATCGGGATCGCTGTCCTGGATTCGGGTATTGACACCAGCCACAAATCATTCCTCGCGCTCAATAATAGTGTGCGAGTTGTTTTTAGCAAAGATTTCACTGGCGAAAATCGCGTGGATGATCCTTACGGTCACGGGACCCATGTCGCCGCGACAGCCGCCAGTAACGGCCGCGTTGCGAATGGCAAATACATCGGAATTGCTCCCAACGCGAACATCATTAACCTTCGCGTATTGAACGGGACTGGTTCTGGTTCTGTCTCAGCATTGCTCGGCGCCCTCGATTGGGTAATGAACAATCGCACAACATACAACATCCGAGTCGTCAACATGAGCCTCGGTATGCCGGCGGTTGATTCATACAAGAATGACCCCGTGTGCCGAGCGGTGCGCAGTTTGGTTGATTCCGGCGTCGTTGTCGTCGCCGCCGCCGGTAACAATGGCAAGGACAGTACGGGTCAGAAGTTGTACGGCAGAGTACACTCGCCCGGAATTGAACCTTCGGCGATAACTCTCGGGGCGTCGAACACCCTTGGCACAGATGGACGCGCAGACGATGTGATGACTACCTACAGTTCCCGTGGTCCGACGCGCGGCTTTTGGACCGATGCAAACGGAGTAAAGCATTACGACAATCTGATCAAGCCAGACCTGGTCGCGCCCGGCAACAAGCTAGTGTTTGCGGAAGCGGACAATAACCTTCTCGTCACGCAACACCCGGAACTAGATGCCGGTGTTAGCCAAGCAGAAGACCGGCGTGAGATGTATCTGAACGGTACTTCAATGGCAGCTCCGATTGCGGCTGGCGCGGCGGCCCTTTTGCTCCAAGTCAATCCGAACCTCACGCCAAATATGATCAAGATGCTGTTGATGTACACGGCGCAGCAACTGCCCGGCTACAACATGTTCGAGGAGGGCGCAGGGGAAATCAATATTGAAGGTGCGGTGCGACTTGCTAAGCTGATTCGCACCGATCTGACATCCAACACGCTTTCAGGTGTGCCACTGCTAACGACCTCTACCGCACCCTCTCCCCAGACGACCATTGCGGGACAGACCTTCACTTGGTCGCAGGGAATCATTCTTAATCGTAGCTATGCCACAGGTACTAACCTCATTCTCAAGTATCAAAATATTTATGCCAGTGGTGTACTGCTCGGTGACGGTGTATTGCTCGGCGACGGTGTGTTGCTGGGTGATGGCGTTCTGCTCGGCGATGGCGTCTTACTGGGCGATAGTATTGTGACCAGTAATGGCGTTCTCCTGGGCGACGGTTTGCTCTTCTGCAGCAATGGAGTCTTACTCGGAGACGGTGTGCTGCTGGGTGATGGTGTGCTACTGGGCGACGGTGTGTTGCTCGGTGATGGTGTATTTCTGGGCGACGGCGTGTTGCTTGGCGACGCTTACTTACAAGCGCAATCTGCTGCCATTGGTGGCGATGATACGGCTGCAATGGAAGTGGATGTGGACTCCGGAGTTGATTACTTAGGTTACTGAGTCCGACTAATTTACCAATATCACAATGGACCATAATCAACTCACCACAATGACTACGGAGCTTGACATGAGACAAATCGAGACTTCCCCATCACTTAATTCGCTAATGAACGTTGTCATGGCCGAGACGCCCTATCTCCCCGAAGCTGATGTCACAGTTGATGTCATTGAACTGACGGAAGATGATCGCAACGAGGTCCTCGCCTTCCTGGCAGAACGACCTGTACATACGGTCTGCATCGCCGGCTTTATCCGCGACAACGGATTGGTGAGCCCTCACAACCGGGGCACCTTCTATGGTTGCCGGAACTCAGAAGGCCGGTTGGAAGGTGTCGCCCTGATTGGACACGCCACTCTTATCGAAGCCCGTACCCTACGCGCTATGGAGGAGTTTGGACTGGTGGCCCACGGTTACCAACGCACTCATATAATTCTGGGAGAGAAAGACAAAGTCGAGCAGTTCTGGAACTACTACGCCGACGAAGGGCAGGAGATGCGACTGGCCTGCAGAGAACTCCTCTTCGAGTTGCGCTACGCCATGCAGGTGCGCGCAGAGGTTGCAAGACTGCGGCGCGCTACTCTGGAAGATCTCGAGAAGATCGCACCCGTGCAGGCCTCAATGGCTGAAGAAGAAAGCGGCACGAACCCATTGGAGGTTGACCCTGAGGGATTTCGCGCCAGATGTGCACGACGCATAGAGATGGGTCGCGTGTGGCTAATGGAAGAAGACGGAAGGCTCGTGTTCAAGGCCGACATACAGGCTGATACACCCGACGTGGTCTACCTGGAAGGTGTCTGGGTGAATCCTTCTGAGCGTGGTAAAGGAATTGGCAGACAGTGTTTGCGCCAACTCTGTCAGGATTTACTGGTGCGCACTAAGTCGGTCTGCGTGCTGGTAAACGAAGAAAATCAGCGCGCGCACACTTTCTACCGCATGTGCAATTTCAAGATGCGCGGTGTCTATGACTCAATCTTTCTTCAGCAGACTGACCGTCGAGGATCTGAAGGGTAAGAAAACCCTTGAACAACTCTCTCTAAGATGCCACGGCCTTGCGCCGTGGAGTCTCGCGCTCGCGGCTACAACGAAAGCCACTCAACTCTCTCCAAGATGCCACCGCCTTGCGCCGTGGAGTCTCGCGCTCGCGGCTACAACGAAAGCCACTCAACTCTCTTAGATGCCACCGCCTTGCGCCGTGGAGTCTCACGCTCGCGGCTACAACGAAAGCCACTCAACTCTCTTAGATGCCAC
>Ga0070708_100002719_pt1 | contig 13722 bp, 8 predicted proteins | sample KBSK5503metaG_FD_65469 | JGI IMG/M metagenome (GOLD analysis project Ga0070708, IMG submission 65469) | Corn, switchgrass and miscanthus rhizosphere microbial communities from Kellogg Biological Station, Michigan, USA - KBS K5-50-3 metaG | ecosystem: Host-associated > Plants > Roots >...
GAAGGAGTCTCCGTAGTCTTGAACGAAGGCGGCACCAACGAGATGATCTTACGGGACGTCCGCTTCTGGGGGATCGAGACGGTCATGGCGGGCTACGGCCTTCTCGAGTTCGAATCGCCCACGGCCCGGCCGATCGAGGAACTCGTCGCGAAGTGGGCGAAGATCTCCTCGGCGCCCGTGAAGCCGCTGCCCGACGTCGTGGCCGGCTTCGACATGCTGGCCAATCACCTCGGGCACCCGCTGACCGACCCGCTGCGGCACCTAGACCGGGTCCGTCAGAACCCGGCCGAGCTAGCAATGCTGCCCGACCGTTACGGCTGCTTCCTGGAGGCCCGGATCAAGTGGTTTGGTCCCTATCCGTACCCACCAGAAGCCAAAGACAGCTTTCGTGCCTATGTCGTCGTCTCGACTCCGCCGGGGATGCCGCCCGATCCCTATCTCGAGCAGATCGAGAAGGATGCTGCGGCCGCCGGCGTCCGAATCGCTTCCCGGTATTCGACCGGCGCGACCAACGCCAGTCCGTACCGGACCGAGTCCGGCAGCCTCGTCCCTTTCCTCGAGCTCGCTAGACGGGTTACCGAGGCCCGACACCCTGGTGTTCCCTTCGGGCCGATTCCGACGTTTGGAGCCGCCAGCACCTCGATCTACTTTCGCCGGAAGGGGATTGCGACCTACGGCTATTCGCCCGTGCCGGTCAACATCACCGATTCGGCGCGCCGGCATGGCAACGACGAACGGATCTATCTGCACGACTACGTCGACGGGGTGAGGACTTATCAAGAGCTCCTGTTGGAGTTCGCCTTCTCGGGGTAGAGAAATCGTCACCCTCCTTCGAGGGAAACTGACAATCCTCGTCGCTGCGCACCTGACAGGTTTTATGCAAGTCACTGGGACAAAAGCACTTGTCTTATAGCCCGACTGGCTTCTTTCTTGCGTCCACTTCGGCAGCCAGCTTAACGGCCGAGTATGCATTTAGGAGGAATAATGAAGAAGCGGAACTCCGGTTTCACGTTGATCGAGCTGTTGATCGTCATCGCGATCATCGGCATCCTCGCGGCGATCGCCATTCCGAATCTCCTCTCCGCCGTTCAGCGCGGCAAACAGAAGAGGACCATGGCCGACATGCGGTCGCTCGCGACCGCGATCGAGGCCTACGCAGTGGACAACAACGTCTACCCGGCGGGGACCTGCGCGACCGGTCTCTTCACGACGGCCGGCACGGCCATGAACACGTCGTCGCTGACCGTTCTGGTGCCGACGTACATCGCTTCTCCCCCGAGGATCGACGGATGGTTACGGCCCCTCCACTACAACACCACGACGCCGGGAGACCAGTACAACCTGGTCAGTTACGGCCGCGACGGGACAGCTGACGGCACCCTCGTCTGCGGAACGACCACCGACTTCAACAACGACATCGTCTACTCCAACGGCACCTTCCTCCAGTGGCCGGAAGGAACCCAGCAGTAGTCTTCGCCACACGCAAAATCGTTTCGACGAAACGGTCCCGAGCAATCGGGACCGTTTTTTATTGGTTCCGAGAAGTTTGGCTCCGGCGTGGTCGGGACCTCCCGCTTAGAATGAACGTCGTGGTTGCGCGCCGCTTTCCACTCTCGGGACTCTTGGGAGCGGCGGCGCTCGCTCCCCCCCTTCTCTGGCTCTTACCGGCTCTAATTGCCCGGCGGGCTCCCTCGTTCCGAGACCAGGGGGACTTCTTCTTTCCGTTGAAGCTCTACACGGCCGATCGCATCGCCTCCGGGCAGGTTCCGTTCTGGAACCCCCTCTCCGGGTTCGGGGAGCCCTGGCTCGCCAACGGGCAGTCGGGAGTCTTCTATCCCCCCACGCTCCTCTTCCTGCTTCCCTCGCCGGCCCTCGCGGCCGGGCTCTTCCTCCTTCTTCACTTCATGATCGGGGCCTGGGGAGCCTGGCGTTTCTTGAAACAGGAAGCCGTCTCCGACGCCGGAGCCCTCTTCGGGGCCGCGGCCTTCTCGGCCTGCGGCTTCGCCGCGTCTCTGTCGGTGTACTGGAACCACTTCGGAGCCTGGGCCTACCTTCCGGCCATCGCCGCACTGGCGCGGTCGGGGTTGCGGCGAGCCTCCGCGCGCGCCGGGCTGGCGCTGCTCGTGGGCCTTCAGGCGATGGCGGGCAGTCCCGAGCTGACCGCCGGGACAATCCTGCTCGCGGCGTTTCTGACCTGGGAGGCGCGGGTGGAGCCGGGCGGGTGGGCCGAGCCTTCGCGCGCGCGGCGAGTTCTGCGTCTGGCGGGAGCCGCGGCGCTGGGCCTGGCGCTCGCCGCCTGGGTGATTCTCCCGATGGCGGAGCTCCTGGTGCACTCCGAGCGGCGGACGCCGCTCTCCGCGGCGGAAAGGGATCTCGGCGCGGTCGACTCCTCCGCTCTGGCCTCCACGCTCGGGTTTTCGACGAATTCGGCGACCTCCGCGTATCTTTCCTCTCTCTATGCGGGCCCGCTTCTTCTCTTCGCGGCAGGTGCCGCCTTCGCCGAGAAAGAGAGGCGGCGGCTCGCCTTCCTGCTTCTCGGCGTCGCGGTGGCCGGGATCCTCGCCGCGATGTCCGGCCCGCCCGGGTCCTGGCTGCGGGCCCTGCCGGGGCTCGACCGTTTGCGCTATCCCGGCAAGTCTCTGGCCTGGACCTTCTTCGCTCTCTCGATGCTTGCCGGCCTGGGCGCCGATTCCCTGCGTTTCGTGCCCGCTCGCAGGGCAATTCTTCTCGCCGGAATGCTCGCCGCTGCGGCGTTGCTCGCGCTCTCAGGCCAGTCGCCGGGGACACGTGGGGCCGCCGCGCTGGGTCTCTGCGCCCTGGCCGTGCTGGCCCTGGGGGCGGGCCAGGCGGCCTCCTTCGGACCCGCGGGCGCCGCGCTCGAAACCGCCGCGGCACTGACGCTGACGGCTTCGCTCTTCTTCTCCGGCCGGGGATTGTTCCGTTTTGCGCCGGAAGCCGAGATCCGCCGCGTCCCGGCGTCGATCCCATTTCTGGCACAGATTCCCGGGCGCGTGCTGACACCGCCGACTGAGGAGCTGGCCCCCTGGGTGCTGAAGGATCCTCGGTTCGGCACCGGCACGCTCGCGCGGCAGCGAGAGGCGCTGATGGGCTATACGAACCTGTTCTCGGGAGTCTCGACGGTGCGCACGGCCGCCCCGCTCGCGACCGAGGGCGCGGCGCGGATCGCCGCCTCGATCGACGCAGCCCGGGATCCGTCGCAGGCTGCCGGACCGGTCTCCGCCCGAGTTCTCTGGATGCCGTTTCAACCGGCCCGCCTTGGTTCCGGCAAGGTCGGTGAGTTCTTCCGGGCCCCGCTCAATCCTTACCGCATGCGGCTTTCCTTCGTGCAGAGATACCGCGTCGAACCGGAGCCGGCGCGGGCCTGGGAGCGGGTCGTCCAAGGTGAGATCGACTGGAATCACGAGGTCTTCCTCGATCGGGAGCCGGAGCCGCGGCTGCCTCAGGACAGAAAGCGCTCCTACGTCATCGCGCGGATCGCGTCCGACGCCCCGGAGCGCGTCGCCGCGGACGTCACCTCGGACGCGGCCGGCCTTCTCGTCCTGACCGACCTCTGGTATCCGGGCTGGAGCGCCGAAGCGGACGGGCATCCGGCCCCGATCTATCGGGCCGACGGCTATCTGCGCGCGGTCGCCCTCCCCGCCGGCTCCCACCACGTCGTCTTCCGTTACCGCCCGATCTCCTTTTACGCGGGAGCCGTCGTCTCCCTGCTCGCGGCGGGAACGCTCCTGACGCTGCTCTTGCGCCGCTGACATGGTCTCCGATTCGAACTCCGCGAGTCCGTGCACCAGGAACGCGCCAATGGCCGCCGGGAAGCTTCACCTCCTCGCGTACCCCCTCTTCTTCGCTTCGGGGGCCGCGGGACTCGTCTACGAGATCGTCTGGACCCGGCAGCTGATCTACGTCTTCGGCTCCGGCCTCTACGCCGTGACGGCGGTGCTCTCGGCTTTCATGGCGGGACTGGCCCTGGGCTCGTTCCTGCTGGGGCGCGCGAGCGACTGCCTCCGTTTTCCCCTGCGCTTCTACGCGATCCTCGAAGCCATCCTGGCGTCGGCGGGACTTCTGTTGCCCTTCGCCCTGCGTCAGATCGATCGGGTGGACGGCTGGGCCTACGGGCTGTGGGGACAGAACTTCGCCATGCTGACGGCCTGCCGTTTCGTCGTCGCCTTCTTCCTTCTCCTGATTCCGACGACCCTGATGGGCGCGACCCTTCCGGTCCTTGCGAGGGCCCTGGCAAGGCAGGGCACCCGTCTGGGCCTGCGGGTGGGAAGCCTCTATGCCGTCAATACCGCAGGGGCCGTCGCCGGAGCGTTTCTGGCCGGATTCCATTTCCTGGGTGCCTACGGTGTCGAGCGCACCAACTCGCTGGCGGCCCTCTTAAACCTCATCGCGGCCCTGGGCGCGGGCGCGCTCTCGGCCCGGACGGAGCGGGGCTCGAGCCCGAGCGATATGAGCCGGGAGGGGGAGAAGGGGCAACAAGCGCTTCTCCCGCGGCCTCTCGCGGACCCGGCGGCATCTCTGGTTCTCCCGGCGGCGTTCCTGACGGGACTGGTCTCGATGGCGGCCCAGGTCCTCTGGTCGCGGGGCCTCGTCTTCAACTTCGAGTACCTGAAGAACACGACCTACGCGTTCTCGGCGATGCTGACGATTTTCCTCGCGGGTCTGGCGGCCGGCAGCGCCTTCTGCGGGCTCTTCATCGACCGCGCCGCACGACCGCTGCGTCTCTACGGCCTGGTCATTGGCCTGCTCGGCGTTTCGATCGCCTGCTCGGTCAGCATGCTCCACTGGGGCGCCTGGGAGACGCTCCTCCCCTCGCCATTCGATCCGACGACCCAGGTGTTTCGCTGGACGACGGCCGTCGAGAACATCCTCGTCCAGTCGACGCTCGTGCTCGGCCTCCCGACCCTGCTGATGGGGATGGCCTTTCCCGTCGCGGTCCGCGCGATCATTTCGGCGGGTCGGGTCGGCCGCGGAGTCGGGCGGCTCTACGCGCTCAACACGGCCGGCTCCCTGATCGGCCCGCTCGCGGCCTGCTTCCTGATCATCCCCTGGCTGGGGCTGTCGGCGGGGCTCGCGGTCCTGGCGGCCGTTGAGACCGCGCTGGGCGTGCTGATCTATTGGCGCGCCTCGGCCTCAGCGCGCTCGTCGGCCGGACTCGGTCTCCTCTGCGCGCTCGTCTTCGGGGCGGTTCTCGTCACGACTCCCCGGGGGCGAGGGATGCAGCAGGTCAACCCGGGCGAGCGGGTCCTCTACTACGACGAAGGCCCGATGGCGACGGTCTCGGTCGTGAAGAACAACTTCGGCTACAAGACGATCTGCATCGACGGCGTCGGTGTCGCGGGGACCGATCCGATGCTCCAGACCGACCAGAAATCCCTCGCGCATCTGCCGATGCTGCTCGTCGAGAACCCTCGCCGCGTCCTGACCGTGGGGTTCGGCAGCGGCGGCGCGTCGTATTCCTATCTTTTGCACGATCGTCTGGAGAGAGTCCACTGCGCCGAGATCTGCCCGGAGGTCCTGCGCGCGGCTCCCCAGCTGACCGAAGCCAACCACGGCTTCTGGACGAGGCGCGACCTGCGCTACCGGGTGATCTTCGACGACGTGCGGAGCTTCCTGCGGCACACGCGGGAGTCCTACGATGTCATCGCCACCGATTGCACGGACCTCCGGTACAAGTCCAACGCCAATCTCTACGACGTCGAGTACTTCCGGTTCTCACGCGAGCGCCTTCGCCCCGGGGGAGTGGTCGTCGTCTGGATGCCGCTCGGCGGGCTGTCTCTCGACATGTTCAAGCTCGCTCTGCGCACCTTCCACGCCGTCTTCCCGGAGATGGCGGTCTTCTACATGGACAACCAGCCCACGCACTACGTGCTGCTGGTCGGCTGGCGCGACAGGATGGAGATCGACTTCGCGCGAATGAAGGAGCGGCTCGCCGAGCCGGATGTCAAGGCCGACCTCGCGGAGCTGTCGCTCGACGATCCGGTCAAGCTCCTCTCGACCTGGATCACGGGGGGCGAAGCCCTCCGGCCGTATCTCGCTGGCAGCGCCCTGAATACCGAAAACTTTCCCTACCTCGAGTTCGGGTCGCCCAGGTACGGGTACGCGGACCGCCCCATCCTGGACAACCTGGGTTCTCTCATGGCCATCCGGAATTCCTCGCGCCGGTTTCTCGCTCCCGGCGGGATCACGCCGGAGGAGCTGGCCGCGCTCGACCGGTACGAGCGCGCGCTCCCGAAGATCATCGAGGGCCACGCTCATTACCGCAGTCTCGAGATCGAAGAGGCCACGCGCTCGTATCTCGAGGCCCAGGCAATCGCTCCGGAGGACGCGAGCGTGGCGCGGCTTCTCTCCTTCCAGGAGCTCGTGCTCGGGGCGAGGCTCGGCAGCCCCTGGTCGTGGCTGATGCTGGGGCGGTCCTTGCAGCTGCAGAACCGAAGCGAGGACGCCGCCCGCTGCTACCGGCGGGTGGAGGAGCTTCTGGCCCAGCCGGAGCGAGGCGCCGGCCCGCGGGAGGCCGGATGGCTCGCGAGCGCGCGACGCTGGCGCCACGAGCTCACGGCGGCGGGGGGAAATCCTTGACCCGGAAGAAGCGCGGCGGAGCGGCGTGAGCACTCCCTTCGAGATCTACGGTCCCTTCGGCTGCGGGTTGGCGGCAATCTTCGGCCTCGTCGTCGGAAGCTTCGTGAATGTCCTCGTCCACCGGCTGCCCCGGGGCGAGTCGGTCATATCTCCGCCCTCGCACTGTCCCGCGTGCGGCGCCGGGATCCGCGCCCGGGACAACGTCCCGGTCCTCTCCTGGCTCCTGCTCGGTGGCCGCTGCCGGGTCTGCGGCGCGCCGATCTCCGCGCGCTACCCGCTCTTAGAGCTCGCCAACGGAGCCCTCTGGGTGCTCGTGTTCTTGAAGGCCCGCGACGGGGCGGAGCTCGCGGGCGGCCTCTTCTTCGCCTCGGCCTGCCTGGCGCTCGCCGCGATCGACGCCGAGTTCCAGATCCTCCCGGACAAGATCACGCTGACGGGGGTCGCCAGCGGCATCGTTCTCTCGTTCTTCTCGAGGACGAGAACCCCGGGAGCGGCCCTCCTCGGAGCCGCGATCGGAGGGGGCATCCTCTACCTGATCGCGTTTCTCTACGAGAAGATCGCGGGCCAGGAAGGAATGGGATTGGGGGACGTCAAGATGCTCGCGATGATCGGAGCGTTTCTCGGCCCTCGGGGGGTGCTCGTTTCCGTCCTCCTGGCTTCGGTCTCGGGAAGCGCCGCGGGCCTCGGCGCGATCGCGGTGGGGCGCGGGGACCGCAAGATGCGGCTGCCGTTCGGCGTTTTTCTCGCGGCGGGGGGCGTGGCCGCGTTTTTTCTGGGCGACTGGCTCCTGGGGCGTTACCGGTCGTTGTGGCCGCGGTGAAGAAGTCGTGAGTTGTGTGTTGAGCGACGAGGACTCTGATGACTCGTGACCCCCAATCCATGACTTCGTCCGTCCCGCAGTCGTTCCGGCGCGAATCCAGGCTCTTCCTCTGGGTGGCCCTTCTGATCATCCTGTTCCTGAATTTCGCGACCCTCCTGTTCTTTCGCGAGAGCGTGGATTGGGGGAGCCGACAGGCGGAGCGCCGGACCGCGGACGTCCTGCGGCGAATCTCCGTCGCGTCCGACCCGGCCGAAGCGTTGAGACGCGCGGCGTCGGAACCCGACGTGCTCTACGCGGCCTTCTACGATCTGCAGGGACGCCGCGCGGCCTCCGCCGGCCGCGACCTCGAGGCACCCGGGCTTCTGCCGACCGAAAAGCCGGAGCCCCGGCGAGTCCACTCCGAGTGGAAGAAGAGCCCTTCCCTCCTGATCTCGACTCTGCCCGTACCGAACGGCTTCTACTCGGTCGCGTTCGATCCGGGGGCGGGAGGCGCGCTGCGCTCCTACGCGCGCGCTCTCACCGCGCTCGTGCCGCTGGCGGGCGCCGCGCTCGTCGTCCTCGCCGGGTTCTACCTGCGCTCCCTCCTCCAGCCGTACGACCGGCTGCTCGCAGCGGCGGGATCGGCGCCCCGCCAGACTTCAGCCGGAAAGCCGCCTTCCGACGAGCGCGACTTCCTGATCGCGCGATTCGAGTCCACGATCGCGGCGCTCTCGGAGAAAGAGCGCGAGCTCGAAGGCCTCGCGCGAAGCGAGAAGGAGCGTGCCGACGACCTGGAGATCGCCGCGCACATCCTGGCGCGCAACCTTCCGACCGGCCTGCTCTCGGTCGATCCCGATGGCCTGGTCATCGAGTTGAATCAGGCGGGCAGCGAGATGCTCGGACTGCCCGAGACGTCGCGCGCAACGCCGAGCGCGAAGCTCCTCGCCGGTATCCCGGAACTCTCGGATCTCGTCCTCTCCGTCCTCTCCGGAAAGGCTCCGGTGACGCGGCGCGAGATCCGCTGGCGGATCGGAGAGGAGGAGCGGGTGATCGGCGTGACGGCGACGCCGGTCACCGGGGCCGACGGCCGGTTCCTCGGAGTCCTCGCCCTCTTCTCCGACGTGTCGGAGGTCCGGCGGCTGGAAGCGCGTGTCGCTCTAGCGCGGCACCTCGCGGACCTCGCGAACGTCTCTGCGGGGGCCGCGCACGAATTCCGCAACGCCGCCGCGGCGATCGACGGGTTCGCGGACCTGGCACTGCGCCACCCGGAAAGGGCGGTCGAGCACCTGAAGGCGATCCGCCACGAGGCGCAGGAGATGAGCCGTGTGACGAGCGATTTTCTCCTATTCGCCAGGCCCGAAGGCTTCTCCCCGGAGAAGGTCGCCCTGGCTTCGGTCGCCGAGTCGGCCGTGGAAGAGACCGAGAGGGCATTTGCAGGCGTGCGAATCGAGCGCTCCGGAAGCTTTCCGGAGATCCCCGGCTCCTCCGTGCTCTTGCGCCGCGCCCTGGTCAACCTGCTGCGCAACGCCGTCGAGGCGACCCCTCCGGAACGCCGCCTCGAGGCGCACGTCGTCTCGCTCGCCTCGGAGGCGCGGGGCGAAGAGGTCCTCGTCAGCGTCGGGGATCGCGGCCCCGGAGTGGAGCCCTCCGAGCGGGAGAAGATCTTCCTGCCTTTCTATTCGACCAAGCCCGACGGAATCGGATTCGGCCTCGCCATCGTCGCCCGAATCGCCGAGCTGCACGGCGGCACCGTGGAGGTGGCCCCCCGGCGCGGAGGAGGATCCCAGTTCACGCTGAGGATCCCCAAAGCCGGCGCCGCGCCGCCCCGGCGCTCGAGACCGGTCACCGCCGGCTAGGAGCCTGTCCGAGCAATACCCTACTGCGCGCGGCGATTCTCTCGCTGTGAGCGGAATGCTCGAAAAACGGCTTGTGCGACATAGCTCTGCTACGACTCCGCGCCGTTTTTCTGCGCTTCCGCTCTCGCGTCGGCCTCACCGCGCTCGCTACGGGTCTTACTCGGACAGCCTCCTAGAGAACAAGACACGAGTTGGCGTAACGGCGTCGTCTCTGCTAAGATAGAAGAGTCCTCATCGCCTGCAAGGCGTCTCCTCGTGCTCGAGGAACCCGATGCTTGCCGGCATTCAATCAACAACTCTTTGGAAGATCGGCCTCTGTGCGCGCCGAGCGGGGCGATGCGAGGCAGGCCTGACGCTCGTCGAGCTGCTCGTCGCTCTCGCGCTCCTGGGTTTCATGCTTCTCGCGATCACGCCGCTCTTCATCGCCAGCGTCAAATCCAACTACGCCGGCAACGAGTACACGAGCATCCACGTGCTGGCCCGCGACCGCCTGGAGCAGCTGATGAACGTTCCCTTTTCCGACGGGCGGCTGGCTCCCGGCAGGCACGACAACGACCTTTCGCCGGTGCTTCCCGACTCGATGACCGGCCTTCCCCCCACGCGCGGAGGCGTTCGCAACCCTTTTTCCGTCTGCTATCGGGTCTTCCAGTTCCAGATCCCTCCCGGCGATCTGGTCTCGGTTCCCGCCAACACCCCCTTCCTGTCGATCCTCGTTACGGCCGGGATCAAGGCGGTTCACTACAAGCGCATAGACGTCACGGTCGTTTCCGGCACGGGCGCGCTCGGCATTGGGGCGCGGTGGACGCGGGTGTCCGGCCTGATCTCCAATCCGGCTCCCGAGACGATCCTCTCCACCGCGGATCCCGGAGGGACCTGCCCTTGAAGAGTGCGGCCGGACAATCTCGCCTCGCCCCCGGCGGGTTCACGCTCGTCGAGATGATCGTCGTCGTGTTCCTGTTCGCGCTGGCCATGCTCGGCGTCCTGTCCGTCTTCGACGCGAGCGCCCGGATCAACAAGAGCGAGCAGGACGTCGCCGACGCGCAGGGCGCCGTGCGATACGGAATCTATGCGATGACCCGGGCCATCCGGATGGCTGGATCGGGAGGGCTCCCCGTGACTCAGGCGGTCGTCAACGCCGCCGACCCGGACCTGGCTGGCATCACGCCCGCAGGCGTCCGCTACGACAACGTTCCCCAGGGGACTAAGGTGACGTCGTTGAACGGCGACGTCGCTGTCCGGCCCGGGACCGACATGATCGAAGTCCGAGGCGTCCTCAATTCGCCTTTGATCGGATTCGATCTGGCGACGGGCTGCACGCCGTGCGACCCCTCGGCTGGCTGTGCCGCCTGCGTCGGCGCGCCGGCCCTGACCGTGGCCTCCGTCACGCACACGTCCCACGTCAACGACGACGCGAGCAATCGGCCGCAGTTCTCCCAGGTGGACGCCTACACCTCCGGCGCGAGCGCGGGCAGTCCGATGCTCGTGCTGGTGGCCTTCAACGACGACCTCCACCCGACGTGTGCCCAGTCGATGGCCGGGCAGAGCTATTCGCTCTATCCGCAGGCTTCCTACAACGTCGGAAAGATCTCGGCCCAGACGAGGCTCGGCAGCGGAGGCTCCTTCGGCAACGTGGACTTCACCGACCGCGTCGCGAAGGAGTTCAATTCCGAGACGCCGCTCGAGAAGGGAACCGACGCGGTCGGGATGAAGAACGTCCGACGCGCCGGGATCCTGGACGACCTCCTCTTCTTCATCGACAACAGCGATCCGCTCCACCCCGCGCTCGCCCAGGGCATTCGCCGCGGGGCCGCCTTCGACGTCGTCACCCTGGCCGACGACGTCGAAGACATGCAGATCGCCTACGGCGTGGACCTGGACCGCAACAACGCCATCAACCGCAAGTCCGGGAGCGCGGCCTCGTTCGACTCCAACGTCTCCCCGGAAGTCGACGGGGACGAGTGGGCGCCCAACGTGGCTGGGGAGGCGGCGTTGCCGGCGACCGCTTTCCGGTCGGATCCGGATCACTGTCCGCTCCTGCACGCCGTCATGATCTCTCTCGTCGCCAGGTCGCACGACCCCGACCCGACGTACAGGGCTCCCTCGGCCCGGGGGCTGCTGACGCTGAACTCGCCGACGGGTTCTCCCAATCCCCGCACGGGCTCGGGCACCCTGCCCGCGACGTACCGCCGCCGAATCCAGACACTCAAGATCAACCTTCGAAACTACGCCTATGAAGGCAGCTAGCAGGATGCTGACCTCCCGCCGCCTCCGTTCAGAGTCCGAGCGCGGCGCGGCGCTCGTGATCGCGATCCTCGTGCTTGCGATCCTGACGGTCATCGGCATCGCGCTCCTGCTCCTGACAAGCACGGAATCGCGTATCGCAGCCAACGAGTGGTCCGTCAACCGGGCGTTCTACGCGTCCGACTCGGGGATCCGCTGGGGCACCGTCGAGCTGGCAAACCCACAGGTCTTCCTGAAACGGCCCGAGTTCACGTCGTCCCCCTTCGGCACCGTCTCTTTCACCCTTCCGAGTCACCGCAGCGCGATCCACGACCCCTTCGGCGCCGACCTGGCGGGAGACATCGCGGTGAGGCTCCAGACGCCGAGCCTGATCGGCCGGCGTCACGCTCCGGGCGGCCGGATCAACGAGGGAGACGAGAAGGCTCAATTCGTCTACACGTACGAGGTCCGCAGCGCGAGCAGCGATGAAGCCTTCGCGCAATACGCGAAGGCTCTGGTCGCGGACGTCGAGATCGGGCCTCTCCCGGCGAGGCTTCCGTTTTGAGAGACCGAGTTTCGCGCCACCGCGTCGCGGCCGCGGTGCTCCTGCTCGGCTTGAGCGCCGTGCCCGCTCTGCCCGACGACCGGCAGCTGCTGCGGGTCAACTCCGGCGCGAAGACGGACGTCCTCGTCATCCTGGACTCCTCTTCCTCCATGCTGCGGGACTTCTCCGATCGGTTCGACCTGCCTGCCGGCATGGACGACTTCCTGTACCCGGAGGGCACGGCATTCGCGACGAACGGGTCCAAGCTCGGCGTCGCCAAGAGCGTTCTGCGGCAGGTCATGACGACGATGCAGGGGGTGAACTGGGCCTTCGCCTCCTACCGCAACCCGACCCCGACCTTCGGCGCGGCCTTTCTCGATCGGATCACGGGCCGGCCAGTCTGCGACCCGCAACCCTGCCCCCAGCGAGCGGGGGACACGCTGCAGAACGGGGGCCTCGAGTGGCTCTACGTCGCCGACGGCATTGACGCCAGTTCGCCGAGCTATGCCGGAAAGAGCATTAGCGACGTGTTCCCGTGCGTCCGGCAGACCATTGCGCCGGGGTGGGACTGTTACTCGGACATCCAGCAGGGGAGGTTTCTCCAATTCGGCCACAAGGTGGCGCATCTCTACAACCGGGAGGACACGGGAGAACTGGCGGACAATCTGTATCCCTACGGCTCCTCCTCGACGCGGAATCCGCTTCCCGCCGGCGTCCCGAATCCGGCGGACGAGCCCTCGCCCGGCTTCTGGCGCGGGGCCTTCGGCCCCAACGCCGCCACGTTCGGGGCGATGGCGATCCTCGACCCCAACCCCCGGTCGGGACTGGTCGTCTATCGGAACACCAGCAAGCCGGGGCGAGAGCTGAGGCTGCGGGTGGTCTCCGGGAGTTACGGGAATCCCAATCTCGTCGTCAGCGTGGAGGAGTTCAGAGCCCCGGTCACGCTGACGCCGCTCCCGAATTCCTACCCGCCCCCGGGCACGCCGTGCCCGGGGGTGCCGTCCGGGCTCTTGCAGGATTCGTTCTACTGCGGCCGCTGCGTCCAGCTCTACCACAGAGACGACGGCGGCGGGGATTACCAGGAGCTCCTCGATTTCTGGAAGGGGAATCAGGCTTACAACGCGGGGAGCCTGGTTGCGCCAGCCAGCTACAACGGCTTCGCCTTCCGCGCAGAGAAGAATGGGGCGAGCGGAGCGACCGAGCCCTCGTGGCCGCCCAGGCTCGGCGCGATCGTCAATGACAATGAGATCGTCTGGAGGGCGGAGCCCGAGCCCCTGTGCGGCTTCGTGGACGCCGACGGCGACGGAACCGCCGACCTGTCGACCTCTGGAAACCGGAACTCCTGGCCTCTCCTGGACCGCGGCTTCGATGATCCGCAGGCCGATCCGGACCCGACATTCACTCCGACCGGAACGAAGATCTACATCCGCTACAGGCGGGCGGATCTCTACGATTTCCAGAGCCCGGACCCGAGCGGCTCGATCTTCCCGTACGAGACCCACGCCAACGACGCCAAGAACGGGAATCCGGCCTGGGGGTCGCAGGCCAACGACGGCGACGCCGACGCGGTGGCCGATTCGGGCCTCCTCTCCGATCGTCAGAATCGCGGCGCCTACGCGGCTTTCTACAACTCGGATCGGCCCCGGCTCGCTCAGCAGCCCCCCAACGATGCGTTCGCGGCGCCTTCGCACCCGCTCGGGTATTCG
>Ga0070708_100002720_pt1 | contig 13721 bp, 9 predicted proteins | sample KBSK5503metaG_FD_65469 | JGI IMG/M metagenome (GOLD analysis project Ga0070708, IMG submission 65469) | Corn, switchgrass and miscanthus rhizosphere microbial communities from Kellogg Biological Station, Michigan, USA - KBS K5-50-3 metaG | ecosystem: Host-associated > Plants > Roots >...
GCGGTGGTGTCCTCGCCCAGGTACCACACGTTGCCTTGCTTGTCCTGCGCGTAGAAGTCGAAGGTCTTCTCGAGCAGAGTGTTGCCATGGGTCGCCACGTCATCCACGACCGTGGTCTGGATGCCGAGGATGGTCTTCTTCTGATCGGTGACCGTGACGGTGTCCGTCTGGGTCTGGCCGTCCCTGACCCCTTCGTAGACGAGCGTCCTTCCCACCGGCAGCGGGAAGTAGGGGTTGTCGATCACGGTGACGAAGTTCGCCGGGTCGAGGACCGGTGCGTACGTCGTACCGCACGCCGACGTGCTTCCCGCCGCGCCGGACGCCCAAGGCGCCCAGACGAACGCTATCGCTCCTGCGATCGCCGCGAAGCTGAAGGCTGCGAGGACCCTCTTTGCCATGTGGGGACCTCCTTTGGCTCGCGTCCCGGAACCGCACAGTAGGCTCCACATCCTGAACCCTCGATGAATCAGTCTGCATGGATGCTGAATCCCGTTCGTCTTTCAATGAAATCGTGACTTCACGTTCGCTTAGTGATCGATGAGTCGATCAACATCCTGGCGCGGTGACGAGTCGTATCCCGAACAACCCACATCGTCCGAGAGTTAGCCGGGCATCGGGCTCGCAGCGTGAGGGGCGCCGCGACCGAGCAGAACGTCCTTGCCGCCATCCGCGAGTGCCTTCTCGGCGGCCGCGCGTCCGGCGTCGATCGCTCCTCGTAGCTGCCGGAAATCACGAAGAGAGATGTGTTGCACGTCGGGCACGATCACGACCGACGCGAGCTCTCGGTTCGTCTCTGCGCGCTCCACGCTGCCGAGCACGGTCGCTCGGCTGAGCGTCTCGAGGATCGTCGGCACCGAGGCACGCGCGCTGTGCGCGAGCTCATCGGGATCGATGCGACGCATCACGTCGACCGCAACGATCGGGCCCGGCTCGTCGGCAGCCATGATGTCGACGGGCAGGTTGTTCAGGACGCCCCCATCGATCAGCAGTTGCGTCTGGTGGGAGACGGGTGGGGCGAGTCCCGGGATGGCCATGCTGGCGCCGACCGCTTCCCAGAGGGGTCCCGTCCGGTGGATCACGAGCCGCGCGCTCAGCATGTCGGCGCTGATCGTGAACAGGGGGAGCGTCAGCTGCTCCAACGTCCGCTCACCGAAGAGGCGGCGGAGCATCCGTTCGGCTCGATGGGCCCGGATCAACGCGTGCCGCGGCAACGTGTAGTCGCTGAACGGCGAATGGCGCACCATCTCCGTCTCGCAGATCCCGCGGATCCGATCGGGAGACCAACCCTCCGCGGCCATCCCGCCGACGAACGCGCCCATGCTCGTTCCTCCGACCCGATCGAACGTGATCCCCTCTTCGGCCAGGACCTCGAGCACCCCGATGTGCGCGAAGGCGCGGGCCCCGCCACCGGACAGGACGAGCCCGAGCGCGTGCCCGGTCAGTCGGCGTGCGACACGCCGGGCAGCCGCCGATAGCTCCGCGTCCGATCCGATCACGTGGTGCGTTCGAGGCAGCACGGCGCGGCTCCACTGATCGAACTCGTCGTGTTCGGGGGCTCCGAGGAACACTAGATCGGAGCCGCGGTGTGCGGAAGCGATCGTCTGCGGCCCGTCCGCCAGCACGACGTTCCGATCGGCCTGCCGTGAACAGAACCGATCCCAGTCGGTGTTACGGCCGGCCTCTCGGAGCAAGACGTAGTCGTGAACGCGTTCGAGCTCCGCGAGGGCTCTTCCCCAGCCCTCGGGAAGCACCCCCTCCATGTCCGAGCTATCGATGGCCGCCGTGGAGCCGAGCTCTCGGAACGCCGACGCCATCTCGGTCCAGAACGCGTCGCCGCTGTGGCCGCCCGTCGCGATCGCGATCGCGAAGACGCAGGCGGGCGCGTCGGCCGTCTGCAGGCCTCCGCTCTCTTGGAGCTGTCGACTCAGGACGGTCGCGAGGTCGATCGCGATCTCCGGGTGCCTGGCGAGGAGGTCGCGGAACCGCTCGCCGTCGATCTGGAGCACTTCGCAGTCGCGCACCGCGAGCACCGAAGCGGAGCGCGGGGTTCCGGCGAGGATGCCGAGCTCCCCGATCGCGGCTCCGGGTCCCAAGGACCGCAATACCCTCGTTCCGCTCTCGCTTTCGACGACGATCTTCAACCGGCCGGAGACGAGGAGGTACAGCCGATCGGAGGGATCCCCTTCGTGGAACAGCCACCCCTGCGCTGGGAGATGGACCGGCTCGGCGAGCGTCATCAGCTCTTCGCGCATCGGCGGCGAGAGGAGTCCGAGGAGCGTGGCACTGCCGAGCCAACCATCCCTCCCCATAGCGGCATGGTGCACCCTGCTCTAGGGCGTGTCGAGACCCACGTTTCCGGGTCGGTTGCTCGGGCTGTTCTCGGTCCGGGCGCCGGACATGAGTGATCAGGTTCCTCGCCACGCGATCGATACCACCCGGACGGGATGGGGGAGCCCTTTGAGGGAGACCTCGCGTTCTTCACCCGCTGCGACCTGCATCGCCGCGGCAGCCACCGTCGACGCCGTTGCGAGGATCTCGCCTCCCTCGGCGAGTGCGCCGACCCTCGCGGCTTCGTGCACACCGAGGCCCGCATAGTCATCGGCGACCGCTGTGGCCTCGGCCGCGTGCAACCCGATCCTGACCTGAGGGGCGAACCCCTGGTGCCGTCGGTGCTCCGCGAGGCGACGCTGGATCGAGATCGCGCAATCCAACGCAGCACCTGGGTCGGCGAAGGAGGCGAAGAACCCGTCGCCGGTCGTGCGCACCACCTCACCGCGGTGGGAGCCGATCACGGTGCGGAGCGTTTCGTCGTGCCAGCTCACGACGTCGTTCCACGCCTCGTCGCCGATCGTCCCGATCAGATCGGTCGAGCCGACGATGTCGGTGAACATGAACGTACGGATCACTCGCCGGCCGGCAGCGTCCCCGTCCCCTTCGCGGAGCAGCTCGTCGCATCGGTCTGCCTCGCGTCGTGCACCCAAGCTCTCGAAAGAATCCTTCGCCACCTGCAGCTCCAGGATCACGGACGCCTCGTCCCCGGACAGACGGTGGGCGAGTGCCAGCCACCGGCGCGTCTGCGCAGCCTCGAACGGCGCGTCCGCCTCGGTCCAAGCGCGCAGAGCCGCGCGGAGCTCGACGATCGCGGCCGTTGCGTCGTCCTCGGACGTCAGCGTGGCGCCGTTGCTCTGGTGCGACATCGCGTGCAGCACCGGGGAGTCCAGGCTCGAGGCGATCCCTGCCAGCTCGTCGGCCGCGGCACGCGCGTCGGTCACGTCGTGTGCGACGAGGGCGATCTCGGTCTTCGCGGCGAGCAGCCGCGCGCGATCTAGCGGGTCGGCGGCATCGGCCAAGGCGGTCGCGATCGATGCTCGAGCTGCCTCGGTACGGCCGCGCGCGAGGTGCACGAGGGCGAGACCCGGATGCGGTTCATGGCCGAGCTGATGCGCTATCCGGAACGCCTCTTCGGCGCCGTCCAGGTCGCCGAGCCGCAATCGGACCTCGCCGATCTCGTTCGATCCGGCACCGGCTTGCGGTAGCCTTCCGAACGCCGTCAATTCAGTGAGCGCCCGGCGCGCCTCGTCCTCGGCTTCGGAGAACTTGCCCCGGAGGCGCATGATCTCCGCGCGTTGCACTCGACACACGCCCGGGAACCCCGTGATCCCCTGCCGTTCGCACCACCCCGTCGCTGCGGCCGTCCACTCGGCTGCGCGTCGATAGTCGGCGACCGACCGGCATACGGTGATCGTGATGCAGTAGATCGAGCCGGCCGCGTACGGCGTGAGCTCGCCGCCGACCGCCGCCAGCGTGCCCTCGTCCACCAGACCCAGACCACGCTCGACCTCTCCCGAGAAGACCATCGCGGCGCCCTGCATCACCCGCCCGAACGCGACGAGATCCGGGTCGTCGAACCTGGCGCCGATCTCCTGCGCGCGGCTCGCGTGTTCGATCGCCTCGTCGACCGCGCCACGGTCGAAGCTCGATCGGACGAGCGAGGTCTCCAGGTAGCCGATCTCGACGCACTCGGGCTGGTCCGCCAGGAGCCGGATGGCTCGCTGCAGCCACGCGTTCCAGAGGGCCAGCTCCATCCGGTCCGCGTGTTCGTGGGCGAGGCGGATCGCGACGGCCGCGGCGCGCCGCGGGCTCCCTTCGGACGAGTAGGTCGCGAAGGCGCGCTCGAACGCCTCGATGCTCTCGTCGGGGTGCGCGCTCCACCACGCCGCCTCGCCCAGACGTTGCCAGTCCTCCCCGCTCAGGTCCTGGCGGTCGCGGAGCGAGACGAGTCCGTGGTACGCGTCTTGCCACGCATGTTCCTCGAGAGCCCTGCGAGCGCTATCACGGATCTGGATGTCGGACACGGCGCCACCTCGCATCGCATCATGGCAGGTCCGGTCAACCGGTCGGCACGGTCACGGATCAGCGCGAGATCATCGCTCCTTGAGCCAGCGGACCGACGCGTACATCCCGACGTCCAGCATCCTCGTGGGCCGTTTGGCGAGCGGCAAGACCGAGACGATCTTCCCGGGCTGTGCGATCGCGACAGATACGTAGTCGCCCCACATGTATCCCGCGCGGGTCGAAGGGAACCAGCGGACGCTCATCGGCCAGCCGATCGTCGTCGGTTGCGTCCAACCGGCACCGCCATCGCTCGATGTCGTCGCGCCGATCGTGACCGTGCAGCCCTTCGGTTGGAACGAAGCTCCGCAATGGATGCCTGACACCGCGTAGTACAGGAGCGCGAGGAAGGGGTGGCGCCCCCGGCCACCTGCTGCCAGGGCGGGGGTCAGCAGAGACGCATGCGTCGAGGCCGTGCCCTTCGCGATGGGAACCGGCCGAGACCACGCTGCGCTGGCGACCGATCGCGCGACGACGATGTCGTCGATCGGGCAGCCGGGTTCGAAGCGACAGTCCGACCACGCAACCCAGATCGAGCCCCGATCGTCGATAGCCACCGATGGCAGTCCCGGATCGCGAGCGACCACGAACCTCGTGAAAGATCGACGAGGGACGGCGACGCTGGTGGAATGCCCCCAACGCCCACCACCGTCCGTGGAGGTGAAGGCTCCGATGTATGGATGCAGCGGGCGGCCGACGTCGAGGTACACGACCGTGACCGAACCATCCGGCCGTACCACCGGAACACCGCCGAACCCGTGCACGTGGTCGGCGGTCCCCACCGGCCGGCTCCAGTGCATGCCCCCGTCGGACGACGTTGATAAGAGCACCACATCGCGCGGCCCCGCGAGGAGACCCAGCTCGTCCCAGACCGCGTAACAGCGACCGAAGTTGGGGCTCTCGTGGTGCTCGTCGCACGCGATCCACGGTTTGTCGTAGATGATGCCTCGCGGTGCGCGCGCGATCGTGACGGGCGGGCCGAACGAGCCGCCTCCGTCGGAGGATCGAACGACTTCGATCGCCGAATGTGTCGGTTCATCGAACGGCCCGCCGAGGGTGAGGCCGAGGTAGGCGACCAGCCACACGTTCGCGCGTGTGTCGTAGGTGACGCTCGGGTCGCTGGCGCGACCATAGGGTCCCCCCACCACGGACGTCGTTCCGGCGAGCATGCTCGCGGTCCACGTTGCGCCGGCGTTGCTCGACATCGCCACGCCGATGTCGACCGAACCGCCGTCCTGCGCGCGTCCGACCTGGAACGCCGCGACGATCGTGCGTCCATCGACGGCGATCGCCGGCTCGACCTCTGTCGCGTGCTCGAAGCCTGGCGTGTTGAACGGGTCCGCGCTCACCTGAACGAGCGTGTCGGTCGGTGCCGCCAGAGCCCGCGGGATGCCGGTCGCGGCGACGCACGTGCTGACCGCGAGACACAGCGCTGCGCGCCGACGCGTCTTCGGGCCAGTGTCCATGGCCTCCGCCGACGCTAGGCCTGCACGTCCTCCGGGTCAACATCCGCTGGGCAGGTGGTCTCGGCCGAGGAAGCCCGGCCAGGAGAGAACTGGGTGTGGCGCCCGCTCGAAGACCCTGAAGGTCGTGAGGTCTCGTTTGAGAGGGGGGGAAAGGTGCCGCGACCGGAGGCCGTCGCTTGGCGAGCGCGTGATGGACGAAGGAGGAAGTCATGGCGGAGCCGACCCTGTATGAACGTCTCGGTGGCATCTACGCCATCGCCGCTGTCGTTGACCACTTCAGCGACCAACTATTGAAGAACTCGAAGGTGGTCGAGGCGAACCCCGAGTTGAAGGAATGGCACACCGTGGCATTCGCCGGACGGTTGCCCGGCCTCAAGTTCCTGAGGACCCTTTGGGTCGCTTCAGTGGCGGGTGGACCCTTCCAGTACACAGCAAGGGAGCTGCGCGACGCGCACTTCGACCTGAAGATCCCACCGGAAGTGTTCGACGAGGTCGATGCGGAGCTCGGCCGCACCCTCGATCACTTCAACGTGCCGGAGCGTGAGAAGGGGGAGGTCCTGACCGCCTTCGGCGGATGGAAGGGTGAGGTGACAGCCGGCTCCAAGGAAGGGGCGGTCAATTGGCGTCGTTGGCATTGAGCGAGGCGACCACCGCGTTGGTCGTTGGCGCGCTGTAAGCCGAACCTCCGAATGGACGACTTCGTCGCTACGGAGGAATCTCGAAAGGAGCCTTCGCCCGCCGTGTGAGTGGCGCGGTCGGATGGGAATCCAGAGACACGGAGATGTTGCCCGTGCGTCAACCGTCTCCAAGCGGCCTCCATCGAACGGTGCGGTTCGGGATCGTCCCACTCGCGTTGATGGCAACCGTGCTGGTCCCCGTCGTCGCGAGCGCCGACACTAACTGCGGCACGTCGAACGGTCAGACGCTCTGCGTGACCGTTGCCGGCGCCCCATTTTCGGGCGACACCGATGTGACCGTCACGAACTCCCCGAACACCGGCATCGTCATCGCGACCTGGTTACCGTCGGGCGGTCTTTCAACGCAGCTCATCGAGTCGTACGCACCGTCGCCGGCGACGAGCGACTACTCGTTCGTCTGGCCGACCGAGAAGTATCTCGATGCCTCCGGGACGCTGCGGGTGCAGGCGGGGTCGACCGCCGCTACGCCGGTCGATGTGACGGTCACGCTCAGCAATGGGAACACGACCGATCTCCAACACACCCCGAACGACTGGGCGAACTACCTCCCGGGCGCCTGGACGGACCCGAACGATCCCACGATCCTTGCGGTGGGGGACGGGCCGTCGGGTGAGGTCACATCGAACGCGGTCGCGGACCGGATCGCTTCGGTGGATCCGCCCCTCTTCCTGTTCCTCGGCGACGTGTACGAGACGGGCAGCTTCACGGAGTTCCGGAACCACTACGGGGTCTCCTCGCTGGACGCCCCGGGATCGAGCACCCTCTGGGGCGCCAAGGCCGACGTCACGCAGCCGACCATCGGTAACCACGAGAACGCCAGCACGGCGCCCTTCATCGACTACTGGCATCAACGACCGCTCTTCACGAAGTTCACGTTCGGCGGGGTCCTGTTCCTGGATATGAACACGAACAGGTCGTTGAAGTCGGGGAGCAGGCAGTACCGCTTCATCCAGACAGCCGTTACGGATCCTGCCGCACCCAGCTGCATCGTCACGTACTGGCACAAACCCGCCGTCAAGAACAACACGCAAGTGATCGCGTCGTTGAGCCAAGCGTGGGCGTTGCTCGCGAACAACGGGGTGGATCTCCTCCTCACTGGCAACCAACATCACATGGTCGAGGACGAACCGTTGGATGCGAACTTCACCGCCGGGACGCCACAGGCGCATCTCGTGCAACTGGTCGCAGGGACCGGTGGGCACAAGCTGGCCGGCGTTGCGGCGACACCACCCGGGGACCGGATCGCTTGGTCGAAAGGCAAGACCGCTGGGTATGTGGCTCTGACGCTTCACGGAGCGGCCGGCGGGAACGCGGCGACCAGCATCGGCTGGCAGTTCCAGGACCTGAACGGCGCCCTCCTGCGGTCCGGCTCCGTCGCCTGCTGACGGGCGCGAGGGGATCTTCGTCCGAAAGAGGGGATGGCGCCCGGTCGTCGGCCCCATAGGTTGGATCCCAGGTCATCAGGAGGGAGATGGGTCTTGAAACGGCTATTGCTGCTCTGCATGGGTGCTCTCATCGTTTTCGCAGCGCCTGCGAAGGCTGATCCGGGACCGTCGGACGAGGTCGTGGTGATCGCCGGTAGTTGCGATGACGGAACGACGATCGTCAGCGCCCACAACACCCAGGACAAGTCGCTGGGGTACCTGATCAGGATCGACGGACGGCTCGTCGAGCAGGGACGGCTCGACCCCGGAGAGCGGGTCCAACGAACGTACGAGGTGCCGCTCGGAGAATCCCACTTCTATCGGATCAGGCTCGGCCTCCCGGTCGACCATGTGTACTTCTCCGACGAGGCGGCAACCGACAGAACCAACTGTCCGAGTCCAACCTCGTCATCGACGACACCACCGCCCACGTCGACGACAGCACCGCCGACGTCATCATCGAGCGCCGGCGGAAGCTCCTCGACGTCGTCAAGCTCGTCGGTCGGTGGGGGTGGGGGGAGCTCCACGCGGGGTCCAAGGGTGAAGGGCGAGTCCGGCACGGACCCTGGCGACGTTGCCTTCACGGGTTCGGCCAAGCTTCCCTGGTTCGCGGCCGCGATGTTCGTGTTGCTGCTCGTTGGCTCGCTTGCCCTGCGGATCGGCTCCAGGAAGGTGACCGCAGAGGATCACGACCGCTAAGCGTCCGAGAGCAGTTCGCGCACGTCTGGGCGCGCAAGGAAGCTCGCTCGGAGGTCGCTTTCGAACGCCCCGGCGATAGACCGGACGATGCTTCGCGCCTCTGCCTGCAGTCCGGCACGCTCGTCGTCGCCGACGACGCGACCCAGCTCCCCGAGGATCTCCCAGAGGATGCGGCGGTGACCGAGGCCTTCGGCCGCCGAACGGGCCTCCCGGAGCGCTCGTTCGGCCTCCGATGTCCTCTCGAGCGCTGCGAGCGCGCGTCCTTTCAACAGCATGGCGTCTTCGGTGAACGGCCGGATGCCGATGCGGTTCAAGCGATCGAGAACGGCATCCGCGATCTCGGTCGCGCGCTCGTGATCTCCCCTCGCGTGGGCAACCCGTCCTCGAACGAGCGGCACCAGCACCGACGCCTCCGAACGGAGGGGCTCGGCCGACAGCTCCACGTTGCTCTCCGCGAGCACGGCGTCGGCCTCGTCGAGCTCGCCCCCGAGGAGGTGGATCTCGGCGATCGACGCCAACGCCCAGGCCCGCGCGCTCGGCAGACGTTCGGTCGCGACATCGAGCGAGACGCGCGACGTCTCTCGGGCGCGTTCCCGGTCACCCAGGTAGGCGTACGTGACGGCGAGCGTTGAACGCGTTCTCACCAGCGGAGCCAGGAACCCGGCGCGCTCGCCCAGGTCGATCGCGTCGCGCATCACGTCGATCGCGATCCCCACCTCACCGCGATCCAGGTGGACCTCGAAGAAGCTCATCGACGCGTGCGCCTGCCCCCACAGGTTCCCGATCGACTCGGCGACCGATCGCCCTTCCCGGCCGAGCGCGAGCGCCTCCTCGTCGTTCCCGGTCAAGCGGCTGAGCGTCGCCGAGCTCGCGAGGGTCTCGCAGAGCATCGGGAGGTTGGCGACCTCGCGCCAGGTCGAGCGCGCCTCGTCAAGGCTCTTCCGAGCAGCGGCGAGGTCGCCGATCGCCGTGTAGGGCCTCCAGATATCGGTCAGGGCGAACGCCACCTGTTCGCGAGCGCCGAGCTCGCGCGCGAGCGCGAGGGATCGTTCGCCGGCCTCCACGGCCTCCGCGTTGTCGCCGCCCCCGTAGACGTTCAGGTTCATCAGGTTCCAGAGCGCTTTGGATTCGGCATCGCGGTCGCCCAACTCGCGCGCCAACGCGACGGTTTGCTGTGAGGCGCGGCGTCCTTCGGCGACGTCGAACTTCGGGGTGGGCGTCGTGAGGAGGGTCGTCAGGGACATGGCCGCCTGGAGCTCCGCCGCTCGGTCGCCCGACGCCTCTGCGTGCGCCCGCATCTCCTCGTAGTTCTCCTCCGCTTCGTCGTAGCGCCCGGAGAGCTCGAGGGCCCGGCCACGGTTCGGATAGAGGTGCGTGAGCAGTTCGCCGGCGGCGCCGAGCCGGCGTGCGGCATCGATCGCGGCGCCGTAGTGCGTGACCGCGTCGGCGTTGGCGTAGAGCCTGGACGCATGGTCGCCGGCGAGGCGCGCGTAGCGGAGCGTCCGCTCGTCGTCGTCCGCCTCGTGGAAGTGGTGGGCGAGGACGGGAGCGAACTCCTCCGGCCTGTTCGCGTAGAGCTGCTCCATCGCGGTTCCGACGCGGAGGTGGAGCGCTCGACGATCCCGCAGGAGGATCGTCTGGTACGCCGCCTCCTGCGTGAGGCTGTGGTGGAACGCGTACGCCTGCACGGGACTTCGCGCGGTCTGGCTGATCAGCCCGGCCCGCTCCAGGGTGCCCAGTCGCCCTCGGAGCTCCGCGCCGTCGCCGGCCACGGCCCCCAGGACCGGCTCGTCGAACGATCGTCCGATCACCGAGGCGAGCTGCAACGTGCGACGAACATCCTCGTCCAGGGTGTCGAGGCGCGCCGTGATCGACGCTTGCAGGGTGGCCGGGATCGCGCCGTTCGAGCCCTCCACCTGGATCGCCGCGGCAAGTTCCTCCAGGAACAGGGGATTGCCCTCCGTGCGCTCGAGGATGCCGGCGCGGACCGCACCGGATCGCGATCCCTCGGGTAGGAGCTCGTCGATCAACGCGCCGCTGTCCTCCTCCGACAACGGCGTCAGCGAGATCTGGATGGATCGATGTGGGTACTCGGTCTCGAGCCACCGCTTCAGTCGCCAGGACGGCGCGTCCGGGTCCGGGCGGAACGCGAAGAGCATCAGCGACGGCTGGTCATCGACCACCCGGGCGGTCTCGATCAGGAGGTCCATCGACGCGTCGTCACACCAGTGGAGGTCCTCGAACACCAAGAGGCGCGGGTCGGCACCGAAATGCCGGGTCGATCGGGGAACCAGATCCATGATGGCGCTGCGGAACGCCTCGCCCTCGAGCGGTTCCTCCCCAGGCTCGGACACGCCGAAGAGCGGACGCCACACCCGCATGTGCGGCTCGAGCCACTCCGCGGCCTCCGCCTCCACCGTGCGGGCGAGTTTCTCGCGGACGACGTCTGGTGGATCCGTGTCGGCGATCCCGGCGATCGACGAGACGATTCGCCGGTATTGAGCGTAGGGACGGGTCGTGTCGTACGACACGCACTGCCAGACCTCCCAGATGCGGCGGATGTCCACATCCCCGAGCACCACGTGCGGTTGGCGCGTCTCCCAATAGGTGCGTGTCTCCTGGAGCAGACGGCTCTTCCCCAGGCCGGCCTCACCGATCAGCGCGATCATCTGGCCGCGGCCCTCCAGCGCCTCGTCCACCGCACGACGCAGCGTCTCCATCTCGCCGTTGCGACCCACCAGCGGAGCCACGTGCGCTCCCCACCCCCCTGACGGGCGCGCCTTCCGACCCAGCACGAGGTGCGCGGTGACCGGCTCGGCTTTGCCCTTGACCTGGACGTCGCCGCGAGCCTCGAGATCGAACGACCCGCGCACGAGGCGAGCGGTGTCGGCCGTGATCTGCACCGTGCCTGGCTCTGCCGTCTGTTCCATCCGAGCGGCGACGTTCACCGCGTCCCCCATCGCGGTGTACTCGACACGGAGGTCGGAACCGACCTCGCCGACGACGACCGGCCCCGTGTTGATCCCGACGCGAACGTTCAGGTCGAGATCTCGATCGGCGCCGTGCTTCTCGTGGTACGACCGGATCGCCTCGACGATCTCGAGGCCTGCCGAGACGGCTCGCTGCGGGTCGTCCTCATGGGCGATCGGCGCGCCGAAGAACGCGAAGATCGCATCGCCCATCAGCCGAGCCACCGTGCCCTCGTAGCGGTCGATCGGGACGATCAGGAGCTCGAAGACCTCGTTCATGATCTCGGTCCACGCTTCGGGATCGAGGCGCTCCGCCATGGCGGTCGAACCGACGACGTCGCAGAACAGCATCGTCACGATGCGTCGCTCGCCCTCCATCGAGCGACCGACCCCGGAGGGCTTCTCGCTCAGAGGGCTGCCGCACTGGAAGCAGAACCGTGCTCCGTCGGGGTTCTCGGTCCCGCAGACGGGGCAGACCATCGCCCAACGATAGCGACTTCGGTCGAAGGGCTCGTCGGCCGGCCTGAACCCAGAACTGGCGTCGCCGATGGATCGAGGGGTGAGGGCGGAAAGCGAACGCAGCGATGAGGTCGTCGAGCACTCCGTCGATGTGACATCGGTCACGGCGCGGCCCCCGGGTGGCGGTCCCGCGATCGCTGCGTGACCGAAGCCCAGGTGACGACGGCCAAGATCCCGATCGAACAGACGACCCCTGCCACCGTCCGGGCGAAGGCAGGCCCTCGAGCGAGCGTGCCCGCCGAGACGAGGGATGAGCCGAGCACCAGCGTCCCGAGCGCGAGCAGGCCGAGCTGGGTCACGCGGCGTTCCGTCACCTCGGCTTCGTTGACGACGCGGGAACGAGCGTCGAGCGACCAACTCACCAGCTCGGCCAGGACCACGAGCCCCGTCGCGACGAAGGCCGCGCCGACGTCGACCGCTCCACGTCCGATGTGCAGGACCGTGTACTCGGCGCCGAGCGCGACGACGCCCCACCACGTCGCGCCGGCCCAGCCGGCGAGGGCGACCAGCGTCGCGAGGACGCCGACCACGCCGAAGGCCCAGAGCCAGCCGGCTCGGTCACTGCTCCCCAGCGCGGACACGACCGCGAGCACCGCCGCGAGCGCGAGTGCGCCGGCCGCCGTGGCTAGGCGTATCTGAGACGTCCCCCGCGCCTTGATGCTTCCACCTCCCACATCGCTCGTTGCAGGTTGTCTCCGTCGCGCCACTCGGCGACCGACATCCCGACGCGCCGAAGGTCGCGGTGCAGCGTCTCGCGCTCCATGGTCCAGATCCTGTGCGCGAGCAGCGATACGGGGTCGTCCGACGGCGGGGGTTCGGTCGCTACGGGGGAGACATCGATAACCGCGACGTCGAACGCGCGACCGCGGAGGTCGAACAGCGCGCCGACGCTCCGTTCGTCCAGCAGGGGCGTCACGGCGAGGACCAGCGCCTTCGGAGGAAGCGTGCGGATCGGGATCACGTTGATGCCCTTCCACGCGTAGTTCACCGCGACCTCGGTATCCAGGAGTGCTTCGATGATCCGGTACTCCTGACGGATCCCCATCCCCGGCATGAGCCAGCGGAGCACGCCGCCGAAGCTCACGAGCCCGACCCGATCACGGCGTTCGAGGTACGCGCTGACGATCGACGCGGCGGCGCGGACCGCACGCTCGACCGTGGTGGAGCTGCCCGTGCGCACGTCCGAGAAGGTGTCGAGGAACAAGACGGCGTCGGTGTTGCGTTCCGGGTGGTGCTCGCGGACCCACGGCGAGCCGCGCCGGGCCGTGGTCTTCGGATCGATCGAGTGCACGACATCTCCGGGAACGAATGGGCGCAGCCCCGCGAACTCGATCCCGCTCCCGACGCGCCGGGCCACCTGGTTGCCGATGGAGAGCTGCGTCTGGGCGGGTCGGACCAGTGCACGGAGCGTCTCCGTGCGGGGGAAGACCCTGATCGGCCGGCGTGCATCGAGCCGGCCGTCGTACCGGAACAGGTCGAAGCGATCGTGGGCGCGGACGTAGAGGTCGCCGAGCTCGAAGACGCCCCACCGGGGGAACCGGAGCCGCAACGTGA
>Ga0070708_100002721_pt1 | contig 13720 bp, 11 predicted proteins | sample KBSK5503metaG_FD_65469 | JGI IMG/M metagenome (GOLD analysis project Ga0070708, IMG submission 65469) | Corn, switchgrass and miscanthus rhizosphere microbial communities from Kellogg Biological Station, Michigan, USA - KBS K5-50-3 metaG | ecosystem: Host-associated > Plants > Roots >...
CAGCTCGCTGGGGTCGACGTCGCTATCCATGGCCCACGCGTGGATCGTCTTTCCGCCCGGCTGTCTCAGGTGTCCCAACGGAACGACGGGCCCAGAGGCTTCGAACCCGGTCTCTTCCCGAAACTCCCGGCGAGCGGCGGTGAAAGGATCCTCGCCGGCGGCGACCTCCCCCTTCGGGATCGACCAGACGCCGAGGTCCTTGCGCGCCCAGAACGGACCGCCCGGGTGAACCAGCAGGACTTGCAGTCCCGCGGGGGTACGGCGGTAGAGCAGGAGTCCGGCGCTCGTCTTCGACATTGATCGGCCTTGAACGCCGGGAACGCTCTGAACCCGTGCCTGCGCGGCCTAACGACCCTGCGCATCAGCTGCGGGCGGAATGCCCGCGGCTTTCGAATTCTACGGCCCGCTGGCCGCCAGCGGCGGACCGCACTGAGCGGAGCCCGGGACGGTCCGCGCCCGGCAGCTGCATGCGCGGGTTAGGCGGCTCACTGCGGCGCCTCCGCGGGGTCGTGCTACGGGCGCGCGGGATAGGCGGTTGGCCCACCGAGCGACGCCAGCACGTGGCCCGCGCCGCTCAGGACGACCAGCCGCGGCACCGCCCCCGACAGGGCCAGTCCCGACATCGGCTGGCCCCGGGGGCCGTACAGCACGACGGAAAAGGCGCTGCTGTCGGCCGTCAGTACGGCGCGGCGCTGGCCCGTGGGGGTGAGCAACTCGAATCGCTCAGCCTGCACGACGGTCGGGGCTCGAGACCGGAAGCCGATTAGGCCGAGTCCGGCGGCCAAGGCGATGACGACGCCCACGGCAACGCGCAGGTGCCGGTTTTGCATTTCGAGCTGGTCGAGCCGCGTCGCCAGGCTGTTGGCGTCATCACAAGGAGACATTTGTGGGCCGCCTTCGGAGGAGGGGTACCTCAAGGATGCATCAGACAGCTCGCCCGACTCGAGGCTCCGTTGGCGGACTGCGGCCTGGCAACACGCTACTCGGAGCCGCCTAACGACCCTGCGCATCAGCTGCGGGCGGAATGCCCGCCGATCCGAATTCTACGGTCCGCTGTCCCTGCGCAGGGCGGCCGCCGCGCTCCACCTCTACGGCTTGATCACCCGCCTGATCGGATCCCGCAAGCTATACCAAAGAAAGCTGAACAGGCCGTCCGTCTTCTGCCGCTTGACGTCAATCGGTGCGCTCACCAGCGGACCCTCGCCCGCGTCCTCGGGATTGTCCCGCCGGATGACGAACCGGTTGGCGATGAACCTGGTAATGGAGCGCTTCGCCTTCGCCAGGAAGCCACCGCTCTTGTCGGTGAAGCCGATGCCGAGGTCGCGATAGCGCGGGATGACGCGCCCGCGCGCGCGGCCGTCCGTCACGACCGCGAAAAACTCGACGCCGACGACCTCGCCCTTGTCGAACCGAATGTCGGTATTGGTGGCGGCAAAGCGATTGAAGTCGGTGAAGGCCATGGGGCCAAGCGTGCCGTGGTAGCGCATGTCGAATCCCTTGCTGAGGAGCGGGATCTCGAGCACGGCCGCCAGAAGGCCGGCGCCCATGAGCTTCGCCGATGCAGTGACGACGAGCGGTTGCTCGGCGGACATGCGGCCGGGATCGTTCGACAGGTTGACGAGACTGCCGTCGAGGTCGTCGAAGGTGACGACACCGGGCTTCGGCTTGCCCCGCTCGAGCTCGGCGTACACGATGCGCCCGTCCCGCACGCGGACGCTGTCGACCAGGAGCCGGAGCGCGGCGTCACGCATGACCTGGTTGGGAAGACGGACGGGTGGGTCGGACGTGCGATGGGGCGGCTCGGGACGCGTGTGGTCCTGGAACAGGTCGAGCCGTGGACGATCGATCTCCACGCTGCGGACGGCGATCGTCGCGTGGCGGAAAATCTCGCCCCAGGCTATGCCGCGTGCATCGAAGCCCCCCAGACCGGCGATCACCCTCGGCCCGGGCACACCCGGCATGCGTCGCAGCTCTGCGTCCGTGTGGGTCGGCCGGATCTCGATGCCCTCGACCCGAAGCACGGAATCGGCAAAGCTGCCTTCCGCGTGATCGATCGAAAGCGTGGTGAGCGAGTCCCAGCCGCCGGCATAGTGGTCGGCGCTGAGGCGGATGTCGCTGGCGTACACCGGCGTGGTGGCGGTATCGCGCGCGTCCATGACGAGACTGTCGAGCTCGAGCGCGAGCTGCGGCAGGACACGCACCTGGCCCGGCGTGCCAGACGGCGGACGGACGATGACCGTGACCTGGGGGACCTGGACCTGCGCGATCCGGATGCGCGGGACACCCTCGGGCAGCGAGACCCCGCGCTCCCACTCGAAGAAGTCGCGCTCGACCGCGGCCGGGGTCGTGTCGGCGGCGGCTGGGCCGGACCCCTCCGCCCGCTGGGGCAGCACGACGTCGGCATCGATGTCGTCGAAGCGGATGGCGCCGATCGCGACGGTGCGCCGCCCACCAAACAGGAAGTTCCGCAGCCGCACGCCGTTCACGTGCCCGCCGCGCACGACCACCGTGACGCCGGGCAGGGGATTGTCTCGAGCGGCGTTGCGGGCGCTGTCGGTGAGGATGCGGAACGAGTCCACCGCAACGCTGGTCGTGTTCGGGTCATAGGTTATGCGGCCGATGTCGAGCCGGTAGACGCTGTCGGACAGCGCGAGCACGCGGGCAGCCATCCAGCCGCGCACCGCGGCATCCACTCGGCCGGGCCCGCGATGGCGGACCCACCAGGAGCCCGCGGCCATGCCCGCGAGCACGAGCAGCACGAGCACGAGGACGACACGGAAGAGCAGGGGACGCTTGAGGCGGGGGACCCCGATCGTGTGGCGGCGCCGGCGGGGTGGGGCCGGATCGCCCGGCGTCGGGCCGGTCGGGCTGTCCGCCGAGGGCCTGCCGGGGGAGCGCCGCCCGCCGGCCGGTGGGTCGGGCGACTGGGCCTGCGGCGGAGGCGCGTCGGCCGGCGTCGGCATGTCCCCATCATACGCTCAAGTCGGAGGCGGGGCGAGCACGGGGGTCACATGGAGCGGCGGAGCAGCGGCTCGCCCGCCCCGAGCCGCCGCGACACCTCCGCGGCGGGCAGTGTGCTCACTTCCAGGATGCCGTCCAGGCTCCGCGGCGCCGGCTGCGCCACGAAGACCCGGAGGCGCCGCGCGCTCCGGTACAGCTCGTCGGCCACGCGGGGGAGGCCGAGCTGCCCGGCCCGGCCCTCGTCGGTCAGGCGGTCGACCCCGCCGCCGCGCAGGCGGAGCGGGAGGTCCACGCCGAGCATGGACGAGCGCGACGGGAAGTCGAGCAGCAGACCGCCCGGCGGCAGCCCGACCTCGGCCGCGAGCGCGTCTTCGACCCGGGTGACCAGCGCGGGGTCGTCGGCGACCCAGGGCTGCACGTCGGCCGGGGCGTCGCTCGCGGGGAGATCGATGGCGCGCTTGTAGAGCCGGCGGGCGCGGATCGCCGCGGCGAGCGCGCGCCAGTCGCCGCCGCCCGGCCGCAGCAGCAGCTCCATCAACGCGTCGTCGGTCGTCTCCTCCAGCGTCGCGTCGGCGATCGCGCCCGCGGCGGCGGCCCCGAGCACCGCGCGCTTGAACATGCAGGTGGCCGAGCGGACGGCGTGGTGCCAGTAGACGTTCCGGTACATCTGATACTTGGCGAAGAGCAGCGACTCGAGGGCGCTCACGCCCTTCTCGTGCACGCCGACCTCGGTCCGGCCGTCGGTCTCCACCAGCGTGAGCGACGCGAGCAGGCGCTCGACGTCCACCGTGCCGTATGGGACTCCGCACATGAAGGCGTCCCGACTCAGGTAGTCGATCTTGTCGAGGTCCAGCGAGCCGGAGATGAGGCCTTGAAGGGGGCTCGGGCTCTGCTTCGTGATCAGCGACCCCACGCGGGCGGGGAAGCCGGCGCCACCGAGGTCGCGGAGCCGGTCGCCCAGCTCGCCCCGGTCGAGCTTGGCGACGCCCAGCTTCTCGTGCGAGGGGAAGCCGGCTTCCTCGAGCGCGTGAGAGAAGGGGTAGTGGCCGATGTCGTGCAGCAGCGCCGCGAGCCGCACCGCGAGCCGGTCCTCCTCCGCGACGCAGGCGAGCTCACTCCGCTCCTCGAGCGACGCGAGCGCCTTGCGCGTGAGGTGGTAGGCGCCGAGCGCGTGCTCGAAGCGGGTGTGGGTGGCCCCGGGATAGACGAGGAAGGCGTGGCCGAGCTGGCGGACGTAACGGAGACGCTGGACGGTCGGGGTGTCGAGCGCGGCGACGGCGGCGCGGTCGAGGCGGATGTTGTCCCAGAGCGGGTCGCGGATGACTTCGAAGTCGGGGGCCAGGGCCATCAGCTGGTCACACCCGCGGTCCCGCCTCCACCGCCGCCGCCGTCACGTGCGCCCGGAACTGCTCGAAGTTCTCCCGGAACATCCCCGCGAGCTTCCGGGCCTGGCTGTCGTACGCCGCCGCGTCGGTCCAGGTGCGCCGCGGGTCGAGCAGGCTGGCCGGCACGTCCGGCGCCGTCGTCGGGACCTCGAGCCCGAAGACCGGATCCTTCTGGTAGCGCGCGCGGTCGAGCTGGCCCGACAGCGCCGCACGCACCATCGCGCGGGTGTAGGCGAGCTTCATGCGCGAGCCGGTGCCGAACGCCCCGCCGGTCCACCCGGTGTTCACCAGCCAGACGCGCGCACCGTGCCGAGCGATTCTCTCGCCCAGCATCTTCGCGTACACCGTCGGGTGGAGCGGAAGGAACGGCGCGCCGAAGCAGGCGCTGAACGTGGCGGTGGGCTCGGTGACGCCGGCCTCGGTGCCGGCCACCTTCGCCGTGTAGCCGGAGAGGAAGTGGTAAATCGCCTGGTCCGGCGTGAGCCGGGCCACCGGGGGCATGACCCCGAACGCGTCGGCCGTCAGGAAGACGATGTTGATCGGGTGGCCGCCCACGCCGCCGGGCAGATGGTTCCCGATGTAGTGGATGGGGTAGCAGGCGCGGGTGTTCTCGGTGATGCGCTCGGAGTCGTAGTCCACGGCGCGCGTGGCCGGATCCAGGACCACGTTCTCCAGCACGGTCCCGAAGGTGCGGGTCGCGGCGAAGATCTCCGGCTCGGTCTCGGCCCGGAGCCGGATCACCTTGGCGTAGCAGCCGCCCTCGAAGTTGAAGACGCCGGTGTCGCTCCAGCCGTGCTCGTCGTCGCCGATCAGGCTTCGCGCCGGGTCGGCGGAGAGCGTGGTCTTGCCCGTGCCCGAGAGGCCGAAGAAGATCGCGGTGTCATGGTCCGCTCCCACGTTCGCCGAGCAATGCATGGGGAGCACGCCCTCGAGTGGGAGCAGATAATTGAGCACCGAGAAGACGGACTTCTTCATCTCGCCCGCGTAGCGCGTGCCGCCGATGAGCACGATGCGCCGGGCGAAGTTGAGCGCGATGAACGTCCCGCTCCGGGTGCCGTGGCGCGACGGATCCGCCTGGAACTCGGGCGCGTGCAGGACGGTGAAGCCGGGCTGGAAACGGGCGAGATCGGCGGGCTGCGGCCGGATGAACATGTGCCGGACGAACAGCGCGTGCCACGCGCTCGGCGTGATGAAGCGGACCGAGAGCCGGAACGCGGGGTCGGCGCCGCCGAAGAGATCCTGGACGAACAGCTCGCGGGTGTCGAGGAAGGCGCGGACGTCGGCGTGGAGCCGGTCGAACGCGTCGGCCTCCATGCGCCCGTTCTTCTCCCACCAGATGCGGTCCTGCGACGCAGGCTCGGCGACGACGAACTTGTCCTTGGGCGACCGGCCGGTCTTCGGCGTGGTGACAGCGGCGAACGCGCCGTGGTCGGTGACGACGCCCTCCTCCCGGCGCAACGCGTACTCGATCAGTCGGGGGACGGTCAGGTTCGGGAGGATGCGTTCGGGGTCGAGCCCGTGCTCGAGGAGGGTTAGGGTTTCCCGCTGGACGAATCTGGCCTGAACCGTCATATCTCCCACTCTCGCGCGACGCGCGGTCTAGGTGCCGGAGTCGAGAAGGCATCAAAGATCGGCACGCCGCCGCGCCGAGGCAACCGACCGGACCCTGCCGGGGGTCCGGCGGGACATCCCCCGCCGGGGCAACAGCTTGCGATCGAGAGGCCGTGGGAGGGGCGCGACACCACATCCGGGTTTCCGGGGTCTCGCCCGCGCCCGGCTCCCGCGCCCGAAGCCGTGGCGGAACCCGCACTTAGGCCCGGGACCCTGGATGGGGGCCGGGGGGGTACGAATCGTGCCTGATGAGCAGCCGTAACCCGGATTTCGCCGTCGTGAGGACCCGCAGGGCGGTGGCGCCGTCGGTGCCGCCGCGGGCCCGGGCTGTCTCCACTCCACACGGGATGGACCCGTGAGCGACCACGCACCGGACTTCGCCGAGCGACCCCGGGTCCTCCTCCTCGGGGACGCGTCGGCGCGCCCATACGGGATGGAGCGCGCGCTGAGCCGGGCGGGGTTCCACGTGGCGGAGGCCGCGAGCCCCGCGGAAGAGCCGGCCGAGCCCGGCGACAAGCCCGACGTCGCCGTCGTCTCCACGCCGGAGGCGGACGCCGCACTGGGTACGCTGCTCCAGGCGCTCAACGCGGCCTGGGGCGGACAGGTGCCGCTGGTCGCGGTGCTGGGCTCGCCCGACCGCGAGGGGCCGGCCCGCGCCCTCAGCCTGGGCGCGGACGACGCGCTGGCCTCGCCGGTACACCTGCCCGAGCTGTGCGCGCGGGTGGAGGCGCGGGCGCGCCGGCGCCCGGGTCGCGCCGGCGGGAACGGCCGGGTGCAGGAGCTGCTGCTCGACCTGCTCCAGTACGCGCGCACCGACCGCTCGGCCGACGTGCTCGAGGCGCTGGCCGAGCGGCTGGGACGGGCGCTGCCGCGCTGGGAGGCGGCGTTCGTGCTGGTGGACGAGGGGGAGCCGATCGGGCGAGTGGTCGCGGGGACGACGGGGGCGGCGTCGCGCGACGTGCGGCTCGACGTCGAGCGCTACCCCGAGCTGGCGGAGGTCCTCCGCACCGCACGGCCGGTGATCGTGGTTGACGTACAGACCGATCCGCTGTTCGAGGCCGCGCGACGCCGCTGGAGCTACGAGCGGACCGAGCCGGCCGTGCGCGGCGTCGCGGCGTTCCCCATGGCGACCGACCGAGTGCTCGGCGTGCTGCTGCTCCGGACCCGCGAGCCGGGCGCCCGGCTTGCGGCCACGGAGGAGATGTTCGCGCTCCAGGTGGCCCGCGCCGCCGCCCGGGTGGTGGCGGCGGACCTGCGCGCCCCGCCGACCAACGGGGAGCGCGTCGCCGACCCGCTCACGGGGCTCCCCACGACCGGCGCGCTGGACCATCGGATCGCGGAAGAGGCGCAGCGGGCGAGGCGCTACTCCCTCTCGTTCAGCCTGGTGCTGCTGGACGTGGACGAGCAGAACGCGCTCAACACCCGGCTCGGCCGCACCGCGGGCGATCGGCTGCTGGCCGGCCTCGGCCGGATGCTTCAGGGGGAGGTGCGGGCGTCGGACTTCGTGGCCCGCTACGGCGGCGACGAGTTCGCGCTGGTGCTGGCGGAGACAGGCGCATACGGCGCGCGGGAGCTGGTGCACCGGCTCCGGGGCAAGCTGGCGGTCGAGTCGTTCGCGGGGCTCCCGCCCGGGGAGCGCCCGAGGGTGTCGGCGGGGATCGTGGCGTTCCCGCACCCGGCGGTGGAGGAGACGAGCGACCTGCTGGTGCTGCTGGAGGCGGCCCTCCGGCGGGGGAAGGGGCAGGCGGAGGAGCGGATCGGGGTGGCGGAGTAGGGACCGCCGCGGGGACCGAGCTAGTTCCGCCGAGCCACCTTCCGCAGCCAGTCCGTCGGGTCGAGCGCGATCTGGTTCTCGCCGCGGATCTCGAAGTGCAGGTGCGCCCCGTAGTCCGAGTTCGCCCCGCCCACCGTGCCGATCGCCTGCCCCTTGGTCACCGCGTCGTTGACCTTGACCGCCGCCGATTGGAGGTGGGCGTACACGGAGTAGTAGCCGTTGCCGTGCTCCAGTAGGATGGTGAGCCCGTAGGTCCCGAACTGCCCCACCAGCCGCACCCGTCCCGCCTGCACCGCTTTGACCGCCGTACCTGCGGGCGCGGCGATCCCGATCCCGTTCCACCGGATCACCCCGCCGCTCGGCAGCGTATCGCGCCCGAAGCGGTAGACGATCTGGCCCTCCACCGGCCAGTCCAGCTTGCCGATGTCCGCCGTGGTGATCGACCCGGGCGCGGGAAGGGCGCCCATGCCGCCGCGCGCTCGGGTCAGATTCTCCCGCCGCGCGCGCTCGAGTGCCGCGAGGACGTCGGTGAGCCTGGCCTCGTCCCGCTCCAGCGCGGTCAGCTTCTGCTCGGTGGCCTGGGCCGACCGGCGGAGCGACGCGAGGCGACGGGCCCGCTCCTCCGCCAGCTCGCCGAAGTGCTCGAACTCCGCCTCGCGCTCCTGGCGGCGGCGGTCCAGCTCACCCCGCACGCGGAGGATGTCGTTGCGCTGGGCGACCACCCGATTCCGGAGCTTCTGCACGTCCTGCACCAGCGCCTTGTCCTGGCGGCTGGTGAGGAAGAGGTACTTGTAGCGGGAGAGGAGTTCGCCGAATGATTCGGCGGTCAGCAGGACCTGGAACGCGTAGAGCCCCCCGCGCTTGTAGATGTCCACCAGCCGGCGCTCGAGGATGGCGCGGCGCTCGGCGAGGTTGTCCTCCGCCAGGATGAGCTCGGCGCTGGAGCGGTCGAGCTGGCCGGAGAGCCCGCCCATCTGGCGCTCGATCTCGTTCACGATGCGCTCGGTGGATTCCTTCTGGCGCTCGAGATTGGTGAGCTCGTCGTTGACGTCGTGGACCTGGCCCTGGAGCCGCATCCGCTGCTGCTGGAGCTGGTCGCGCTCGGCCTTGATCTCCTCCAGGCGGCGGCGGCTCTCCTCCATCTGCTGGGCCGGGGTCTGCTGGCCGGCGAGGCGAGCCGCCGGGGTTGCGAGGAGTGGGGCAGCGACGAGGAGCGCATGCGCGAGGCAACGGGCGAACGGGCCCGCCGTCGGTCGTATGGGGAGGCGCGACAGAGCGGGGGGGCGTCTCAAAGGGCGCGTCAGGCGGGGGCGGAGCTCGGCGGGCTCGCCCCGAATGGTCGCGCCCGAGTCACACATCCCGCAGGTGCCGCCCCACGCTCACCAGACTCCCGATCAGTCCCAGCGCCACCCCGAACAGCACCAGCATCGCCATCTGGTCCGGCCCGAAGAACACGAGCCCGGAGAGCGTGCTCAGGTTGCTGTCGCGGAAGAGCCGGAAGCCGGCATAGCAGAGCACCAGCGAGAGCAACCCGCCGAGGAGTCCCTTGAGCGCCCCTTCCAGCAGGAACGGCCCCCGGATGAAGCGGTTGGTCGCGCCGACCAGGCGCATGATGCTGATCTCGCGGGCCCGCTGGAGGATCGTGAGCCGGATCGTCACGCCGATGATGACCACCGCGACCGCCGCGAACGCGAGCCCGATCACGAACCCGACGACGCCGGCCAGATTCCGGAGCTTGTCCAGCCGCTCCACCCAGTCCCGCCCGTAGCGGATGTCCTCGACGAAGCTGAAGCCCTCGAGCCGCTTGGCGACTTGGGCCGCGGAGGTCGCATTCCGGTACCCGTCCTTGAGCCGGATCTCGAACGACGCGGGCAGCGGGTTGACCGACAGGTCGCGGTAGGCGTCGCGGAACTCCACCAGCTCCTTCCGCGCCCGCGCGAGGGCCTGCTCCTCGGTGACGTACTCGACATCCTTCACCTCGGGAAACGCGGCGATGTCCTGCGACGCGAGCGTCACCGTCTCCGGCGGGGTGCCGCGCAGAATGAACGCGACGATCTCCACCCGCTCCTCCAGCCCCTTGAGCGCCTGGCGGAGGTTGAGCGCGACCAGGAGGAACAACCCGACGGTGAAGAGCGAGAAGGCGATGGTGGTGACGGAGAGGCCGGAGAGGAGCGGCGTCCGGCGGAAGGAGAGCAGGGCCTCCCGGAACAGCAGCCTCACAGCGCCTCCTCCTCGGGGGCGTCGTCGGCGCTGTCGTAGACCAGACCGCCGTCCCGCAGCTCGATGGTGCGGTACGGCGCCTGGCGTACCAGGTCGAGGTCATGCGTCGCCATCACGACGACGGTGCCGCCCGCGTTGATCTCGCGCAGGAGCTGGAAGACGCCGCGGGTGGCCCGCTCGTCGAGATTTCCGGTCGGCTCGTCGGCCAGCAGCACCGGCGGGTCGTTGACCAGCGCCCGCGCGATCGCCACCCGCTGCTGCTCGCCGCCCGACAGCTCCCGGGGGTAGGCCCGCGCCTTGGCGGCGAGGCCGACCTGGGTCAGGACCCGCATCACCCGCGCGGGGATGGTGTCGCGCCGGGCGCCGGTCACCTCCAGCGCGAAGGCGACGTTCTCCGCCGCGGTGCGGTCGTCCAGGAGCCGGAAGTCCTGAAACACGACCCCGAGCTTGCGGCGGAGCCGCGGGATCTCGCGGTGACCCATGTCGGCGAGGGCGAAGCCGGAGACCCGCACGTCGCCCTGGGTGGGGCGCTGCTCCGCGAACATGAGCTTCATGATCGTGGATTTCCCGGCGCCGCTGTGGCCGGTGAGAAACACGAATTCGCCCTTGGAGACGTGGAAGGAGACGTCTTTGAGAGCGAGCGCGCCGTTCGGGAAGGATTTGAAGACGTGTTGGAAGCGGATCACGGAATGGAAGATATTGAAGCTGTTAGCTGTTAGCCATTAGCTGTTAGCTAAAGGCTATTAGCTAATGGCTAACGGCTAACGGCTGGCTCCAGCCTGCTCCAAATCCCCGATGATATCCTCTGCATCCTCTATCCCGCAGCTCAACCGCACGAAGCCGTCGGGGAAGCCGAGCGCTGCGCGCTCGTCGGACGAGAGGTGGACGTGGGACGTGAGGCGGGGCTCGGAGACCAAGCTCTCGACGCCCGCGAGACTCGGGGCGTGCACCACGATCCGCAAGCGGGCGAGGAACCGCTCGGCGGCCGGAACGCCGCCCGCCAGCTCGAGGCCGACCATCCCGCCGAAGCCGCCGAGCGTGCGCGCCGCCAGCGCGTGGTCGGGGTGGGTCTCGAGCCCGGGGTAGTGCACCCTTGCGATCCACTTCTGTGTCGCGGCCCACCGCGCCACCGCCAGCCCGTTGGCGTTGTGCCGCTCCATCCGCACCGCCAGCGTCCGCATGCCCCGGTCCACCAGCCAGGCGGCGAACGGGTCCACCGACTGGCCCCACAGACGCATGAGCCGGGTGACCTCCTCGATGAACGAGGCGGAGCCGGCCACCACGCCCGCGATCACGTCGCTATGCCCGTTCAGGTACTTGGTCGCGCTGGTGATGACGACGTCGGCCCCGTGCTCGAGCGGGCGGAAGTTGATCGGGCTGGCGAACGTCCCGTCCACCAGGAGTGCGAGCCCGAATTCCTGGGCCACCTTCGCGATCGGCGCCAGATTCACCACCCGCACCAGCGGGTTTGTCGGGCTCTCGACGAAGAGCGCGCGGGTCCCCTTCCGCACCGACTTGCGCCAGAGCCGGTGCTCGTCCGGGCCCGCGTAGGTGACCGCGATGCCGAGCCGCGACAGCTCCTCGTCGAAGAACCGCTTGGTGCCCCCGTAGATCCAGCGGGAGGCGAGGAGGTGGTCGCCGGGCCGGAGCACCGCGATGTGCGCGAGCGCCGTGGCGGCCATGCCGCTCGCGACGAAAACCGCGTCTTCCGCGCCCTCAAGCGCGGCATACTTCTTCGCGACCGCGACCTGGGTGGGAGTGTTCCCGTCGCCGGCGTAGAGGATCGGCTCGTCGGAGCCGACCGGGTTGACGAATGTGGAGCTCTGGACCAGGGGAGGGGCCACCGGCGACCAGTCGGGGCGGCGGTGGAGGACTCCGTGAACCGCGGTGGTAGAAGGGCCCGGCCGTCCGCTCACGGAAGCGTCACGGGGTGGAAGACGCCGCCGGTCGCCCGCGCGATCCGGTGGCGGCTCAGATCCTCCAGCGCGACCTCGGCGCGCTCGAGCGTCCAGTCGAGCCGGGCCGCGAGGAGGGGGGCGTCGGCGGGGCCATGGGCCCGGAGCGCCGCGAACGCGTGGCGCGCGTCGCCGCTGGTCCAGCCGAGGACGTCGGTCGTGTCCCCGCCGTGGAGGCGCGCCGCCGCCGCCAGACGATGGTGGGCGAGGACGTGCTCCAGGGCGTCGCGCTGGTCGTCTCGCACGCCGACCAGGACGACCACCCGGTCCCGGCTGGCCGCGGCGAGGAGGAGCTTGGCGACGATTTCGTCGGCGCAGCTCAGGTCCAGGCAGTCGACGCCAGAGAAGTCGAGCAGGGTGACCGTCCAGTCGGCTAGGGCGAGCGTGGCCTCGATGCGGCCGCGGACCGCGGCGCCGGTGGCGCGGGTGACGAGATCGCGGTAGGGGGTGGCCACCGCTTCCCGGAGCACCGTCTGGAGGCTGATCGTCTGGACCATCAGGACTCTGCGTGCTGCGCGGGGATGACGATCTGCACCTGGGCTCCCGGGAAGAAGGGTAGGTGATCCACCAGCGGGACGTCCTCGTCCCAGGTCGGCACGATGGCGAGCCGCGCCGTGCCGCTCCGGATGCTGATCTTGCCTTGCCAGCGCGAGAGGTAGCGCTTGATCCCCGCGAGCCCCTGACCCCGGCCGGGGTCGCGGAAGCGGCTCACGTTCTGGATGAGCGCGGCCTCGAGCGCGGTGGGATCGCCCCACCGGTCGCCGAAGCGCTTGGCCTGGGTACTCTCGAGTGACCTCCGGAAGCCGACGCCGGCGTCGCTCACCGCGATGACGACGACCCGGCGGCCGAGGCGACGGCGGAAGGTATAGGCCTGAACGGCCACCCATCCGCTCGTGCCCGCGTGCTCCACAATATTCTGACATGCCTCCGAAAGCGCCATGGCGAATCCCATGGTCGCCTTCGCCTCGATCCCGAGCTCGCCGGTCAGGATCCGCGCCGCCCCCTCCTGGATCTTGCCCACGATCTCGTGGATGTCGCCCGAAGCCCTGATGGGCGTCACGTCGAGCAGCACGTCGGACGGGCCGGTGGCGGCCGACCGCGGCACCCGCCCGTGCACCTCGAACAGCTCGGCGGCATGGGCGAAGAAGCCGGTGCGGGCCCAGTAGCGCCTGACGTCGTCCGAGGCGGGCACGGTGAAGAGCGGGCGCTCCCGTCCGGCCTCCACGAGGGCCTGGCCGGCGGTGAGGAGGCCGACGAGGCCGTAGGGCGAGCCCCACTGGCAGCCGCGCGCGTCCACCAGCACGCGCTCCTCCGACGGCCAGTCGCCGAACCAGCCGGCGAACTGGTCGAAGCTGCGGTCGTCGAAGTGGGCCGGGACCTCGACGACCCGGGTCACGCGGTCACCAGCTCGCCCCGCAGAAACCGGGAGAGGCCGCCGGCGCCGCGGAAGGCGGCGTTCCGGGCGGCGAGGCGGTTGGCCTCGCGGATGGCGGGCTCGACGCCGTCGCCGGCGAGGAGGCGGGAGCAGAGGACGGCGCCGAAGACGTCGCCGCAGCCGGTGGGGTCGAGCGCATCGACGCGGGGCGCCGCGACGAGCGCGGTGCGGACGGCGTATCCGGCCTGGCCCGTGTTATGGGGCGCGACCGGAAGGGGCACCGGGTCTTCGGACAAGCGCACAGTCCTCCGACCCGGTGCCCCTTCCGGTCGCGCCTGCCCGGCCTCGTCCGGTTGCGCCTCGCCGGCCGCTCCCTCTCGCGCCGCCCCGCCCCACCCGTCGAACCCCGGCGCCGCCACATACGCCGCGCCGCGCGGAC
>Ga0070708_100002722_pt1 | contig 13719 bp, 18 predicted proteins | sample KBSK5503metaG_FD_65469 | JGI IMG/M metagenome (GOLD analysis project Ga0070708, IMG submission 65469) | Corn, switchgrass and miscanthus rhizosphere microbial communities from Kellogg Biological Station, Michigan, USA - KBS K5-50-3 metaG | ecosystem: Host-associated > Plants > Roots >...
GCACAGCAACGTCGTCAAGGTCACGATCGCGCGGCTGCGCAGAAAGCTCGGCGAGCCACCCGCGATCGAGACCGTGCCCCACCTCGGCTACCGGATAGATGCATGATCCCGCTCCCCGGTAGGACGATCCGCCTGCGGCTGACGCTGCTCTACGGTGCCCTCTTCCTCGCGTGTGGCGCGGTGCTGCTGACGATCACCTACGTGCTCGTCGCACGCCGCTACCGCGGCGACTTCTTCGTCACCGCGGGGAAGCAGGGCCTCGCAGTGTCGATCGGATCGTCGACCAAGCCCGTCATCGGCACTGTGACGACCCTCAAGGGCGTTCCGGACCCGACCGCGGTGGCGTCGCCCGAGGAGGTGCTGGCCCAGGCGCACGCCCAGACGAACGCCGCGCTGCACCAGCTCCTCGTCCAGTCGGGAATCGCGCTCACGATCATGGCGGTGATCTCGATCTGGCTCGGCTGGCTGGTCGCCGGCCGCGTGCTCCAGCCGTTGCGCACGATCGCGAACGCCGCTCGCGACATCTCCGCGAGCAACCTGCACCGGCGCCTTGCGCTCGAGGGTCCCGACGACGAGCTGAGGCAGCTCGGGAACACGTTCGACGGCCTGCTCGAGCGGCTCGAGGCGTCGTTCGACGCGCAGCGTCAGTTCGTCGCCAGCGCGTCACATGAGCTGCGAACCCCGCTCACGTTCGAGCGCACGCTGCTCGAGGTCGCGCTGGCGGACCCCGAGGCGTCCGTGGAGTCGCTGCGCGAGACGTGCGCGCAGCTCCTCGCGAACGGCGAGCAGCAGGAGCGGCTGATCGAGGCGCTCCTCACGCTCTCGCGCAGCCAGCGCGGCCTCGACCGCCACGAGCCGGTCGACCTCGCGGCGATCACGGCCGAGCGGCTCGCGGCGACCGGACACGACGGCCTGGAGATCGACGCGAAGCTGCAGCCGGCCGGCACCACGGGCGATCAGCGTCTCGTCGAACGCCTCGTTGCGAACCTCGTGGAGAACGCGATCAAGCACAACGTCCCGAACGGCACCGTGACCGTGACGACGGAGACGCGCGAGAGCCGCGCGCTGCTCACAGTCGAGAACACCGGCTCGCCGATCGAGCCGCCCGAGCTCGACCGGCTGTTCCAGCCGTTCCAGCGGCTCCGTGCCGAGCGCACGGGCACGCCGAACGGGACCGGCCTCGGGCTCTCGATCGTGTATGCGATCGCGACTGCACACGACGCGAGCATCACCGTCCGCTCCCGTCCGGCGGGAGGTCTCTACCTCCAGATCAGCTTCCCCGCGCAGACCGCCGAACGCTAGGACGATTCGAGGGGTTCCCGTTCGGCCGGCCGCGGCGGATAATCGGTCAATGGCCGGCTCGCCCGCGCGCCGCCGCCTGGCGACGGTTCTGTTCGTCGACATCGTCGGGTCGACCGCACTCGCCTCGCGGATCGGCGACCGCCGCTGGCGCGACCTGCTGAGCCGTTTTCACCATCTCGTCCGCGCAGAGGTGAGGCGCCACGGTGGCCGCGCGCAGGACACCGCGGGAGACGGCGTGCTCGCGACGTTCTCCGAGCCGGCGCAGGCGATCGAAGCCGCAGCCGCCGTCATCGGTGCCGTCCATGAGCTGGGGCTGGACGTTCGCGCCGGTGTCCACACCGGTGAGGTCGGCACGATCGACGGCAAGGTCCAGGGCATCGCGGTCAACATCGGCGCCCGCGTCGTCTCGCTCGCCGGGCCTGCCGAGATCATGACCACGTCCACGGTGAAGGACCTCGTCGTCGGCTCCGGCGTCTCATTCGAGGAGCGGGGCCCGAAGGTGCTCAAGGGTGTCGAAGGGACGTGGCCGGTCTTCACCGTCAGCGAGCTCAACGGCCGCCCCCTGCCACCGCCGCTGCTGCCAGAGGAGGCGGCGCCCCGCCTCGATCATCTCGCCGCCGCGAAGCGCCCGCTGTACCGGCGGCGCTCGTTCCTGGGCGCCGTCGCGGCTGTCGTGGTCGCTGCCGCCGTCGGGGTGCCGCTACTGGCCGCCGGCGGCAAGGCGCACCCGAAGCCGGCGAAGCCGGCCGCGCCGATCAGCCTGGTGCGCATCGACGGTCAGCGCGAACGGATCTCCGCGCTCGTGCGAGACCACGTGGTCGGCGGAGGCCACTGGGGCAACCTCTGGGCCGCGAGCGGCACGCTCTGGCAGCTCGTCGGCCAGGCACACGGACGGCTCGCCGAGCGCAATATCCGCACCGGTCGCGTCGAGCAGACGCTGCCGCTCGGCGTCGACGCCTGCACGTGTCACGTCGCATTCGGGTTCGGCTCGGTCTGGCTGCTCGACACCACCGTCTACTTCACGGGATCCCTGGCAGGCCTTCCGCGCACGAGCTTGTCGCGGATCGACGAGCTCAGCGGCCGGCGCCACCGGATCACGTTCCCGGGCGGCAACACGAACGGCACGCTCGCGATCGGCAACGGGGCCGTGTGGGTGCTCCAAGACGACGGCACGCTCGTGCGCGTCGATCCGGTCACGAACCGCGTCACCGCGAAATACGACACGAATGCGGTCGAGACCCACACCCTGGTCCCGGTCGCCGGCTACGACTGGATCTGCGAGTGCATCGTCAACGAGGTCATGCGCTTCGACCCCCGCTCCCGGCGCGGCAAGACGTTCACGATCCCCGAACAGGCCGAGATCGTCGGCGTCGACTCGATCGACGGCAAGACCCTCTGGCTGCTCGACTCGGCGGGCGCGACGCTCACCCAGATGGATCCCGTGAACGGCACCACGAAGACACCGCTCGGCCTCGGCGGGGAGCCGCAGCAGGCGGTCGTCGCGCTCGGCGCCGTCTGGGCCGCAGCGGGCCGCATCGTCGAGCGCGTCGATCTGCAGACGAAGCAGCGGACGACGATCGCCATGCCGCGCGGAGTCTGGGCAGGGAGCATCGCCGCCGACCAGCGCACGGGCACGATCTGGGTCGGGAACAGCTTCACGCGACCACGCGCGTTCTAAGCACGCGCCGCCCGGCGCGCCAACGCGTCGCGGTCGCGAAGCACCGTGGCTCCTCGCCGCAGGGCGATCGCGCCGCGCTTGCGCTCGGCCGACAGAACCGCGCTGACCGTCGCGCGCGACGCACCGGCCAGTGAGGCGAGCTGCTCCTGCGTGAGCGGAATGACGACTTCGTCGCCGCCGGCGTCGTAGACCGCGGCCAGATCGAGGAGCCGCCGGAGGAGGCGCTTGCCTGCGTCCTCGTAATACGCCTCGGTAAGGAGCCCGTTCATCCGTCGCACCTGGTGGGCGAGCAGCGTGACGAGCATCCGGTCGACGCTTGGATGCGAGCTGCGGAGCTCGTCGAACTCGAATCGGTGAACGGCGAGCGTCTCCGCCGCCTCCAGCGCAACGACCGTCGCCGACCTGGGACCGGCCTCGACGAGGGCGAGCTCCCCGAACGCGTCGCCTGGCCCGTGCACTGCGATCAGGGCGTCTTCGCCGAGCCGTGTCGTCCGTTGGACGGCGAATCGTCCGCTGACGACGAGGTGCAGCGAGTCGGCCGGGTCTCCCTCGTGGACGACGACCTCGCCACGCTTGAAGGTCCGTCGGCGAGCGATACCGAGGACGCGGCGAACGTCCTCTGCCGGTACGCCCGCGAGCAGCTTCCACTCCACGGCACGACTCTACGTCTCTGTCGAACATTTGACACATCCACCGTCGAACGCGAGAACGACGCGCGGCCGCCCGCCTCCTAGCGTCTCTCCCATCGGAAGGCACCCACGAAGGAGGCGGAGATGAACAAGCAGCTGACAATCAAGACGATCGCGGCGGCAGCCGCGGCGATGGCAGCGATCGGGCTCGCGGTCACCGGCGGGACGAGCAGCGCTGCCTCCGAGCCCAACCTGCGCGAGCGCCTGCTTCAGCCGTCGGAGCTGCCGGCGTTTGCGACCGTGCTCTGCCCCAGCGTCGTCGAGGACGCGTACCGCTGGGTCGGACGCTACGCATCGACCGACTCACTTCAGCGGAACGGCTTCGTCGCCGGGCTGTCCCAGCCGCTCTACTCCACGGGTCTCCGCGCGCAGGCCGAGACGTCCGTCGCCCAGTTCCGCACGGAGACCGGCGCGCGCGCCGAGGCCGAGCGTGAGGTCGCGGCCGCCCGACGCAGCCCCGGCCGCTTCAGCGCGTTCACGGTCTCGAGCATCCCCGGCGCCCACGGATTCACCCTCCGGCGCGGAGCGGCAATCGAGCGCGATGTCGTCTTCAGCGCCGGCCGCTACGTGTATCTCGCCGGTGTCACCTACCGCCTGGACTCGACGCCCGTCGCGCAGGACCAGCTCGTCGCCGCGGCCGCCGCGCTGTACGAGCGGGTGCGGTGACGTTAGGTTGCGCAGAACGGTGGCGATACAAGTCGTCGTCACGCTGGTAGTGCTCGCGGCGGTCTCCGCCGCGGGCGCGCGGTCCGCCCCGGCGAGCGCTAAGAGGCAGGTCATCGTCCTCGACGCGCTGATCCTGCAGTCGGGCCAGGCGGGCCCGCGCGGCTTGAAGCCCAGCCACGTCGACAGCGCGACGGGGATCCTGCACGACACCGAGCACGGGAGCGCTGTCGCGGCCCTCGTCTTCGGCGCCCCGACCTGTTTGCTGTAGAGCTCACGTCGCGGCCATCGCCTCCCCCTTGACGCTCTCGACGTAACCGCGCACGTCCGAGGCGGGCTCGGTGTAGGCGTCGCCGAGCGCCGACTCCATCGCGGCGATGTAGTCCTCCGCCCACGCCGGCATCTCGTAGTCGATCGCGCGCAGGAACTCGAGCGTCGCCGCGAGCCGGATGTCGGCGATCGAAGGCTTGTCGCCGCCGATGAACGTCTTGCCGCCGAGGAAGAAGCCGCGGTAGACCTCGAGCGGCCGCGCGAGTGCAGCCTCCGCCGCCTCCTTGGCGCGCGCCTTCGCGCCGTCGTCCGCGTCGGAGGAGCCGACCTCGCCGGGGTACTGCGCGAAGTGCAGCACCGGATACGTCGCACGTGCGAGGAGCGGATAGACGGTGCCGATCAGGTAGAACATCGCGCTGTCGACCATCGCGCGCTCGCCCGGGTCGGCGGGATAGAACTGGTCGAGGCCGTGCTTGTTGCAGAGGTACTGCATGATCGCGCAACTCTCCCAGAGCGATCCGTTCGGCAGCCCGTCCTCTTCGAGCAGCGGCGTCAGGTCGGCCGGATCCTTGGCGAGGAACTCCTCCGTGCCCTTCTTGCCCCAGACGTCGATCTCCTCGAAGTCGAGCGCGGCGGCGCGGATGAAGATGCGCGCACTGAGATTGTTGACGCTCGGCCTCAGGATGCTGAGTGTGTTCGTGGCCATGTGATCCTCCTAGTAAGGGTTCTTCGCCGAGCGGTCTGCAGAGAGGGACGATCGTGACCGCGACACGAGCGTCTCCAGGGCGTCGGCGAGGTGCTCCTCCTCGATGTTGTAGTCGCCGCGCTCGACGCGGATCGCGTGCGCCTCGAGCAGGACGTCGGCGTGCGAGTAGCCGGGCGGCGGCTCGAAGCGGTACGACGCGAGCTCGATCAACAGGCCGAGAGGATCCTCGAAGTAGATCGAGTCCATGAAGCCGCGGTCCTTGACGCCGCTGTGCCGGATGCCGCGCTCGTCGAGCCGGTCGACGGCCTGCCGGAACGTCGCCTGCGAGAGCGCGAACGCGATGTGATGGACACAGCCGGGCTCGGTCGGCGTCCGCGTCGCATCGACCTCACGCTCCTCGTTCGTGAAGACGGTGATCAGGCGCCCGTCGCCCGGGTCGAAGTAGAGATGGCTCTCCGTCGCGTTGTCGAGGTTCGGCTGCTCGAAGACGAACGGCATTCCGAGCACGCCCTCCCAGAAGTCGATCGACGTCTGACGATCCGCGCCGACGATCGTGATGTGGTGGACGCCCTGGCTCTGGAGCTTCCGCATCACCGATCGACCAGTCTGGACTTGTACTCGCTGCGTTGCAAGCTCCCCCACGCCACGAGCTCCACCTCGGTCTGCACGACGAGGGCGGCCCGCAACTGCGCCCGGATTGCGTCCGCGAGCGCGGCGCCGGCCGCCGTACCTCGTGCGAGCTCGACCGCGACCGGGAGCGGCGGTTCCTGCTTCACGCCGGCTGTGCGTGGCCGCACGAGGACACGCCCGCTGACGTCCGGGGCGAACCCGCCGACGACCTCGCGGACGGCCGACGGGAAGACGTTGACGCCGCGGACGATCAACATGTCGTCGGTGCGGCCGAGGCAGCGGACGCGTGGGGTCGTCCGGCCGCAGCGACACGGGCTCGTCCAGATCTGGACGTGGTCGCGGGTGCGAAACCGCAGGAGGGGCGCGGCGCGGTGGCGAAGGTGCGTGAGGACGAGCTCGCCGTTCGCACCGTCTTCGAGCTCTCGTGCCTCGCCGGTATCCGGATCGGTCAGCTCGACGTGGACGAACCCGGCCGCGCCGAGATGCATCCCCGCCTGCTCCTCGCATTCGCCCCACAGCGACGGGCCGACGTCACCGATCCCCATCGCCTCAGTCACCCGCGCGCCCCAGCCTTCCTCGAGCTTCGCCCGGAACGCCGGCTCGCCGCCGCCGGGCTCGCCCGCGACCAGGACGCGTCCAACGCTCGAGCCGCGAAGGTCCGCGAGCTCGAGCAGGTAGTCCGCGTACGACGGGGTCAGCACGACGGCGTCCGGCCGCAGCTGCTCGATCGCGAGCAGAAGGCGTTCGCTCGTGCCCGTGCCGACGGGGATGTGCGTGATGCCGATGCGCTCGAACGCGTCGAGCGCGGCGCCGGCGACGAACGGGCCCGCGTTGTACGTCGTCAGCACGCGGTCGCCGGTCGCGATCCCCGATGCCGCGTAGCTCCGGGCGGAGCCCGTCACCCAGTTGTCGAGGTCGCCTGCGGTCAACGGGATGTAGCTGGGCGCACCCGTCGTGCCGCTGGTCGAGTAGATGCGGACCAGCTCGGACGGATCGACGCAGAGGTGGGCGCCAAAGGGATTGTCCGCCGTGGTGGTCGCCTTCAGCTCGGCTTTCTCCGTCAGCGGCAGCCCTGCGATCGCTTCGAGGCCGCCTCCGGTGTGGGAGCCCGCGAGCTTCCGGCGATAGAACGTCGAGCGTTCGAGCACGTACGCGAGCTGCTCGCGGTAGCTCATGTCGTCGAGAGCGCGCCGCTCGGAAGTCGGCAGCCGCTCCGGGTCACTCATCGCGTGGCTCGACCGCCCTCGCCGCCAGCTGGAGACCGATGGGATGCTCCCGCTCCTCGGTGAGATGCGCCAGCAGGCCGGCCGTGCGGGCGAGGATCGGCACCGCCTTCGCGACCGTCGGCGGATAGCCGAGATCGAGCAACACGGCGGCAATGGGCAGCGAGACGTTGAGCGTGAGCGGCATCCCCCAGATGTCTGCGACGGCGTCGCGGAGGGCGCGTGCGAGGGCGACGTGCGGTCCGCCCACCCCGCGCTCGTCCGCGAGCGCGAAGATCCGTTCCGCGCGGGGGTCGAGCGGCCGGTGCAACGGGTGACCGAAGCCCGGGATCCTGCGGCCGGCGCCGTGAATCTCACCGGCGACCTCGGCCGCGGCGGCTGCCGGAGAGCCGCCTCGTGCATGCGCCCGCTGCAGAAGCAGGGCGCATTCCTCCGTCGCGCCGAGGATGACCGGGCCGGCGCCGAGGATGCCCGCCGCGACGGCGCCGTGCAGCGAGCCGGGGTCGGCGGCCAGCGTCATCCGCGCTGCGACGTTGCTCGGCATCAGTCCGTGCTCGGCGATCGAGACGAGCAGCAGGTCGAGAAAGAAGCGCTCGTCGTCAGTCGGCTCGCGGCCGGTCAGCAGAAGATGGAAGTACTCGCTGAAGCTCAGGCGACCCATGAGGTCGCCGGCGAGATCACGACCGCGCACCTCGACGCGGTCCGGAGAGGCCTGCGAGATACGCGTCTCCATGGGGGGAACAACCTCCGAAGGTGTCAGACACCTTAAAGGTGTCTGACACCAGTTCAGGCGGCATGTGCGGCGAAGAGGCCTGCGACCCTCGGCACGTGGCTCGCGATCCGGGTCGACTCCATCACCCAGTTCGTGTCCCAGGTCGCGCCTTCGTCGAACGAGAACGACTGCTCCCACCTGACCGAGTCGGCGGTCTCGACCGTCCACGTATAGCGGACTCGTAGCGCCACGCCGTCGATGACGTCGTCGCACTCGAAGATCCCGACGCCGTCCTCGAACCTGCCGACCACGGGCTGATCGAGGAGGCCGTTCCCGATCGAGGAGGCCCACCAGATCCGCCAGAGCCCGGTCTCCCGCTCGAACAGCCGCAGCGTGAAGCCTTCGAACCCGGGCCTACCCGGAAAGTCCGGCGCCGCGTAGGTGTCGACGTTCCCGGCGCCGCCGACGATCGGGTGCGCCTCGCACCGCGCCTCGAACTCGATCCATTCGGTATCTCCTGCGACGAGCGGCTTGACACGCTTGCAGTTCGCGATCTGCCAGGCCCCGAAGAAGAAGTCGAAGTCGTGCCGGCCGTCGCTTTCGTGTGCCATGAGCGCTCCTTTCGGGTGAACGGCGAAACCCTACGACGCTATGCGGTCAGTTTTTGTCCGCAGTGGTGCTTGAATCTCGGTATGTCCCGCCCAGCCTCGCGGCTGCTCGCCTTCCTCGAGCTCCTGCAGAGCCGGCTCGTCGTCGACGGGCGGTCGGCGGCGAGCGAGCTGGAAGTGAGCGAGCGGACGATCCGCCGCTACGCCGTCGCCCTGCATGACATCGGCATTCCGGTCGACGGACAGCCCGGCGCGGGCGGCGGCTACCGCCTCCGCGCGGGCGCGCGACTGCCGCCGCTGATGCTCTCGGACGAAGAGGCGGCGGCCACCGTCTTCGGCCTCGCGCTCGCCGAGCACCGAGGCCTGAGCGGCGCCGAAGGCGCATTCGCGAAGATCGCGCGCGTGCTCCCCGACCGGCTGGCGCGCCGCGTCGCACGTCTCCGCGACGACCTCCATCTCTCCGGCGAGCCGGAACCGCCACCGGCTTCGAGCGAGACGCTGCTCCTGCTCGCCGAAGCGGTCCGGCGACGGCGCTCGCTCCGCATCGGCTACGAGCGCCGCGACGGAACGTGGAGCAGCCGCGAGATCGATCCGCTCGGCCTCGTCGCACGCCGCGGCCGGTGGTACGTGCCCGCGCGGGTTCGCGGCAGCGACACGCTGCGCACGTTCCGCGCCGACCGCATCACCAGCGCGACGATCGGAGCGCCTGCCGATCCGCCGGAGCCCGGCTTCGACCCTGCCGCGCACGTGGTGCAGATGCTCGCGCGCCTGCCGTGGGCATGGGAGATCGAGGTGCACGTCGCCGCACCCATCGACGAGATCGCGACCCGGGTACCGGCGACGCTCGCCGAGCTCACCGCGGACGGAACCGGCACGCGGCTCGAGATGCGGGCCGACTCGCTCGACTGGGTCGCAGGCGTGCTCGCGGGGCTGGGTGCAGATTTCCGCGTCGTCCGTCCCGACGAGCTCCGCGATCCGCTCGGAGAACTTGCGGCGAGGCTGTCCTCTGCCGCGTCGTCCGTTCGTCCCGGAGGCGTCGAACCACCGACGAAGGAGGAAACGCCGTGAAGTACTTGCTGCTGATTCATCACGGGACGACGCCGCTCCCCAGGTAGCCGGAGTGGGACGACCTCTCGGAAGACGAGCAGAAGCGGGTCTACGCCGATGAGCTAGGGCGAGAGCAGGCGAACCAGCGCGGTCGCAGTGGCAGCGGCAATGAGAACGACCGGAATCGGCAGCCGCGCGGCCACCGCGACGGCGGCTGCGCCGAGCCCCGCCGTTCGCGCGTCGACGACGAGGCGCTCGCCGTGCGCAAACACCTGCCAGGCGATGAGTCCGGCGAGCAGGGCCGGCGCGACGAGCGCGATCATGCGCGCGAGCCGCGCGGGCAGAGCCCTCGAGCCGACGATCGTGGGCCCGATCGCGCGCAGGCCCCAGGTGGTCGCCGCGAGAGCGATGACGAGAGCGGCCTGCTGTGCTCCGGTCAACGACGCCAGCCGATCAGCGTGGCGAGAACCGCGGCCGCGACCGGGATCCCCGGTGGGACGAGCGGCGTCAACGCGACCGTGATCGCCGCGCCGCCGCACGCCGCCAGCCGGGCGCGGTGCGACGTGAGCTGCGCCGCCAGCAGGGAGAGGAACAACGCCGGCACGACCGCGTCCAACCCGAAGCGATGAGGGTCGCCGACGAGGCCGGCGCCGGCGATGCCGAAAACCGTCCCGCCGACCCATGCGAACCACTGCGACGCTCCGACCGCGAGCAGCAGCCGTCGATCGAAGCGGCCGGGCGCGACCTGGCTCGCCGCCCACGACTCGTCGATCACGAGTTGCGCCTCGAGGAGGCGCCGCGTCCTGCCGCCGCGCAGAGCAGGAGCCACCGAGAGGCCCATGGGGACCGAGCGCGCGTTGAGCAGGAGCGCGGGCACGACCGCGGCGAGGACACCGCCGCCCGCGGCGATCACGCCGACGGCGGCGAACTGCGCCGATCCGGAGAACGCGAACGCCGAGAGCCCGACCGCCGTCCCGGCTCCGAGACCGACCGTCCGCGCAAGAAGTCCGAACGTCAGGCCGTCCAGGACGGTCGCCACGGCGAGCGGCAGTACGATTCCTCTTACCATCTAAAATCGATTTCCAGGTAAGATGGAATCTACACGCCGATGGCAGTCGCACAGACGATCCAGGAGCTGACCCTGCCGGGCGGCGACCCGGCTCTCGACTTCGTCAACACCGTCGAGACACGGGCGTCCGACCCGATCGAGCTCCTGCGCTCGTACGGCGACCTGTTGACCTGGGCCGTCCGGGTCGAGCTCGTCGACTCGGCGACGGCGGCATCGCTGACTCGCGTTGCGAGGCGATCGCCGGCCGCTGCATCCGAGGTCCTCGCCCGGGCGATCACCCTTCGGGAGTCCGCTTACGACGTCCTCGTTGCGACTGCCGTCCAGAACAGCCCCCCACCCAAGCGGGCCGTCGGAGTGATCAATACCGAGTTCGGGGATGCGAGTCGCGGCGCCGCGCTCGTGGTCGACGGCGACGCCTTCGTGCTGCAGCCGCCGCCCCGTGACCTGGCGCTACCGCTGCGCCTCGTCGCTCGTTCGCTTGCCGATCTCCTGACGAGTCCGCGGTTGAGCCGGGTCGGCCGGTGTGAAGGCGTCGGCGATTGCGGCTGGTTGTTCCTCGACTCGACGAAGAACCGGAGCCGCCGCTGGTGCAGCATGGACGGCTGCGGCAGTCGAGCGAAGATGCGCCGGTACTACGAGCGCGGAAAGGCTAGTCGGCCGCCGGGAGCTGGAGCCTCTCTAGCAACGCGTTGAAGAACATGGAGGCGGGGCGAGGCGCTACGCGCCGGGCGCTCGGTACCCCACCTGCTCGGCCTTGCGCAGGGCCTCCAACGTCTCGTCGACAGTCAGGAGGACTGTCGTCTCCAGCGAGCTGAGCGCGCCGCCGCTACCGATCGCCAGCGCAACCGCGGCCATGGATACGTTGTCGGGGGCCTCCCAGAGGTTGTAGCCGTCGTGTGTGCCGAAGGCGTACCAGAACCCGTGGAGCTTCCCGCCGACCGACTCGATGTACGACTGAGCGGCCTGTCGGCGGTCCTCGGGATTGCCGATCAGCCTGGCCCACGTCTCCGGCGTGTAGCTGAACCTCGATAGATAGAGCGGCATCGTCCCCTCCTCTCGTCGTGAACGAAAAAAGCCCCGTTTCCGGGGCTTTTCGATAGCGGGGGCGGGATTTGAACCCGCGACCTCCGGGTTATGAGCCCGGCGAGCTACCTGACTGCTCCACCCCGCGTCGCGACGCCGATTGTAGCAAGGTTACGATCCCGAAATCTCGCTTCTGACCGGCATTTCCCTGATCGTCTTCGCCGTCGCGATCGCCGTCTCGTCGGTCGCGCTCGCGGTGCATGCGCTTCGCCTCTGGCGCTCCGTCAAGTCCTTCAGGGGGGCTGCGACAACCGCAGTCGGCGACCTCACACGTGCCGCTGCGGCAACCCAGGGGCGCGCGACCGCGATCACCGAGCGGACCGAGCGGCTCACCCTGGCCACCGAGCGCCTGCAGCACTCGCTCGAGCGTCTCGCGATTCTCCGCTCGGGCATGGCGGGCGTCCGCCGGGGCGTCGCCGGGATCCGCGGCGCCGTGCCGCGGAAGTGACGCGCGTCGCCGCCGTCGACCTCGGCACGAACTCGACCCGCCTGCTCGTCGCCGACGTCGAGGACGAGCGCGTCGACGAGGTCGTGCGGCGAAGCGTCGTGACTCGGCTCGGGGAGGGAGTGGACGCCCGGCGACGCCTCCTGCCGGTTCCGGTCGCGCGCGTCCGAAACGTCCTCGTCGAGTTCCGCCGTGAGCTGGCGGCACTCGGTGCCGAGCGCACGCTCGCCGTCGCGACGAGCGCCGTTCGGGACGCCGAGAACGGCACGGCCTTTCTCGGCGAGATCGAGTGGTCCTACGGCTTCTCGACGCGTCTGCTCTCCGGTGACGAAGAGGCCGCACTCACGCGCCGTGGCGTCGGCGCCACGGATCCGGGAACCCTTCTGCTCGACGTCGGCGGCGGATCGACCGAGCTTTCGACCTCCGCGTTCAGCACGAGCCTCGACGTCGGCTCCGTGCGCTTGACCGAGCGGTTCCTGCACGGCGACCCGCCTGCCGAGGCCGAGCTGGCAGCGGCGTCCGCCGCCCTCGCCGGGCTCCTTCCCGACCTCGACGTCCGGGCGGCCGTCGGCGTCGCCGGCACGATCGGACAGCTGGCCGCCCTCGCGGAGAGCGACACGCTCCCGCTGGCGAAGGTCGAGCGCCTGACCGCCGAGCTCGCCGCGCTGCCGCTCGAGGAGCGGCGCCGAGTCCCGCGGCTCGACCCGGATCGAGCCCCCGTGATCGTCGGCGGCGCGTTGATCGTGCGCGACGTCCTGAGACGCTACGGGCTCGGCGAGATCGCGTTCAGCGTGCGCGACCTCCTCGACGGCGCCGCTCTCGAAGCAGCCGCGCTGCCGGCTGCAGCCGAGGGCGAGGCGCCGCCCGGGGCGTACACGTGCTGCTGAAACTCGCCGCCGTCGCAGCGCTGCTCGCGCTCGCGGGGTGCGGAGCCTCGGCCAAACAGGCCGCGACGACGACGACCTCCGGGTTGCCCCCGGGTTGCACCGTCCCCGAGGTCGACACGATCGTCACGAGGTTCCTCGCGATGCCGGATCTCGCCCCCGCCGGGACGTTCCAGGTCTACGCCGCGCACGACGGCGACGGACGCCGGTTCGTGGCGCGCAACCGCGCGAAGGCGCTCGCGCATCTACGGGCACGGCTCGCGCTCGGCGAAGTCGACCGTCTGATCGAGCTGCGAGTGCTCGCCCAGGACGTCAACTACGCCCGGATCACGTTTCGGCTCACGCGCTACGCGCCGGACTTCCGGCACCGCGGGATCCACGGCCGGCTGGCACAGGGCGGGGGCACGATCGACTGCGCCCACGGCAAGGTCGCCGGGTGGGTGATGCGCGGGCCTTAAGCCTCTAGGAATAAACTTGCGCGCTCAACGTTTACTGGTACGATGCTTGCGCAATCAAGAGTTGAGCACTCAAGGAGGAAGACATGAGCACGACCGAGCAGACCAAGCAGGGCATTCCCACCGGGACGTGGAAGGCGGACACCGTCCACTCGCGCGTCGCGTTCGAGGTCCCCTACGCCGTCGCGACCTTCAGCGGCGAGGTGCCCGAGTTCGAGGCAACCCTCGAGGACGGGAAGCTCACCGGCGTCGCAC